>OGFW01000481.1_pt1 | contig 42291 bp, 64 predicted proteins | sample 1570991 | NCBI WGS metagenome assembly OGFW01 (sample SAMEA2582074, study PRJEB24529) | metagenome | biome: Human gut stool | place: China | collected 2011
GGTATGATAGGGGTCTCCAAAACCTTTGGTGGGAGTTCGATTCTCTCATCCCCTGCTCTTAAAACACCGAATTTACGGTGTTTTTTTTGTGCCGTGTTGCATTTCGTGTTGCATACTATCAAAATAATTAATCGCTATATTCCCCATTTTCTTTTCTGATTCCTCAAAAGTATGCCTGTAGACGTCCTTCAACACTCTATCATCTCCCCATCCACCAGCCTGCATAATATAAGCATCAGGTATTCCAAGAGCATGTTGTATACTGGCAGAATAGTGTCTTAAATCGTGGAAACGAAAATGATCAATGCCCGCACTATTCAGTACATGTTCAAAACGAGACGTGATAATGTTTGGAGTCATATTTACACCATCGTTCGGTAATGCCATGAATGCATCAACAACAAACTGTGGAACAGGAACAAAACGATCACCTGCATAAGATTTCGGTGCTTTCACAATCCATTTATTATCAGGCGACAGAACCATCGTTTTACTTACATGGATAACATTATTTTTAAAGTCTGACTTTTTTAACGCTGATATTTCTCCGCGACGCATCATACCGAACGCGCCCAAGTATATAGGGACTTCCATTTCTGTTCCGCTGGCTGCACTTATTAAAGCCTTGATGTCGCTTTCTGATGGAATGCTTCTCTCAATGCGTTTCTTTTTTGGAAGAGTAGTATTCAAAACAATATCCGGGTTGTATCGTTTTAAAACCGCTGTAATAAGACCATGCCGGTCCCTTACGGTTTTTGGAGACAGTGATCCAGAGATAGAATTTATATATTGCTGAATGATTTTTTTATTAATATCCCTTATTTTGTAATCATCGAGCATGGAAAATTCTTTTTGCATACTTCTGTATTTCCTGATTGATGCCGGAGATAGAATTTGAGAACGTTCAACGATATATGCATCCACAGCTTCCCGGAAGGTCAATTTATAACTTGAAAGATTACTCTGTTCTTTTTTATCGGCATACTCTGCTGCCATAGCTTCACATCTTCTTTTGCCGGCCGGGCTTGGATCGTCACATGTAAATGATTCATAAACCCGTTTCTTTTTTACATTTCCGTCTTTACCGGTAACATATTCATAGTGACTAAACACCAGACACCTCCAGGATCCGGAAGGTAATTTTTTTGCAGTAGCCATTGTATCATCCTCCTAAAATTAAGTATAAAAATAACAGCCAGTGAGTAGTATTTCACTTGCGCATGGCTGCTCTGAATGATACAATATACTTGTTGAGGAATTGTTCATTCAGAGCAGTTACATTGCCGTATCACTTTATCGTGATGCGGCTTTTGTTTTGTAGAATTTAATTACATTATACATAAATAAGATAAAAAAGGAATAGAAAAAATATTCAGTTGGTAACATTTTGTCACCAACTGAACGCAAAGTTGCACCGGTGCAACCGGATTTACCATAAATTTCCAGTATTCTCCACAAACGTATCATTTTATAATTTGCCTATGGCAAAGATAAAAATTCAGGAAATCATGGAACAAAAAGATATCAAGGCAAGGGAACTGATCGAGCGTGTACCATTTTCCAGGGCGACTACATACCGGATTTTAAGAGGACAAAAGAGTCCGACGATAGATGATCTGGAAGAGTTTGCAAGAGAACTCAAGGTACCACTGGAAGATCTGTATGAATCGAAGTATTCCAGGGATCATATAAAAAATCTGTCTCAATATTGAGACAAACCTTGCAAATGACAAGTATAATAAATATAATACAAACATAAGAACAAAGCGCGCTGTTGAAAACTACACTTACGGATGAAGAAATGCCATTGAGGAGGGGCAGCAGTATGCTTAAAATTATGAAAATGCAGTTGAAGGAATATATAGATCGACTGGATCAGTCGGATGAAAAGTTCCTAAGACAGATATTGACGATCGTGAAAAAACATTTAAAAATAAGAAATACCAAATAAAAAGAACCGGGTGGCATCCCGGTTCTTCAAATGATCAGATCTTCTCAAATAGCAGACAGTATCCTTTCATACTAACGTCTTGCATCCCCTTTTTTCTTAAAGATTTCAACTGAATTTTATTATTATGATTATCCTGATTTATTAATTGTTTTTCTAAAGCAGAGCACCCGTTTGCTATATAATTTAGATTTAGGGTGAATTGCGAGTATACTTTGAATTTTTTCCAGTTATATTTATTGGGGACATGTTTATTTAGCCGAAATAATTTTTTATAATTATATTTTTTTAAAAAGCCACCATTACAACATGTAACCGTCTTTCCTTTATAAGATAGTAAAGTGATATAATGAGGAACAGAGCTACTGTTAATCGGAAAAACAATCCGTGTATTATTATTTAGTCTTTCAAGGATATCTTTGGCAGTGTTAACTTTATATTTTGAAATACGGACATTTTGAGGAGAAAATTTTAGTGCAATTTTAAGTAATAAATCTATATCAAAGACTTCTCCTACTGTAGTCAAATTAAGAAGTCGGCACTCGTTAACCATGTCATTAATGAATTCAAATGGATTATCGATACATTGAAGATCACCGAGACAACAGCCGATGGAATAGAATCCACACGTGTTACCTATCTGTATATAACTATAACGGTTTTTGTGCAATTTTCAGAACTCCTTCCTTAAAATAGATATCACATAGTTAATTATGATAATTGTAGCATAAAAAAGTTGAAACAAAAAGAAGAAACACCACTTCTTTGTATAAAGAATATAATATAAAAAACCGGAAGGAACATTAATCCTTCCGGTTTTTTGCGTTCTCAAGCAGCTGGTCAACAAAAACATCTAAAGCACTCTGCGATTCTGGCGAAAGCTGCGAATATGTACGAACGATATTCAGTACAGCCTGATAAAACCGCCTGTCTGTGTGTTCGAGAATCTCAGAAACTAGTGCTGCATCTTCATCATCTGGGATCTGGAACATCTCACCTTCGCCATCACGAAGCCATGTCTCGTTTACATTAAACTCCCGGCAGATTGATTTACACATCTGATCGGTAAGATTTCGATCACCTTTCTCAATACGAGAAATGGCAACTTTAGTAACACCGAGCCGTTCTCCGAACTTTTCGAGTGTGAGCCCAAGTGCTTTACGTAGTTCTTTAATACGTTCTCCCTGCGTCATGTCACACCTCCATATTTAATTTTCTAAACATAGAATAACACCTACGAAATATTAAGTCAATGAAAAAGTTACCAAAGTTAACAAAAACACTTGACAAAGATACCATAGGTAAATATAATGTAACCATAGTAAACAACAACACAGCAATAAATAGAAAGGAAAAATGATATGAGAAGATTCGAGGTTGGAAAAATCTACAAAGAACATGAATCAAGACCATACATCGTAATTGCGAGAACAAAGAAAACGGTAACCGTTCAAAGAATTGTACATCAGGGAAGATCGAATGAGTTCAGAGAGGAGGCGGAGACAAAAAGAGTGTATGAATGGGAAGGGCGGGAAGTGATCAACCCGCATGATGAAACTATAGAAGCATAAGGAAAGAGCCGGGAATGCCCCGGCGGGAAGGAGAAAAACATGGAAGAGAAGAAAAAAGAGCTTATAAAGAAAATTGACCAGTTAAAACCCATTGATCTGCTCATGATTCAGAACGTAGCGGATGTACTGATCACCAGGGACAAGATTGATACATCAAAGAAACAGCTTGTGCAGCAGTAGAGGGGAGGTGAACGGAGAATGGAAACAGCAATTTTAACAGTAACGACGGTTGTATTTGCGTTTTTAACATTGAAGTGGAAAATCGCAACTTTAATTTTAAGTACCTGGTTAAAACAAAACCAGTACAAAGAGCCTACCAAAGAAGATTTGAAGGATTGCGCTGGTTTTGTTGCAGAAAATCTGCGGAAAAGACCAACAGATTTATTTAAACACTAAATTAGGGTGGGGATAGCGTTCACAGCAACTTGTGTAGCAACTTGCATTACAAAATCAAGTGAAAATGAACCTAATTTGGTGCATGCCCCGACAACCTTTTCCCAAGTAGTTTTGGGGCGGACGGATTCAAGAAACTGATAACCGGCGTAGGTTAAACGGATAACATCGAACATCACGATTTTATCATATCCGTAATCTTTTGCAGCACGCAGAAAATCAGCTTCTTCAAGTACTTCAAGCGTATTAGCAACTTCTGGCAATGAGTAAGGAAGTGCTTCAGCTATGGAGTACACACTAACTGGGATGTATTCCAAATCGGAAGAAAGTCCTAAGTTTTCTTCCAGATAAAGAAGAATATCTCGAATACAATCAGGATTTAACTTCATGGTGTAAATCTCCTTTCGTTTGTATTTCAGCCACTGCAATGGCTGATAAGACAATTATAGTGAGAACTGAGAGAAAAGACAAGGAAAACAACAGAAGGAAGGTAAACAGAGAATGGAAAGAAAACCTATGGAAGTAGAGATAAACATGATAACACAACCATGTAAGGTCGCAGGGGAAAATAAACTGAAAGAAATCCTGAAGAAGATTGAAAAAGAGACAGAAGAATATCCTTGCGTGAAAGTGAAAATCACAATCACACAAGGATAAAGCCTTAATAAACGACTTTGCTTACTTCGAATGTGCCAACGATTGAAGCGTCAATGGAGTAATTACCATCGTCAGAAAGCAGTTGATAAGCGGTTGATGTAGGGAAAAAATGAGAAGCTATTTCATTACCGGAAACAACACATTGATCAAGAGCGGCATCAATGTATTTTATAGTGTGAATTTTCTCGTAACTGGCAACCAATTTTTTTGACTTATCGTAAATTGAAACCCGATAAACAGAATTCATAACAAGTTCCTCCTTTCCATCTTTATTTCAGCACGGCAATGCTGATAAGACAATTATAGGTCAGGGAAGAGGAAAAGACAAGAAAGCAGATTGCGTAATAGTAAAAAGAAAATCCACGCCGCAGGAGTACAACGTGGATTTTGAAGAGAAGTTTTTCACATAATGCGGGAAAGATGGCAACAGTCAGGGATTTTTAAAAGCCCAAGGTCAAAATTCTCCTCAATGAAGAAAGTGCCAGATTGAAAACCCTGTTCCCACTGAATACCAGTGAATGAAACACGGTCAACACGTTCGCTTAAGACTTCCTTTTCACTGAGAGGAAGCTGAGAGAAATCAATATGGTACTGATGCAAAGACATAAGAAAACCTCCTTAATTTGTTTATATGACAATTATAAAAATAAGGAGCGGGAAATACAAGGAAATATGAAAGGAAGTGAAGAACAATGAGCAGTAAATTATGTGAAAATAAGTTGAAAAAACGCTGTGATTACATCGCAGGCATGTTGACCGGAGGATTCAGAACAAAAAATCTGTCAACAAAAGAAGTGAGTAAAAGGAGCGGAATCCCACAGCGGACGGTTGAAGACCGCATCCAGCATCCGGAGGGGATGCGGCTGAAAGATCTGTACAGCCTGGCAGATTTAGCAGGCGTGGTTATAACGTTTGAATTTAAGGATGCGCCGGAGTAAAGGAGGGATGATGAAAAATGAAAAAGAATAAGAAACCATTTTATGTGATGGTAATCGTAATCATCATCATGTATGCAGTAATTTATATATTACGACCGGCGCCGGTATCCGGTCAGCCTGTCTCCGGTGTATTTGATCAGATCACACCAGTTGCACCGGTGCAACAGCCGGGGATAACACAAGGGCAGGAATATACAGTACATCCCATAGATATTGCAGAAGAGGAATACTGGGACAGCCTGGAACTGCTTGCGATCTGCGTGGAAGCGGAGGCAGGAAATCAGAGTCTGGAAGGAAAACGCCTGGTTGCAGATGTGATCTTAAACAGAGCAGAGGATCGTTCCGGAGAGTGGCCGGACACGATCGCCGGTGTGATATCCCAAAAGAATCAATTCACATCATATTGGGATGGCGGGATGGCAGGTATCTGGGAACCGTCAGAGGAGACGTACCAGGCGGTGAGGATGGAAGTAGAACAGAGAGGATATCCGGGAATTTATTATTTCCGGGAAGGTCAGTGGTCTGATTATGGGACACCATGGAGAAAGACCGGAGCACATTATTTTTCGAAGAAATGAGGAGAGAAAGATGATCACATTAGATTTGACAAAAGAAGAGACTTTTATGCTTCGTGATTTAACAATCGGGATGGACTGCGGGTATGAGTGGATGCAGGAGATAGCAGACAGTCTGGAAGAGAAGCTGTGGGAAGCAATAAAAAAGCCACAGATGAAGCGTTCGGAGTTCAACCGGCAGATTTCCGACACAAAAACACGCTGGGAAAACAGAGGACTTGCAACTTCTATGATGCTGGCGAAAGAGGCGGAACTAAAATTTTATTATGACATTGTGGAGGACAACAATGAAAACACCGGAAGAACTGGAAGACTGGGCGGTAAATTGTGCACAAAGTTTTGAGGCGACATTTGTTGCAGGAAAATACGGACAGGCTGCCATGGCGGCGGAGCAGATCTACACATCCCTGAATTTTATCGGGATGAAACAGGAAGCAGAGCTGATCATGGAACAGATCGGCTGGGACAGGGTTAGAAAAGCATTTTCGGAGGCGAGGATAAATGTTGAACGAGGACCAGATCATAAAAAAGCTGTATGACCAGGTGAAGATATTTAAAGACCACATGATGAGAAAAGAGTACCTGCAGGCAGTCTTGTGTGCGGATCAGGCATCCATGGTTGTGATGTGCCTGAATATGGGAGAAGAAGTCAGAGCGGAGCTTTTTGGAGTACGTGATAAGAACAACCCGGTAATCGGTCTAATCGATGAAGGGCTGTACATAAAAGCACTGGACTGGTGTATTTTCCATGGCTTTCATCATACAGTACATACGTTCGAAAATGTAATAAAGAAAGAGCATTGAAATACTGGTTTCAATGCTCAGACTGGTGCATAGCACACTACACTTATGACAGGTATAGTGTACCATGCATCCGCCAAAAAGGCAAGAGAAAACGGGGATAAGCCCCGGCTTATTTAACAATCTAAGTATATTAAAGATACGACACTGGGTGGTGGCATGGCACATAGACATGATGTTTATAAGTACGGAAGATTTATTGAACATGAATTTAAGTTTGTAGGAAAGTTTGGAGCAAAGGGAGAACAGAGAGCAGAGAAAAAGAAAGCTACTCCGGAACAGGTGGAGAAACAGAATCAATACAACCGGGAGAAGAAGGTCTTAAGAAAGATGAGATATAACTTTGAACCCGGAGACTTGTGGATCACATTAAAACTTCCAAAAGGAGAGAGACTGCCTGCAGATGAGATCCTGAAAATAAGAGATAAATTTTTCCGGAATTTAAGAAATGTATACAAGAAAAGAGAACGAGTTCTCAAATACATGTACAGGATCGAGATTGGAGAAAGAGGAGGAATCCATATCCACGTACTGGTAAACAGATTAAACGGAACACCTGGAGCAGCGGAAGTTATTTCACAGATCTGGAACAGGCTGACTGGTGGACATGTAAATTACACTCCAGTATATGAGGAAGGACACTTTAAAGATCTCGCTTCGTACTTAGTGAAAGAACCGACAGAAGAAATTACAGGACAGATGACTCTGTTTGGAACAGAGGAAGAGAAAAAGATTTTCTTGAAGTATGGATGTTCAAGAAACTTAGAGATGCCGGAAAAAGAGACACATAAGTATAAGCGCAGGACGGTAAGAAAGCTGATCGAGAATGGACCAGAGCCGCAACCGGGATATTACATAGACCGGGACAGCATCCGATACGGAGTAAATCCATTCACTGGCATGTCTTATTACTATTACACGGAGATCCGGCTGGAACGGGATGCCGGAGAGATCAGAAGGGAGCGTGAGGATCTATGCAGGCGGTCAGCATCTACGTCACCACATCCATAAAGGGCAGATGGGAGCGTGACGGCTACATTGGATATTGCCTGGAATATTATCCATCAGGAAAGAGCCTGCCGGAGATAAGAAAACACATTGAACCTGTTGAACAGATGAATGGAAACAGGGCAGAGATGGAGGCTCTGATACGTGCATTTTCCCGTATGAAGAGAAAATGCGAGCTGTCAATTTATACAGACAGTGAATACCTGTACAACGGATTTGCAGGCAGGGAAGATGTAGCACAGTGGATTAAGAGAGGATGGATCACGACCAGAGGTCAGCCGGTAAAAAATAAAGACAAGTGGCTGGAGCTGATCAAAGGAAAGCAGGGGCATTTATGCAGCTTTTATCTGAAACAGCCAAATGCATATACCGGGGAACTGATCGAAGAGATGGAGAGGGAAAAAGAACATGAGCAAAAGCAGAGCGAGTAAATTAAACGGCTATCGAAAAGTGATCAGCCGACAGAGAAATGATGTTTATAAATTCAAACAGAAGAAAGGCAAGAAAAAATAAAGATAGAAGGGAGTAAGAGGTTTGCCGGCCGGCGATAAAGACGTCTTTACTCCATAACAAAAATGGAATCAGTACAGGAAAGAATGGAGCGGATCGGAGCATATAAAAAGATAGCATCTTTTATGCAGAAAGAGAAGCAGACATATGAATTTAAAAGAAAATATGCACAGATCAGGGCGGAAGAGTTTGCCAATGAGTGTGATGGTAGAGGACTGAATTACCATGTATCAGTTGGCGGACTGGACAGCATTGTTTTATACCTGTTCCTGCATGAGGTGTGCAATATCAATGCACCGGGCGTTAGCGCTTCGTCACTAGAAGATAAATCAATTCAGAAAGTACATAAGGCTCTTGGAATTATTAATGTACCGCCATTAAAAAGGGATGATGGTACTTATTGGACGAAGCCAAAAGTTATACAGGAATTCGGGTTTCCAGTCATATCTAAGGAGATCGCAGGGAAAATTGAGTTGCTGCAGAATCCAACAGAAAAGAATAAGACTGTCAGACACGCGATCATAACGGGAGAGACTGGGGAATATGGTGGTTGGCAGAAGGATTCAAAAATGCAGCTCAATCAGCGGTGGTTAAAGCTGTTCGGTGGATATGAAAACGAAACAGAAGGATGCGACTTCCAGAAGCCGGATTTCTTGGTATCAGCGAAATGCTGTTATTACCTCAAAGAAAAGAACTGCGACGATTGGGGCAAGGCACATAAAAGTGTACCGTATTTAGGTTTAATGGCATCCGAAGGCGGCAGACGTGCCAGGAGCCTGCGGATGAATGGGTGCAACTATTTTGGAACATCCACGATCAGATCAGCACCATTTGCGATATTCCACCGACAGGATATTTTAACACTTGCCTTGGAGATGGATATGATGTGGAAACTTGGTTTGAAAGAAAAGTATCGTGCAAAACTCTTGAAAGAGGGGAGGTTATCAAAAAGTTTTGAAATGCCCGAAAGCATCATACCAGAGATTTACGGAACCATCGAGAAACAACCGGATGGAACGCTTTATACGACAAAGGCACAGCGTACCGGCTGCAGCATGTGTGGGTTTGGAATCCATATGGAAAAACGGCCACACAGATTCGATCTGCTTTACGAGAGCAATCCGAAGGAGTGGGATTATTTGATGTTCCACATGTGCAAGGATAAAGACGGGAATGATTATGGCTGGGCGAAGGTTTTAGACTACATTGGAGTTAGCTGGGATCCGTCCACAATCGGCGGAAATTGCAAGGGGCAGATGAAATTAGAAGATTTTATGAATTAAAGAAAGGAGCCGGAACCTATCCGGATAAAAGGCGCGCCGGGTTCCTTTCGAAGAATGAGAATAGGACTTATTGATGTTGACGGGCATAATTTTCCGAGTTTGCCGCTCATGAAGCTATCTGCTTGGCATAAACGACAGGGAGACAGTGTTGAATGGTACGATCCGCTAACTGCATGGATTGATCCGCCGGACAAAGTTTATATGAGCAAAGTGTTTACTTTTACACCAGATTATCCGCATCCGGTATGTGCCGGGGAAATAATAAAAGGCGGAACCGGATATCGTTATCCAGACGGCGGAGATCCACTGCCGGCAGAAATCGAGCATATTTGCCCTGACTACAGCCTGTATCCAGATTTGTGTAAGGATACTGCATATGGTTTTTTGACCAGAGGATGCCCACGTGGCTGTGATTTCTGCATTGTTGAAAAAAAAGAGGGTAAATGTTCGGTCAAGGTAGCTGATTTGTCAGAGTTTTGGGCGGGACAGAAAAATATAGTGTTGCTGGATCCTAACATGTTCGCATGCCGTGAATGGAAAAACTTAAGTCAGCAGCTTATTGCCAGCGGGGCATGGGTGGACTTTTCACAGGGATGCGATATTCGGATAATGACCGAAGAAAAGGCAGAATATATCCGACGGATGAAGATTAAGCAGATACATTTTGCTTGGGACCGGTACGAAGATCGGGAAAAAATAATTCCAAAATTCAAAATGTTTCAACAGCTTACCGGATGGGGGCACTGGAAAATGACTGTATATGTTCTGTGTGGATTCAACACGACACTGGAACAGGACTTGGAACGAATTTATACTCTGCGGGATCTTGGATATAGTCCATATGTCATGATCTATGAAAAATACAAATTAAAACGTGCAGACGACTTGCTGCGGATGCAAAGATGGGTGAATTCCAGAGTGACTTTTGCGGTAGTAAAGAGATTTGAAGATTACAAATAGCAGAAAGGAGCCGAACCTCCGGCCGGGGCAACGATATATCGGGTTCCTTTGAAAAAATGGATTATAAAGATTTTTTAGCAAATAAAAGATTTGTACTGGAAAGTAGCGGATTTGATATTGAAAAGTCAGAGTTAAATCCGATGCTGTACGAATTTCAGAAAGATGTTGTGCGTTGGGCATTGAAAAAAGGAAAAGCGTGTATATTCGCTGATTGCGGACTTGGAAAAACACCCATGCAGTTATCGTGGGCGTATCAGGTACATAAGTATTCAGGCGGCAAGATATTAATTCTAGCACCATTGGCTGTAGCAGAACAGACACGGCGTGAAGCTGAAAAGTTCGGATATACTGCAAAGGTTGTAGATGAACAGTTGCAATGCATTGATGGAATCAATATCACCAATTATGAAAAACTGGATAGATTTGTTGCGAATGAATTTGTCGGAGTGGTACTTGATGAAAGCAGTATTTTAAAGTCATATTCTGGCAAAGTCAGAACAGCAATTATTCAGAACTTTCATGATGTGCCGTATAAATTGGCATGTACGGCTACACCAGCACCAAACGATTATATGGAATTGGGAAATCATAGCGAATTTTGCGGAGTTATGACAAGAGCAGAAATGCTTTCGATGTTCTTTGTACATGATGGCGGTCAGACTTCCAAGTGGAGATTAAAAGGACATGCAGTGGATGTGTTCTGGCAGTGGCTTGCAACATTCAGTGTATTTATAGATAATCCAGCAAATATCGGATATAAGGTGTCTGGATATGACTTGCCACAGCTTAATATAAAAGAAATCATTGTTGATGGAGATGGACCAATAAAAGAAACGTTAACACTTACAGAGCGGCGACAGGCGAGAAAAGGTAGTCTTGCGCTTAGATGTGAAAAGGCTGCGAAAATTGCAAATAATTCAGATGAACAATGGCTTATATGGTGCGATCTGAATGATGAGAGTGCAAAGTTGCATGAACTGATAGTAGATTCTGTTGAGGTAAAAGGATCTGATAAAACGGATCACAAGAGCAATTCGATGATCGGATTTTCAGAAGGGCGGATTAAATGCCTTGTAACAAAACCGTCTATTGCAGGATTTGGTATGAATTGGCAGAATTGTCACAATATGATTTTTACCGGTCTGTCAGATAGTTATGAGCAGTTTTATCAAGCGGTACGTCGATGTTATCGGTTCGGACAGAAAAAGCCGGTAAATGTATATATTATCATTTCCGCAAAAGAAGGATGCGTAAAAGAAAATATAGAGCGAAAACAGGCTGATTTCCTTAAGATGCAGCATGAAATGACAGAGCTTACAAAGGAAATCACAAAAAAAGAACTAAAAAGTACATGTCGGATCAGTACACCTTATGATCCGGAAATTGAGATGAAATTACCAGAATGGGAGGAATTTGAGAAATGAATGTATTAGAGCAGATCATTGAAAACAGATATGCAATTTACAATGGAGATTCATGCGAGATCGTGAAAGCTATTCCAGATAATAGCATTCATTACACTATATTTTCTCCGCCATTTGCAAGCCTGTATACATATTCAAACAGTGACAGAGATATGGGAAACAGTAAGGGGGATGATGAATTTTACAATCATTTTATTTTTCTTGCAAAGGAATTATATCGAGTGACTATGCCGGGGAGATTATTAAGTTTCCATTGCATGGATCTGCCGCTGATGAAAGAACGAGACGGAGTGATCGGGTTGAAAGATTTCCCGGCAATCATCCGGAAAATTTTTGAGGATTGCGGTTTTATCTACCATAGCAAGGTAACAATCTGGAAAAATCCTGTTACTGAAATGCAGAGAACCAAAGCACTGGGGTTGTTACATAAACAAATCAGAAAAGACAGTACTATGAATCGCCAGGGAATCCCAGATTATATTGTTACAATGCGTAAGCCGGGAGAAAACCCAGAACGTGTATCACATACACATGAGACGTTCCCAGTTGATGTATGGCAGAATTATGCAAGTCCAGTGTGGATGGATATCCGGCAGAGTGATACATTGCAGAAAAAATCCGCGAGAGAAGACAAAGACGAGAGACATATTTGTCCGTTGCAGCTCGAAGTAATTCAGAGATGTATTGAGTTGTGGACGAATCCCAATGACATTGTATTAGATCCATTTGCAGGGATTGGATCAGTACCATACACTGCCGTAAAGATGGGACGTAGAGGTATTGGTGTCGAATTAAAAGAAAGCTATTATAAACAGGCTGTAAATAATTTGGAGATAGCTGTGAAAGGAGATGTTATGGAATGCCCGGTTGGACAAATGAGTATCGAGGATTTTTTAACGACGAACCCTGCATAAGGCAGATGAATATCTGTGACTTCCCGGAGGTAATGCCATGAGATACAGGACCAGTAAAAACATGAAGTTCCAATTCGATGAAGAAACACGGCGGATCATATATTACCGTGACGATGAAAGCTGCATCTTCTGCAGGCAGCAGTATCACATGGAAAATAAAGATCAAATGCTCTACCAGACAAAAGACATTATGCATTATATAAATAAGTCCCAGGGCGGACTTGGCGTACCGCAGAACGGAGCAGTGGGCTGCCGGTACCATCACATGTTATTAGATAACGGCAGTAAAGGGCTCCGGGCAGAGATGATTGAAATGTTCAAAGAATACCTGATGCAGCAGTATCCGGACTGGAACGAGGACAAGCTGCGGTATAAGAAATGGGATTTTCCAACCTTTGGTTAATCTGATATATCACAGGATACCAGTAAACGCGCGATTCTCCGGCAACCGGTGCCGGAGAGAAAGGAGAAAACAATGTTTGTAAGAAAAACATACAAGAAGCAGTGTATAATCTGCGGAAAAGAATTTGAAACAATAGCAGCGGCCGCGCTGACTTGTGGAAAACAGTGCAGAAATGAGCGCAATAGAAAAATTCATGAGAAAAGAAGAAACCAGACACATAATAACAGCGATATAAGCAGCGTGTCAGAAAAAGCAAGAGAAGCCGGGATGAGTTATGGAAAGTATGTAGCAATAGCAGAAAGGACAACAAAATGAAAAAGAAAGATATCTTGGAATTAAAAAGAAGGCTGACAAAGAATAACTGCACTTTTTCCCGTATTTGCGGGTGCTATGTGGATGTAGATAAAAATATCGTAACAACATTCGGAGAGACATTTTTGAATCTTCCGGATGAAGAATTTTATAAATACTTGGATATTGCAAAAGGAATCTTTAAGGGAAAACTGAAAGACAACATGTTGAATCTGGAACTTTCGGAAGAGGCAAAGGAAGAAAACGACATGCAGCAGTTCCTGCTTGCGATAAGAGACAGCGGCTTAAAAGACGAGAATCTGCTGGAAGCATTTTATGACAGAGTGATTGATAATTATGATCATGTCGGAGGCTATCTGATCCTGCTTTACCGCGATGCTTATGACGTTATTACATATACCTCGGACAATAACAAGATAGACGAGTCAGAGGATGTATACGAATATCTACTCTGTGCTATCTGCCAGGTAAATCTGACAGCTCCAGGACTGGCATACAGCGAGGAGGAGAACAGGATTATAAACAGGATCAGGGATGCGGTAGTCGGAGCACCAGATACAGGATTTGTATTTCCGGAATTTACAGACCGAAAGGAAGACAGGGACACAATGCTCTTTTATACAAGAGACACGAAAGCGCCGCATCAGGAATTTGCACGAGCGATGGGATGCATTGAACAGACAACGGCAACGGAGCAGAGAGAGGAATTAAAGACGATCATCACGGATATTCTTGGAGACAGCGACGAAGGAATCAGAATATATGAGAATTTTCATAGAATCCTGGATGAAAAATTGGAAGAGGAAGCAAAGAAAGAGCTAGAACGGGCAGAACAACAGAAATTAACACTTGGAATCTTGGGCGAGGCACTGGAAAAAGCAGATGCAGCAAAACCACAGATTGAAAAAATTCAGAAAACATACAGGAACACTTTTAAAGAGATCCCGACCATTGCAGCAGTGATCGATGGAAAAGCGGTCAAGAAAAGTTATGAAAGAGACGGTGTCGAGTCTATGAAAAAAATGTTGAAAGATGCTGCAAAAGAGATTGAGATCTTAAACGGAGGAGAGACGGAACTGTCAGAGAGAATACGGGAATTTACGGGAGTTTAGGAGGGATTTACATGCACAGAGATGGAAAAGAACGCCGCCAGATCATTAAGGCGATGGTACAGCGACAAACAAGAATATCAAAACATCCGAATCAGGAAGCCTTGAAAAGATTTAGAGAAGTGCTGTATCAGTTGCGGTATGGGAAGGAGAAGAAAGATGCTGAATAAAGAGAAGTATGCCAAGGAGATCACAGAAATTGCCTGTGATGGATATAAAGTAGCTATCGTTCATGGAAAACCGAAATCATGTGGAAAATGCATTGATTGTGATTTTTATGGTTGTAACGATTGTACAAAAAAATTAAGGGATTGGGCTGATAACGAATATGGCAAGCCGCCTGTTGATTGGAGTAAAGTTCCTGTTGACACACCGATTTATGTTAGATGCCGCAGCAGCGACGAATGGGAGAAAAAACATTTTGCTAAATTCGAGAACAATTATGTGTATGCGTGGAGCGATGGCAAAACATCATGGAGCACCACTAATGGATCTACAGTGGTATGGGAGCGTGCCAAGCTGGCAGAAAGTGAGGATTAGAATGTCAATAAGCAGAATTAAAAACCGGATATCTGAGACAGTAACAGAAGCATGCAGATATTCTCCACTAACAAAAGTGGTTTCGGAGGAAGAAATCAACAGGATTTTGGAGCAGGAAAGCGGATGGATTCCATGCAGTGAAAGGCTGCCGGAGGAACATGATAGCATGTTCATAAAATTTAAAGGGACTAAAAAGTGGAGCACTGCGATGTTTGAAAGAAAATCAGACGAGGTAATTGTAACAGTGGTCGATGATGCCGGGCGAACGGTTACAACTAGTGCACACACAACCGATGGAAAATGGCGGTGCGATTTAGTAAGAATACATGGTTACAGGATAGTGGCTTGGATGCCGCTGCCGGAGCCGTATCGGGAAAGCGAGGATTAGCATGGAGAGATTAACGACAAATAAGAACGTAACAGATATGACGATGCTTGAATTAATGCATAATAACTGCTATGTAGACAATGATCGTAATGCCAGATACAGAGATTACGAGATGGAAATGGATGCACGAGATTTTGCCAGAAACCTCATGGCTACATTAACAAAAGATGAATTGCCATTAGACGATGCAGAATTAGACGAGGAAATATTTGATAATTTAACGATAGACCCGTTTTCGGATGTCCGCGGGTTGATTGCATTGTTTTACTTGAATCTGTGCACAAAGGCTGACTTATATGAAAAGCTGAAAGAATATGAGGATGTCGATAAAAAGGAGACATTAGTGGATGGAATGCAGGAGAATGAAGAATACTGCGAATGGAAAGACGCAGTGGAATGTTTTGACAACACAGAATTTAAAATACAGTGTGAATTTGCTCCACTGGTAAGAGGGACTGTGCCAAATAATTTTGCACATCACAATTTTAAATTCTGTCCGTTTTGTGGAAGGAGAATTAAATGGGTATGACGATTGACGGAGCAATAGCGCACGCAAGAGAAGTGGCAAAGCGCAGGATGGCTGAATACGAAAATCATTATGATAAAGATGGACATTATTATCCAATGCAGTGTAAAAAATGTGCAGAGGAACATATACAACTTGCGGAGTGGTTGGAAGAATTAAAGCAGTACCGAGCAATCGGTACAGTAGAAGGATGTCGGGCGGCAGCGGAGAAGCAGACGGCAAAGCAACCGGATTACGAAGGAGACGGATACGCCGGAGGTTGTCTTATCTATGACACGTGGATTTGCCCTAACTGCGGAAAACACTATGAAGTTGATTATGATGATTTCGATTTTTGCCCGAATTGCGGTCAGAAATTAGATTGGAGTGGTGAAGAGTGAGTAAGATTCCAAAAGAAATAGTTGATAAAATCGAACAGCGAAATGCGCTTAATGAAGAGATTGCGAAATGGTGTAAGGAAAACCTTGAAATGGATGGTATGAACTCCGATTTTGCTGATATTACTGATTATCATACAGGTGGCGAGCAGGGCAGAGATGATTGTAAAGAATGGTGTGACCAGACATGTAGGGGAGAAGATTGGTACACAGGTGACTATTATTGGGAAACCGAATACGAAGGTAAATATCTTCACATGAAATTTGATGTTTAGAAGCGTGGAACAGGAGGGCGAACGATGAGTAAATTGATTGAAGCAGGTAAGATTTTGGACAATTTGAGCGGAATGCTTAAAAATATGGATAACTACGATGCTGTAAAAAAGTGATTAGTGACATGCCTATCGCCTATGATGTGGATGCGGTTGTAAGCGAATTGGATAAGGCAAGTTGTGTTGCACAGCCTGTAGGATGGAGTGCAAAAAAAGAAATTGTTGAACTTAAAACGGCAATCGAGATTGTGAAAGGTGGAGGTGTAGATGAAACAAACTGACATAGAAATGTCTTATGCCAAGCTGAAGGAATCTGATGATAGATTAAAAATCTTGAAAACAGAAACCGGAAAAGAAAGATTTATCAACAGTAAATGTGCTTATGAGTACCGGATAAAAAGCACGTGCAGAGTTTTACAGCATATCCGTGACGAGTACAGAGAAAACAGACTGTGCGACCTGGAAACGCTTCTCCGGCATTGCCAGGATAAACTAAATGGCAGCATTGACGGAATTGAACTGGAACTGAAAGAAGGAAAATTATTTCGATTCGAGAAAGACGAGCAGGAAAAACGAAAGGAACGTTTAATACAGTATTGGTTGATATGCCAGAGCTGACAGGTAAAGGTAAGCAAGATGATTTTAAAATTAATAGGGATAATAATTGTTATTTCATTTTATGATGAGATGGAAAAAGCAAAAGAAAAGAAAGATCTGTGCGACATTGTTTACTGGGGCATATTAATGACAATAACAATAATGGTAATGGGATGGGTTTAAATTAGAAATTTTAAAGAGGTGTATGCATGAAAAATATTAAGAATTTCAGGGCTATGGATTGTACCGGATGTCAATGCGATGGTTGCTATGAATGCCAGTCTGCAAATTGCGATATATGCTATCGCGCTGAGCACGCAAATGAAAACGATGAAGATATGTACTATATAGCTAAGAATAAAAAAAGATGTGATTTTGATTAAATAAACTGACATTTAATACATATGCAGCAGTAGACAACATTACACATGTAAATTATAATTATACAGAAATTACAAATATAATTATAAAAGGAGACAATGAAATGCAAACATTATCAGATCAGGAAAAGAAAGTTTTAGAAATCATGAAAGAGTCAGAGCGGCAGTTAACGCCGGAAGAAATCACGGCAGAGATAAACAGAAGATACGGGCAGGTTTGGCCAGTGCAGGTTACTTTAACATTTATGGCAAGATTAGAGAAGCTGGGATACACAGACAAACATAAACACTGACAGATCGTATGCAGCAGTGCAAGGATGGAGGTTAAGAGTGAAAAAAGAAATACTGGAGCAGATATGCAGCAGTCGGGCGAGAATAAAGTATTTACAGGAATCTATTGAAAGAATAGACAAAAGACGCAACAGATTAATCCGCGAGGGAAATATTGCAGCGGACGTTGTAGCATGTGGAAAACGCGGTAAGAAATCACTCGGCACCGTTCTTGTAAGGGGGACATCTTATGCAGAGGAAGACAGGCTGAGAAGATTGCTAAACAAAAGAGAGCAGACTTTAAAGAAAGAGTATGACAGACTTTTAGAGCAGACGACAGAGGCAGAGGAATACATAGCAGAGATCGAAGATATCGAGATCAGGAACATATTGAGCCTGTATTATATTGACAATCTGAGCTGGGTTCAGACGGCACACAGGATGAATGAATTGTACTGCGGCTGCAAAAGGAAATATACAGACAGTAGCTGCCGCCAGAAGCATGACAGGTTTTTAGAAAAAAAATAAAAGAAATTTTCAAAACGGCGGTTTTGGCGGTTTTTCTATGGTAATATTTAAAATGCAAAAAGCGTCAGTCGAAGTACTGAATAAAACCCCTTTACCTATGGCGGTGTGTATTGCATCAGGCAGTACACACCGCTCCCTTTATGCAGAGGATAAAATGGCAATTTATAAAAGATGCAGTAGCTGTGGAAAGCGTTTACTTGAAGGAACGAAATGTGATTGTAGAAAGAAAAGATATAAGGAATATGATAAATATTACAGAGACAGCAGATCGAAAGAGTTTTATAACAGTAAAGAATGGCAGAAAGCACGTGAAGAAGCTCTGAGCACGTATGATAATATAGATGTGTACATTTACATGACTACTGGAGAAATAAAACTTGCGGAGACTGTACATCACATTATACCGCTACGAGATGACTGGAATAAAAGAATTGATCAGAACAATCTTATGCCATTAAATCACGACACACATAGCATGATCGAACAGATGTATAAAAAGGACAAGATAGGTATGGAAAAACGATTGCAAAACATGCTTGCAGAGTTCAAAAGAAGGGGAGGGGGAGGTCAAAAAGTTTTTTGAAAAGGCTAATTGACCCCACGCCAGTCTTGTGTACGCAATTTTCTAAATAAAAAATAAAAAGTGGTAAGGGGAGAAAAAATGGGACGAGCAAGAAAACCGGTACAGACGCAGAAGGGAAACCTTACTGCGATTGACGGTTATAAAAGAAAAGCAGAAGAAGATAGCATTGTAGTCGGAAAGGATCAGTTAAAACGGGCACCGACATGGCTGATCGGACCGGACGCTAGAAAAGAATGGAGACGATTGACGAAAGAACTTGATAAAATTGACGTCATAGGAAATCTTGATCTGAATAATCTCGCAGGTTACTGCAATGCTTATGAAAAATACAGAAAAGCAACAGAGGAGCTGAAAGATGCTCCTTTTTGTATAGAAAAAAATACAAGGAATGGGCCAGTTACTGTGAGGAATCCGCTGATTGACATTCAAAAATTATACGCAGAGGAGATGCGGAAATTTGCAAGTCTGTGCGGTCTGACAATAGATTCAAGATTGAAAGCAGCAGTAACTAGAACGACAAAAAAAGAAGAAACCATAAAAGAAAAGTTTGGGGAAATCTGACACCGTGTCTATCCTGAATGATTTAATAAAATATTCAAAAAAATGCATATCGGGTGAAATAATAAGCTGTCAGAAGCACATCTGGGCGTGTCAGAGATTTATTGACGATGTGGAAAAATCTGCAAAAGATGATTACCAGTATTACTGGGATGAAGAAGCGGCTCAGAATATCGTCGACTGGTTTGAACTCTTAAGACATTCAAAGGGAACTCTCGCAGGAGAGCCGATCGTACTGACAGATTGGCAAAAATTCCGACTGTGCCAGCTCTATGGATGGAAAAATAAAGAAAACGGATATAAAAGATTTAAAAAAACATTCACGGAAGTGGCAAGGAAAAATGCAAAATCACAGGAAGAAGCCGGTGTGGCGCTGTATGAAATTTCTGTGATTGCGACAAAAAATCAGGAAACATATGAGGTTTATACCGCTGGAGTGAAAAGAGATCAGTCGAAAATCGTATTTAATGAAGCTGATTTAATGCTAAGAGGATCGCCCTTGAGAGATAAGTTTAAAATCACGAGAGATGCGATCACGCATGTAAAGACAGGCAGCTTTATAAAAGCACTCAGCAAAGATGATGGAAAATCCGGGGACGGAACAAACCCGGCAGGACTGATTTTGGATGAATACCACCAGCATCCGACGACAGAATTTTACGACTTGGGATTAGGTTCGAACACAAAAGAGTCTTTGCTGATGATAATCACAACGGCAGGGGTGGATTTAACATATCCGTGTTATGTGACGGAGTACACGTATTGCTCGAGAGTTCTTGATCCGAACAGTGACGTTCAGAATGAAGAATATTTGATCGATATATGCGAACTAGACAAGGAAGATTATGAAAATATAGACAATATCGGCAATGAAGATAACTGGAAGAAAGCAAACCCTATCCGTATGAGTTATCCGGAAGGTGTAAATAAAATCCGAGGAGAGTATAAAATTGCAAAAGAAATCCCGGAGCACATGACGTCGTTCCTTACGAAGTGTATGAACATCTGGGTGCAGGCAACGGAAAACGGATTTATGGACATGGCGAAGTGGAAAAATTGCGAAGTCAAAGAATTACCGATAAATACGAGAAAACACCCCGTATACGTGGGATTTGATATGTCTGCAAAAATCGACCTGACATCGGTGGCGTTCGTTATTCCTTTTTTGTCCGGAGAATACGATCAAGTTGGAAAAGAAATTGTGAAATACATCGTATTTTCCCACTCGTTTATTCCAAATAGGGAAAAATTAGCGGAAAGAAAAGCACGGGACAAAGTGGATTATGATGCGTGGGAGAGGATGGGATTTATCACGGTCACCAACACACCGATCGTGGACCAGAATGCGGTAATGAAATATGTGTTGAAAACGTGTGAAGACAACGAATGGGATATACAGATGTTGTGCTTTGATCCAGCAAACGCAAGCAAGCTGATGCAGGACATGTCTGATGAAGGCTACGATGTTGAAGAAGTGTTTCAGAGCCACAAAGCTCTAAACGAAGCTACACAGGGATTTAGAGAACAGGTTTATTCCGGAAATATCATGTATTTATACAATCCGGTATTAAATTTTGCAATGAGTAATGCGGTGATAAGAAGGAATAATGGACTTATAAAAATTGACAAAGATGCTACAAAAAAGAAAATTGACCCAGTAGATGCGACACTGTGCGCGTACAAGCTGGCAATGTACCACGATTTTGACACAAGTTATAGTGATGCATTGAAGAATTTTATTGAAAGTGAGTGGTAAGATTGAACGTTTGGAGAAGAATTACAAACGCATGGAATGCTCTCAGGGGATACGGAGTAAGTCTTTATGATGATGAGATGTTGGATATGCTTGGAATAACAACTCGGTCGAGAAAAATGTTGAGCGAAGTGACATACTTTACCTGCTTAAAAATGCTGAGTGAAACAATGGGAAAACTCCCATTGAAATATTATCAGGAGACGGAGCAGGGGCGAATCAGGGCAGCCCCGACGGACACCACATATGTTTTGACGGTAAGACCAAATGATTATATGTCACCATCGACATTATGGGGAACAGCGGAGCTTAACTGCCAACACTATGGAAATGGTTTTATATGGCTGCATAGGGAATTTAAAAGGAATACCTATGGCGGAGAATACAAAACCATAGATGCATGGGTAATGCAAAGCAACTGCGTGACGGCGATTATGGACGACAGAGGAATTTTTGGCACAAAAGGAAAAATGTATTATCGATACAGCGATCCGAGATCGGGTGAACAGCATCTGTTCAGAAATGAAGATGTAATTCACATTAAGACATGGTTTACTCTGGATGGATTCATGGGCGAACCTGTTAGAAAAATACTGGAATACACGATTGACGGAGCAAATCAGAGCCAGACATACATGAACAACTTGTACAAAAGCGGACTGACTGCGAGCATGGCATTGCAGTATTCATCAGTTATAGAAGATGGAGAAGTGAAGAAGCTACAGAAGAAGTATGCAAAGTACCTGGAAGGACCGGAAAACGCAGGAAAAGTAGTACCGGTTCCAGTTGGGCTGACGCTGCAACCGATAAAAATGAGTCTCGTAGATGCACAATTTTTTGAGCTGAAAAAATATTCAGCCTTACAGATAGCCGGAGCATTTGGAATAAAACCGAATCAGATAAACAATTATGAAAAATCATCCTATGCCAATTCAGAGATGCAGCAGCTTGCTTTTTTAGTGGATACAATGTCGTACAGGCTGAAACAGTATGAAGAGGAGATCAATGCAAAAGCACTTTTACCAAAAGAAATAAAAGAAGGATATATATATAAGTTCAATGAAAAGGCGATTCTACGCACAGACTCAAAATCGCAGATGGAGAGCTTAAAAGGTGCTGTGAATAATGGAATTTACACACCGAATGAAGCACGGGCATTTTTGGACATGCCGTGGAAAGAAGGAGGAGACAGGCTGATGGTAAATGGAAATTATATCCCGATAACGGATGTAGGAAAACAGTATGAAGGAGGAAAAACAACAGATGGCAACACTGGAGATTAAAGGAGACATTATATCGAATGAAGATAAGTGGATATATGACTGGCTGGAATGGGATTCCACCGCCCCATCAGATGTTGATAACGTAATCGCAGCGCTGAATCCAGGCGAAACTTTAGAAGTATTTATTAACTCAGGCGGCGGGTCTGTAATGGCAGGACAGGAGATTTATTCAAAATTAAAAAGAAGAAATGATGTCACGATTGAAATTCAGAGCCTGGCAGGAAGTGCAGCAAGCGTAATTGCGATGGCAGGAAAGTCGAAAATAAGCACAGTAGGAATGCTCATGATCCACAATGTGTCAATGCATGGAGCGAGTGGAGATTGCAAGGCAATGGAAAAAAATGCAGAAATCCTGCACAGAATGAATGAAGCACTCGCGTCAGCATATACAGAAAAGACAGGAATGACGTTACAGGAAACACTTGAATTAATGGATAAGGAGACATGGCTGACGGCCAGACAGTGTATTGAGTATGGATTTGTTGACGAAATAGCAGAAAACGAAGTGCAGATGCTCAATGCATCGCAGGGATTAAGGCTGACGGACGACATTAGAAAACGCGTTATCGAAGAACGGAATAAAAAAGAAAAGGAAAAAGCGGAGATTTTAAAAGATTTAGACATGTACGGTGTTTAAATCTTTTTTTACTAGGAGGGAAAAATGAATAAAAAATTATTGGAGCTGTTAGATCAGATCGGAGAGAAAAAAGCACTTGTGCAGAAATTGGCAAACGAGGGAAGACTGGAAGATGCTGCAAAAGAAAAAGAGGATTTAAAAAAACTCCAGCAGAAGTTCGATATTCTCAAAGATATCGAGGATGCGGAAGACGAAAAGATGAAAGCGTCTCTTGTAGATAAAACGGAGATTCCTGGAACAAAAAGCATGGAACCAGCAAAAGAAAATGCGACAGATCATGTAAAAGAATTTGCTGATGCAGCAAGAGGCGGTTTTAAAAACGTAACAACAGGCATGACAGAAGGAACAGGGGCAAATGGCGGTTATACAGTGCCAGAAGATATCCAGACGCAGATCAATACATACCGCGATGCAGAGTTTTCGTTGCTCGATCTGATTGATGTAGAGACTGTAACAACAAATAAGGGAGCGAGAACATTCCAGAAAAAAGCGCAGCAGACAGGATTTGCAAAAGTATCTGAGGGCGGCAAGATTGGCGGAAAGAACGGACCACAGTTCGAACGACTTGAATACGAGATTGAGAAATTTGCAGGATATTTCCCGGTAACAAACGAACTGCTGGAAGATTCGGACGCGAATATCACAGGGACGATTGTCGCATGGATCGGCGGAGAGAGCCGCGCAACGGCTAATGCACAGATTCTTGTGGAAATCGCAAAGAAACAGGTGACAGATCTGAAAGATATTGACGGAATACAGAAAGCAATCATTGTGACGTTGGGAGCTGCTTATGCCGGAACATCAAAAATCGTAACAAATGATGATGGATTGCTGTATCTTTCGACATTAAAAGATACGAATGGAAATTATCTGCTCCGGAACGCAAATAACGATCCGATGAAGAAAGTGCTGGCTGTCGGAGCGATGAGCGTGCCAATCGAAGTTATCGGCAATTCGGTATTGAAATCAAATACTGCAACAGCGAAGAAAAGAGGAATTCCGTTTATCATTGGTGACCTGAAAGAGGGAATCAAGAAATTCGACAGGAAACAGATTACCATTGTTGCGTCTGATACAGCAGCGGTAACAGATTTTAATGCGTTTGAGCAGGATATGACATTATTCAGGGCAATCGAGAGAGAGGACTACGTGACAAAAGATCCGGATGCGTTTGTAAATGGAATGATCACTGTGGATGATGCAGCAGTAACGGGGGAATAAAAGGTTATAGCAAAAGCGGAGGCTACACCGTTAATGATTTAAACAAAATGACGATCATGCAGATTAAATCATTAGCGGGAGAGCTGGGCTATAACATTACAAAATCCGTTAAAGCAGAAATCATAGAAGAATTTTTGACGCAACAAGGGGGAGAAAAATGCTTGATCTGATAAAAATGCGTTGCGGAATTGCAGCGGCTGTAACAGTGTATGATGAAGATATAAAATCCTATATCGAAGACTGCAAGCAGGATATGATTCTTGCCGGAGTAGCAAAAGAACTGATCGAGGAGCCAGCCCCGGGAGTGGTCACAGCGATAACATTTTATGTAAAAGCGCATATAGGAAATGATCGCGCAGACACGGAAAAATATATGGACTTGTTTGAAAAGAAAATCTTTCGACTGTCAATGATGGAGAGAGAAGTTGCACCGGTGCAACCGGAAGAGGAAGATGACGATGTGGAATAAATCAGTAAAAATTCTGACGGGGAAAGAAACAGAAACGGACGAGGACGGGTTTGACACATTTAAGGAAAGTTATTTAGAAAATGTTCCTGCGAATTTCACGACCACAACAAGAAATGATCAGATTATTGCAAATCAAAGCGGATATTCCGCGGATCAGAATATCGAGATCGCAGCATGCAATTATAACGGCGAAAACATCCTAATCGATGAAGAGACTGGGTATCGTTACGAAGTGAAAAGAACGTTTCAAAGCGATAAGTCGATGAATATAGTCTTGACGTGCGAGAGGAGGGAACGAGACGAGCAGATTTGAAATGAATGGAGTTGACGATCTCATGAAACAGTTGGAAAGACTGGAAAAATCTACAGAAGAGATTGCAGAAAAGATGGTTGATTCCGGAAAGCAGATTCTCGAAAAAAATGTAACAAAAAACGTCCAAACAGCAGCAAATAGGGGCTATGCAACAGGCGAACTTGTGAAATCAATAAAAGCCGGAAAAACGAGCCATAACGAGTATGGATGCTATTCAGTGGTACGTCCAACCGGAAAAGACAGCAAAGGCGTAAGGAATGGAGAAAAACTTGCGTATCTCGAATATGGAGTACCGGGAAGGGAGGTGCCACACCCGGTTATAACAAAATCCGTAAACGAGAGTGAAACAGCATGCCTGAAAGAAATGCAGAGAGTATTTGACCAGGAGACGGGAGTTGGATCATGAGTGTAAACGGAACCATTATCGCTGCGCTGAAAAAGTTCAATTATCCATGCAAACCGGATATTTATATCGGCACAGAGAAAAGATATTTCACATTTAACTGTGCAGATGACCGGGGGGCAGACTTTGGAGACAATAAGCCATGCGGCAATGTTTTATCCATGCAGATACATTATGTATTACCATGGAAGGACGGCACAAAAGAAATTAATTATTTGAAAGAAAAGAAGGAAATCCGGAAGGCTTTATTTGAAGCCGGATTTACATACCCGAGAGTCACAGTGCTCTTGGACAAAACTAATAATATAAGGCATCTCGTGTTTGAATGCGAGATAGAAGAAAAGATGGAGGATTAAGAAATGGCAAAAAAAGGTTTTGAGTACGCGGTAGTAGGAAAGTACAGCGAAGAGACAGGAAAACACACAGATGGAAAATATCTCGGACCGACATCGACTTTCAATATCACAACGACATCGAACGACGTGAAAGACTATGGAGATAATCGTGCGGTGGTAACAGATACATCAGTTACAGGGGGAACAACATCTGTCGAGATCAATGAGATGGTTAATGAACTCTATGCATATATGCTGGGGCATACATACAATAGTGAAGAAAATACCGTTGTATGCAATAAGGACGACATCGCTCCATTTATCGGAATGGGAGCGGTCGGTATTTCGAGAGCGGAAGACAATAAAGACAAGTACACGGCAAAATTCTATAAAAAATGCCAGATGAAGGAGCCAAATGATGAAAACGCGACACAGGCAGAAACGCTGACGTTCACACACACAACCTTAGAGGGGAACATGTTTGTGCCGGAGGACGGAAACTGGAAAGAACAGAAAACATTTGCGACTCTGAAAGAGGCGAAAACATGGTTAAACGAGAAAGTCGGTATTACAGCAAGCGATACGGGAGCCACGAATCCTAAAGGACAGGAGTAAAGTATGAGCGATCTGAGACCAAAGGGAGTTACAATTACGATCGATGGAACGGAGCGGAATCTGCTATTTACCTTGAACGTTATCGACGAGATACAGGATCATTACGACATGGCGATGACGGAAGTCTGGGACAAACTCACAGATAAAAGGGAAGCGGAAAAGACGATACGATATCTGCTCTGCACGCTTTTAAATGATGAAGCGGAGAGAGAAAAAAGAAACGGCAGGGAGTTAAAAAACTACACGGAAAAGGAAGTTGGGTGGATTATTTCCGTAGATGACGTGGATGAGATTTTAAGTGCATTATTAAAAGCATACGGAGTTTCACTCCCGGAACCGGATGAGGATGGACACCCAAACCAGAAGAGCGGGCAGATGAAAAAATAAACATCGCCCGCTTAATCTATATCGGGAAGAAAGAATTGAATTATACAGAAGATGAAATTATGGCAATGACATTTCGAAAATTCTATCTGATGTATGATCAGTACGAAGAAATGACCGGTAAAAAGAAGAGACCTACCGGCATAGATGATTTACCATGATTTCGCAAAACAAAAGGGAGCTGCTAATAGAGGCAGCTCCTTATTTTGTATACAGGAGGATACCAGGTGAGCAATAAAATTGGCGCGATTATCGCATTAGACGGAGAAAAAGAGTTCAAAGCAGCGGTAACGGGAGTAAATAAAGAACTTTCAAAATTAAAATCAGAGTCCGCCCTGGTACAGGAAGAATTTAAAGGACAGGAAAATACAGTAGAAGCACTGCGGAAAAAGCACGAAGTGTTACAGAAAACCGTAGACGCCCACAAAAAGAAGGAAGAAGAGATAAAAAAAGCATTGGAAAATGCCCGCACAGCCTATAAGAAAGTAGGCGACGGTTTAAATACATTACGGACGGATTACGACAAAGCCAGGGAGAAAATGGAGAGAATGAGGTCTTCGTCAGAAACCACGGACGAAGAACTGGAAGAACAGCAGAAAACCATTGATAAGCTGGCAGAAGCAATAAAAAAAGGAGAAAGAAATTATACAACGGCCGCAAACAGAGTGGATAACTGGGAAGTGAGCCTGAACAATGCGACAGCACAGACGATAAGAGCAAACCGGGAGTTGGAGCAGATTGCGGGATATCTGGAAGAGGCAGAGAACTCAGCGGATGGATGTGCATCAAGCATTGATGAATACGGAAGAGCCATTCAGGAGCAGACAGAAGCGACGATCAGTTTCGGATCGGCGATTAAAGTCGCAGTAGCGGAGAAAGCGGTAGATGCTTTTACAGATTTGGCAAAGACGGCAATAGAATCATCGGTCGGAACCGCTAATGAAATGACGTCGGCAGCAAATCAGATACAGGCAAGCACAGGTATTGCTACCGATGCGATGGAAGATTATAAAAATGTGATGAAAGAGGTCTATGCGGACAATTACGGAGAGAATTTTGAAGATGTCGGCGAAGCGATTCAGGTCATTGCGCAGAACTTGAAAGATGTCGAACCGTCAAAATTAAAAGAGACGGCAGAGAATGTCATAACGTTAAGAGACACGTTTGGATTTGAATACCAGGAGCAGATCAGAGCGGTAAAAATGCTTATGGATACATTCGGTATTTCAAGTCAGAAAGCATTTAATCTGATCGCACAGGGAGCGCAAAAGGGATTAAATAAAAACGATGATCTACTGGATACGATCAATGAATACTCTGTACATTATAAGCAGATGGGGGTAGACGCAGACGGATTTTTTAATTCTTTAACAAACGGTGCGGCGGCAGGAACATTTTCTATTGATAAACTGGGTGACGCCTATAAGGAGTTTGGAATCCGGGTGAAAGATACAGCTTCATCTACAACAGAAGGATTTGAACTGATCGGCATGGATGCAGATGCTATGCGCGAGAGGTTTGCGGCGGGAGGAGAGTCGGCGAAGGCGGCAACGGCGGAAGTACTGGATGCCCTGTTCAGCATGGAAGACCAGGTTAAACAGAATCAGGCTGGTGTAGATCTGTTCGGTACGATGTGGGAGGATCTTGGAATTGAGGGTGTAAAGGCTCTGACGAATGTTAATGGAGAGATTTCAACGACACATGATGTTATGGAATCGATTCAGAATATTAAATACAGCGACACGACAAATCAACTCACACAGCTTGCACGGACTTTTCAGATGAAAATTGCAGAGCCGATCGAAAAAGACGTTTTGCCAAAAGTTAATAAGGGAATTGAGCTTGTAGGGAATAACCTGGAAGAGGTGGAAACAACAGTAATTGGACTTGGGACAGCGATTGCACTGTATAAATTTTCAAAAACAGATGTATATGTGAGCCTGGCAAGCACGATTGGAAAAGTTGCTACAGCAACAAGAACTGCGACGGGAGCGACAAAGGCGGCAGCAGCGGCACAGGCTCTTTGGAATGCGGCTATGAATATGTCTCCGATTGGAATTATGATCACGGCAATTACCGCGGTAACGGCAGGACTGGTTTTATATAAAGCAGCGACAAAAAATGCGACAAATGAAACAAAACAGGCGGTTGACGCAACAAAAGAATTTTGCGATGCGGCGAATGACCAGATAGACAGTATTAACAACACGGCGCAGGCACATAAAGAGAATGTCCAGGAGACACAGGCACACTGGGAAGCGGACAGGATGCTGATCGAACAGCTGTATGAGTTAAATAACCTGGAAGAAAAGAGTTCAGGACAAAAAGCAGTGATGAAGGGAATCGTCAACGAACTTGCGGATGATATACCAGAACTTGCCGCAGCGTTTGACGAAGAGAGCGGATCAATCAGCATGACCAGAGATGAGCTGGAGAAACTGATTGATAAAAACGAAGATTATTATTTAATGATCGCATCACAGGATGCACTTACGGATTATGCAAAAAATGCCGCAGATGCCCAGATTGTGATAAAACAAACAGAAGAAGAACTGGACAAATTAAGAGATAAGTTCGAGGAGACCGGGACAAGGTACGGAGACGATTACGAACTGATCCATGAAGGCGGAACAAACTGGGGAGGAATGACGGAAGAACTTGCGGGATTGACAGCACAGTACACAGAACTCATGGAAACCAGACGAAATGCCATGGATGCGGAAGAAGAAGCGAAAGATGGCATGAAGGCAGCACAGGAGACCGTTGAGAGTTACAAGGGAACACTGGAGGAGACAGCAGACAGTGTGGAAGACATGTCCGATGCAGAGGAACAGGCATCATCGGCAACACAGAAAGCGACAGAAGAACAGCAACAGGCATATCAGGAATTAAAAAACACCATATCAGACAGTTTGGAAAATTCTATTTCTTTAATGGAAGAATTTTCCGGGGGCGAAGAAATATCCGCGAAAAAGATTCTGGAAAATTTAGAAAGCCAGATCAATGGAATGTCAAACTGGGCTGATAATATGGAAGAACTTGCCGGTGCGGCCGGCTACGGAATGACGGAAGAATTTTATAATTACCTTGCCGAGATGGGACCGCAAAGTGCGAATCTTGTTCAAACGCTTGTGGACAGCTTAAAAAATAATAAGGGACAGTTCGCGGAGATTTGTAAGGACTGGACGAGTGCGATGAATTTAGAAGGACCACTGTCGGATAAGGTGTCAGGAGCGTACCAGAAGGTTATTGATGAGACAGAGAACTTTAAAAAGAAATACACAGACGAAGCAGGAAACCTTTGCGTTGGCGCCGGGAAAAGATCAAGTGAAGAACTTTCGAACGCAGCAAAGACGATCAATGAGCAACAGAAGATCAGCGGTCAGGAGAGCATAAAAAAATATTCAGAAGGAGTCGCCTCACAGCGCGGAGAATTAGAAAGACAGGTCACGGATACCTTAAACGGTGCATTAAATCCAGCCAGGCAGGCAATGCCGGAACAGTTTTACACAAGTGGCACATATGTGGCACAGGGACTCGCAAAAGGAATGAGAGATTCATCGGCTGTAGTAGCGAGCGCTGCAAGAGATTTGGCAAACACGGCCAACACAACGTTTCGGAAAACGGTAGACATTAACTCACCTTCGAAAAAATTTGCAGAAAACGGTAAATATATCTCAGAGGGAGTAGCGGTCGGCATCCGTGGCGCGAAAAAAGAAGCGGAAGATTCCATTGTAGATCTGTGCAACGGACTGGAAGAGACTGCAAAAGGCGAGCTTGAGATCCATTCCCCGTCGAAAAGGTTTAAAGAAAAAGTTGGAAAACAGATTGCACGTGGCGTTGCGTTTGGGGTCACAGATGAAAAAGGAAATGTTGCAAAAGAAATGGAAAAGTTTGCGACGGACATGTACAACAACGCGCAGCAGGCACTTAAAAATATGAATAAAAATCAACCAATGTACAGCGACATTCAGCAGGCATATATACAAAGCCAGCTGTTATATGAAAAAGCAAAACGAATGCAGCAGGAGGCACTGAATGAATATTCAAAAAACGTGTACAAAGCAGCTAATGCATGGTTCACATCCTGGAAAAAAACAAACGTCACAAAGCTCGAGGATGAGAAGTTTTTCTGGAAAAAAGTATTAAAAACAACAACAGAAGGAACGGAAGGATACGCCAGTGCATATAAAAAGCTGGCGAGCATTAAGGAATATGAAAAAGCTGCAAAAAATCAGCTTGATAATAATTTCTGGATATCGGAGTACACAGAAAGTTCAACCGGAGAGAGGACAAAGAAAAAACTGGAAGATTATTACAGCGAGATCTATTCTGCAGCAAGTAAATACATCGACAATTACAGTGTACTGCACAATGTTTCACTGCAGGAAGAGGAAGATTACTGGAAAAAAGTGCAGAAAAAAATGCAAAAAGGTACACAGGGATATATCGATGCGACCAAAAAACTGAAAGAAGTACAAAGTGAAATAAAGGAAAATGTGGCCAAGCAAAAACAGACCAACAGAGAATACGGTCTGTCGGGTAGCGCGCTTGATGTCTATAAGACATATTACAATGTTTCTGCGAAAGCAGAAATGCAGTATTGGAATCTTGTGAGAAAAAAAGCGAAAAAAGGGACAGCAGAGCAGATCGAAGCTGATCAGAAATATTATGAGGCAAAGCAGAATTATAATGATCAGTTAAAAGAACTGAATGATGATTATTATCAGAACTGCAAAGACGTAAAAGATAAACTGAAAGATGATATTGAAGATCTGCAGAAAGAATATAAAGATACGGTTGCGGATAGAAAAAATGCAATCGCATCCAGTTTTAACCTGTTTGATGAGTTTGAATCAAAATCATCATCAGGGAAAACACTGCTTTACAATTTAAAAAGCCAGGTTGCCGGAATAGCTGACTGGGAACAACAGCTTGATGTACTTGGAAAGAAAGGAATCCTGTCGGATGGTCTTATGAAAGAACTACAGGAAATGGGACCGGAGGCATCTGCGTCAATTCATGCACTGAATCAGTTGTCAGAAAGTGAATTGCGAGAGTATCAGAATTTATATGACCAGAAGAATGCACTGGCAGAGTCACAGGCGGTAAAAGAGAATGAAGATTTGAGAAAAGAGACACAAGCAAAGATAAAAACATTGAAGGAGGAAGCACAAAAAGAACTGGATGGATATAAAAAAGAATACGATGCCGCCGTAAAGAAAATAAAAAAAGGAATAGAAAAACCTTTAAAAAACCTTGCAAAGAATGCTTTGACAATAGGAGAGGATGCGGCTATCAGCCTGGTTACCGGAATAGGAGACGGAGTAGAAAAGAAATCAACAGATGTGAAATTAAAAAAAGTCAACAATAAGATCTCTGAAAAACTTGGAAAACTTCCGGCGGCTGGCAAAAAGATTGGAAAGGATACACTGCAGGGAATCCTTGATGGACTTTACAATGAGAAGTCGATAAATTCTTCTGCAAAGAACTTGATCGATGCATTGAAAAAAGCAATGCAAAAAGCTGCGGATATTCATTCGCCGTCAAGATTATTTAAACGTGAAGTCGGAAAGAGAATCGGCGAAGGGACGACAGAAGGCATCATCGAGGAGACAAAAAACGCGGAGAAAGCCGGATCGAATATGATCAGATCGCTATTGGAAAAACAACAGGAAGAATTGCGGAACAGGCAGAATACCGTAAAAGGCAAGCTGGAAGAGATTAACGACAGTGCACGGATTGCAGCGGCAAATCAGGTTTTATCCACATCGCAATCAACACAGATTATTGCACAGGTGGATAACTCCGATCTTATTTCTATGTTTGGGGAAATGATAGCGGTAATGCAGCAAGGCTTTGGGGCGATGGCAAACACGCAGATCGTTACAGACACAGGAACGCTGATCGGTGAGACGAGCAGAGGAATGTCGGAAGAATTTGCAATGATGAGCCGGAGAACGAGGAGGTAAGAGAATTGTGACAGTAGACGGACAGGATGTGAAAGAATATGGAGTGCAGCAGTGGAACCTGGAACATGATTATTCCCAGTTAAGTAACGAGAGTGAATGGCCGGACGGCGCAGTCAGTCCACTTATACTCCCAAGCACGATAGGATTCAAAAAGATTAAGGCGACGATCATGATACGAGGGAGCGACAGAAAGGAAATCTGGGAGAAAGCAGGGAGATTTATAGCCAATTTATTGACACCGAGAGAATATAGTTTTGATGGATTTAATGGACATTATTTTTATGGATACTTGAAAAATGCATCGCAGGCTGAGACCTGCCTGCAAAGATGGCACAAGGCGACATTGGAACTTTGCGGATATGAATATGGAGAGCTGACGCAGGCAGATAGCGAAAAAAACGTGATCACGCTAACCAATGCAGGAACATTATTGACACCAGCGATCGTGAAGATAACACCGGTTATAAATTTGACGGATATTACACTGACAGGGCTGGTAAGAAATGCGACAACCGGAGAAGAAAAGAATATAACAGTAAAGAACTTGACAAATGGAAAGACGGTCATAATTGATGGAGAAACTGGGCTGATTACAGAAAACGGGATAAATAAATATTCAGACGTGGATCTGTGGGATCTGCCATCATTGGTTCCTGGCATAAATAAAATCACAGCAAATAAAGATATCAACATCACTGTGCAGTATAAGCCACGGTATTTTTAGGAGGAGAAAACGATGAAAGAAAGAAAAATTACGGTAACAGCAGGAGAACTTAGAAAAATTTATGCGAAAGCGACAGAGTTGATCAAAGAGAAAAAACTGTTTACGGCAGAGGTCAACCTTGCACTGGCGAGAAACCACACGGAGCTGGAAAAACAGCTAAAACCGGTCGATGCTACTGCATATGATTTACTGGAAAAATATGCTGCAAAAAAAGAAAATGGAGAGCTGGAAGTCAAGAATGGACGATATCTGTTTGAAACAGATGAGAAACAGAAGAAGTATATGGAGCAGGCGGAGGAACTGGAAAAAACAGAAATCGAAATTACTGTTTTCAAGGTAGAATCTGAAAAGGTCGTGGATGGAAAACACGATGAACCGACAGCGTTTGATCTTGTCGCAATGGATTTCATGCTGGAATTTTAGGAGGATGGAAAGATGCTCTTAAAATTATATAATTTGGAGCATGTTCAGATTGCCGGTTTGAAAAATCACAAGAATGCCACAGTAGAGAGTGAGTTGTCAACAGGAGATAAAACACTCTCTTTTTTATGGCATCAAAACAACTGGCAGAGGATACCACATGAGTATTATATACGGACAGATACGGATGAATTTGTGGTAAAAGAAAACTCCAAAACGTCAAATGGATATCGGAAAATTGTTGCAAAATTAAATATTGAGACGATAGAAGGAAGAGGCTGGCGGGAATTTACTTTGAAAGGATGCACGGCACAGGAAGCAGCAGATTACGCACTGACAGACACGGGATGGATCTGCAGGTCGACAGTTTCAAAAGACAGAATAAGAAATATCAGCATGAAAAAAGTAAGCAGCTACCAGGTGCTTGAAAAAATTCAGGATGCATTTACTTGTGAAATAGAATACGACACTATTAATAAAATCGTGTACTTAAAAGAGAAAGTCGGAGCTGATAAAGGCGTGTGTTTTATTGACGGGCTGAACCTGCTGGAAGTAACGGATAGCGGAGATAGTTATGATTACGCGACAATTATTGTGCCAATCGGAGCGGATGACCTGAGCATTGAATCTGTAAACAATGGCAATAATTTTCTTGAAAATTATCAGTACAGCAAGAAAAAGATAACAATGATCTGGGAAGATTCGAGTTACACTGATCCGCAGGCATTAAAAGATGATGCCGAATATAAACTGAATGAAATTTCGAAGCCAAAGAAAACTTATCGCGTAAAGATTGTTGATCTGGCAAAAAGAAATAAAAAATATAGCGGCATGGAGTATTCTGTTGGAGATACAGTGACGATCATATCACTCAAAGACGGAATAAAAGAAAAACAGAGGATTACCAAAACAACAGAATATCTGGAAAAACCAGTAAACAATACATGCGACATATCAAACGCAGTACTGTCGTTTGAAGATATGCAGAAAAAATTATTTGCGGCAGCCGAGTGCATTGATAATATCACAACGGATAATGGGACGGTAAAAGGATCAAGCATTGACAGTATCGATGTGACACAGATCATCGGTCTGGAACGGTACATAGCAGAGGATATCAATGACCTGAAAGCAGAATATCTATATGTAAAAAAAGAACTTGGAGCAGTGGCAGCAGTAATCGGAGAAGCAACAATTACGAGCGGTAAGATCACCAACCTCACGGTTACGGATGAAGAAGTTGAAACGAGCCACATTAAAGATCTGAAAGTTGACAGCATGACGGGAGAAAATGCGGTATTCAAAACAGTCGAAGCAGAGAATATAAATGCGCTAGAGGAACGTGTGAATAAAATCACAGCGACAGATATCACGGTTGAGTACCTGGAAGCACATTATGCACAGATCGACTATGCAAATGTAGATGTGGCATCAATTAAGCAGGGGTTTTTAAAGAATCTGATGGTATCACAGGGAATCGTAGCAGACCGCATTGTTGGTTCGGAAGTGACAGCAACAAATGTTTTGACAGGGGTTAATATTTATGCTGACGATATTACAGCAGGGACTTTATCGGTAGACAGACTGGTTTTCAGAGGAAGCGAGCAGAGCATCGTTTATCAGCTTAATCAGATAAACGGAGCGCTCCAGGCGGAAAATGTTGATACGATCAACGGGGAAGTGATTACACCGAGGACAATTACAGCAGACCGGATCATAGCAAAGACAATCACATCAAATGAAATTAATGTGGAAAATCTGGTTGCGACGGGATTGGTGGAAACAAATAGACTGACCTCGAAAAATATCGAAGTCGAAGATCTGTTCGCCATGGATATAATTGCAGCAGGAAGTATACAGAGCGCAAATTATAAATACACGAGCGGGACATACAGCTCAGCTGGAATAAAAATAAATATGGCAAACGGGGGAATCGCGAGCAGGCAATTTGCCATTGACACATCGGGCAATGCCTATTTTGCAGGAAATCTTGTGGCGGCAAAGGGAACATTCAGTGGAAAACTATCAGCTCCAGAAGGAAGTATTGGAGGTTTTACAATAGGGACAAAAGCGCTATATAGTGGAACTGATTCGATGACAAGTGTTGTCGCTGGAGTATATTTAGGGACAGATGGAATCAGACAGTACAAATCTGCAAAAACGTACACACAGATTGAAAATGGAAAACTTACATGCGTGGGTGCAGATATTAAAGGAAACATCTATCTTGATAGTTCACTTATGATGTGGCACGAAAACGATGAGGGTGGCTATGGCGCCAGATATGAAGAGGCACTTTCCTGGGTATATAATACAGGTATGTATAAACTTAAACTTGGCGGTCAAGGATGTACGACAAATTATCTTGACGTTTATGAAGATATCACATGTAATGGCAATATATACGGAAATTCTTCTACGGCTGAAAAGTTGAAAACACAACGTTCTATTAAGGTAGGAAATACAAGCAAAACGTTCGATGGATCAGCAAATGTATCATGGACACTTGCTGAAATTGGAGCAGCAGCCTCAAACCACACACATGCTTATTTACCATTGGCGGGCGGAACGTTAACGGGAAGTTTAAATATTGCATCTGGAAAATATATCCATGGAACACATACAAACGGAACAATTCTTGACATTCTGGGATTAAATAAGAACAATAACTGCCATGTCGGGAATAATACAACTCCGACGTTTCTTCATGGAGCGGGGTATCAATTAGATATATCTGGAGCATTCATTTGTCCGAATGTATCGAACCAGATGTCATGCGGAACAAAAAATAAATTATGGACAACTGTTTTTTCGAAAACAGGCGCTATTAATACCTCTGATCGTACAAAAAAACATAATATTATCGATTTAACGGAAGCGTATGAGCAGCTGTTTTTAAAATTAAAACCGAAGTCATTTATTTTTAACGATGGCGATCGCGTACATATCGGAGCAATCTCACAGGATGTCGAGGATGCTATGCAGAAACTTGGAATCGAGCCGGAGAAGTTTGCCGGATTCTGTAAAGATATTCGATACGAATACACAGAATACAACGAAGAGGATGGTATGCCGATTGAATCCTCAAAAGTCCCATGCAAGGACGAGGACGGAAATATCATTTATGACTATGCGCTTCGCTATCAGGAATTTATTTTCCTTACTGTTCATATGGTTCAAAAGTTGTGGAAACGCGTTGACGTAGTAGAAAAAGAAAATGCAGAGATAAAAGAACAGATCAGATCGATGCGACAGGATATTGAAGAATTAAAGAAAGTGAGAGCCTAAGAGCCGATTGCATGACCATGCGTTGTGTAGCCGGCTCTTTTAAATAACAAGCCTTCGGGCAGAAAGGAAAATTATGCACTTAAAATTCATCACAGATAACTGGCAGATATTTACCGCCTTTGCAACTGCAATCGCGTATTTGTATCGCCAGATTATCGCTACAAGAAAAGGCATCCGGGCACTTCTAAGGGCGGATCTGATCCGCCTTTACAATAAATACCATGACGATCTTGGGTATTGCCCGGTATATGTCAAACAGTCCTTAGAGGACGAGTATCAGCAATACCATGCCTTAAAAGGAAATGGTGTTGGAACTAATTTATATCACGCATTGATGGCTCTGCCAACGGAGCCACAGGAAGGAGAATAATTATGTTAAAAAATTCAGTATTCAAACCATCAGTAGACACACAGAAATGGTTAAAAGCCGCAGGAATCAGAGCGGTAAAAACAATGGCACAGGCTGCAATCGCAGGAATCGGAGCGGCGGCAGCAATGGGACAGGTTGACTGGAAATATGTTTTATCAGCGTCTGCACTGGCAGGCGTGCTGTCGATGTTAATGTCGATCACCGGAATCCCGGAAGTAGAAAGTGAGGAATAATCATGGCAAATAGAAAAATCGGACAGGCAGGTCTTAAACTCATCATGGAGTTTGAGGGCTGCCGGCTTACAGCCTATCAGTGTTCTGCAGGTGTATGGACAATCGGGTACGGTCACACTGCTGGAGTATATAAAGGGATGAAAATCACACAGGCACAGGCAGATACATTTTTAAAGCAGGACATAATAAAGTTTGAAAAATATGTCAATAATCCGGCATATGTGCCGATTACGGAAATACTCAACCAGAATCAGTTTGATGCGCTGGTATCATTCACTTTCAATCTGGGACCTGGCAATACTAAGAAATTATGCAAGGGCAGAACAGCGGCGCAGATCGCAATAGCCATGTTGAATTACAATAAAGCGGCAGGAAAGGCATCAGAAGGACTGAAACGGCGTAGAAAAGCAGAACAGGCATTGTTTAACAAAGTGACAAGTTGTACCGGTGCAACTACGACAACGACCATCATAAAGAAGAATACGGAGGATTACAATATGAATACAATCAAAAAGGGCAGCAAGGGAAAAGCAGTCAAGGTATGGCAGATCATCATCGGTACGACACCGGATGGCATTTTTGGCGGCGGCACAGAGAATGAGACAAAGATCTGGCAGAAGAATCACGGATTGGCAGCAGATGGAATTGTTGGAAAGAACTCATGGAAAACAGGGTTAGAATCTTTGTAAGATTAGTGCCGGCGGGAGAAATCCTGCCGGCTTTTGCTGTATTGAAATTTATTTATAACTTTAAAAACTATTGACTTTTTGCACTACAAAAAATATAATGCAATTAAAGGGCTACAAAAAGTGAGGTGAAGAGAGTGAGTCCAAGAACAGGAAGACCAAAAACTGATAACCCAAAGTCGAATCCAATTCATGTGAGATTGGATGATGAAACAAAAGCGGTACTGGAGGATTATTGTAAACAGGAGGGAATACCGAAAACGGAAGGAATTAGACGAGGAATAAAAAAATTAGAACCAGATCTAAAAAAATAGAGATTCGTCCACACGACCAAGCATAAACGAATCTCTGAAAAGTTTAAACAGATTCTTTGAGTGACGTTTACAAGAAATAGAATACACCTTCATAAAATACTTGACTTTATGTGTGAACAATAATACAATAAATGTGTGAACAAAAAGTGAGGTGAAAAAATGAGTCCACGAACAGGGAGACCAAAGTCGAATAACCCAAAGTCTGAAGAAATAAAAATCAGAGCCACGAAAGAAGATAAACAATTATTGCGCACATGTTGTGAAAGACTCGGACAGACACAATATGATGTGGTCATGAGTGGAATTAGAAAGGTATTCGACGAAACAGAAAAATAGAGATCCGTCCGCACGACCAAGCACAAACGAATCTCTAACGCACACTCCATGAGGAATGGCAAAATGATTATACCATTCCTTGTGGATACAAGCAAGAAGAAAGGAATGGTAAATATGAAGAATCTGGGACAAACTTTAGATAGTCGAGAAGTGGCTGGAATGGTAGAAAAGGAACACAGATCAGTAATACGAGATATTAGAAGATATATAAAACAAATCAACGAATGTAATCATACCTCTGTTACTGAGCACAAAATTGTGCCGAGTGACTTTTTCGAGGAAAGTACCTATAAGGACAGCACAGGGAGGACTCTTCCTTGCTACATGATAACCCGCAAAGGCTGTGAGTTCATAGCAAATAAACTGACAGGCACAAAGGGGACAGAATTTACCGCTCGGTATATTAATAGATTTCATGAAATGGAAGATGTGATCGCCGTCGGGCAAACCAAAAGCCAAACGGAGTATCTTGCAAAAGCACTCCTGGAAGCAAAACATATGTTAGATGAAAAGGACGAGCACATAAAAGTCTTGGAGCAAAGAGTAAAGACAGAGGGAGCATATGATTACAAAAAATATATAATGATGTATGTGAATCAAATACATAACCCAAGACGTTTGTGCCAAATTTATACAATAGCCAAGAATATGCACAAATTTGAACAGGAAAAAGAGTATAAATGCTAAAAGGTCAAAAGCCCGCATGGAGAAATCTGTGCGGACTTTTTAAATATTTACATAAAATCTTTACAATAACTATTGACATAGGGTACACCCTATGATATTATAATTACAGGAGGTGAGATACAGATGAGCAACAAAAAGAAAAAGCACAAACTCGAAAAAGTTGCAATCATAGTAAGCATATTCAACGGTGTGGTAACTGCGGTATGCATGATCTATGAAACATTCTTCAAGTAAGTGCTTGGCGGTGGGTGAATCCCACCACTCACCGCTATTTTAAATCATCTGTATAAAAATGTCTATGAAAAAAATAATAATAATCAGTACATGGATTACATTTTTTTGTCTATGCTACATCGGCGTGAAAAAAGGAGTCGATCTCTTGGTTGGAGTGGCGATTTTAACAAACGTGATCAGTAACGCATTAAATGTAGCCTGTATTATGAAAGAGGAGAAAAATGCCAAAAGGGAGTCCTAAGCAGCAAACGATCGCATCAAAAAAGTACCAGGAGAAAGCAGGATATATTTCGAAGTCCTATAAATTAAAAAAAGATTTAGTAGAAGAATTTCGAAAAGCCTGCGAGAAAGAGGGAGTGAGCCAGGCGGGAAAAATCACAGAACTCATGCAGGAATATATAAATAACGCAGAGTAAGAAAGAGTCCGTTTCGTGTTGCATTTCGTGTTGCATAGTGCTGTAAAATTTATGCGGATAATGCAAAAACGTGCGAAATGCGCAGTAATCAGAACCAGTAAAAACCGCATTTTATCGGCACTTCACAAGATAAGCGGAATTTGATAAAATGCGGTTCACGAGTTCGATTCTCTCATCCCCTGTTTGTAGAAGCCTTGGTTTTCAAGGCTTCTTTTTTTCGTGTTGATTCTTGTTATATGTTTTCTTTTTTCACACACCATCCAGTTAATATTCTTCACATTTATATATTCCCATACTCAGCAGTTTCAATGTGAGAACGTGATGTGGCAAACGCATATCAGACAAGTTTTTTAAAACCACTTGCGCTTGCGCGGACAGAAGCAGATAAGTTTGTGATGCTTGTTGACTGTAAGAATCTTAATCTGGATAAGTTACCACAGCTTTTACATAGAATTTATGATAAGCAGGATATAAGGATCGAGCTGTATGGCAGATGCGGGATTTATTATGTACCGGAAGATATTACATTGCAGGTGTCAGATATGTGTGACCGTGCCAAACTTGCAAAAACCTATATCCCGAATCAGTATGTGAAACCATATGCCATATTTAATGAGCAGATGAAAGAGGATTATGAGCAGAGAAGCAGGGCACTTCTTTGTCGTTCTATCCGAATATCTATAATTTACCCTGCTTTTTACTATACTTAGTCTGATTGTTTGTACGGCAGGAAAAGGTAAAATAGTCTTATCGAAAGGGAGGTAATTACAATATGAAAAGAAAAAAACTTGTAAGCATGTTATTGATCACAGCAATGACAGCAACACTTTTCGCCGGATGCGGTGGCAACAGCGGAAATAACGGAAAGACCTCAAATGCAGGATCTTCTGCTGCGGGAACAGAAAGTTCTGCAGATGCAGGAACAGAAAATGGTGATGTGAAAGAGTTTACAGCATTCTTTGCAGTACCGGGATCTGAGATCAATGATGACAATGAGATCCAGCAGATCATTGCAGAAAAAACAGGGGTGAAGGTAAAGGAGACATGGCTTACCGGACAGACAGCAGATGAGGCAGTCGGAACAATGATTGCCGGTGGCGAATATCCGGACTTTATTGAAGGTGGAAGCGGACAGATGCAGTTATATGAAGCAGATGCATTGATTCCACTGGATGATTACATTGAGCAGTATCCAAATATCAAAAACCTTTTCACAGATTTAGAGTGGGAAAAACTTCGTCAGGATGATGGACATATTTACTGGATTCCACAGTTTAGCTGCATTAAAAATGAAGAAAAAGTTTGTACACATAATGATGAGGCATTCTGGATCCAGGCAAGAGTACTTAAATGGGCTAACTATCCGGAGATCA
>OGFW01000509.1_pt1 | contig 40879 bp, 29 predicted proteins | sample 1570991 | NCBI WGS metagenome assembly OGFW01 (sample SAMEA2582074, study PRJEB24529) | metagenome | biome: Human gut stool | place: China | collected 2011
GAAAATGATTCTCCGCACAAAATTACAAAAATGGAGTGAATAAATTAGCAAACCAGCCGACGAACTTCTTCCACGGGGAGCGCTTTTTCCAGAATTCAGGCGTTAGTTGCGTGCAATGCTCGATATCGTTCCGGAACATTGTATTTAATTCACCCGTTATTTTGGTATCAAAGATAAAGGCATTTGTTTCGTAATCATAGCGCAAGCTGCGGCTGTTCAGGTTGGCAGTGCCAACTGTACAGAACAAATCATCCACCATCATTATTTTAGAGTGATGAAATCCACCGTTATACATATAGACAGTAGCTCCTCTTTTCATCAGTTTGTGCAACTTATAAAGTGCGGCATCCGGAGTAAACGGGATATCGGAGGCAGAAGAAACCATGATTGTAACATTTACGCCTCGGTCGATTGTCCGATTCAACGCCTTTTTGATAGAAGAAGTCGGTACAAAATAAGGATTGACGATATGAACATTCTTTTGGGCCGAATAGATGCTCATGGCATAAGCGTGGCTTAACATACGGCTATTCTTTTTCGGGGTACGGTCTACGATTGCTACCACAATATTCGTACTGTCCGTTTGTTCCTCATGTTGGGGGAAATAAGCGGCTCCACCTACATTCTGCTTGGTTTCCTTATTCCAGATCGTTAGGAATATCTCCTGCAGATCATTGACGGCATCCCCTTCAATGCGTGTGTGCATATCACGCCAGGTTCCGATTTTGGGTAGTCCGTTAATGTAGTAATCGGCGATATTCATACCACCGGTATAAGCCACTTTTCCATCGATGACAGCTATTTTCCGGTGATCGCGATGGGCGGCGTGATTGATATAAGGAAAAGTGAATGGATCGAACTTGACAATCTCGATTCCTTGTTCACGTATTTTCTTGAGATGTTTCTTTTTAAGTGGTTTGTTGTTCGACCAGTTTCCGAATGCATCGAACATAGCTCGTACTTCGACCCCTTCTTTCACTTTTTCGGCCAGCAGAGCAAATAAAGCATTGGCGATGGAGTCATTTCGGAAGTTGAAATATTCCAGATGAACATGGTGTTTAGCTTCCCGGATGGCTTCAAACAAATCGATAAACTTCTCCCGTCCGCTTTTTAGCAGTTTTACCTTATTATTATCAGATATAGGGATTCCCGATTCTTGTAAATAGCGTAGCACAAGGGAATCGCTGGTTAATCCGATTGAGTCCCTGGGATGTATCATCAGACTGTCGATGATACCTGCCTGAACACTCAATATAGGCAGGAACAGAAATAAAATAAATATACGTAATTTCAAAACTCTTCTCACTCTTTTAGTTTACAGAAGAACAAAGATACGATATCTAAGTTTGGGCTCCTTTGCTAACAAGGGCAAATTTATCATTCTTTAACGAAATAACTTCTTTCTAGGAGTTAATTATGCCATCGAAGCAACCTTTCGTGTAGCCATGAATAATAGTACAACAGCTGCGATAATAATTGACTTCGGATCAAGGCTTGAAGTGCCATGATTAATCATACCGATAAATACTTCTCTTATGGTTCCCCAAGTTGCTTCCAATCCACCTAACCATACAAAAAGTGCGGCCGCCACAGTCATCACGAAAGCGCTCCAGATACGAGCCAGGCGATTACTACGATCGGGTAAGTGGTGCATGACACGGCGACTGAATCCGTTATCTGCTATTTCCTGCTTGTTTTCTGCGAAGAAATCGCGCAAGAGCTTATCATTGTCTATTTCTGTCATAACCGTTTTGTTTTAAATACGTTGCTAATTTTTCTTTCCCGCGTGACAGATGGCTTTTCACTGTCCCTGACGGTACTCCTACAATCCCTGCAATTTTGTCGATACTAATGTCCTCCATGTAGAACAACGTGATGCAGGTTCTTTCCACTTCTTTAAGCATTTTGAGTGACTGGTAGACATCCATTTTTTGCCCGATATTCTCCTGTTCGGTGCTGTTGATGGCGTCTATTTCTCTTGTATCCAAGTCGGCTGTCTCTTTCCGGCTGCGAATATAATCATAAAAAACATTATAAGCAATACGATACAGCCACGTAGAGAAACTTGACAAGTTCCGGAAAGAGGCAATGTTCGTATATGCTTTGATAAATGTATCTTGCGCAAGGTCGTCACTCAATTCGCTGTCGCCGCAAGTCAGGTTCAGGAAGAATCGCCGGATGGGCGACTGATACTCCTTCACCAACTGGTCAAAGGCCCTGGTGTTCTTGAACACCACGACCTGTGCGACTAACGATATATCATTGAGTTGGCTCATTTATTCTCGTCGTTCTTTTCTTCGTTTACTCCTTTGTCTTTCTCTTCGGATTCAGAAGGGATGATTTCGAAACTATCGGTTCTAACGTTATTCGGGTTCTTTTTTTCATCCTTATTACCCGTATACATCCGGGTAGCATTTGCGTCTTGAGTCTGTTGTTTACTACCGATAATCCATTGTCCGATACCCATGAATGTAACGAGTAAGCCGATAGCTCCAATTCCGAATTCGCCGGTGATTGCCCAGAGGAAGATGAAAAGACCGATACCCGTAAAGGTGTTCTTGATGCCTTGTGAACGCGAATCGACTGTTTTGTTTTCGCGGATAAACTCTGCCGGAAGCGGTTGGCCGGCAGCAAGTGCCTGTTCGGCAAGGCGATAACGTGCTTTCCGGTTTTTATAACGGAAGAAGAAGATTACAAATAGAATGAATACCGGAAATCCGAATACAGCAATGATTGCAATGATTGCTACCAGAATACCTCCGCCGGCACTAACATTGTGGAAGGGGAAATCGCTGTCATCCGAATCGAATGTGAAGCTGGCTTTGCCATGAGTGGTGCTAACATTACTTGAGTTTGCATTTACGTCTGCAGAATCAGCATCTGCTGTGTCTACACCAATCACTGTGACAGCAGTATTGTTCGTATTTGCTTTATTGTCTTTGGTCACAGTTACTTTTACTTTCCCGATGGAATCACGAACAACGGTGGTCTGGGCAACAGCCAGTGTGCAAGTGGTCAGTACAACCATCAATGCTAATAGAAAATTTTTCATATCAATAGTTTTTTAATTTATTTCTTTATCTGTTAGACGTAGTTAATATCATAGAAAGTTGCAAAGAGACGAAATATTTTTGATATTTGCGGAAATTAATAAACGAAAGATGGAATTACCTGCTTCTTTTATAGACTACACCCGCGCTCTATTGGGCGATGAAGAATACGACAAACTGGCTGTTGCCCTCCAACAGGAACCACCGGTTAGCATCCGGTTGAATCAATTGAAAATCAATCATTCTTTATCGGATAAAGTACCTTGGTCTTCCGAAGGATTCTATTTGGAGGAGCGTCTCACTTTCACGTTCGATCCCTTATTCCATGCAGGCTGTTATTATGTTCAGGAAGCTTCTTCCATGTTTGTGGAGCAGGTACTCCGGCAATATATCACGGGACCGATGAAGATGTTGGATCTTTGTGCGGCTCCCGGTGGAAAATCGACTCATGCCCGTAGTGTACTTCCCGAAGGGAGCCTGTTGGTAGCCAATGAGGTAATCCGGAATCGTTCGCAGATTCTTGCTGAAAACCTGACGAAGTGGGGACATCCGGATGTGGTAGTGACCAATAATGATCCGGCAGATTTTTCGGCTTTACTCTCTTTCTTTGATGTGATTCTTACAGATGTTCCCTGTTCCGGTGAAGGTATGTTCCGTAAAGACCCGGTAGCTGTGGAAGAGTGGAGCCCCGAGAATGTGGAAATCTGTTGGCAGCGCCAGCGACGGATTATTGCAGATATCTGGGATGCGTTGAAGCCCGGAGGTATTCTTATATATAGTACGTGTACATTTAATACAAAAGAGGATGAAGAGAATGCACGTTGGATTCAACAAGAGTATGGGGGCGAACCATTAACTGTGCAGGTGCAGGAGAATTGGAATATAACAGGAGATCTTTTGTCAGATAAAGGGGATCATTCTAAATCTTCTATTCCCGTCTATCATTTTTTCCCTCATAAGACGAAAGGTGAAGGCTTTTTTCTGGTGGCTTTTCGTAAGCCGGAGACGGAAGAAGAGATCCCAGTATCTTCTTCCGCCAAAGAGAAAGCTTTCAAGAAGAAGGATAAGAAAGGAACAGCAGCATCTTCTCCTGTATCGAAAGAATATCTGAATATGGCTAAAAGTTGGTTGAATGATGAAAATTCGGACAAGTATATTTTATTGGCGGAAGGAACAAATATCCGAGCTTTCTCACAGTACTATACTAATGAATTGGCGACGATGAAACAAAGCCTGAAAATTGTGTCGGCAGGGATTGAGATAGGCGAGGTGAAAGGAAAGGATTTGATCCCTAACCATGCGTTGGCAATGTGTACCTCACTTTTATGCCGGGAAGCATTCGCTACGGAAGAAATAAGTTATGAACAGGCCATCACATATTTACGAAAAGAGGCCATTACCTTACCGGTAACAGCCCCTCGTGGATATGTTTTGCTTACTTATCGGCATATTCCTCTCGGATTTGTGAAGAACATCGGCAATCGTGCCAATAATCTTTATCCGCAAGAATGGCGCATCCGTAGTGGATACTTACCGGAAAATATACGCATCTTATCAGAATACGTTACTGATTAAGGCAGTATTCCCGCAGGTATTTCCTGTTGGGAAAGACTAAAGCTAAGCTGTCTGCCTTTTCCGATTTCTGTGCCTTCAGCTATTTCTTCCAGCGTGTAGGAAGGAGGAGGTGCAGGTGATGTCCGCGTTTCTCCAATAGGCGGAGTGTTCCAGTTCAGATTTAGGCTTTTATCCAACCGATGAAATAAGTACGAGTTTCCCCATATTATGAATTTATGATCGGAAACAGGTGTTGCCATATCTTCCGAAAAAGTGAGGGTTAGTGTCATTTTCTTATCGTCTCCTTCTTCTTTTTCCAGTTTGTAACTTCCTTGGGTTATTAATTCAAGTCCGGATGAAAAGGCGGTCTGTTCTCCTTGTTTGAAAAAATAAGCATCCCGTGCGTGGTTGTTAATCAGAAAAATGTCGGAAATACCGGGTAGAAGATTCGCATCTCCGTTGGGTAAGTTAGACAAGTAGCTGCGTAGCAACTCCATATTTTCGTAATTATCGACCACCTTGATTGGTAAAGTGCAGGTTTCTTGTGTGGCGTTGTCTGTTACTGTCAGATAAGTCGTTCCGGTGAGGATACCGGTTACATAAATCATATGTCCGGCAGGTACTCCACTCCAGCCAGTTTCAGTTCCGGCACTTGCGATGCGTGTGTCTTTCACTGCAAGTGAGTAGTCACCATTTCCGCTTTCCAGGCCGAGGTAACGTCTGCCACCCATAGGTACTTCGTATTCACTGTTGTAAAAACGCAGTGGATTGTCGTCATCATCTTTACAGCCACTTAGTAGCGTAAGGATGCAGCATAACATGAATAAATAGAAATGTTTAGGTCTCATAATTCAGATTTTATGTTCGTTGCAAATGTAATGTATTGTTTTGAAATATCCAGTCGGAATTTGAAGAAAAAGAGAGGAGATATATTTAGGCACGAATTACACGGATTAACACTGTTGCTTTATAGTTATGACAATACTAAAGACCGTGAATTCTGTGTAATCCGTGCCTAATTTATTATATAAACATACTTATATAACTTAAAAATAGAAATTAGTATGTTCAGCGTAACCCATACCTAAAGGGTTTTATGTACTATTTATAGCTTGCTTTTGTAAATCCGTGCCATTGCCTTTTGGTACTGATTTTCCAATTGCAGATAATTTTGATGACTTTGATAGATCACCGATACTTCAACGAAGTACTCGATCATACTAATTTGTCCACCTGTCAAAGCTTGTTTCAGCAATGCCAAATCTTGTTGAGACTGGAAAGTCTTGCTATATTCTTCCATTGAAGCATGCAGCGTTTTCGCTTCCCGGTAAAGTTGTGCCAATTCAGATTCCACTTGCAGTGTAGCATTATCCTTTTGCAAGTCGATGTTGAGTGCCTGCGCTTTAGCAATTTTCACCTTATTCCGATTTTCGAAAAGCGGGAAGGAAAAGCCCACCACTACACCGTTGAAAGGCACACCAGTCTCTGTATTCCGACGGTAGCCGAGTTCCAGCTTCGGCAGCCACTGGGATTTATTGACAGCAATCTGTTTACGGGCAACGAGAGCCTCGTTGCCTAGTGCCATTAAGGTACGGTCTGTAGCCATGACTTCTGATTTCAACATTTGGTAATCGCTTGGGAACGGTATAGCCGGATATTGATTTTCTTCGAAAACCACCGGAATATTACCATTCAGCGTATTCAGTTCCTGCTGCTTATTGCGAAGTGCCGTTTCGTTCAGAGACGCTTCCGTTTTGACATTCAACAGTTCCAAGTTGATTTTATTGGTTTCGAGAGCATTTGCATCCCCTGTTTGGAGACGTTTGGCGTACATTTTAGCAAGTTCTTCCGCATTGCGGAGACGTTCCTCCAAAATATGCTTTTGCTGACGAAGCATGATAATGTCCAGGCAAAGTTCTTTTGCCTGTAACAGTTTCTCCTGACGAAAAACATCCGACTGACTGTCAAGAGTTCCGGCTTTCAGACGGTTTAACTTGTTACGTGTGGCGTATAAACTAGGGAAATCAAAGCTTTGTGAAACAACCAGCTCACCGATTGTTTCGCTTTTATCTTTTGCTCCCCATAGATGCGCGTAAGAGAGAGTAGGATCAGGCAAGTTATTATCCGTTTTGGCTTCCAACTTCTGCGAGGTAATCAGTTGCTCGTTTGCCTGCAACTCCTTATTGTTCGTTTCGATATTCTTCAATACCTGTTCAATTCCGTTTTGGGCTTGCACTTCACCTATGGTTAAGAAAAGAAGTGCAGCGCTTATGGTCATGATTTGTTTCATTTCTAATTTCTTTATTTATTACAAGCTATTGTTGATAGATACTTTATGATAAGGCATCTATTTGTTTGACACCGGGGAACGACCCGTTCCTCACCGAGAAACACTTGTTTCCTCACTGGGGAACGATGGTTTTCTCACCGAGGAAAAATATCCCTCTCTACAGGCTTTTCTGGGCCTCTTTCCGATGCATCATCAGATAAACAATCGGAACGATAAAACCGTTCAAAAAAGTAGACGTTAATAATCCTCCTAGAATCACTTTTGCCATCGGACTTTGAATTTCGTTACCGGGCAAGTCGCCGGCAAGTGCCAATGGAATCAGTGCCAGTGCAGAAGACAATGCCGTCATTAAAATCGGATTCAGGCGGTCGAGAGAACCTTGAATCACACTATCATATACATTCAAACCTTCTTCCTTTTGCAAATGATTGTAGTGACTGATGAGCAACATACCGTTACGCGTTGCAATACCGAACAAGGAAATGAAACCGATGATAGCCGGAATACTGACTTCTCCTGTTGTAATCACCAAAGCAAATACACCACCGATCAGTGCCAGCGGAAGATTCAGCAAGATAACCCCGGATTCTTTCACACTGCGGAACTCATTGTACAGCAACAGGAAGATAACCACGATACTGATAAATGAAGTCAACGCTAATGTCCGGCTGGCAGCCTGCTCGCTTTCAAACTGTCCACCATACTCGATATGATAACCTTCGGGTAATTGTACCGATGTGTCGATACGTTTCTGAATATCATTCACAACACTGCGCAAGTCACGATCGGCCACATTGGCGGAAATGACAATTTTACGTTTCACATTCTCGCGGTTGATCGTATTCGGACCCATGGCCGATACCACTTCCGCTACATAGCTCAAAGGAACTTTGCGGCCGTCGTTCGTGTCTACCATCAGGTTACGGATTTTCTCTATTTCATCCCAGGCATCATCCTTCACTTTTACGATCAGGTCAAAACTCTTGCCCTGTTCATACACTTGTGAGATCACTTTTCCAGCCAAAGCTACATTCACATATTCCGAAAATTCCGGCAGGGTAATACCGAACTTAGCCAGCATTTCCCGTTTAGGCTGTATTTTCAGCTGCGGACGTTCAATCTGTTGTTCCACGTTCAGGTCGGCAACACCGGGAATGTCACTGATCGCTCCTTTGATTTGATTACCGAGTGAAAACATTTTATTCAGGTCATCACCGAATAATTTGATAGCAATATTCGCTTTCGTACCCGATAGCATTGCGTCGATACGGTGGCTGATCGGTTGTCCGATTTCTATGTTTGCTCCGGTGATCGTACCTAATTTTTCACGTACATCAGCTACCAGTTCACTGCGCGAGCGGTCTTTCAATTCGAACGGAGCTTCTATTTCAGAAACATTGACTCCTAACGCATGTTCATCCAATTCAGCACGTCCCGTTTTCCGGGCTACCGTTTGTATTTCGGGAATTGTCATCAATAACTCTTCGGCACGATGTCCCATTTTGTTGCTTTCTTCCAGCGAAATACCCGGCAGAGAACTGATATTGATAGTAAATGATCCTTCATTGAACGAAGGAAGGAAACTGCGTCCAAGTGTGAAAAACACTCCGAGGGCAACTACAAAAAGTCCGATTGTACTTCCGAGAGTTACACGTTTATGTGCCAGTACCCAAGTCAGTGTTTTTTCATAAATCCCTTTCATCCAGCGGGCAACAGGAGCTTCTTTCAGTTCCTTGTTCGTCTTATTGCTTCCTAATAGATAAGAGCAGAGTACCGGAGTTAGTGTCAGGGCAACTATCGTAGACGCAAACAGGGCCACGATAAAAGCAACACCTAGTGGAACCAACATTCTGCCTTCCATGCCGCTCAAGAAAAATAACGGAACAAAACTGACTACGATAATCAACGTTGAATTAAGGATAGGCATGCGCACCTCTTTCGACGCATTGAATACCACTTCGAGCGTACTTAGTCTTTCTGCTTCCGCTTTCAGGCGGTTCTCCCGCAGTCGTTTATATACGTTTTCCACATCGACAATGGCGTCGTCTACCAATGAACCGATAGCTATCGCCATACCTCCAAGACTCATGGTGTTGATTGTCAGCCCCATGTAGTGTAAAGTCAGGATCGAAACGAGCAGGGAAAGAGGCAGTGTCACCAATGAGATCAGCGTAGTACGTACATTTGCCAGGAACAGGAAAAGCACGATGACAACGAAAATACCTCCTTCAAAGAGTGATTTTTTCACATTGCCGATGGAGCTTTCGATAAAGCGGCTTTGACGGAATATGTCCGTTGAAACTTTTACGTCCGGCGGCAGATTTTTCTGGAGGTCTTTCAGAGATGCTTCCAGTTTGTCCGTCAGTTCCAGTGTGCTGGTAGCCGGTTGCTTGGTAACAGTCATCAGGACGGCAGATTTGCCGCGTTCTGAAGCAGTACCCAGTTTCGGAGCCTTCGGGCCGATGGTTACGTTTGCAATATCTTCCAGCGTGACAGGGAAGTTATTCACTGTCTTTACTACCGCTTTGCCAAGTTGCTCTGTTTTCGAAGTGGAGAGTACACCACGTACAATATATTCATTTCCGAATTCATAGAGCACACCTCCATTGGCATTTAGGTTCATATCCTGTGTTACAGCCATCACTTCTCCCATCGAGATGCCGTAATGACGCATCCGTTCGGGATCTAGCTGAATCTGATATTCTTTGATATCTCCTCCGAGCACAGCCACTTGTGCCACTCCTCCGGTAGACAGCAGGCGTGGACGGATGGTCCAGTCCGCAATCGTGCGAAGATCGAGCATGGAAGTGGAGTCGGCAGTCAGACCGACGATGAGCATTTCGCCTAAGATAGAAGACTGTGGTCCAAGAGTCGGTTTGCCGACATTGACCGGCAGCGATTCGCTGACCACCGCTAATTTCTCACTAACAATCTGACGAGCGAGATAAATATCCGTTCCCCAATCAAATTCTACCCAAACAACGGAAAATCCGTTAGTAGAGGAAGAGCGGACACGGCGCACACCCGTAGCTCCGTTTACGGCAGTTTCAACAGGAAAAGTAACGAGTTGTTCAACTTCTTCTGCAGCCATACCGTTCGCTTCGGTCATGATTACTACCGTAGGTGCATTTAGGTCGGGGAATACGTCTACTTCCGTATGCATGGCGGTATACGTTCCCGCAATAAGCAGGAGGATGGTCGCACAAACTACCACCAGCCGGTTGTGTAGGGAGTAATGTATAATTTTATTAAGCATGATATTTCATTAATTGAGAGTTATAAATAACTTGATAGATGCGCCGCACAAAAAAAACGGTTGCGACGCCTAGTCTCTTTAGTGTTCGTGGCTGTGTGCCGGGATTGCATTGCTTGCGCTTGCCAGTCGAACCTGATAAGCACCCTCGGTCACTACACGGTCGCCAGCCTTTACACCAGTTAGGATTTGAACGCTTTTGCCGTTGTCGGCTCCTATCGTTACTTCCTGTTTTTTATAACCCTCTTCGTCCAGTTGCAGATATATGAAGAATATGCCTTGTTCCTCTGTCAGCGCGGTGCGCGGAAGAGAAATCACGTTTTCCATTGCTGAAGAAAGCAGGAATACCTCCACAAATGAGCCGGGAATCACTTCCCCTTTGTTGTCGAACTCAAAAGTGACAGGCACATAAAAAGAATTGTCTCCGGCAGCTTTTCCGAAAGAGAGAAGTTTACCGTTCAATGCTTTCAACTCGTACACCTGATTATTATAAGGAGTCTGGAAATTGGCGGAACTGATGGTGCGGAGATACGGGTAATACTTTTCCGACACTTCGGCACGGAGGAAAAGACGACGGTTCTGCGTCACGCTTACCAGCGGTTGTCCGATTGTCACATAGTCACCTTCTTTCACGAGAATACTTTTCACATATCCGGCAATAGGAGCCGTAATGCTTTGGCCGATAGCTGAATGATTCTTGGAAAGAGCTTCGTAACTAAGACGGGCGTTTTCGTAACTTTGCTCCGCTTGTGCAAAATCCTTGTCGGATACGATTTTGTTTTTAACAAGCTCCTTCATACGTTCGTATTCCTTCTTGGATACCTCGTAGGCAATGCGGGCACGTTGCACCGGATCACCATCGGCGATATTCTTTGAAGAAATAGTGACTAGCGGAGTGCCGCTGCCGACGCTCATACCTTCCGTTACTTTTCCACGGAAAGATACCACGCCGGCTACTGTAGCTACGGCAACCGATTCATCCCCTTGAGCAGCCAGCACCTGTCCGCTGGTTTTAATCACTTGCTGGAAAGGTGCAGGTTCAATAACGCTCACCTTTACACCGGCTGCTTCAGCTTTCGCTTTCGGAAGAATGATTTCATCACTGTGGGCTTCGGCAGCTTCGTTGTATTCATCGGCTGCTTCATGATTGTGTTCTCCGCTACATTCGCCTTCATGGGAATGATCGGGTCCTTCTGCCTCGTAATTATGTCCTTCCGCGGCATGATCGTGTTCATCGTGTGTGTGTGTGACGGTACTATTATTACAGGATCCCAGCACGAATAAGCCCAGGATTCCCACGAAAATAAGTTTTTTCATAATGATATTTTCCTACTAAATTTTACTGTTTTCTTTTTACGCTACAAAGATAAGGTAGCGCAGATGTAACTAATTTGCATTTACGCTTTTACGCAAAAACAGAGTAGGGAGGGGCACGAAGAGAAGTGGTACGATGAGTATCCGTACCATGCAGAGAGTCTCGGTAAACGTAATAGTTTTTAATCCGTTTCTCTTGCGGTCGTAATAAATGCTCGATGATTACATCCGTGAATAAGGTAGCGATGAATACGTAATCCGGTCCGCTATCCGTATGTATGGATGGAGTGGGAGAGTAGAAACGAGTCATACATTCGCTGCTGCAACATGAGTCGTTTCCCGGGTGATGATGATGCGTGGGACATTGCTGTTCTACAGGCAAGTCCTGCTTCATGCAAATCATTCCGTTGGGGTGATGATGATGGGGAATAACCGCTGCCACCAACATAATAATGTTGATAAAAAACAGCAGAGTTACTATAATTCGTTTCTTCCCTTTCATCCTTTCTTTTAGAGGTTATCCGCTTTTCAGAGCTTCAAAGTGCAAATATACAAATACTTTTATTTCGCCTGTAGCCGATACCCTCTTTTTATTATTTATTATTTCTTTTCCAGTTCTTGCAACGAATCCATTTTCTTCTTTTCGAGGAACTCATAGATACCGCAAAGATGTTCCGTCACCTTTTGATTACCGAACTCATACACCTTGGTAACCAGCCCGTCAAGGAAGTCACGGTCGTGTGAAACGACGATCAGCGTACCATCAAAATCCAGCAATGCCTGTTTTAGAATATCTTTCGTTTTCATGTCCAGATGATTCGTCGGCTCATCTAAAATCAGGAGGTTGACAGGTTCCAGCAATAATTTAATCATAGCCAGACGGGTACGCTCTCCACCCGAAAGCACTTTGACCTTTTTCATCGATTCCTCGGGACCGCCAAACATAAACGCTCCCAGCAAATCACGAATCTTGTTCCGGATATCCCCTTTGGCTACATCGTCAATCGTTTGGAAAACCGTTAGGTTTTCATCCATCAGCGAAGCCTGATTTTGAGCGAAATATCCAATTTGCACATTATGTCCGAGAGTCAATGTACCGTCATGCTCAATCTCCTTCATGATACACTTCACGAGCGTAGACTTACCCTCACCGTTCTTACCAACGAAAGCTACCTTATCACCACGCTCAATCGTCAGATTAGCATTGCGGAATACCACTTTGTCTCCGTATGTCTTTCCAACACCCTCCATGATGACCGGGTAACTGCCCGAACGGGGTGAAGGCGGGAATTTCAGTCGCAATGCAGAAGTATCCTCCTCGTCCACTTCGAGCAATTCCAGCTTCTCCAGCATTTTGACACGGCTCTGCACCTGCAACGTCTTTGAATAAGTCCCCTTGAACCGTTCGATAAACTCCTTCGTTTCAGCAATAAACTTCTGCTGCTCGTCATAAGCCTTCTGTTGCTGTTCGCGGCGGTCCTTGCGCAGCTGCAAATATTGCGAGTAATTTACCTTGTAATCATAGATACGTCCCATCGTCACTTCGATGGTGCGTGTTGTAATATTATCCACGAATTTACGGTCGTGACTAATTACAATGACCGCTTTTCCATTATTAATAAGAAAATCCTCCAGCCATTGAATAGATTCGATATCCAGATGATTCGTCGGCTCATCGAGCAAGAGCACATCCGGTTTCTGCAACAGCAATTTGGCGAGTTCGATACGCATTCGCCATCCACCGCTGAAATCACTCGTCTGGCGTTGGAAATCTCCTCGGGTGAATCCTAATCCAAGCAATGCCTTTTCCACATCCTCTTCATAATTAGTAGCATCGATTGAATAAAACTTCTCGCTCAAGCTGGACACTTCCTCGATCAGCGCCATGTAACTGTCGCTCTCGTAGTCCGTCCGTGTTTCAAGCTCCTTGTTCAACTTTTCGATCTGCGCTTCCATCTCATGAAGATGTGAAAAAGCCTGTGCCGTTTCGCCAAACACTGTTCTTCCGTCTTCCGTCATCAGATGTTGAGGCAGGTATGCTACTACGCAATCTTTGGGTGCGGAAACTTTTCCACGTGTCGGTTGCCGTGCGCCTGCCAAAATCTTTAGCAGCGTACTTTTTCCAGCCCCGTTTTTGCCCATCAGAGCGATGCGGTCTTTTTCATTAATTACGAAAGAAATATCACTAAATAAAGCAGTGCCGCCAAACTCTACGGCTAGTCCGTCAACAGAAATCATACTATTCTTTTAAATTGAGGCGCAAAGATAGCGAAATATATGAATATTTTTTATACCTTGCGGGCTGAAAAGGAAGATAGCTCTAAAAAAACAGATAAAAAAAACAATATATAAGCGATATGGAAAGCGAACAAATGAATGAATTCAGACCTTTAATTTTGGTAGCTGAAGACGATGACAGCAACTTTAAATTAATCAAGGCTATCATAGGCAAAAAGTGTGATATCGAGTGGGCTAAAAATGGCCAGGAAATGGTGGAGTTGTTTCAGCAACACCAGCAAAGAGCCAAAGCAATGCTGATGGATATTAAGATGCCGGTGATGAACGGATTGGAAGCAACGAAGATAATTCGTGAATCTAACACAGAAATTCCTATTATCATGCAGACGGCTTATGCTTTTAGCTCGGATAAGGAAAATGCAATGAATGCAGGAGCAACTGAAGTATTAGTGAAACCTATCACCTTGGGTATTCTCCGCACTACGTTGAGTAAATATTTACCCGATTTGCAGTGGTAAGATTGATTCTTACGAGATTTTTTTTAGTTTATTAAAAAAGTGCTTAAGCGTTAAAAACGTAAAAGCATGGAAAAGAAGTATGATTGGGTAGAAAAATGGTATTACTCTAACTTCATCTAATGCATTTGGATAAAATAAAATAGGCGAACCTCACGGTTGGCCTATTTTTGTTCGTCTCTGTTAATTTGTTAGAGTACAGAAACGACTCTATGTAAAGTCTCTCTTTTGAGAGATTTTAAGTTCATTATTTGTTTCCGCCAGCCCACCATACGGCCTCGCTATATACGTACTGTCCATCACCGAAAGCAGCTTTCACTTCAGGATTTGCCAATACATCGTCTGCTCCATAACCGAAGCGCAATGGGAATTTACTGCTGTTCTGCGGGTTTTTCAGTACAATGAAGTTTTCTCCTGCACCTTTCAGACGGCGGTAGTCATTATAGGCTTCCAGTGATTCGCCGGATGCGCCGAAGAAAGCAAGATACTTCTGTATCATTGTCTCTTGCAGAGGGTTGGCATCGAATAACGGTTCCACTTCATCCGTGAAATAGGCTTCTGCCACATCTGCACCCAAATCGCTGTCACCATCATATATCCAAGTGTCTGCAGCATCTATAATTGAATTTCCCAGATTCTCGAATCCGGCAGTGACTGCATCTTTCAAAGCAGTCTTAGCTTCGCCCAGTCTGCCTCCCAAACGGCACAATGCTTCTGCTTCAAGGAATTTCACTTCGTGATAGCTGATTAAAAGAGTAGGAGCCGACATAGCCCATGATATCATCGACATACCATAATTATTCTGCAACTCTTGCGGAGTTCCGTTAGGAGCCGCTTTGATGCCTGCGATGTCCGTAGCTTGCGTAGCTCCGTATCCATAAGTGATATATCCGGTAGGATCAGGTTCCAGGAACGCTTGCGGTGCTCTGGGGTCATTGCGCTCAACGAACTTTTCAATCAGACTTGCACTAGCTGCTAAACTGTTGCGGCTGTAGCTGAAGGACCAAAGCGGATTCAATTGCGAATCAGCATCGTAAACGGCCAACTTACATTCTTCACTTGCGTTGGCAAATGATTTGCTCACATAAGTAAGAATATTCTGAAGATCTGTAGTCTTGTTGGCACTTTTATTGAGCAGACGCATTGTATAACGTGCTTTTAACGCATAGGCCGTTTTAAGCCACATACTTGCCTGTGTACTGGTGTTTGAACCATAGATCAAGTCTTTAGAACCGACTGCACCGGATAAGCCCGTATCTTTGGCAGTACCGTTATTCAGTAGAGTGATGGCATCATCCAGGTTCTGCATTACTTCCTGATAGATACTTTCCTGTGTATCCATTTTAGGTTGCATATACATCGGTGTACCGTCCGGATTGAGGATACCTGTCTGGCTATACGGTGTGTTTCCAAACACATCGGCTGCCACAGCTCCATTGTAGGCGAGCAGGATTTTAGCAATCGCTTCCGTCACTACGTTTCCTTTTTCCGAAGGATCTTCTTCGCATTTCTTGATAACGATTTTAGCATTCTTGATATTTGAGTACACGTTGATCCATGCATTGTTGTAGGTAGTAGCCGTTGTGGGCTCTCCGCTGCGTACTTCCGCGCGGTAAAGCTGGTTGGATATACCCGTTTCATGTTCTATGTAAACAGAAGAATAGAGCGAGAAATCCCCTCCTACAGTGCTGAATGCAGTACTTACGCCTAAGTCCGTAATTAAGAACTTAGCGGGCGCATCCAACGGATTGTTAGGGTTTTCATTGATTTTATCCATTGCGTCTTCCGTACAAGCAGAAGCAATGGTAGCAGTCAAGAAAGAAACTGCCAGCAATTTTCCTATTGATTTATATTTTTTCATTGTCTTGCAGATTAAAATTTAATGTTGAAACCAAAGCCGAAACTAGCTGTTTGCGGCATTGAATAATCTTCAAATGCTCCTGCCATGTTGTTGTTACCCTGACTGGCTTCCGGATCGAGGTCAGGCAATTGTGCCCAGATCAGAATGTTTCTGGCAAATGCGTTTACAGAAAGTTCAATCGAACGTTTTTGAAGAATTTTGTAGTTGACAGCCACTTCACGCAGTTTGATGAAAGAGTTGTCATATACAGAAGATTCGTCGATGTCGTTCAAACGGCTGTAATATACCTGTTGTGCGTTTGCACCTGTGATGGCGATATCGTTTTTAGTTCCATCAGTTTTGTAGCCGTCAAAGATGATAGTACCATCACGGTTTTCCGTTCTCTTGCTGACACCATAGTAGTCTGCCAGTCCGGTTGTCCTACTATACATCTGACCACCCTGTTTCCAATCGAGCACTGCGCTGATTGTACACTTCCATAAGCGTAATGTGGTGTTGAAGCCCATCAGGAAGTCCGGAGAAACCTTACCGATAACCTGTGCTTCACCAGCGATAGGTAAACCGTTTTCGTCTACCAGACGATTACCATTCGCATCTCTCTTGAAGCCTACACCGTAGATGACAGGGAATTTCTCACCTGCTGAAGCGCGTACCTGCGGAGTAACGTATCCTCCCAGAGAGATATTCTCCACACCCGGTGCCAGTTCATCTACGTAGTTGTCGATCTTCGTCCAGTTGAATGCAAAATCCCAGTTGATATTCTTCGTCCGGATTGGATTGAAGCCAAGAGTGAATTCATGCGTGTTGGTATGAATCTTACCACCGTTGGTGAGCAGTTTGCTAGCACCGGTAGAAGAAGCCAAAGGCACTTCAAAAATCTGGTCTTTAACGTTCTGGCGTGAGTACGTATAACTGAATGTGATTAAGTTATCGAGGAAGTTCACGTCAGCGCCCACTTCATACGAACGTGTATTCTGCGGTTTCAGTTTCGGGTCGAAAATCGTGTAGTACGGAGTATAGGCGGTAGTACCTTTCATCGGGTACATGATTGGAGTCAACGTATAGAATCCACCTCCATACGTAGGAGTAGAGTAGTAGTTTTCAAGGAAATCCCCTGCTTGTCCTACTTCCGCATACGATACTCTCAATTTGGCGTGATTAACTATATTGTTTTTCAATGCATCTAATTCCGTCAGGATAAAACCAGCCGAAATAGAAGGATAGAAGAAAGAGCGGTTGTTACGTGGCATATTGGATACATAGTCCTGACGTCCGGTGAGGGTCAGATAAAGCATATTTCTGTAAGAAGCCGATACGTTACCGAAGAATCCCACCGTACGGTTTTTCCATGTCTCTTCCTCTGTCTGTTGAGTAGTGGCGTTGTTGATGTGGTTCCATCCCGGGAAGTTGTAGTTCGTACCATATTCATAATACTTCTTTCTGTTGCTTTGGATAATTTCGTTACCCACTACCGCGTTCAGTCCCCAGTCTTCATTGATATGCCAGTCGTAGTTGATGGTCAGCAATGAGTTGTATGTAGCATTTGTCCAGCCGTAGTTCTCGATCTGTCCGCGACCGCCACCGGTGTTGCTACCATATCCGTAGCTGTCTACATAGTGAGTGGTGTAAGCATCCACACCAACCATGTATTTCGCGTTCAACTTGTGGTTCGTTGTGCCGAAATCAGTCTGATAGCTTGCATACACATTTCCGAAGAAGCGGTTGGTATCTTCCGTAAATTTGTTGTTTTCCATCGCCCAGTAAGCGTTGTCAAAGCTGCCACGGAAAGAATTCTGTGTGTACGGGTTACCGTCTACGTGACTTGGAATACCGGCCAGATCATAGCTGGGAGGAGCTGCGTAAACCGTTCTCAACAGACCGTTACCGGAAGTCACTGCCTTGTCGATAGAAGTAGTGATATAGTTAGCTGTAAATCCGGAACTCCAGTTGTTAGTCAGTTTCGTGTCAGCACTAACCTTTACATTATATCTGTCCATACCAGTGCTTGAGATAATACCGTCCTGATGTGTATTTCCCAATGAGATAGAGTAGGAGCTTTTGTCGAGCATCTGCGCTACATTCAATGAATTGCTCCAGGTGATTCCTGTGTCGAAGAAGTCTTTTGCATTGTCATACGCCTGTGGAGTAGCCCACGGGTCAAGACCGGCTGCTGCACGCTGGGGAACATAATATTTTCCCTGTTGCTTACCGAACTTCTGCGTGTATTCGTTATCTGTGTTACCTCCATACGTTGCGTCGTTTGGAAGTTCGGAAATCTTAGGTCCCCAAGACGTTCCCGAAGTAGTACTGAATACTCCACCCGAACCTTGTGCGTATGTTTTCTGGAACTCCGGCAGACGACCGACTACATCGAAGCTGACATTAGAAGAGAAGCTAACCTGCGGTTTGCCTTTTTCCAGTCCTTTACCACTCTTGGTTGTGATGATAATCACACCATTGGAAGCGCGGATACCATAAAGTGCAGATGCAGCCTGTCCTTTCAAAATGTTGATACTTTCAATATCATTAGGGTCGATATCTACCGCACGGTTGGCGAAGTCCGCTCCGCTCACACTACCATTGTTCTGAATGTCTGTGCTAACATCCGGCGTACTGGTCACCGGCATTCCGTCAATAACGTAAAGCGGAGTGTTGTCACCCGAGAAAGAACGTGCACCACGGATAGTGATCTGTGAAGAAGCTCCCGGCATACCACTTGAAGGCTTCACGTCCAAACCGGACACCTTACCTTGCAACGCTCCCGCCAGATTAGAGTTGGCAGCTTGCGTCAGTTGATCCGATTTTACGTCCTGAACGGCGTAACCCAGTGCTTTTTTCTCGCGTGAGATACCCATGGCTGTCACCACAACCTCATCCAGTGCTTTCGCGTCGCTTTTCAAAACAACTTTTATCACTCCCGGTTTGATGGAAACGTCCTGCGAAATCATTCCTACATAAGAAACGCGCAAAGTTTTAGCAGAACTTGGTATGTAGAAGTTTCTGCCTTTATCATTGTTAATAGTTCTTTAACCCTTTTGAAGGTGCAAAATGATAAAAAGATACCGTTTGGGAGGTAATAATGTTCTCTTTTTCTTGAAAAGCCTGATTTTGGTGCTATCTTTATGACAGAAACTGTCTTTTAAAAGATGCTAAATTCAAAAGAAGTTGTTTTAACCTATCAGTTTTTAGAAACTTATTGCTTTCAAAACGATACTTTTTAGTTAAATACGTAACACTTTTTTCGATTTGTCATAATTCGTGTTATCTTTGCAACCTGTTAGAGACAAAAAATCTGTTTATAGGTTAAATTTAAGAGAGAATTTATGAAAAGAAAATTGATGTTCTTAATGACCTTCCTTTTTATAGGTATAGGTCTGGTGACAGCTCAAACATCCAGAGTTACCGGTTTGGTTACCTCTGAAGAAGATGGGCAACCTGTCGTAGGTGCTTCAATATTGGTGAATGGCACTACCCTTGGTACTATCACTGATATTGACGGTAAGTTTACAATCACGAATGTACCAAGTTCTGCTAAGACTTATTGATTTTTCTTTCCTCCTTTCCTTCTGCTTTTTTTCTCCTATCTTGTTGTTTTTCAATGTTTTTGTTTCGGATTTTAAAAATTAACCTATTCTTCCGGTTTCTTTTATTGAAACTTCCTTTATCAATTCTTATCAATTTAGTAGTCTTTGCTTCTCATTGATTTTTGAGAAGGGATTAATATTCTACCCAAATTTTTAATAAATTTCCCGGTGTTTTTCTTTATCTAGGCGTTTTTAATATTCGTGTTTTGGAGGTATGAGTTAAATGTTACAATCTAATAGTGATTGAAATTATGAGTGATAGTAAAGGAGAATATGAAGCACTGCAAGTATAAGTTGTCTGACACCCGGGTCTCATGATGCCTGACATCCGGGTGTCAGCATACCCAACATCCGGGTGTCGGTATGTCTGAGACCCGGGTGTCAGATAACCTAGTTCTACTAACTAAAATAAAGGTAAAGCTATACTATTTAATTTGTATTAGAACAAATCAAATTTACGTCTCTACAAAATGGGATTTTCAGCTTGTGTTATTTTATTCCGCCACGATCACTTCGATGTCATAACCTATGAAAAGTCCGCTCTCTATAACACCGGTGATTGTCTTCAGTTGTTCTTCGAGCGAAGAGTCGATGTAGTTGAAACGGGTGTCGAGGATAAAGTTGCCGTTTTCTGTAAAGATAGGTCCATCTTTGCCACGAGCGGGACGAAGAACAATCTCCGAGGCATCCAGTCGCTGCAACTCATGCTCTACATAAGTCAGTGAGTCCGGAAAGACCTCTACAGGGATGGGAAATTTGCTTCCCAACTGATTTACACGCTTGCTGGGGTCGATGATGATGAACGTTTTATGGCTGCTTCTAATCAGTAGTTTCTCTTTGAACATCGCTCCGCCACGTCCCTTAATCAAGTTCTGTTGCGGATCTACTTCGTCCGCTCCGTCGAATGTCCAGTCGGGTCGTTGGTTCCAGAGGGTAGTTTGGGGGATGTCTAGCTGTATGCAGGTCATCGAGATTTCTTGTGAGGCGGGAATCACTTCGATATGCAAGTGCTCTTCACGAATTCGTCGTGAGAGTTCGAACAGAGTCAGGTAGACTGTAGAGCCGGAGCCGGCTCCTATCACATCTCCGTCTTTTGCCGTGGCGGCAATTTCACGGGCTACATGTTCTTTTGCCTCTCGGTTGATGATGGAGTCCGACCATTGCAGGTGTTTTATCAGGTGATTCTCCCAATCCATAAGTTTACGTTCTAAATCGTTTTCGTTTTTAAGTTCCTCTTTTCTATATAACGAATTTGTGAATCTGTTTGTTTGTTCGTTTCAAATTCAGAAGGAAAAAAACTCATTAGCGGCAATTCAATCATTTAAATCGTTAATAAACGATTCGTTAATTTTTAACTTTATTGCGTTAAACGTTAACGAACCTCTGCTTTTTATTAAACCGTGTTATAAGTTAGGTTGCTTTGGCCTGAAAATTTGGAGATGACCGAAAAGTCCGTATCTTTGTACTGTGTTTTTCATAGTATTAGATTTAAGGTTAACAAAGATTGGCTGTCTGGGATAGATAGCCTTTTTTTTGTCCCTACCATTCCTTACAGAATCAGCCAGATCGCAATGATATGTCCGATGCTGCCTCCCAGGCAAAACAAATGGAAAGTGGCATGCATATACGGTTTGCGTAATGAATAAAAGACAGCTCCCACGATGTATGAGACTCCGCCGCCGATCAGCCACCAGAAAGCAGTAGTGGCTCCCAGTTCTCCCAGATGATCTAGCAAAGGCTTCATGGCCACTAATATGCACGCACCCATACCCACATAACAGGCCGTTTCGAGGTTGCTGTGTTCTTTCAGCTTTTTGAAGCTAAGAATGAAACCGGCAATAGCCGACAGCCAGACGAAAGCGAAGATTCCCCATCCCCATCCTCCGGCATGCCGCAGGACAAGTAGCGTGAAAGGAGTGTAGGTGCCCGCGATGTGCAGGTAGATAGCTCCATGATCGAATTTGCGGAGCAACTCTTTCAGTTTCCCCGGACGGCTGCCGTGATACCACGTAGAACTGATATAAGAGGAAAGCATCCCCGCCAGATAGACGGATACACAAGCAACTGCCCACTGCGGTTCCATATTCTCGGAAGCCTTTTCCAATAGGAAATATCCGGCCACGATTCCAAGCAGGATGCCTATTCCGTGGCTAAGGGTATTTGCCCATTCTTCTATATGATTGTATCGTTTGTTCTTCAATGTTCCTTTTTTTGAATGGTTAAGTCACAAAAAATATTGAGTCGCAAAGATACTTTATTTTCCGTAAAGCGTTTCCCCCCTTATTCTTTTTTTAAAATGATTTTTCCTCCATATTGTCCTGCCACTTGCTTGCGGAAATCAATGAATGCCGCATATTCATCCGGACTGTAACCCCCTTTGCGCATAAACAATCGGTGAGTGATGTAGATTTCCTTATCTTTCACCTGAATACCGGAATGGAAACTGCCGAACTTGCTTTTCACGTCAAGCGGTTTCGGAAGTCCTTCGATTACATATCCTTCCGGCAGTTGGATGTGGATGCTGTCGGTATCTGTGTATCCGTAGTTGATGTAAATGGGATAGGTGCGCTTCGTCACAGGAGGAACACTGAATTCTTTTCGGAACACATTGGTGGGGATAAACAGACGGTTGCCCGTTTTATGCCCGTATTGATTGCTGGTGGCAGTGTAGTCGAAGGTGATAGACGGATTGGCCTCCTTGCACTCGCTGATTTGCAGGTTCTGAATATCGGCTTGGGATAAGTTGATGCTTGAACGGATGCGGTCTTTCTGTTTGTTAGGCTCCAGATAGACGATGCCTGCTTCATTCTCATATTGGAAAATCCGGGAGATTTCGTTCACCTCTATCCGTGCCTCGGCTGTGGGGGAGAGGGTGATGTTGGCAACGATGTGCTGCGTGTTCAGTGAGTCGGGATAGGTGGGTAGGCGACACATCTGGCCGCCGGTCGGTTCGATGAGTAAGGCGTCGTGTCCCGCAATGTCTTGGTGGACATAACCGAAGGGAAGCGATGGGTTTGTACATTCCAGCCAGAGCGTATCTTGGGGAAGTGGAACTTGCAGGATGACGTGATTCATCTGGTTGGCACTGGAGAAGTCCGGTAGTAGACGCTCGTTGGTGGTGCTGATGACTGTATAAGTGGAAGCAATTCCCAACTCTTTCAGCATGGCGCGGGTGTAATTGGACAATCCTTTACAGTCGCCGAATCCCGTGCGGCAAACATCGGCGGCGGCAATGGGCTGTAAACCTCCGATGCCTAGTTGGATGCTCACGTAACGGGTGGTTTTGGCCAGATAATCGTAGATTGCTTTCACCTTGTCCCGGTCGGTAGTGCAGCTGGTTGTCAGTTCGTGCAGTTTGGCGCGGAAAGGTTCGGTGAGCAGGTCGCGCCCGTCGAGCAATCGGTATTGCCATTCTCCGTACTTTTGCCAGTTGCTCATATCGCCTTCCGACTTGTCGTACTTGAAGGCGGAAGGCGCAAAATAGACACGTGGAAACAGTTCAGTAAAATCCGGTCCGAAAGGTTCTTTAATGATGGGAGAGAGTTTGGAGGCGGTGGCTTCAAGCACTTGCTGTCCGTTGGCTCCGGTGGATTCTTTTACCTGGATTCCTTTTCCTTGCGTGTTCAGTTCACGATATCTGCATCCTTGTCCTGCGGGCAGTTCGATCCGGTAAGTCGCTTTTTCCACACCTTGGTTGAAGTCTGCCAGCGGTATAAAGGGGGGATAGCCGATCAGACCGTTGTTGCACTTCACTTCCCATTCGTATTTCACCGTGAAAGGGAGAGAAGGATAATTGCATTCGTAAAAATAAAAATAATCATCCGTGCTAAGCGAGGAGCTGTATTCACTTTTCTGTAGTTCAGATTTCTTTATCTTACGTACACTTTGTCCATCGGCATTGATGATTTCCCCGGAGAATTTCTGCAAAGAACGGAACATATCACATCCGCAGAAGAAATGTGCAGCTTCCAACCCCTTACGGTTGAGGATGGTGATTGTCAGGCTCTCTTTTTCTATGGATTGGGTCATAGATTTGCAGAGAACCTCTGTGCGTGCTTCAACGATAACGGAATTGGCATCCTTGAGAATATCCTGTGCACATGCCGGCTGTATGTGCAGACTTAGGCAGATAAGGACACAGGACAGGCTGAATGCCCGATGTGTCATTTGCTTCAGGATGAGATAGCTGGAACGGATCATCGGTATAGATAGGTAAAGTTTATATTTTCTTGAGTACGATCAGCGCATTATTTTTCTCGATCACTTTAGTCCACAGTTCTTGTAGTTGTTTATATTGTTCGGAAAGGAATATATATCCCTTTAAGTGGAATACATAATTGAGCAGGATTGTATTTCCCTGTTTCTGAATCATATATTTGCATTGCAGGCCGTCTCCTTCCGACCGGATGGCTTGTAATTGGGGGAGTTCTTCCACTTCGTAGCCTTCGGGGAGAGTCAGGGTAGACAACATTGTGAACTTGTACGGATACGGAAGTTCGATGGGGAGCACCCGTTCCGTCTGGATAAACGGATTACTCTTTAGTTGCGGAAAGAGCATCGGATTGATATAAAGATGATTGTCCGTCCGGTTGACTTGCAAGACGAAATCGAATTCTTCTTCTATCAGTGCCCAGTCATTTTCTTGTTTTTTCACTTTCAGGTTGGCGACAGTGAGTTGCTCTTTCTGACTACTGATCTTGTTTTCGGGATTCGAGACGAGGCTGTCCTGCTTATGTTTTGCATTTGCCTGATACTCTACAGCTTCTTGTCCGTAAAGAACTGTGCTGCGATGTCCTTTCACCTGATCTCCTTCTATTCGGGCATCGATTTTCATGAAACTTTTGTTGTTGGAAAGAGCCATCACATTCACCCATTTATTCTCTTCTTTCTCTTTCCGGGAAAGGATGCGTGCTTTGTTTACAGACAATTCAAGCGGTAATATATTAAAGGCAGGTACGTCCATAGAACTGTCTAAAAATACATATTTTTGTTTGTTTATATCGTGGATAGCAACAAAGAACGTATTTAGTTTTTGCAGAGAAGGAAAGTTGTACGGCAGCATACCTGATGAACGTCGGCTCATAACCACCGGATAGGCTTCCAGCCCGAAGTCTTTCAGGATGCTGATAAGGATGAAATTCAGGTCGGCATTACTGCCGCTTCCTTTTTTGATTACTTTTTCGAGCTCTTTGCTGTAGAGCTGATACCGTCCGTTCCAGGCCATTTTCTTTTTGAGCACCTGGAAGGCGCAGATGATTTTCTCCTCGAAATTCATTTCGCTGTTGTAGGCTTGTTTGGTTTCAGGGCGGAAAGGGTTGGTGAGTGAGAGGTGTTCGCCGAACTGTGTATTTTCCGGTTTGAGCAACTGCTTGTCTACATCTTCCCATTTCTGGCTGTATGGTTTGTATTCATTGGGGGTGAATTGAGTGCCTTGCAGATCGAAGCTCACTTGCACCTTATAGTCTTCCGGACACCAGCAGTAGGATTCGTCCTGACGGATAGCCGGAAGGTTGCGTGAGATAAAGGTGGTTTCTTGTGCCGAAACGGTGAAGTCTTTGCTGACTCCGCCTGCACTGGATCCCTCACGTTCCGTGGCATGAATGGAGGAGTCTCTTTGCTTCACTTGTATGTAGTCCTTTCCCCGGAGTTCGATGTTGTAGACAAATACATGAGGGATGGTGATTTTATACTGGTTGTAGAGCATCGGGAGTTCTTCCTGCATCATCCAGTTGTCGATGTGTGAGAAATAGTCGGAGTAGAGTTTGTAGTGATATTCGATGATAGTGCCCTCTTTGACAGCAGGCAAAGAGAATTTTAGTATTTTATACAGGTTATTGAACCGTTCGAAAGAGATGGATTCCCGCTTCATGGGTGTTTTTATGCATTTCCCGTTTTCCATATTGTAGGAGCAGCCTTCTATCTCACTGGCTCTTTCCTGTCCTTCATCTTTATCGGTAGGAGAGTAGTAGGGAACGGACACGTCGGCGTATGACACTCCTTGTGGTTTCAGGATTTTGATGCGTACCCAGTGCTCGGTAGTTAGTTGAAAACCGTCATGGTAGATGAAGTCACTTTGTCCCTGATGGAAGAGATAAATAGCCGTAGCGGTGGTGTCCGGGGCATAAGAGGTGAGAGACAGTTCTTCTTTGGAGGGTTTTCCGTATTTCAGATTGGGCTCTATGGTGGCTGTTGTGGCTTGCTGTGGGTAGACAGGCGACAGGAGCTGTAATAGAAATGCGCAGAGAATGAATAGTTTTCTCATAATTGTGTTTTTTGTAGTATGCTCACAAAGATAAAAAAAATAGAGAAAGGTGTACCGCCTTTCTCTATTTTAATTTTGTTTTATGTATAAAATATATTATACCAAATGTCTGATCCATTCTTCGCGGTCGCCGGGGAGAAGGTCGATAACGGGAACTTCTACCATCGTGTAGCATCCCGGTTGTTGCTTCATGGAAGCACGTGCCACGCATACCAGTACTTGTGCGGTCAGTGCGGGGTTATTGATACGCATATTAAATTCGAACAACTGGTTCTGTGTTTTGCCGGATACACCTTTGCGAGTCAGATTTACACCATGACCCATGTCCAGCAGGGCGTCTACACTCGGAACGAGTTTCACGTGTGTTTCATCGTTCACGAAGTAAGGATCTGCTTTGATGGCAGCGGCTACTTCTTCAAATTTATATCCGTCTTTCAGTTCGATGTATACCATGCGGCGATGGATTCCCGTGCCGGTCGGAATGGTCATGGAAAGGGCAGCTTTCACTCCGTCAATGGCTTTTACGGCTACTGTGTGTCCCATGCTCATACCGGGACCGAAGTTGGTGTAGGTGATGCCTTTCGGAGCAATTGCTTCCAGCATGGTGCGTACGATGGAGTCGCTTCCCGGATCCCATCCGGCAGAGATGATCGATACGGCTTTATGTTCTTTGGCGGTAGCATTCAAGGTACGGCGCAGGTCTACGATACTGGTGTGGATATCGAAACTGTCTACCGTGTTAATACCCATCGCCAGATATTCTTTTGCATATTTTTCTACGCTGCGGGTCGGCGTGCAAAGAATAGCTACGTCTACTTCTCCCAGCTCTTTTATGTCCTTCACTACTGCGTAGTTTACTAACTCTTCCGGTTTGTTCTCTGCTCCTGCACGACGAACGACTCCGGCTATTTCGAAATCAGGTGCCGCCTGAAGCGCTTCAAGTACATAATGTCCAATGTTGCCATAACCAACGATGGCAGCTCTTACTTTTTTCATTCTTTTCTTGGTTTTAATGAACAAATTTCTTTCTTTTGCTTGCAAAAGTAAACAAATTACTACTAACTTTGGTTCATCTGCTTTAATATTTTTATTTTTTTCATATTCTTCATATCTAATGTACAAAAGAATAATCTGTGAAAATCAGTGTAATCTGTGGTGAGAAAGTTTTATCTTTGTCCCTGTTATGATAGAATATATTAGAGGCGAACTTGCCGAACTAAGTCCGGCAACCGCGGTGATCGACTGTAACGGGGTGGGATATGCCGCCAATATATCTTTGAATACCTATTCGGCTATTCAGGGAAAGAAAAGTTGTAAGCTATATATTTACGAGGCGATCCGTGAAGATGCGTATGTGCTCTACGGATTTGCCGAGAAACAGGAACGGGAGATTTTTCTATTATTGATTTCCGTTCCCGGAATCGGTGGGAACACGGCTCGTATGATTCTTTCGGCTCTCTCGCCTGCCGAACTGGTGAACGTAATCAGCACCGAAAATGCGAACATGTTGAAAACGGTGAAAGGCATCGGGCTGAAGACTGCGCAACGCGTGATCGTCGACCTGAAAGATAAGATAAAAACAATGGGTATGTCTGCTGCCGGAGGGGCTTCCGCAGGTTTGTTGTTACAACCTGCCAATGCGGAAGTGCAGGAAGAGGCGGTGTCTGCATTGACGATGCTAGGCTTTGCTGCTGCGCCTTCACAGAAGGTGGTGTTGGCTATCTTGAAGGAGGAGCCGGATGCTCCGGTAGAAAAGGTTATCAAACTGGCTTTGAAACGTTTGTAGTATGAAGCAACAGAAGATATATATGAAAGCATGGCTGGACGCTCACGGTCGTGTAAAGGCGGTGAATACCGATGAGTGGTATCTGGATTTCGCTAACCAGCTATTGCCGTTGGTGGCAGATTCTTTTATATACGGTGGGAGAGAGTGGGAGGAAGACCAGAAGCGAGTGGCTTTGACGTGTGCCTTGTATTTGGAAGATTGCGTAGCAGACGGAGGAAATTGGCGTCAGTTTATTCATTGGCACCGGAAAAGCTACGGACGTTATTTGCCTTTTTACGCACTGACGGAGGAATATTTGCCGGACGAAATTAACCGTGAAGATGTTGTTTTCCTTTTGTGGGCCATCAATTCTCCGGTTGGCGATGATTTTGATGGAGTAGAGAACCCGATGGATGCGGATTTGCTGGAGTTTGCGGATACGCTTTACAACCGTTTGGATGCTGCGTTCGAATTGGCTCCTATCAGCGATTATCTGGCAACGGACTGGCTGATGGAAACGGAGCTGATGCAAAAGAAGCGGATGCCTCTGCCGGTAGCTTTGCCGGGAGAAAAGATGCCTACGAACGTAGAACGTTTCCTTGAAGCGAGCAAAGGTGAACCGCTTTTATACTTTGACTCTTACGAAGCGCTGAAATATTTCTTTGTGCAGTCGTTGAAGTGGGAAGATGAAGAGGATTCTTTGTTGCCTGACTTAAAGGAGTTCGGTAACTTTGTGGTTTTTGCCAATCCGAAAGGGTTGTTGATCGGTCCTGATGTAGCCGAATATTTTGCAGACAAACGTAATCCGCTCTACAATGCCGAACTGGCTGAAGAGGAAGCATACGAGCTGTTTTGTGAAGAAGGTTTGTGTCCGTTCGATCTGCTGAAATATGGAATGGAACACGATTTGTTGCCGGAAGCACAGTTCCCGTTTGAGAACGGAAAGGAGTTATTGCAGGAAAACTGGGATTTTGTGGCTCGCTGGTTTTTGGGTGAGTATTACGAAGGAGAATAAGAATTATAAGAAATAAGTACTGTTTATATAAGTGCTGTCTATGTTAATCAAAAAAAGTAACAATCCTTTTGCCGGAAAGACAAAGTCTGCAGTCGGTAAAAAGAAGACGACCGGAAAACGGGTCGGAAAATCAAAGCAGGAAAAGGCTAATAATCAGTTGAATAGAAGGATAAAATAAAGGCGTGTAGACCACGCCGTTTTTGGTTATCAGGCTACGCCGTTTGATGATGGCAGACTACGCCTTTTCTCCCTACCAGGAAACGCCTTTTCTCTCACGCAGAGGATTAAGAGTCTCATTATGCATTTGACGGGAATAGTTGTCGTTTATGAAAAATAACAACTATTCCCGTCTATTTTATTATTAACCAATGGCTTTTTCTGGTGGATGGCTTTCCTTTTACTAATCGGTAATTTCTTCCTGTGCTTTCCGTTCTTTCTTCTTATTGATGAATCCGATTTTCAGGTTGGCTTCCTCTTGTTCTTTTTTAATCTGTTCCATGGCCGAGAGGATTTGTGCTAATTCGTAAACACCTGCTGCGGCCTGGCGGTCGGTTGGACTCATTGTCGTTTTATAGGTGCGGTCACCTATATATTCCACACGGATATTTTTGTCTTTATTGAGATTCAGGAATTCGATCACATTTCCGTCTTCCCCTAGTTTGTAGTCAGCTTTTTCTATTTTCTCGTTCATGTCCGTTGTCTCGTAGCTGTCTTTGGAGCTTGGAGTTTCTGCAAAACTGCCGTCAGGAGCAATCACTTTCACTTTTGTATGGTGAATATTGCCGGCACCACAGTAGATGGAAGTCATACTCATTATACCTTGCTCGTTCACTTGGAAGCGGAGGTACGAACGGTGCATATTTTTTTCAATGGTCTGTGTAGGCCAGAGGTAGTTGCCGACTTGTTGATATTCGGCATCTTTTTCTAGTTTGAATTTGTCCTTGATGGCATTGAATTCTTCTGTCTTTGCCTGAAAGGCGCTATCCAGGTAAGCAAGCGTTTTTTGCTGTGCCTTTGTTTCAACATCGAGCATCAGTGCCTGTCCCGCCTTACGTGCTTCGAACGCTTTGGGATAGAGAATCTTGATACTGTCAATTTGTAACTTAGCTTCTTCATAGTCGCCACGTTCGTAGGCAGCCTTGGCAACCATCAGTTTTTCATTGGCTTTTTTCTCAAGGCCATTTCCGCAGGCAGCTAATGCCAGCGTACCACAAAAGAGGATAATCAGTTTTTTCATCACAAATTCTATTTACTGGTTTTATTAGCGGCAAAAATACAAATATATCCCTTATTTTTGTAATTTTGTCCCCTCAAAACTTATAACTAAAAAGAATGATAGAGTTGACTCAAGAGGAATTGAAGCAGCATTTTAGCGAACCCATCTTCGGACAGATAGCCGAAACGGCTGATACACTCGGTATGGAGTGTTATGTGGTAGGTGGTTATGTTCGTGATATTTTTCTGCAACGTCCCTCTAAAGATATAGATGTAGTAGTTGTAGGAAGTGGAATTGCAATGGCGGAAGCCCTTGGAAAACAGTTGGGACGTGGTGCTCATGTTTCTGTTTTCAAGAATTTCGGAACAGCACAAGTAAAATATAGAGGCACGGAAGTAGAGTTTGTTGGTGCACGTAAAGAATCTTATCAACGGGATTCGCGTAAACCTATTGTTGAAGACGGCACGCTGGAAGACGATCAGAATCGTCGCGATTTCACGATCAATGCTCTGGCCGTATGTCTCAATAAAGCACGTTTTGGTGAATTGGTAGATCCGTTTGGAGGTTTGGAGGATATGAAGGAAAAGACAATCCGCACTCCCCTCGACCCGGATATTACTTTCAGCGATGATCCCTTGCGCATGATGCGTTGCATCCGTTTTGCTACGCAATTGGGTTTTTACATTGACGATGATACTTTCGAATCGCTTTGCCGGAATAAGGAACGGATTGAAATTATATCCCGTGAACGTATTGCGGACGAACTGAATAAGATTATTCTTTCTCCAATCCCCTCAAAAGGATTTATTGATTTGGAGCGTAGCGGTTTGCTGCCGTTGATTTTTCCGGAATTTGCTGCCTTGCAGGGTGTGGAAACACGGAACGGACGTTCCCATAAGGATAATTTTTATCATACGTTGGAAGTGCTGGATAATATCAGCAAGAAGACTGATAACCTTTGGCTGCGTTGGGCTGCTTTGTTGCACGACATTGCCAAACCTGCCACGAAACGTTGGGAGCCTAAAGCGGGATGGACGTTCCATAATCATAACTTTATCGGTGAAAAGATGATTCCGCATATCTTCCGCAAGATGAAGTTGCCGATGAATGAGAAGATGAAGTATGTACAAAAGCTGGTCAGCCTGCACATGCGCCCGATCGTTATCGCAGATGATGTCGTGACAGACTCGGCTGTACGTCGTCTGCTCTTTGAAGCGGGTGATGACATTGACGACCTGATGATGCTTTGTGAAGCGGATATTACTTCCAAGAATATGGAACGTAAACAGCGTTTCCTGAATAACTTCCAGTTGGTTCGACAGAAACTGAAGGATTTGGAAGAGAAAGACCGTGTCCGTAATTTCCAGCCACCTGTGAGCGGAGAAGAAATTATGGAGATTTTCGGCTTGGAACCTTGTCGTGAGGTCGGAGTCTTGAAGAGTGCTATCAAAGATGCAATCTTGGATGGAGTGATTCCGAATGAATATGAGGCGGCTCATGCTTTCATGCTGGAACGGGCAAAGAAGATGGGAATGACGCCTATTCGCTGATAGAAGGACGGAACATATATAAAATCAGGCATCGTAATCCTATAGTATTCAGACACTGATTTATGCGAATCAGTAGTTGAATTGGAGTAAAACAAGGCAGGAATGAACTAATCTTAGTTCTTCTAAGATTTAATTGGTAATATGCGATGATTTAATATTCATCATATATAGATTTATTCGTCTGACAGTTGTTGAACTTTCGTCTGGCAATTGTTGTTCTTTCGTCTGACAATTGTCAGACGAAAAAGAAACAGCTGTCAGACGAATAAATTCATGTATCATTAGCCATAACCCCATTAGGTATCAAAAATAAATCTGCACAAGCTCGAAATTAGTTCATTTCAGTACCGGCATGAACAAGATTCACCTCTGTACCCTCCGTGTCCTCTGTGGTGAAAACCGTATAGGAATGAATGATAACTTGCTTTCCAATTGCTGATTACTCATTGTTTCTTTATCCGTGCGTTTACCGTTTGGGCAACGTCACCGAAAAATGAGGATTCGGAGTATGTTGTTCAAAGATGATAGCCTTCATCTTTTCCACGATATCTGGATGTTGGAGTGTTATGTCATGATCCTCATGAATATCTGTTTTTAGATTATAGAGGAACGGTGTTCCTTTTTTCACTACCATTTTCCAATCATCCATGCGTACGGCAATCTGGTCTGTTTCATCAAATTCCCAATACAGAAAATCATGCTTCTTTTGCTTTTTATTACCCAGGAGTGTGGGGGCGAAAGAAATCCCATCGAAATAATCGACTTCTTTTTCCTTATTGCGGTATTTCTTTTCGTAGTCTTTGATACCAATAACTTCGCAGAACGTCGGCATTAAATCATAAAATGCACAGATGTGATCGTTTACTTCGCCTGCAGGTATGTGTCCCGGCCAACGGGCGATAAATGGAATGCGTATTCCTCCTTCGTGACATTGACGTTTCAGTCCGCGTAGTTTTCCGTCTCTGCCGAAGAAAGTAGGATCAGCTCCGCCTTCCTCGTGAGGGCCGTTGTCACTGGAGAAAATAACCAATGTGTTTTCGTCCAGTCCTTTTTCTTTCAGTTTTTTCAAAACTTCGCCCACGTAATAGTCCAGGCGGGTAATCATTCCGGCAAATTGGGCGTGTGTATGCGTGATGGCGTTGTATCGTGAGCCTTCGCTTCCCTTAAATTCTTTATCCGGGTTGAATTTAGCTTTGTATTCATTCAGGATAGAATCTTCCGGCTGAACGAGTTCCGCATGAGGTAAGGTGTAAGTCAATACGCCGAAAAACGGTTGTTTGCCGTCTTGCTGATCCAGCCACTCCAATGCTTTCTGGTGAATCATGTCGGCCGAATATTGCGGACGTTTCAGGTAGTCGGGACCATACATCGGATATTGGATGTTTTCATCCATCACTACACGTACCACTCCGGTGTCACCCAATGCTTTACTATAACGGTTCAGGAAATTGGGATAATAAAGATGAGCCTGAAACTGACAGATATAACCGTAGTATTCGTCTATCCCCCGTTTGTCGGGAGTGGAACAGGAACCTTCGTAACCTCCGGCCCATTTACCGAACATACCTGTGGTATAGCCGTTATCTTTCATTATCTCCGGCAGGATTACGTGGTCGGGATCATAAGGGTGTTGCCCCACTATTGAGTATTCTTTATTCTGTCCATATTCCACGATCGGTGCATTTTTCCAGTACTCCTTGTTACCTCGTACTTCACAATGGCCTGAATGTTGTCCTGTCATGAATGAAGCTCTGGAAGGGGCGCTGACGGGACTTCCTGCGTATGCTTGCGTAAAACGCATTCCTTCACCGGCCATGGCGTCTATATGAGGGGTACGGATAAATGGTTGACCGTAGCATCCTAAGTCTCCATATCCCATATCGTCACAAAGGATGAAGAGGATATTGGGCTGGGTATTTTTTTTCTGTCCGTTGGCAGATAGGGTAGATAGGAGCAGGGCACTGCCTATCAACGGGATTGATTGATAATTCATGATATTGTTGTCATTAAAATAAAAGCGTTTCAGTGTTTCATATCTGGAATTATTTCCCGATTAAGTCCTTTCCTTCGCGTACGCTTTGAAGGATACTTTGCAGTTCTGCCACTTTCTCCGGCATATTCTTTGCATAGTTGGTTACCTCTTTCACTTCTTTCATCTTATAAAGCTGGGGTTCTTTAGAGTTTCCGGTTTCTATCTTCGGTCCCCATTGAATCATTTTCGGTCCGTCATTCGGTTCGATGTATTTCCAGTCTTTGGTGCGGACAGAAAGCGTGTGATTAGAAGCCTGCTCTATTACCCACGGGCGGTCTGTCTTTTCTTTACCCAGCCAACTTCCCAGATAGTTGTAACTATCCGGTGCGGTATTCTTAGGCATCGTAGCTCCGGTCAGGGAAGCGAGAGAGGCGAGCCAGTCCACTTGTGAAACCAATAAGTCTGAAGTCATTCCTTTTTTTACTCCTGCAGGCCAGCTGACGATGGCAGGAATACGGGTTCCTCCTTCAAAGGCACTATATTTGTTGCCCCGTAGTGGTCCCGCAGGACTATGACCGTTGAGTAGTTCTTCTGCTTTGTCATCGTATCCGTCGTCTACTACCGGGCCGTTGTCACTTGAAAGAATAATGAGTGTATTTTCTCTTAATCCCAGTTTTTCGAGTGTATTCAGGATTTCACCGACACAATAATCGAACTGTACGATAGCATCGCCTCTTAATCCCATCGGATTTTTTCCTCTGAAACGGTCGTGAGGAAAGCGGGGCACATGTACGTCATTGGTGGCAAAGTAGAGAAAGAAAGGTTTGTTTTGGTTTTCCTCGATGAATTGAATGGCGTGTGTGGTAAGTGAATCAGCAATGTTTTCGTCTTTCCAGAGCGCCTTTCCACCGCCTTTCATAAAACCGATGCGTGAAATTCCATTAACGATCGACATGTCGTGACCGTGACTTGGCTTGAGGTTATAAAGTAATTCAGGATTACTTTTTCCGGTAGGTTCACCCTCGAGGTTCTTTTGATAACTGACTTCGATGGGAGCACTCGGATCATAGTTGGCTACTTTCCCGTTTTCGATGTATACACAGGGTACACGGTCGGCTGTGGCTGCCATAATGTAATGATAGTCGAAACCTAAATCGCCCAGTGCGCACGGTAACGGAGCATTCCAGTCTTGAGTGGCGGTTTGATCTCCGAGTCCCAGATGCCATTTGCCTACTGCGGCAGTGGTGTAACCGACACTTTTGAACATATCTGCCATGGTGTATTGTTCGGGACGGATAATCATTCCGGCATTTCCTGCCGCTACATCCGTTCCTTCTTTGCGCCATGCGTATTCTCCGGTTAGCATGGAGTAGCGGGAAGGGGTGCTGGTGGCGGCTGTTGCATGAGCATTGGTGAAAAGGATTCCCGATTTTGCCAGTCGGTTGACGTTGGGTGTTTGTACGTTTTTAGCTCCGTAACATTCCAGATCGCCGTAGCCGAGATCGTCGGCGTAGATAAATACAACGTTGGGTGTTTTTGACTTTGTCGGTGTGGTGTTTTCCGGTGCTTTATTGGCGGCTGTTGCAGCACAGGCAACAGAGGATACAAGGGTTAGAATGAAAGGTTGTTTCATTGGTTTTGGGGGTTAAGTGTGTTATTATTAGTAGAAAAAGATGTGCCTGTTCTTTGCCGGACACATCTTTTTCATCGTCTGTTTAACTTAATTCAATGATTTCTTCATTGCAGTTCGTCAGTTTTTCTATTCCTTCGTTGGTCACTACCCAAGAGTTCTCGATACCTACGGGACCTACACCCGGAATAACGATTTTCGGTTCGAGGGCAAAGACCATACCCGGTTCTAATTGTTGCTTTATGCGGGGAGCCAGTACCGGAGCTTCGTTAATTTCAAGCCCGATGCCGTGACCGATAAATTTGGCTTGTTGTCCTGTTCCCATAAATTTGTCGGCAAATCCGGCTGCTTTGACCACTTCGACTGCTGTGTCGTAAAGCACTTCACAGGCAATACCCGGTCTGGCAATGGAAGCAATTTTTTCTTGGATATCCAGACAAACCTGATGGGCGGTGTAAGCTTCTTCGGGCAGTTTGCCGATGGAGAATACACGGCTCATATCGTTCATGTAACCGTTGAAGTTGCCACCTAAGTCCACCATAACGCTTTGTCCCTCTTTTAACGGAGTTTTATTTGCTCCTCCCGGCAAGGCAGGATCAAGTCCCTGACCGCCTAAGGCAAAATCATAAGGAGAGGGGTAACCGGCATTATCTCCGGTCAGTACGCTACCCATGAATATTTCCATACTGCGTCCGAATACCCGGAAAATTCCGAGGCAACCTTGCAGGCGCATCAGGCGTTCTATTTCGATGGAAAATTCAATATCCGTCATACCGGGACGATAAACACCAGGAATCTGCTCATAAGCCTTTGCATGAGCAATGCCGGAGCGGCGGAACATTTCAATTTCTACAGGTGTTTTCACGCTGCGTGCCTGGCGAATCAACGGGGTACCATTTACCACTTCCGCTTCCGGGAAGAGACCGGCCAGACGACAATATTCCGTATAAGGAAGTTCGTCACCTTCTAACATCAGTTTGGTTGGCATCGGTAATCCTTGTTCTTTCAGCAGATCAACAATTTGTTCCGGTTTGCGGATAGAGAATGAGTGCTCTCCTGTGATGTTATTAGGACGTTTAAAAAATAATAGTGCAGGCGAATGAAGGGGGAGGTAAAGATAGCCACTGACTACACAGCCATACGTGTAAATTAAATTTGCATTACACGTGATAAGTGCGGCGTCAATGCCCTGCGACACCATCAGACTGCGAATTTTGTCACGGCGAAATTTCAATTCGGGTTGTAGCATTTTTTATTTATTACTTGATTATTAATTACAAAACCAATAATGGTAAATTATTAGTTGTGAGTTGTTTATCGCATATAACAAATTCACAAACTATTATTTAACCTATCATGCTACAAAGATAATTAATTCCAGCGAAAATAATGTTAATCTCAAAAAAATAGCGCTACCCGCGTCCTGTCACAGGAGGCGAGTAGCGCAAAACCACAAATACAAATACAACTAAACAAAGTCTTTTTAAATAACGCCTTGTCCCATCATTGCGTGAGCTACTTTCATAAATCCGGCAATGTTGGCACCCTTCACATAATTAATGTATCCGTCGGGTTCCGTGCCGTATTTCACGCATTGTGCATGGATGCCGTGCATGATTGCATGGAGTTTTTCGTCCACTTCGGCGGCACTCCAGCTAAGGTGCATTGCGTTTTGAGACATTTCCAGACCGGAAGTGGCTACACCACCTGCGTTGACCGCTTTACCGGGAGCATACATCGTCTTATGTTCAATGAAAAGATCGATAGCTTCAGGGGTACATCCCATATTGGAAATTTCTCCGACGCAAAGTACGTCATTTTTTATGAGATTTTGAGCATCTTCTCCATTTAATTCGTTCTGGGTGGCGCAAGGAAGTGCGATGTCTGCTTTCACTTCCCACGGGCGTTTTCCTTCTACGAAGGTTGCGTTCGGATACTGTTCAGCATAAGGAGCCACAATATCGTTACCCGAAGAACGAAGTTCGAGCATATAGTCTATCTTCTCGCCGCTGATACCATCCGGATCGTAGATATATCCGTCCGGACCGGAAATCGTAATCACTTTTGCACCCAGTTCGGTAGCTTTAGTAGCTGCTCCCCAGGCAACGTTGCCGAAACCGGAGATTGCCACTGTCTTACCTTTTATATCGATCCCTTTTGCCTGAAGCATCTGGTTGACAAAATACAGTCCTCCAAAACCAGTAGCTTCCGGACGAATCAATGAACCGCCGAATTCTAATCCTTTACCAGTGAATGTACCGGTAAATTCACGAGTCAGTTTCTTGTACATGCCGAACATATAGCCCACTTCACGTCCTCCTACGCCGATGTCACCGGCAGGCACATCCATGTCCGGTCCGAGATGACGCCACAACTCCAGCATAAATGCCTGGCAGAAACGCATGATTTCAGCATCACTCTTTCCGCGTGGAGAGAAATCGGAACCGCCTTTACCGCCACCCATAGGCAAGGTAGTCAGTGCATTCTTGAATGTTTGTTCGAAACCGAGGAACTTCAAAATGGAAAGATTAACGGATGCATGGAAACGGATACCACCTTTATATGGGCCTATCGCATTATTGAATTGTACACGATAGCCGAGATTGGTCTGTACCTCGCCTCTATCGTCTACCCATGTCACACGGAAAGTGAAGATACGGTCAGGTTCTACCAATCTTTCTATGATTTTAGCTTTTTCAAATTCAGGATGTTGATTGTATATATCTTCGATAGAAAGAAGAACTTCCTTCACTGCCTGAAGATATTCAGATTCACCGGGATGCTTAGCCTCCAAAGAGGACATGATTTTCTGGATGTTCATGATACTATATTTTAAAAGGTTAATTCTGATAAAATGTCAACTAACTCACTGCAAATATAGGAAAATTTTTCAGATGTGATTGATTTTATGCCATTATTTTGATTAAATAATGATAAAATGATAGTAGAAAAAGCATTAGGTATCAAGTATTCAGTGCTAATACTTAATACTTGATACCTGAATTTAATACTTTGTACTTTTACTTCTTAAAATCCGGCTTCATGTCCAAATTGTACATGATGAAACCGTAGATGTCTGCCTGTTCTTCAAGTACTTTTGCCATCGGTTTGCCTGCACCGTGACCTGCTTTGCTGTCGATGCGGATCAGTGTCGGGTTTGTACCGTCGTTGTCTGCTTGCAGCGTAGCGGCAAACTTGAATGAATGGGCGGGAACCACACGGTCGTCATGGTCGGCAGTGGTCACTAGTGTTGCCGGATATTTCGTGCCCGGTTTCAGGTTGTGCAATGGAGAATAGCCTTTGAGGTATTCAAACATTTCTTTGCTGTCTTCGCTTGTTCCGTAATCGCTTGCCCAGTTCCAACCGATAGTAAATTTATGATAGCGAAGCATATCCATCACGCCTACCTGCGGAATTGCTACACGGAACAGGTCCGGACGCTGTGTCATGCAGGCACCTACTAGCAGACCACCGTTGGAGCCACCTACAATGGCGATTTTGTCTTTATTCGTATATTTTTCGTTGATAAGATATTCGGCAGCAGAGATGAAGTCGTCGAATACATTCTGCTTCTGCATCTTAGTTCCGGCTACGTGCCAGTCTTCACCGTATTCGCTGCCACCACGCAGGTTGACTTGTGCGTAGATACCGCCATTTTCGAGGAATGGGATGCGCATTGCACTGAAACCCGGGTTGAGGCTGATGCCGAAACCACCGTATCCGTAGAGGAATACAGGATTTTTGCCGTCTTTCTTCAGATCTTTCTTATAGGTAAGGAACATCGGGACTTTTACACCGTCTTTGCTGGCAAAGAATACTTGTTCCGTCACAAAATCATCCGAGTTGAACTGTACTTTCGGTGCACGGTATAGTTCGTAGGTGTTCTGGTCCATATCATATTTGTAAGTGGCACCCGGAATGGTGAATGAAGTGAATCCGAAGAAACATTCTTTATCGTCTTTGTTGCCGCTAAAGCCTACGGAACCGAGTGACGGCAGTTGAATCTCCTGAATTTGTTTGCCGTCGAGGCCGTAAACGTATGCATGGTTCGAAGCATCTTTGTCGTAAGTAAGGAACAGTTTGCCACCGATCACTTCTGCGTTTGAAAGAACGGCTTCCGATTCGGGAACGAGTTCTTTCCAGTCCTCCAGTTTCGGACGGTTGATGTTGGCTACCATGATCCGGTTTTTCGGTGCGCCATAGTTGGTATAAATATAAATCTGGTCGCCGATCACTTCAATCGGGTAGTATTGGTAGTCGAGGTCGGTAGTCAGCTGGATAAAAGGAGAATTCGGTTTTTTCAGGTCTCGTATAAACAAGTTATTGCCTCTTCCGGCACCGGATTCTGTGAGGAAGAGAATACGTTCGTCTTCGCTGGTGCTGGCTGTATAGAAACGTTTCGGATAAGCCGGATTTTGATAAATCAGTTTATCTTTCGATTGCGGTTCACCTATTTTGTGATAATAGATTTTGTGCTTTTCGTTTACGTTGGAGAATTCTTTTCCTTTGGCGGGAGCATCGTAGGCGCTGTAGTAGAAGCCGTCTCCCTGCCAGGCGGCACCGGTAAATTTGGCCCATTCGATGTGGTCTTCCAATAACTTGCCACTTTCAGTGTCCATGACAAATATTTCAGACCAATCCGATCCGCTGCGTGAGATACTGTAAGCGGTATATTTGCCGTCGTTTGAGAAGTAAAGACCGGTCAGTGCCACTGTGCCATCGTCCGAGAGCTTGTTCGGGTCGAGGAAAATGCGAGGCTCGCCGTCCAGTGAATCCTGTACGTAGAATACACTCTGGTTTTGCAGGCCGTCATTTTTACTGAAGTAATATTTGCCATGTTTCTTGATTGGCGCACTGATCTTCTCGTAATCGGCCAGTGTGGTCAATCGTTTCAACAAGTTTTCCCGGAATGGAATCTGACTTAGATACTCATTCGTTACTTTGTTTTGTGCTTCTACCCAGGCAGTAGTAGCTGCACTGGTGTCATTTTCCAGCCATCTGTAAGGGTCGGGAACTTGTGTACCGAAGTACACGTCTACGGTGTCTACCTTTGCCGTCTCGGGGTAGACTAGCTTTTTCTGTTGGGGAGCGCATGACATCACCATGATTCCACTCATTAATAAAGTTACTTTTTTCATGTGAATAAAAAGTCTTTTTGAATAAACTTAAAGTTACAAATCTACAAAATAATAAGAGATAAACAAGTAAACTTTATAAAGAAGATGGTGGAAAATGAGATTTAAAGAATTAACTTTGCAAAATGTGATTTTGAAACAAGACGATTTGGTATAAGAAAGGAGAATAATTCTATGCTTAGTAAATATAAATTAAACCAACTTTACTTCAAAGATACCCAGTTCGCCAATTTGATGACCCGGCGAATTTTCAACGTGCTGCTGATAGCCAATCCGTACGACGCTTTCATGCTCGAAGATGACGGACGTATCGATGAGAAGATTTTTAATGAATATACTTCGCTCTCTCTGCGTTATCCGCCCCGTTTCTCGCAGGTGTCTACCGAAGAGGAGGCATTGGCGCAGTTGGAAAGTATGTCATTCGACCTGGTGATTTGTATGCCGAGTACGGGAGATAATGACAGTTTCGACATCGGACGGCATATCAAGGAGAAATATGAACACATTCCTATCGTCATTCTGACTCCTTTCAGTCACGGTATTACCAAACGGATTATCAATGAGGATCTGAGTGCTTTCGAGTACGTTTTCTGCTGGCTGGGCAATACCGATTTGCTGGTTTCTATCATTAAGCTGATGGAGGACAAGATGAATCTGGAGCATGACGTGCAGGAG
>OGFW01000516.1_pt1 | contig 40584 bp, 22 predicted proteins | sample 1570991 | NCBI WGS metagenome assembly OGFW01 (sample SAMEA2582074, study PRJEB24529) | metagenome | biome: Human gut stool | place: China | collected 2011
GCGTCCCTTTGCGCCGTCCCCAGCGCGTTGACCGTGCTCCCAGCCACTGCTGCCAAAGCCCTGGATGCCCCCGCCAAGTCGGGATTATCTCCCGTAATCATGGTGCTGATGGAATGCATCGCCTGCCCAAGCTGGGAAGTGGCATCCAGATTATTTTTTGCCTCCCACAGAAGTTCGGAACCTGCTCCGGAATTATGGGAATTCACCGCAGGTGTAAAAATATTGTCCTGCTGCACCGTGGCATTCAGCACAATATGATTGCCCTTCCGGCTCATGGTCGCATCCTTGTAATAAACGGCAAACAGGCCGGAAGTCCCCACGGATATGGATTCCCCCTCCGTCAGTCCGTCAATCGTGTCTGCTGTCATCAGCACCACGCCGTCCAGGTTGTCATACGTTCCCAGCCCCGTGTTGCCTTCCATGTTGGCAAGAGAGAATCCCGCTCCATTTCCAATGGTGATGGAATCCGCCGTCAGCATAGCGGAGCCGAAAGGATCAGACGCACTTAAATTATAAACGAATTCCGTCGTAGAGCCGCTTTGAAAATCAATGCTGCCGACGTTTAAGGAGGTATTGGAGTCTCCGGCTTCATGTCCAATGGCTTCAATACGCAGGGTGCCGGCAGAACCTACTGCAACATTACGGTAATCAAGCGCGGGGGCGTCAGAAGTGCCTTTTAACACCAGCGTCCCCCCTCCATGAACGCCCAGGTCATACGTAGAGCTTCCTGTCTGCATTACCTGGGTTACGCTGCCGGATACGTCAATACCTCCCTCTCCATCCAGCGTACCGGAGAAAGAACCGTTTCTGGCGGAAGAGGAAGAGACAGACAGGGTGCCGCCGCTCAACGCCAGCGTTCCGGAACCGGAGAGGGACTGGATGGATTTTTCCCCAGCCCCGGACAGGCCCAGCGTTCCGTTCAGCGTCACGGAAGTTCCGGACAAGCCGGCTTCCCCCGTCAGGGAGAGGGCGGAACCTTCCTGAATATTCAAAATCCCTGCTCCGGAAATGGAGGTCGCCTGGTCCAGGACGGAATCTCCGGCGGTCTTGAGTGTTCCCCCCGCAGCAATCTCCAGGGAACCGCCTTCATCTTCGTCCGACAGAGTGGCTGTGACAGTCCCACCAATCACGGTACGTGCAATTGCATCTGCAGAAGCGGAGGACAAAGCCAGCGTGCCGATATTGTTGACGCTCCCGTTCAGAACCAGTGTGCCTTCTTTGGCAATCACGGCATTGGATGTACTGACGCTCCCATTCAACACCAGCGTCTTTTCTCCTGTTTTGACCAAGTCCGCACCGTTTCCGTTTACGATAAGATTTCCGTTAAAAACGGAATCGTCCAAATCGTTGGCCAGTTCAATATTCAAGGAACCTTCTCCGGCGACATTCACTGCCAGGTTGCCAGTAGTGCCGGTGCCGGAGGAAAGATGACGAACGATGGTCTTGTCCGTATTAGATGCGGGAACATCAAAATTCAGAGAAAGATCCTTATCAACAATCACTTGGGCATAGGAATTCAAAGCCGGAATTTCCGTCACTGAGGAACCGTCTACGGAAGCAATATAAATCTGGTCCGTTCTTCCGGAAATGATAATGTTTCCTCCATCCACTCCCTGGATGCCGAACCCCAGGCTTTCCAGCGTGGCATTAAACGTAAGATGCTGGTTGAGCCACGCTACCAGACCGCTGTCCGGCAATCCGATAATCGTCCCGTCTGTCAGCAGAATACCGACAGAATCCAGTTCGCGCATGGCAATCAGGATATCCGTATCAATATCCATGTGCAGCGTGAGATCGGAAGAATCTCCGCCTAAGGAAACAGTCCCCGTAGCCGCATCATTGAACTGAATCAGACTTTTCTGGTCTCCGTCAGAGGCATACGTGGTATTTTCCACCCCCACATGCAGGGCATTATTCCCCGTCAGCGTCAAATTTCCCGTCAGGCCGGTAATGGCCGTTCCCGCCGTGGTGGTATTGATGCCTCCCACTTTGTCGCCGGACAGGCCTCCCAGGTCAATGTCCCCGGAATCAGCCTCCGCATTTACAGTTACGCCGCCCAACGTGGCGTAGGCCCCGGCATGTTGCAGCCCTCCTTTGGTAATAGCGACATTATTGGCAATCGCCTGGCCGTTCATATCCAGGATGGAACCGCCGTTGACTAAAACATCGCCAGTTCCCAGGGAACCGGCGCCCAGCGCCTTCACTGTGCCGCCGTTCAGCGTGGTTCCACCCTGGTAATCGTTGGCGGAGTTCAGTTCCAGAGCAGAGGAACCTGCAGACCTGTCCACCACCAGAGCCCCTGCTCCGGTAATCTGCCCTGCCCATGAGCCGGAAGCCTCTCCATTGCCCAGCTGAACCGTGCCGCTGGTAATGGTGAGCGTTCCCGTCGCGCTATTGTCCTGTGTTAGCACCAGCGTTCCGGTTCCGGCCTGTTCCACCCTGGCGTTCAAGGCCCCTTCTGCGCCTACGGTGGCGTTCATCAGTATAATATCGTTGGTGTAGGAGAATTTAAACTGGCTTGTCCCTCCGTCAGCCTTCAAAACCACTCCATCCCCAAAAAGCTTTCCATCATTCAGAACTGCCTCCGTATTGTTGCCGAATGCCCAGGTAAACAGGGAATCACCCGTGTGGGAAAATGCTCCCTGGAACCCGGTCATATCTCCCGTCAAATAAGCGAACGCATTGCCCAGAGCTGTGGTCATGGTGCCGGAACCGGTAAACGCCCCGCCGAAGTAATAGGAATTTCCGCTTCCCCCGTTCAGATAGGAACCTTTTTCCAGAACATTGATTGTCGCCATAACAGCGGTATCCGCCGTGTTGACGGTTCCCAGCCAGAAACCGCGTCCATTCAAGGTGACCGTTCCCCGCCCCATACTGGCGGAGGTGGCAAACTGAAGGTCGCGGGCATCATTCGAATTTCCCGGATTATTGTTCAGCCCGGCTGCCACCAATTCCCCGGTAAAGGAAGAATTATCTCCGGAAATATAGAAACGGGACCTGGCAGCCTGGTTGTCCAGCTCAATCCGCCCCGCTCCGCTCATGCCGTTGATGACGATATTGGCATTGTCTCCGGCAGATATTCCGTTAATGGTGCTGGAAATGGCAAGCGTCCCGCCTGCATTCACCGTAACTCCCGCGGAAAACTTCGTCTGAACATTGCCGGAAGCAATGGACACGCCCCCTTCATCCACCGTCAGGGCCCCCGTATACACGGCGCCGCCGAGAGCCAATACGCCGTCGCCGGACTTTTCCAGGTTCAGCATCTTGTAATGATCTGCGGAAGCCCAGCTTACGTTATTACCGTTGGTATCCACTTTCACGGAACTTTTGCTCGTTGTGGAAATCTGCCCGGAAATATCCGCCGTTACCCCTGTTCCATACCGGAGGGTACCGCCGTCAAATGCCAGATCACCTGTGCCTAAAGCGGCATCATTCCCTATTTCAAGCGTCCCCCCCCCCAGAATGACCTTTCCGGCATAATCAGCATTATCCATATTAATGGTCAGCTTGGCACTGCCGGTCTTCTCCAGATTACCGCTGCCTTCCAAAGCACCTCCTCCATCTGCGGCATTCCACACATAATCCGTCGTATCCGCCTGGACCATCATGATTGAGGGAGAGACAACTCCATCAATGGTTACTGTTTGCAGAGAACTGCCGTCAATATCTCCCATGACCACTCCGGAAGCATTATTGTACACACCGTCATTTTTCCACGGTGAAGAAGCCGGAGCAGTTACAGACCATATCCCGTCGCCGCCTTTCCATTCAAGCAAAGCCACCTGCTCCACAACCAGGGTAAGATTATTGTTTTCCGTGCTCCATGAACCCAGAAGATTGTCGCCCAGAACGAAAGAGCTGGCAGGGACTCCCTCTACGGAACCCGCATGAACCAGACTGTAAGAGCCCTCCGTCCAGGTTACGCCTTCAATCGTTCCCTGCCCCAGAAGCAATTCACTGTCCACGGTCAGCGTTCCTGTTACATTAAGCAAATATGCTCCGGAAGCCGGAAGAGCGGAAAAATTCAGGAGAGACGCGTTTCCCAGCGTCAAATTCCCCGTAATAGTCCCTGAAGAGCCCAGTGTCAAAACGCCGGCATTCGCAATGCCAAGCGTCCCTCCGTTCATGTTCAGGACAGCGGCATTGGAAAGGCTGACACTGGCAAACCGCGTGGCAGCATTCACGGTCATGCCGGAAGAACCGCTCACGGCCAGGGCATTGTTATAAACAGTATCGTGCTGGGCCGTTATATTGCCGCCGTTTAAGCTGACCGATCCGGACCCCAAAGCCGCGGCATTGTTCAGTTGAACGGTCGCCCCATGGGAAATGACCCAATCAGCCGTCATGGAAGACTGGGCAGCCGTATTCAGGATAAGGATTCCCGCAAAACCGTCCGCCCCCACCGTCATCGTCCTGGTTCCCGTTCCAGCCGTTCCCAGACCACCGTAAATATTCATGGTCTTGCCGGAGGCAATTTTAAACAGGGCGTTGGAGTTGAAAACAACTCCGTTCCATACTTGGCTGGCAACTCCCAGAGAAAAATCTCCGCCTATGTCAAATAGCGTATACCCTTCTCCTCCATCACGTAAATTAACGGTGCGGCTGGAGCCGTTGCTTTTGGAAACGCTGAATCCATCGGAATTATCCGTAACGGTTATTCCCCCAAGTGAAAGCGTATTGAAAGAAGCCTGGAGGGCCTTGATCTGCCCCGTCATGCTACCCGCATCAAAACGCATGCTGTTTGTCGCCGTTCCGGCCCATGTTGCCGACCAGTTGCTGCTGCCGTAATCCGGAGTCCAGTTAGTATTCAAATGAACATCCACCGTTCCTCCCAGCCATGTATAGGTTTCCGCAACGGCATGCGGTGAGGAAACAGCAGCCATGCAGGCAAGCAGGGAGGACAAAAGACTTAAAGGGAGGTGCAACTTCATAGTTTTTAAAAGGGCATACGTGAAAATTCCTCCCGAAACTGACAGGAGGCTTTTTATCATCATTAGCGGATTAAAAATCCTCCTACAAGCTTAAACATTGATTCCTTAGGTGTTGCGCATCATCCAAAAGAGTATTTTCATGCTTTATCTGGTCTGGAATCAGGGGCATCCATCGTTCTATCCTTATCAGTATAAGCAAACAGGCGGGGTAACTCTGGTATATTGGCCCGGTTCCCATTACACGGCGAATTTTTAATCCGCTTTACGAATTCAAGCGACTGCGACAAAAAAACAATTTTAATAAAAATCATTCCAATATATTGTGAAAACTATTTCCTCGCGCCGTATCGGATTAGCGGGATTCTCTCAGGCAACAGAGCCGTTCCGGAGTTGTTCCGGAACGGCTCTGGAGGGTCAGGAGGAAGGCTTTTCGGGGGTGGGTGGGGTGCCTTCTCCTTGGGTTTTCTTTCTTTTAGAAGTCGTAGCGGTAGCCGACGCTTCCGTTGACCGAGCTGGACCCGTCACGGATGTCCGCGTTTCCGTTCACGAAAATGGTTGCCTCCGTTCCCACCGGCGCGCTCAACCCGTCTCCAAGCTGCAGTGCCGCCAGATCCACTTTCTCTCCACGCACGCTTTGCGCGAAGCCGGGTTGCCCAGCAAAGATACATTCGTCCCCCCTCCGGCCTCCCAGGTCCTGCCCGCGTTCACGCGGATTTCCGCCAGCGCTTCCCGTTCAAAAATGTTGCTGCCTACCAGGCCCATCCATCAGTAAGTAAATATCGGAACAGCTGGTTTGCGGAAACGCCTTCGCAGGAGATAACGCCAAATCCAGGCAATCCCATGAAAAACAACACTCTTCCCATAAAAAACGAACCGAGCCGGGAAAGGCTTCCAAGACCGGTCCGAATAAAGGAAAAGCAACCGGGAATGCATCTTTCCTCCTTGCTCCCGGCTCTTCAAGTTGCTAAAATACTTCAAGCAAATTTTTTATCCTTTTCCCATGGCCATTTTTGGTTCCTCCAATTTATCCGACTCAGGTGATCTGTTGATTTTCAACAAAGTATCTTATAAAACCCTACTGATGTTCGAAAAAGAACTGGGCAGGGACCGCATGACCTACCTGGTGGAAGAAGGCCTCCCCCCGGATACGGCCACCGCCTCCCATCTGGAATCCACTAAAGCGGACGGCATCCTGTTCCAGGCCGGAGGCAGCGACCCTGTCGCGCTGCGTTCCGCCATCATGGAACGCATTAACGAAGGCAGAAGAGTAGTATTTCTGCCCGGTCCCGTCTCCCATGTGAAAGGTTCCATCAGCCAAATTCCGCCGCGGGTCATCAAGGCCCTGGAAGCCCTGCATATCTCCCCCGTACCGGTCTATGCCGGTTTTTACACGAACTCCGTGCTGGATGCGGAGGCCGATACGGACGCCCAGGCGGACATCCAGATACATATTCTCCCCAAACTGGCTCCCGGGGCCGAGATGGCGGCGCGCCTGACCTCCGCGTGGCTGGAATGTTCCGCCCAGGCATACGCCACGCTGCCTCAGCTCCACGGTTCCCTGTCCGCCCTCCTTTTCCGCAGCCTCAAACTTCATTCCGATTGCCGGGTCATCGACGGCATTGACGACACTACGCTGACTTACGGCCAGCTGCTGGCCATTTCTGTAGCCTTTGCCAAGAGGTTGAAAAAAATTACCTCGAACCGCCGGGTCGGCATCATTCTTCCGCCGGGCAAGGGAGCGGCCATAGCCAATCTGGGCTGCCTGTTCGCCGGGAAAACACCGGTGAATTTCAATTATTCCGCCTCGGAAGGAGCCTTTGCCAGCTCTGTAAAGCAATCCGGCGTGGACTGGTTTATCACTGCGGATACCTTCATGCGAAAGCTCCAGAATTTCCCGTGGCCCCCTCAGCGGGATCTGATCCTCATGGAGCGGGAAATTCCCCTGCTTAAAGGTTCCGCCAAACGCTGGGGCCTCGCCATCAAATTCCTGACAGCGGGGTTCATGATTAAAAAACTGGGGCTGGACGCGCCTACAGGCGCGGACGAAGCCGTTCTGATGTTCACTTCCGGCTCTTCCGGGGAACCCAAGGGCGTGCCGCTGACCCACCATAACCTTCTTTCCAACATCTCTCAATGTTCCTCCCGCATTACTCTGGAACCGCAAAACAGGTTTCTGGGAAGCCTGCCCGTATTCCACTGCTTCGGCATCACCATCGGGCTATGGTATCCGATGATCGGCGGGTACGACATGGTCACCTATCCCTCCCCTCTTGAGGCCAAACGGCTGGGAGCCCTTATCAAGCAGTACGGAATCAGTCTGGTAGTCACCACGCCCACTTTCCTGCGCGGTTTCATGAAACGCTGCGAACCGGACACCTTTAAAACCGTCCGCTACCTGATCGTTGGCGCGGAAAAACTGCCGGAAGACCTTTCCATCGCTTTCCGGGAAAAATTCGGCATTATTCCATGTGAAGGCTACGGCCTGACGGAAGCCTCTCCCGTCTGTTCCGTCAACTTCATTGACCCGGCGCCATCCAATGCCGCCGGAGACTTCATTCCCGGCATGAAAAAGAGTTCCGTAGGAGCCCTCCTTCCCGGAATCGCCATACGCATCACCAGCCCTCACACGGGACGCGTGGTTCCCATCACTACTTCCGGCATGATCTGGCTGAAAGGACCGAACATCTTTCCCGGCTATCTGGGCGGTCCGGAGACGGATCGCGATATTTTCGTGGACGGCTGGCTAAAAACCGGAGACATAGGTTCCGCAGACGAATTCGGCTTCCTGAAGATTGAAGGACGCATTTCCCGCTTTTCCAAAATAGGCGGGGAAATGGTGCCTCATGAAGCCCTGGAAGCAGCCATTATGAACATTTGGAATCTGGATCCGGCGGACGAAGAACGGCGGATAGCCGTCGTCACCATTCCGGATCCCGTAAAAGGGGAAGCCGTAGCCCTGCTCACCACCCTGGTGACGGATTACGTGCACCAGGCGCGAACTCTCATCAGGCACGGCCTGATTGACCAGGGTCTGCCGGCCCTCTGGTGCCCCAAGGAGATTATTCCCGTAGAACGCATCCCGGCGCTCCCATCCGGCAAGCTGGATATCAAGCAATGCAGGATGCTGGCGTATGAAGCGCTGAACATCCCCTTTGAACCGTAATTTATGGAATTCCCGGAGGAAACGTCCGCCGCGCCCAAACCCATCACAGTCAAACAGCTCGTTTACCGCCTGAGGGACACGGTCAGCATCGCTATGGGCACCCAGTGGGTGGTGGGAGAACTGAGTAACGTCAAGCATCACACCAGCGGCCACGTTTATTTCACCCTGAAGGAACAGGGAGCGGAAATTTTCTGCGCCTTTTTCAAGGCAGCGGCTTCCAAATGCCCCATACGGCTCCAGGAAGGGATGAAAGTCCATGTCCTGGGCAGCGCCACCGTATACCCGGACCGGGGGCAACTCCAGCTGGTCATCAGGCAGGTAAAAGCTGCAGGACAGGGAGATTTGCAGACTCGCTTTTTGGAGTTGAAAGCCAAACTCCAGCGCGAGGGGTTGTTTGATGCGGAACACAAAAAGAAAATTCCCACATTCCCCCGCGCCATCGGCATCGTCACCTCCCCCACCGGCGCCGTCATCCAGGACATGCGGCACGTATTGGAACGCCGCGCCCCGTGGGTGAAGGCTTATCTGCTGCCCGTACGCGTGCAGGGGGCAGGAGCGGAGCACGAAATAGCCGCAGCCGTGCGCGCTTGGTCCGGGGCCCCCTTTAACGGTCTCCCTCCCGTGGACGTGCTCATTGTAGGCCGCGGCGGCGGCTCCATTGAGGATTTGTGGAATTTCAATGAGGAAACGGTGGCGCGCGCCATTTACGAATGTACCGTTCCCGTGATTTCCGCAGTGGGTCATGATACGGACTTCACCATTTCCGATTTTGTAGCGGATCTGTGCGCTCCCACTCCCACTGCAGCCGCGGAACTGGCCACACCGGACGGCCCCGAATGGCTCCGCAAGCTGTCCAGAATGGAACAGGCTCTTCATGCTTCCGCTCGGCATTCCCTCTTGCGTTCCAAGCTGAAACTGGATGTTTACCTGCGGGGGAAGCTGTTGGATGCGTATTCCCTGCTCTCTCCTTATTCTCAGCGCCTGGACGATATGGAAGAAACTCTGCAGAATGCCGCAACCACGAGAATTTTTCATAATGCGCTTCATATTAACAAATTGGAACATCAACTGCAAATGCGCCATCCCGCCCACAGGAACCGGGAGCGTACACAGCTTCTGGCCTCCCTTCAGGCCGGTTTATCCCATGCTGCCGCCGCCCGCATGACGGATTTATCTTCACAACTCACTCTTATTCAAGCACGTCTTGAAGCACACAGCCCGGAACAGACCCTGCGCCGCGGATATGCCCTGGTGGAAAACCAGGATAAGCAGCTTATCCGGCAGACAAACCAGGTGCATGCAGGGGAAAAATTGAAAATCCGTGTTTCCGACGGTTGTTTTTATGTCAGGGATGACACGCCACAATAACCTGTCCACAAGCATCTAGTAGTGCATTTTTTGCACTCAATCTAACAAATTGTGTTTTTTCTGGATTTTACAGGAAATGGAACTTATTCTAATAAAAGCTTATCACTGCTTCTATCACCCGGTCCCATAACTTCTGTTCATATGCCTTGTAAAAACATCACCCGTTACACTTACGAAACAACGGCCTTTCAGGGCTATCGGTTGGCGATCTGTAAGAACAAGCGTTTATTCACCCGTTATTTCTCCGATTCTCAATACGGAGGCGCTGACGCGGCGCTTCAGGAAGCCATGAGGGTGAGAGATAATATTTTCAAACTTTTCGAACAGGGCAACCTTACGGTTAGCCAAATTTTCGCAAAATATACTGTGCGCTCCCGCCGTCAATCCGCAGCTGACCGCCGTGAAAAAATGGTTCATGGAAAAAGGGCTCTCAGCCATGTAAGGCAGAAAGCCAAAGTCCGCAGCTGAAGGTTCCGCGGAAGCTGTTTTTCAGCTCTGCTTGAGAGTATGGAGCATACCGGAAACGTTACATTTGCCCCAAAAAGAGGCATATAGTTTGTTGAGGGCCTAAAATCCATTTTTTCTCTCCGGAATGCCGGGTACCCGTCGATACAGGGAAACGGAACCTGTGCCAAAGCTCTTTGATGACGCCAAGGGAGATTAAAGCGGCACATTTCCTTAAAAAGCCCCTTCAGCCTCACGTAGCTGACCGCAGGTATCCCGCTTTGGTCAAGCTCCCGACCGGAGCCTCTGGGAACTCTGAGCCCCTCCGGCATCTGCCAATGGAGAACTTTGCCTTTCCAAAAAAGGAACGGCCTAACTGAAGGAAGGGGTCTGCTATCTGCGGCGTCGGCGCGAAGCAGGCCTCTCCGGTTCTTCAGCCGGCACCTCTCCTATCTTCCCCAGCACCCTGCGGGCCTCTGTGGTTCGTTTTTGCTTGAGGCACACACCAGCCCAGTTGCGGTGAATTTCATTGTAAAGCTCTCCCAACTGGATGGAGGCCAGATTGTTCCGGAGTTTTTCCTTATCTTCCGGAGTCAACGCATCCCACTCCGCAATCAACTTTCCATATTGGGACTCCGACAGAGCCCATTGTTCCCTGCCGGCGCTTATCTCCGCCTGAAGATTCAGAATGACCGGCTGAAGAGCCTGAACAAACGTGGTATTTTCACGAGCCACTTTCATTGCCTGCTCCAGATACTTTACCGCCTGATCGTAATCCCGCGCCTTCAGGAAAGCCGCGGCAACATTCACATCTTCATAAGCCCGTTTCACCAAAGCCTCTGCCTGGCTGTATTTTTCAAGCTGGGACCGCATGGACGCAATATCCTGGCTCAGGCTGGAGCCGCTCAAAATACGGGGAGCATCCACGCCAAGCGTCATGGCTGCCCCTTCTGCACGGGACAGCAGGCGGGAGGCTTCTCTCAAATCCCCCATCTGCATCCTTACCCGTGCCAGGGCAAGCATTGTCTCCGGCGTGCAGTCCATCTCCGTTTCAGCTGCTCGGAAGCAGATCAGAGCCGCTTCCAGCTGGTCGGCCATGGCCTTCAATTCCTCCTGGGAATACTTCCGGCGCGTGTTCAGCGGCATCTTCAGTTCATTCAGAATAATGCGGCCCATGTCCGGATTGGCGGTCAGGCGGAATTTAGTAAGAAGCTCCCGGGCAATCGCACTCCCCGTGCCACCGGGCAACCCGGTGGTCCTGTCTGGCAGAGTATCCTGAAGCAACAGGATTTTCACCATGCTCTTCACATCCTCCGGTTTATTCAGCATGCTCCTCATGACAGGAGAAACAGCCTGCTTGCACAACGCGGAAAAACGCTCAAACCTGGCCTGGTCGTACGCATAATGGATTAATGGCTCCAAGCACGCTAAACGGATGGAAACCTGGTCTTCCGGCGTATTTTTCAAAATCACTTCATAAAGCTTTTCCGCCACAGCATCATGCTTGCGGCGGGCGAATTCCCGCGCCCAGTTCAGGCTGACGCCCAGAAGGCGGGTATTGTCCTCCGCCGTCATGGAGGAGGAAGCAGCCAGCTTTTTTCCCAGAAGAGCAGCCAGCATAGGTTCGGATTCTTTCAGCATGCCGCGCCGGTCCATTTCCACCGCCAAAAGCCATGCAAAGGAATCTCTGGCTTCGGGAGAATTCATCCATTCCACCTGCTTGTCCACGGAGGATGCCATCTGCGCCAGCTCTGCATCGGAACCGTTCCATGAAGCCAGCATATCCTGCAAATGCCCCATGGCCTGCGTCTGGCTGTGCACCTCATGAATGGTCGGCTTGAACCACCCTTCTATCGTAGGCCAGTACTGGATGTAGCCGAACCAGAGTCCTCCCAGGAGGACCAAAAAGAGGACCGGCTTCCAATAAGACTTTTTCTTGCGTGCGGGGCGGTAGGGCTTACTGGAAAAATGGCGCTCGGAACTCATGCAGGCATTGAGCCAAAAAGACGGCACAAATCAAGCAAAATAAACGCCTCGCAACGTCTTACGAAGCCCCTCGCATCCTACCTCCGTGAAGATCTGGAGTTCACGGAGGGTCTGCGCCCGGGGGATGCCATGCGCACCCGGGGAAAACCGGATTCCTTCCAGCAGTCATCCGCTTTCTCCTTCATGCCCAGTTCGTCATAACAGCGTCCAAGCTGTTTGTAATTCTCCGACCTCTGTTCCCCCTCCAGCATGGGAAGAACCGCCTCAAAAGCTTCTGCCGCCTCTTTCCATTGTTCTCCGTCACACAGAGCGTACGCCTTACACAAATAAGACTGAACCAGCAAATCCCTGCGTTCCGCCCCCTCCACGCATTTCAGCAGAGAATCCACCGCTCCGGCATAGGCAGTCAGGGCGCCCTCCCTGTCCCCCGCCATATCGCTGGCAAGTCCCAGGGAATAATATACGCGGCCCAGGGACAGAAGATCCGAGGCGAAATGGGACTTCCGCAGCTGAAGAGCCTTTTCCAGGTTCTCCCTGGCCTTGCCCCCCTCCCCGGCATCCAGCCATGCCTTGCCCAGCCCTTCGCGGGACTGGGCGGAAATGACGGGAGAAGCCGAGCTGTTGGCAATGGCCTTTAAAAAATCCGCCCGGGCTTCCGGAGAGGCCTTGCGCAAGATGTTGACCCACCCCCTCTGATCATACAACCCGGCCCAAAAGGCATGGTCCGCCGGCAGTACGCCGCGGGCAGCGCCTTCCGCCTGGTAAAGATAAGCCAGGGCCTCCTCATAATTCCCCTGCTCCGTAGAAATACGGGCCAGGCCGCGCAGGGCATTGAGGCAGTCATTCAACAGGTAAGAGGCATTTTCCGAGCCGGAAAGGCCCTTTAAAAACAATTCCCGTGCCTCATCCTTCCTGCCGGCTTCCAACATGGCCTCCCCCATGCTGATGCTGGCCAGGGCCAGGTCTCCAGTGGTCTTGTCCGGCTGAGGACAAAGAGCCAGAGCCTTCTTGAAATACTCGCGCGATTCCGGAATGCGCCCCGTAGTACGTGCCAGCCTTCCCTGGGCGGCTAAAAGCCTGGACCTAACAGGGAGGGCATCCGGCCCCAGATGTGCAGCGGCATCCACCGCACGCTGGAGCAACATATTAGCCTGTTCATTCCTGTTCAGCATCTGGTCAATGGAACTCATGGTCTGGAGCGTCCGCACCAGCGGCTCGGCCATTCCTTCCTTCTCATATCCCTCCTCAGCGGTTTTCAAATAATCGTAGGCGGAAGTGTACTGGTGCTCCGCCAACAGAGCCTTTGCCACGGCATCCGCACGGGGAGCCCATACCCGATAGTGCCCGGCGGCGTATCCGGCGTCAATTAATTCCCTGGCCGCAGGAAGAGCAAGAACGACGCCACCCCGGCTAATCAGCTCACGGGTGAGACCCCAGGCAGTTTCTGTCCGCAGTTCCGGATCCCTGATCCATGCAAGGCGTTCCTCCCGGTTGTCCAGAATGCCGGCCAGGCTCTCGCGCGAAGCAAAAACATCCGCCATGAAGCGGGACAAATTCTGCATGGCCTTTTCATCGCTTTTCTGCACCACCACCGGCGGAGTAGTCAGCATCCCTTCATCATAGCCGATGCGGTACGCCATGTGGTACGTCAGGAACTCCAGCAGCATCACAAGCACGCACAAGCACAGGGCAATCAGCCACTTGGTACGCGGAGACAGAGGGGGCAAAGGAGAAGACGCCTGCATAACAAGTGCATAACGTTACCGGGTGTTCCCCGAATTTCAAGCTTTTTGCTCGGGGAGAACTCCTCTGCCGTTCCTGAAAGTGGATAAAAAAGAACCTTCAACAGTCTGCCGGCCGTCACTGGGAACCGGCTCAAAAGAACCCTCCCTCCCGTTTTTCCGACCATGGAAATCCCCATAATTCTGCCGGGGACTTCCGCCGCACCGGATGCCCCCTTCCTCATCCATCCCTGCGCTTTCGTTCGGACGCGCGGTACAACTGCCAGGCATTCCATAAATTATGCCACAGTACATAAAACGTGGGGCCCAGAGCGGCAATGGGGCTGGCATACGTCAAAGCCAGATAAATGGACAGGGTGGTATTCTTCTGCCCTAATGCCTGGCTGCACTCCGCAGCGCGCGTGTGTCCCCCCAGCAAATATCCCAACCCGAAATTGACCCCGCAAACCAGCAGGGCAATCACGCCAATCTGTTCCAAAACACGTTCCGAAATGCCCTCACGGGAGGAAATATCATAAGAGGCGTTTGCGGCTATCAAAACCAGAATCACCACCCAAATGCCAAAAGTGACGTCTTTCAACTTCCTGGGCCACGCGATGGCGCGAGGATAAAAGCGCCGCGCCGCCAATGCCAGAGCCAGGGGAAGTAACATTACCAAGGAAATATTCTGGGCCACGTTCAAATAAATCTCAAAACCGCCCCGCCCAACAACCGCCGGCAGGATGAAAGGCAGCAAGGTGCAGATAATACCGTTAATTAGCAAAAGGGCGGTCAGCATAAACTCCACGCTGCCTCCCAGCAGCCCCATCACCACGGGAGCCGCCGTGGCTGTAGGCATGATGCCTACGAAAAAAGCGGCCTGTGCCAGATACCCATCCCCAAAAACAAGGCGGCACACACCCCATGCCGCCAGGGCGACCATCAGATTAGCCCCCGTCAGGAGCCAGTGAGCCCGTTCCGGCTTCATTCGTTTGAAGCGGATGCCCAGAAAGGTTACGAACAGCATTACTACCAGCATCCACTTGAATGTCCAGCTGTACACATGCAGGCCGGGCATCATGTACCCCGCGATGAAGGCCGCCACAATGGCAAACGTGCGGATGAGGGACTTGAACATGAGAAATGCGGTGAAACGATTACGCGGGATTTCCGAGCAAATGGATGAAACCGCCCATCCGATGAGCGTTCCATCCCGACAAATCTCGCAAACGGGTCGGCAAGCCGACTACCATGCTCTCAGCAACGGCCCCCACTCCACCCCCATGATGCCGGGAAACGCCCATATAGCCATGTCCGGCAACAAGGAGATCTTCTGCAACGGGCAACCGTTCCCTGATTCCCTGCTGTTGCATCATGGAGAGCATTGAGGAAAATTCCGGGATTACCGGTTCACGCGGGCGGCGCGAACCTGAATGGAGTGGTTGTGGGCGTCCAGCCCCTCCACCCGGGCAAACTCCGCCACATACGGGGCGGAGTTCAGCACGGCATCCCGGTCCATGCGCACCACGCTGGTGCGGCGCTGGAACTGGTCCGCCCGCAAGCCGGAAAAAGACTTGCCGGCGCCGCCGGTAGGCAGCGTATGGCTGGGACCCGCCAGAAAATCCCCGCAGGCTACAGTAGAAAGGGAGCCTGCGTAAATGGCGCCCGCCGTCCTGATGCCATTAAGTACGGCCTCTTCATCCCGAGTGACAAGCACCAAATGCTCCGGCGCAAAGGCATTAACCAGTTCCACCCCTTCCTGAATGGAAGAAACCAGAAAACCGTAGGCATGCTTGTCCAGCACCTCCCGGATGATGGATCCGCGGCTCAGCAGGGCGGCCTGGCGTTCCACTTCCGCATCCACCTGCTCCAATAACGCCTCTGATGTAGTGACAAAAACAACTACGCTGTCCGGGCCATGCTCGCCCTGCGCCAGCAGGTCGGCAGCCAGAAACTCTGCATCCGCAGTATCATCCGCCAGCACCATTACTTCACTGGGTCCGGGCAGCAAATCAATGGCAACAGCCCCCACCAACTGGCGTTTGGCCTCCACCACAAAACGGTTGCCGGGACCAAAAATCTTTTCCACCGGTTTCACGCTCTCCGTCCCCAGTGCAAGGGCGGCTATCGCCTGAGCGCCCCCTATCTTGACAATTTCCGTCGCGCCGGAGGCTTTCAGCGCATACAAAAGTGCGGGATTCACCCGGCCGTCCGGCCCGCAGGGCGTAGCGGCCACAATCTCCCGCACGCCGGCGGCCTGAGCAAAACCGCCCGTCATGATGGAAGTGGATACCAGGGGCGCTTTCCCTCCGGGAATATAAATGCCCACACGGTCGTACGGAAGGAACCGCTCCGCCACCTCCACGCCCTGCGCATTTACGCCGGACCAGTCCTGCCTGCGGCTGCGGTCTGAAAAATAATGGATATTTGCCAGAGAGACGGCAATGGCCTCCTTCACACTCCCCTCCACCATGGCCTCCGCTTCCGCCAGCTCTGCCTCCGTCACGAACAGGGAGGAAGAATCCAGATGCGCCTTGTCAAATCTGGAGGCATAGTCAAAAAGGGCTTCATCCCCGCGCGCGGAAACATCCTGGATAATAGCGTTCACGGTATCCCTTACGGAATCCTCCGGGAGGGCGCGGCGGTTCATCCGGCTCTTCATTTCGTCAAAGCAGGTATCGGAAGGACGGTAAATTTTCATAAAAAGTCTCTACAGAAAAACGGGAAGGAAGTTTCCCAATCTTTAAGCACGCAGTCAAGCCTTCTGTCCTCTTTGATTTCCAACAGGGCTTCACGGCGCCTCCGGACAAAAAATCAAAAGACCAAACCATTCTCCCTTGACCGACATCAAAAATAGTCCTAGCCTTTCTTCCGCAAACATTTGGCCAAACGGCCCACTGTCATGAACATTCACGAATATCAAGCAAAACAACTCTTTGAGCGTTTTGGCGTGGCTACCCCCAAGGGCATTGCCGCCGCCACAGCTCAGGAAGCAGCACAAACAGCCCGGAATATGGGCCTCTCCCAATACGTAGTTAAGGCACAGGTACACGCTGGCGGCCGTGGTAAAGGCACCTTCAAAAACGGTTTTAAGGGAGGCGTCCACGTCGTCAAGTCCGTGGAGGAAGTGGAAGAAGTCGCCGGCAAGATGCTTAACCAGGTTCTGGTCACCAAGCAAACCGGGGAAACCGGCAAGCTGGTCAGCAAAATCATGGTGGCGGAAGCCGTGGATCTCAAAAAGGAATGCTACTTCGCCATTCTTCAGGACCGCGCCCGGGAATGCCCCGTTATCGTGGCCAGTACGGAAGGCGGCATGGACATCGAAGAAGTGGCCGCCACCCGCCCGGAAGCCATTATCCGCGAACACATTAATCCGGCGCTGGGCATCCTGCCTTTCCAGGCTCTCAAAATCGCCGTGGCGCTGGGACTGACCGGCCCCCTGCTCCGCCAGGCCACCAAGCTCATCACCAACGTTTACAAGCTTTTCACCGCTCTGGACTGCTCTCTGGTGGAAATCAACCCCCTTGTAGTTACCACGGATGACCGCGTGTGCGCTCTAGACGCCAAATTCAATTTTGACGACAACGCCCTGTACCGCCACCCGGAAATCATGGAAATGAGGGATGAAACGGAAGAAGACCCCCGCGAAGTGGAAGCCGGCAAGTACGACCTGAACTACATCGGCCTGGACGGCAACATCGGCTGCATGGTGAACGGCGCCGGACTGGCCATGGCTACGATGGACATCATCAAATACTACGGCGGCGAACCCGCAAACTTCCTAGACGTAGGAGGCTCCGCCACGGAAGAAATGGTAACCAACGCGTTCCGCATCCTCACCAGCGACAAAAACGTGAAGGCCCTTCTGGTCAACATCTTCGGTGGCATCATGCGTTGCGATGTCATTGCCCAGGGCATTGTGGCTGCGGCGAAAAACATCGATATGAAAATCCCGCTCGTCGTACGTCTGGAAGGCACCAACGTAGAAATCGGCAAGAAAATCCTTGCAGACAGCGGCATCTCCATTATCCCTGCCGACAACCTGGACGAAGCTGCCCAGAAAGCGGTTGCGGCAGTTAAATAACCCTCACTATTTATTACGACAATGACACCTCTCATTGACAAAAACACCCGTCTGGTCGTGCAAGGCATCACCGGAAGCGCCGGCGCGTTCCACGCCAAAAACTGCATGGACTTCGGCACCAATGTGGTTGCCGGTGTGACCCCCGGCAAGGGCGGCCAGCTCTTTGAAGGCAAAGTCCCCGTCTTCGATACTGTGGCGGAAGCCAAAAAAGCTACGGACTGCAATGCCTCCATGATTTTTGTTCCTCCGCCCTTCGCAGCGGACGCCATCATGGAAGCTGCTGACGCGGGCGTTAAACTCATCGTCTGCATCACGGAAGGCATTCCTGTGCAGGACATGCAGAAGGTGAAAACCTTCCTGAAGGACAAGGACGTAACCCTCATCGGCCCGAACTGCCCCGGAATCGTCAATCCTTCCGCCAACTGCAAGATCGGCATCATGCCGGCCTACATCTTCAAACCCGGCAGAATCGGTATTGTCTCCCGTTCCGGAACGCTTACCTATGAAGCCGTCTGGCAGGTTACCAACATGGGCCTTGGCCAGAGCATGTGCATCGGCATCGGCGGCGACCCTGTCCATGGCATGACCCAGCAACAGGCCGTGCAATTCTTCACGGAAGATCCGAACACGGACGCCTTCATCATGATTGGCGAAATCGGCGGTTCTGAAGAAGAAGAAGCTGCTGAATGGATCAAGAACAACTGCAAAAAACCTGTTGCCGCGTTCATCGCAGGAGCCACGGCGCCCAAGGGCCGCCGCATGGGCCATGCAGGAGCCATCGTTGCCGGAGGCAAAGGTACTGCCGCCGCTAAGCAGGAAGCCTTGAAGAACGCCGGTATTGTGGTTGCCAAGACACCGGCTCAGATGGGAGCCGCCCTGGCGGAAGCCATGAAAAACAAGGGGATGTAACCTCCCTCTTTTTCACCTTTTCATATCCAGCGCCTTCCCTTGCCGGAAGGCGCTTTTTTCATGATAAAACGGAGTTGATTACATCACGCGGATTTTATCTGAATTGCAACGGAGGCTATTCCCTCCGCTTAGTGGGCGAACCCTCTGTAAAAGACATATTCTTATTTTGTTCTTCACAAAGGGCATTAACATTCTTTATTTGATATTTCCGTTGATAGTTAACACATTGAACTTAATAACCCATACCCACGGATTCAGTTCAGCGGAACCGGTTCCCTTTATTTTTTCCCACAAAGAGAAGAAAGATAACCGGGCAAAAGCCAACCCCGCAGATTTTCCCGAGTAATCCCTCCATAAACAGGCATCCGTTTCTTCATCGTGCCAAACACATTCAATGCCCTCCATCCGTGCATCGTTCGTCGTAATGTCCAAAAACCGCTCAACTCTGATTTCCGTAATTTCCAGTAAAATCCGGGAAGCCCAACGCGGCATGTGGATCGAAGGAATAAACTGCCTGCGGGCATTTTTTGATATCCATCCGTCTGGATATGACATTGGCAAACAAACGCCATCAGCAGAATAAAGCCATCCAGAACGGCTATTATGGCAAATCTCCTCCTGCACCCACAAACGGTCGCCAACTTTCCCGTAGGGACATTCAATCCACGGGATAAAAATATCTGAAAACTTTCCGCTTCCTTCCTCGGAAACAGCCAGCCACGAGCCGGACTCTTCTATAAATTCCTGAATCTCCCACCCTCTTTCTTTCAAAGCTTCAGGGAGATCATTAAACTGGTTCAGGCCGCACGTGCGGCGGGTTTGATTTTTGTGCTCGCCGGGAGTGCTGTATTCCTGCAGCAATGCCCGAATCATATCTGCTTCAAATTGGATAGGATGTTCTTTAATATTGTTATTCATGGTCTTGACCATTGATAACACCAGATTATTCCAAAATCCGTTAAATCCTCCGCAGATTAAAAAAAGACAGAGCCCATTCTGGAGTGGCTGTTCCATACTTTCCCACACATCCTGAAGCTGTTAACATATCCGATGCGGCCGTGAACCACTCCGAGACCGGCGCATGAACCACATTCGTGTCCATTCAATTCCGGGCACTCTCCACTTTTACCAGCCACGGCAGTTTTATCCTGTCCATCTCCTGCAACAACTAACTTACATTCAAAAATTTATATCATCATTCACACACACACAAATACCCTCAGGGACAGCCTCCAGTCCAGACCTTTTTCCAAATGCACCTATAATTATCCTGATGCCTATAATAAGGATATTAGAAAAAACGCTGGCTATACATCCTAACCGGCGTTTTTGGCCTAAGTTATTCAATTTCAAATAAAAAAATAAAAAACTAAAATAAGACAATCAGACCAGCAAATAATTCCCCAGCATCTAATCCCCTGGTTTGCAAAGAAAAAGAGCCTAAACCGTTAAAGTGCAGGCTCTTCAAAAAAGAAAGGCTTTGGCGGAGCGGGAACTATTTTAATTATTTACAATTAGAGTATTACATGAAAATGACATTATAAATGACATTACCTGCCATATCACTTCCACTTCACTCCCTTCTCCTTCAGCTCAGTCACAAACTCCTCATACTCTACGTCACTCATCGTCCCCTTCAACTTCTCTACCAGCTCTTTCCTCTTATCTTTCTTTACCCGGCTCACAGCCTTCACAACCTCGGAAGCTCCATCCATCTTCACCCGGTTTTCCATCAACTTCCTCTCTTCTTTATCCAGTCCGACATCCTGATACACTTTCATCCGGCTTGAATAATCCAAACCTTTCACTCGCGCCATCAACTCCTTCCTCTCTTCCATTTTTGCTTTCCGTTCTTCCTTCTCTTCTTTTTTGGTCGCTTGGATTAATCTCTGCTGCTCTCTGGCTTTAGCCATCTCATTATCCCAGAGATGCCCCCATGTTCCGGCCATACTCTTCGTCTCTTTCACAATACGCCCCATCACCTGCACCGCGGCTCCAATCTCCGGCCTTCCTGCCGCCGCAAACAATCCCATACCATTCAACCCTCTTCCCAACTGATTCATTACCTTCCCATACTCCTCTTCCTCACCGTTATACATCCTCACTACACCTTCTCCTCCTCTCCATAACGCCTCAGCATGATCGACCATCGTATTACTAAACTTCATGTACTTTTCGCCAGCCAGTTTTGAATAGATGAACTCTATTACCTCAGCCAATCCAAAAATACCGGAAAACGCCCCCATCGCTCCACTCACCGCAAACCCTTTCCACCTATCCCACAAATCCAACTCTTCCTCATCGTCACCTTGCCCCATCACCCACTTAAGAAACTCCACAATCACCTGATTCATGATCCCATACACTACCCACGCCTGACCAAACCGCCACGCAGCCTCTCCCATACCAATCTCTCCCCTCTTCCACTTCGCAATCGCCATATAACTCAACGCTATCTGCTTGCGCGGATCAGAGCGGAACATCATAAACATACGCCCCAGCGCGTTCGCATGAATCTCCCAAGGGCTCTTCTGCTCTGTCTCAATAGGTTGAGCCGTCCTCCGCACCGCCTTGTCCAGCGCGGCCAACGCCCTCTGCTCCACAACCTCATCACTCAATCCCTCTTTCATGGCTTTCTTCTTGGCCGCCATATACGCAATACCCCCGGAAAACGTTGTAAATGCCGCATCAGTCAATCCAATCGGCAACATCCCGGCTTCCACGGCATCCCCCAGCATGCTCACCTTCATCCTGTTCGCCGTCAAAGCCTGCCTCATTTCAGGACTCATGCCCTGCATCAGCCTTTGTTGGATCGTCGGACTCTGCCAAACCTCCGCCAACTGTCCCGGATTCGCCAATGCCCCAATAAACCCTTTCATGGCATCTGAGGGGGACATATCCGCCATGCTGGAAAACATGGCCGGGAGCTGCTTCAGACACGTCTTCAGGTTATATGAAAGCGCACCCTGAGCCATCGCCCCCAACACCCGGCTCACTACTTGCTGAGCTTGTCCGGCTCCGTCCGAATCCTGCGAACCGTCAAATTCTAAATCCTTCACCCACTTGGTCAAATGTGTCCTTGCCTGCGCCCCATGCACCGCATCAATCTTGTTCCCCAGCTCTCCATTCAGCAACACGGCCTTCATATCCCTCATAATCTCCGCAAAACTCGCCCAGTGATCCATCTGCATACTGTGCGCCCAATACGCATTCACACAACTCACCACACGCGGCAGCGCATAATGCTTCCGACGCATCTTGATGCTCCCCACACTCAGCCATCCGCTCCCTCTGGACTCCATCGGATCAACGGCTTCAGCGGCATTATCCGTCACGAAAAACCCCGGAGCATAATTCTGCACTTTAGGCATATCACACCCAAACAACCTCCTGTACACCTCATTATACTCCTTATATCCCCGCTCATACTCCTCCCCTAAATACTCCGCCACCCGCAACGCCCGCACATCAATATGATCCCTCACCTTCCCAATCGCAGCCTCGTCAAAACCCAACGCCTCCAGATTATCCTCATACTCCGGCATCGCGGACATCTGGAGCAAATACGCCGCCTCCAAATCGCTCATCTCCATCTCCACCAGCTCCGCGCCCTGCTCCAGCCATGAAAACTTCACAAACTCCTTCCTGCTCTTCGCCGGAATCTCGCTCAACGCCATCTTCAGGGCATCCATCGCCTTCTGATTCTTCGCCCACTTCGGCATCTGCTCTGCTTCCATCTTACCCTCCGCAACCGCCCGCGCCTCTTCAATCCGCACCCGCTCACTCCTGAACTCGCCTGGCATCTTCACCTCAATCCCCCAAGTCCGATTCTCGCTTAAATCCTTCAACATACCATCCACCACACGCCTCACGCCCAGCTTCACCTGACCATCCACCTTTCTGTCAGCCCTCTTCAAAAACTCCTCCGGCCTCGCAATCCGGTACAAGGCACCGTAATACCGCAACACTCGCCTCTGTCGTACATCATTAAACTCCAGCCGCGCCTTCCTGATGCCCTCTGCAAAATACTCCGTCACCTTCCCCTCTCCAAACAAATCCTCCATCAAATTCTCAAAACTCACAAACCCCCGCACCAAATTCCGCATCCCCTTACCCACACCCACATCATGCTTCGCCGCTCCGGTGCGCTCATTCACGCTCACCGGCTGCTCACGCCCCAGCCCCTTCCCGGCCTCATCCAGCAAATCCGCAATACGCTCACGCCGATCCTCCCAAAACGCCTCATTTGCCAGCCTCCCGGCAGCATACATCTCCTTCAGGGCATCCAGCGCGGCCTGCACTCTTTCCAAATCAGCCGTCAGCCTCCCGTGCATATTCCTCTCATACAACCCGCCAAACGCATCCAGCGCACGTACCCACTCCACCGCCTCATCATACTCAGCCCCGCCAATCAATGCCTTCTCCTCCACCACCTTCTCAGCCGTATTCTTCGCCGTTTCCAGCTCATCCGCATCCAACTCTAACGCCCTCTCCACCATATCCAGCCGCTTCTGAATCTCCGCATTCATCTTCCCACGCCGTACCCGGTTCTCGCCCACACTTGCCGCCGCCCATTTTCTAAACCGTTCAAACTCCTTAAATCGGCTCTTCTTCCCTTCATTCACAATATGCCAATCCACATACTTCACCATACGCATCAGCGCATTCATCCTCCCCCTCCACGTCTTCTTCTCCATCACCTCCTCCCGGTAGGAAGCAACAACCTCCGGCCTGATCCCCCCGCGCACATCCCTCGGCAGCTCCGTCACCACGGCATCACATACGGCCATCACGGCCAGCATCCGCTCCCTCACAGCCTCATCATCTCTTCCCTGCTCATCCTTATACACTCCATCCCTTGTAAACCCGTTCGCCTGCAACGCGCTCTCCAGCCGTTTCTGCATTGCTTCATACAACCTTGCTTCCTGCTCAAAAGCATGCCCCTGCACCCCAGCCAGATAATCCCACACACTCTGCCCACCTCGCATCATCCGCATGGCAAACGACACCACAGGATCATCAACCAAAGACTCCATCACCCTAACCCTGCCCTCTGCCGTTCCATCGTGATACAACGGCTTAATCCCATGCCTCCTCAACAGGGAAGTCACCTCCCGATTCTTCTTCAACTCCTCCGGCATTACCGCATACACCCACTCATCCAACCCGACAGCCCTTTGAGGCACCGCTTCCAGATAATCCTCCAACTCTGCCCTCAAGCTCTTCAGGGCATCCACCCCTTTCTCTAAAACATACTCCCTCATCAACAGCTTATTCAAACGCGCCCCTCCGGGAAAAACCTTCTTCAACGCCGTCATCACCTTGCCAGTCGTCGGGTTCCCCGGCACCTTGCTCAACGCCTCCATCGCCGCAGACTGAATTTCCACGCTACTGCTGTAACCAAACACATCCCCGCCCGTAAACACATCAGACACAACCTCACGGAACTCCCGCAACAGCTCATCAGTTTTCTCTTTGAACGCTCCGCTCACGGCGGAATCAGACAACCGCTCACGCATCGCCTTCACCTCATCCATGCTCCCCAGACGCTCCGCCTGAGCAGCCCTCACCTTCCCGGAACCAAACACAAGCTGTCGCTCCTTATTGCGCCCCTTGCGGCTCAACATCCACTTCGTCAAACTCTCCAGCGTCGCCTCCGTACCCGTCCCCTCAATATACCGCTCTTCGCTGAACCACCCTGCCAACTTCTCCTGAACCCACTTCTCATAAGCTCTCTTATGATTATCAGCATATCTCGCCAGCATCTTCCTGTTGGCATTCAAATCCGGCACACGTTTTCCCATCCTGCGGGCATCCTGCAACACCTCTCTCAACCCCTGCTTGTCGCTCAAGAAAAGACTGTTCAAGAGCGTCTTCCGCGTGCTCTCCCGCATCTTGGCCGCAATCTTCGGCTTCCTCTTTTCCAGTTCCGCAAGCAGCCCGCCCACATACTCATCAATAGCCGCTTCCGCCTTCTGCCGCACCTCTCCCGCCCTGCTTTCATACTCTTCTTCACTCAGCGTCTCATAAGCGGCCAGCTCATCCCTCAATGCCCTCGTCATCCACTCATGCTTCATCGCCGCGTTCCTCATCTTCGGACGCGGACGATAACCACTCTGCCACGCAAACAATGCCTTGCCATCCTCATCGCGCAAACAACGCTCAACATCCTCCCGTGAAGTCTTATCACCGGCGGAATCCAAAGCTATGTAATAGCGCAGTCTATACAACCAACTGCTATCCTCCCTGCTTTGATACACATCCTCCATCTTGAACAAATCAGCTACCGTTTGTTCCCGGCTCTCCCGCCCCACCGCCTTATGAACCAAATACGGCATCTTTCCTGTCCACGCGTCGCGGCTGTACACATCCGCGCCTCCTTTTGGGTCGATCATCCCCGGACGGCCTATCAGATAAATACTATTATCCCCACCCCATGAATACGGTTGATCCAGCCTTGTCACCGCCACGCTCGGCACGGGCATCCCTCCCAGTTTCTCCGCTTCCATCAACTTCTCTGGGGAAATACTGTGCACAGCACCAAGATTCTGTACCGCCCTCACGGAAAACGTAATATCCGGATTCTTCGGATCAAACGTCCCCCGGTTATCCGTGGCGGACTTGATCTGATTCGGCTCAAAGGCAATGTACTCCGTCCATTTACCCAGTACAACCATGAGTCCATCATGTCCTCTTTCTTGAGCGCTGTCGGCTATCTGGGCCGCTCCGCTCGCATACGGCCGGAATATTCCAAACCTGTCATCTTCATGAAAATTCCCATCCCAGATATTTAAATAATCGCCTATCTCTTCGGCGGACTTGTAATCATTAAAAATAAAAGGATTCCTGAAATTCAGAAACAGAGCCAGCTTCTTGTTCCCGTACGGAGTATTCTCCATATTGGTAAAATAAAATCCTCTGCCCCATAAACCATAATCAGTAGCAGATCCAATCCTGGCCTTGTCAAACACCGTGAAATCACCGTATGTCCCATGATACACCACCCTCGGCTCCCCGTTCTCGTCCACCACCTTGGAAGCGTTCTCCGGGTCATGTTCCCAATCCCCAAACCAATTCTTAAACGCCTCCGTGCGCACGGAAAGCCACTGGTCTTCCGTCAGATTCGTATTCGCTCCGTTAGGTGCCTTCATGAACGTCCCGTCAGCGACCGCCTTCTTCTTGATGGACGCCTTTTCCCTTATAGAAAACGTCGCCGACCCATCCACATAATCCGCCCACGCTCCCCCGGTGGACTCGTCCGCAAACGCCGTAATCTTGATATCGTTCCCGTCAAAAATCACGTAATTATACGTCTGCTCTTCCTCCGCTTTCCCGCGGGTATAGCCGTCTGCGTACCTGATGCCCTTAATGCCAAACTTCCGCAGGGCAAGAGAAGCCTTCTTCATTCCCTTTTCCCAATCCCTCGCAAAACCTTCGCAAAGGCCAACATAAATCTGCTGCCCGGTAAACCGACGGCCCTCCATCAACAAAGACTCAAGCGCAACCTCCTTCGTACACCCGACCCGTTGCGCCAACTCCCCGGCCAACGCCTCCTTCACCGTCTCGCTCTGTTCGGAAAACGGCCTGTCCCAATCCAGAAGAACAGAATCATCCACATTCAACTCTACCTTGTAATTGGAAGAGGAAGACATGCCCGGCCTGATCTCTATCTCGTCCAGATGATCAAGAAGCCATTGATTAAATTCCAATCCGATTTTTACGCTGTCGCTGCGGGAACTTTCCTCTGGAAATACAAGATTGGTATTGTTGACAATATTCTGTGATACCCTCTTTAAATTTTCTTGATTCGCAAAATGATGAATATGGCTCGGTTTAAAGTAAGAAGCAATTTCTTTGCGAACAATCTCCGGGTCCCACTCGCTATTATCTGCGAGGAAATAATCAGTAAAAACTTTAGCCCAAGTGTTCATATCCCGGCTATCCATATCCCGAAACCTCAATGTGGGGGGGCTCAGAACTGTTTTAAACTGGTCCAGATAATGCCGGTTCACCTTCGGATTAGTGGCAAAATACAACCCCCAGCCATACGCCTGATTCCCTTCCCCCTTGCCCATGAACGCCGTATCAAACTTCCGGAAACTGTGAGGACTTGCATGCAGAGCGCGGACAGACATCGTTACATCGCCATCCGGCTTCACCACCACCGCATTCTCCGCAGCCAGAACCCCATGCTCATCAAAACCACCTTGCGCCTCCACATCCTGCACACTCACCTCACGCCCTTCTCTTCCTTGTCCAGCTAAATCTCTGTCAACATAATTGACAAACTCCTTCAACAACGCTACCCTTCCCTTGTGGGGTACTCCATCCCCTGCCTCGCCCGTGTTTGGGACGCGGGGTCGTTGCAGGGTGGCGGAAGTACCCTTCATGCTATCTACGTCCTCCACCGTGGAAGCATCCAGATCATAAAACAACTCCCCATTCTTCCCCTCTGCCACGGCAATATTCACATAGGCCAAATCAGCACTCCCATCACCGGAAGCCCCCTTGAAATCCGCTTTCGTCAAATAATAATGAAATCTGGCTATATTAGGCTTACGTTTCAAATCTGAATTCTCGCCGGAATAAATAAACTCAGCCCGCCCGGCCAACTCCGGCAGCACGGCTAACGCAGCTAAAACCCGTCTATCGGCTGCATGCTGTTTCACTTCCCTCCACCCCTTGCCTCCCACCTGCACCCGCTTCCCGTCCCCCATCACCAGCGCATACCCCTGTTCCTGAGTCTCCTTCTGCAACACTCTATACCGTTCCCGAATATCCCCCAGCGCATCCTTCAAATCAGAAGCATACGCTGCCGGCACATCCGCAGCAACAGGCTCCATCCCCTCCACCCGGTGGAACGCATCAGCCACACGCCGGGCCTCCGCCATCGGTACGCGCCTTACCCTGTCCCCCATGCTGAAACTCACCTCCTGCCCTTCCCCTCGCGCCGCATACCGCTTATACCCATACACCACGCTATCATACACCGCGCTCAACAACTCCCCGGAATCGGCAAAATCAAACCCGGCCTCATTCGCCGCCTCCAGCACATCGGACACACGCCCTTCCCGGCTGAAAAACTGCTCTGCACGCGCCACCACCCGTTGCTCAAAACTCTTCCCCAGCGTACCATCCTTCCTGCGTCTGCCCTTGGCCGTCCGCGTCGTCGTCAGGGCATCATAAATCCGTTGCAGCTCTCCGGTTAAATCGGAACCGGCCTCAGCCGCCGTCTTCGGGTGCGGCAGCCTCCCGGCCACCCACTCTCCAATCTCCGGCACATCCCCCATCGCCTCCGCCTCAATCTGCGCCTGTTCCTCCCTCCTCGCGCGCTCCGCAATCGCCGCCTCGTCAAACCCGGCAAAATCATTCAACAGGCGGCGAAACTTCTCGCTCATCTTCCCCTGTACGTCCGCGCCCAGCATCTTCTTCGCCAGCATCACATCCTGTGCAAACTCAAAATACTTGGCAAACAACAAAGCGAACATCTTGAACCACCGCCGCAACTTATCCGGCAGCCTCTCATCGGAAATGTGCCCCATCAAATGTGCTCGCGCCGCCTTGCTCACCCCTTCGCAAACCGCCTGTAACCTGTCCACCCCTTCCCCGGTCGCCAAAAACGTCTCACCCGTTGCACCCTCCAGCCGCTTCAGTTCATCCTCAAACTCCGCCACCGTCCACTCATTATCCTTAATCAACACCTTCGTCATCCCCTCCGTCCACTCCTCATAAACGTCAAACGGATTAGCCCCCCGGTACAATCTGCTCACCACCTCATACCGTCCGTTCGCAAACTCCTGCGCCACATTGGCTCCGTACACCCGCAACCGGGCAGCATCCACCCCGGCCTCCACTCCCATCTGCGCCGCATAAATCCTCTCCCGGCCTTCGGCAGACTTACGCATAAAATCACCCTGTGTCTTCAACTGCGCCAACGTCATCGGCACACTCAACTTGCTCCGGTCAAAACTCATCCGCCCATCCTGCCCCACATCGCTCAAATGCTGCATCATCTCCTCATTCGCTTCATCCTGCACCCTCCCAACATACCCCTCATCCTTATCCCGGTACTGCCGCAAGCTGCTCTTCAGCCCGGCCACCACCTCATCCTCCCGTTCCTCCAAATGCCGCAGCACGGCCTCATACGCATCATCATACGTATCATAAAACTCCGGCCTGTCCCCCAGCTCCACCACATACTGCATCTCCTCCGTAAACTCATTCATCTCCTCGCGGATCGGACTCGCCCCAAACTCCTTCAACTGCTCATTCACCGCCTTCACATACTCCCTCATCGCCTCCTTCTCATCTGCTTGCCTCCTCCCCTTGCGCTCCGGTACAGGCCCATGCTCAAAACTCAACACAGGCCCGCTCCCCACCTCGCTCACGCCGCCGCTCTCCGGCCCCTTCACATCCACCACAGCACCCTTCCCATCCTGAACCTCCGCTCCGTCCACGCGCACCTCATCCACCCCTCTCGCCGTCTCCGCAGCATGCGCTTCAGCGGCGGCCACCACATCCATCGTCCTCACCCCGCCGCGGGCAGCCAGCTTCCTCATCCCGTCCCTGTCCCCCAGCCCCACCTTCACGCCGTCCACTTCTTGCCCGTAATTCCGGCGCATAAAATCCTGAATCCCATCCTGCATCATCGCATACCGCGCCACGTCACTCTCCTCCGCCCGCATCCGGGCAAGCAGGGAATCGCTAAAACCAAACGTCCGCTTCAGCTTCCCATACTCCCGGCTCAACTGCCGCTGCATCCCGGCCTCAGCCGTAAACCGCGCCCCGGCCCCCACCAGCGCAAACGCCAGCACGGAACCAAACAACTCCATATTCTGGTCACGGTTCGTAAAATCCTTCCAAAACCGCTCCCAATCAATCCCCGGAGCCTCCCCGGCCATCACGGAAGCCAAACTCTGCATCACAGGATCGGCCAAATCCTGCAACTTCTCCGTCGTCATCTCCTCGCCCAGCACCATTCCCCCAGCCACGCCGGAACGCGCCCCTGCCCGCAGGGCGGAACTCTTCAGCCGCATCGCCTGACGGCTCAGACTCAACTTGCTCATCCACTTATCCACAAACGCACTTCCGGATCTCAACCCCATCACTCCCTTTGCCACGATCGCCCCGGCCCGATCCAACGCCCCTTGAACCGCGCCGCTCGCCGCCGCACCTCCCAGCCTCGCCAGCCTGCCGCCATCTGGACGCTCCTGCACGGCCTTACTGTAACTATCCCCGGCATAAGACATCGCCGCCACTCCGGCCCCCACGCCGGAAAAACTCAACGCCGTAATCGGCACAGACCGCACCGCGCTCAGCACCCCATTCCCAAACCACCCATACTCCGGCTTGTTAATCGGCCTGTACGTCCCCTGCGCCATCGCCAGAAAAGCATCCAGCCTCCGGCCATACTCATCCGCCGCCTTCGCGTCAGCCTTCAGGGCAGACCCGTCCCCGCCAAACAACTCCTTCACTCCCCCCGCCACATCCAACTGTGCGGCAATCCCGCCGCGCAACAAAGACCTGATTCCATTACCTAAATCCTCCCAGCCACGGTTCCCGGCCTTCCATACATTCGCCATATAACTCCTCTCATTCCCGCCCTTGCGCTGCACAATCTCCGCCAGCGCATCCATCTGGGCATCCGTAAGGCCATCCATCGCCTTCAGGGCTTGGTGGATTGAAGCCATCCCCTCCGGCTGAAAAATCCGGTTCGCCGTCCCGTCAGCATACTTCACGGCCCACTCCAGCCCCTCCATCACGCGCGGCAATACCGGCTCCAGCCCTCGCCTTGTCCTCTCCGCATCCGCCTTCACCCATCGCAATGTATTCCCCACCTTCTTATACATATCCTCTCCCATTTGTCCCCTCTGCTCCCACAACGCCTGTCTTCCGTCCCCGCCCGTCAGCACAGCCTGCCTCACGCTCTCGGCAGCCCCCTTCAGCAACTCGTCAGCATGAGCATCCTCCTGCGCCCGCCTGCTGAGAAACCTGTACACCGTCAGCCCCGGCTTATTAAAATCAATCTGCTCCCCCTGCTCCTTCAGCCGTATAGCCATCTGTTCCAGTAGCGGAACCCCGTTTCGCGCCGAAACCTGATTCTCGGTATATCCTCCCTCATCCAACGCCCATCCCAGCACCAGCGACCGCGCTCGCAACTCATCCCCCAGCTCATTATCCGGGAAAAACTGCGCCTCAAACTCCTTCTTCACACTCTCCGGCACCTTCTTCAAATCCCCGTTAAACACGCTCCGGTGCCAATCCACCTTATCCTTTCTCCTCGCATACTCCGCCTCATCCTCCTGAGCACTCTTAAACGCCAATGCATCAGGAAACAAAGGCATGCCGCGCCTTGTCCTCTCATTAACATACTCCTGCACCTTGGCTCTCTCTTCGCCCAGCACGCGCTCCTTCTCCGCTTTCATCGGATCATCCCCGCCCTTCCTCAAATCGGCGGCCAACATCTTCCCGCGTTGCCAGCTCCGATAAGCGTCAGCCTGCCAACCCTCCCCCTTCTGCCGCAAATACCGATCCATTGTCGGATCAATCTCCACAGGGAACAACTGCCTGCCCTCTCCGTCATCATAAACAGCATTCGCGCTCTCTTCCAAAAACTTATCCCTCTTCCCGCTACGTTCAAATTCCCTCGCCTGAGCCGCTACCTGTGAAATATCATTACCAAACATAAAAACTTTTAACTATTAAACATTAACCAGAAACATCACTTCTCCCCATTCTCCCACGCCCACTTCTCCTCCACCACCCGCTTCAATGCCGCTACATCCTTGGCGGACTTCACATCTAAAACCTTGAATACGGCAGCATGGCACTGCCTCAAATCCTTCCCTTTCATACTCACACCCTCCAGAACCTTTCTCCATCCCTCCCGGTTCTGAGCCGGAGCACCCCAATCCCCATTCAGCGGAGGCAGCAGAGCAGCATTACCTTGCTCATTCATATCCACCCCCAACTCATCCAGCACCTCACTCGCGTCAACGCTCTTCAGCTTCACTTCAGGCTCAGGAGCCGCCACACCCGGAACATTCTGACGGCCTGACAACTTCACCCCTGTACCATCCGCCGCCAGCCTCTCAGCCTGTGCCCTAATCTCCTCTCGGCTTGCCCCCGGATTCTCTCGTACCCACCGCTCCAGCCCCTGTCTCACCTGATAAGCCGCCGCCATAGACCTCTCATACCCGGCAAAATCTCCCTCTTTCTGCGTCTCTTTCCACTTCCCGAACACCTCTCCATCCACCATCCCCTCAACCACACTCGCCGCTTCCTTGGCCGCCCCCCGGAACCGTGCGGGCACATTCCCCACGGCCAGATCCTTCAGCTCCGCCATCATCCTCTCCTTCGTCGTCTTGGAAAGCATGGACGTGGCAATCTCCCTCTCCACCTCCGCATACATCGTCCCGTCAACATCCAAATCAGGCTCATACCCCCGCAACAAACCATCCACCCGCATAAAATCCTCCGGACTCGTGTACAACTCCGCCTCCTCCTTCCCCATCTTCTCCACAGCCTTCCTCCGCCGCTCTTCCGCCGCCAGCAAACTCATCGCGTCATCCACGGCCACGCGCCCCGCTTCCACATCCTTCTTCAAATCATTTCCCCGGAACTCCCGGCCCTCAAACGCATCCATCACATACCCCTGAGCCACTCCGGCCTGAGCCTTGCGCCTTGCCGCCTCCGCCTGTTTCCGGAACCCCTCAATCACATCCGGCCTACCCTTCACCGCATCCAGCCCTCCCGACTTCTCCAGCGCATCCAACCCATGAAAAGGATCTCTCTGAATCGCCGTCTGCACCCTGCTCTCCGTCTCCTTGAAACTCACATCCTGAAACATCAACTGCTGCTCATCCGGCTCCATCACCCCCTCCGCGCCAGCCGTCTGCACCGCTTCCCTCGCGCCATAATAATCCCCACCCCTCAGGCAAAAATCATACCTCGCCTTGAAAGACTTGGCAGCCCTCTCCTTACTCGCCAGCAACTCCCTGCGCCCGGCATCAATACGGCCCGTTGACGTAAACGCATCATACCACAGCCGCGCCCGCTCCTTCACCTCCGGCGTCTTAAACTTAACCTTGCGGAACATAGGCCCCAGCCTCTTGCTCACCAGCGCATTCCAGCGGGCCTCCCTCCCCGGCTTATTCCCCGCCGCCAGCTCGGCATTATCCCATACCCCCCTCTCCTCCTCCATCAACCTCTTCACATCCTCAAAACTCCCCGCATCGGCCATCCTGTCCGCCTTCTCCTGCAACCGCGCCCTCTCCTCATCCTCCCGCGCCAGCAACCTCGTCCCGGCCCCCATCTCCCCGGCCACCTCCGCTGCCGCGCGCGCCGGAGCCGTTGCGGCCCCCGTATCAGCCAGCACAGGCTCATGATACCCGCTCAACAAAGAAAACTTATCCATATCTACTTGAAAGCATTAAAAGCCGTTGCGCCGCCCTGCACCACGCCGCTCAGCAAACTCCCGAATCCGGACACCTTGCCGGCCCGCTCCGCCTGCCTCCCCTTCCACCTCTCCATCTGGGCCTGCTCCCTCATGGCGGAAGACCGCTGCAAACTGCGCGCCGCCAAATCATTCACCTCCTGCTCAAACCGCGTCGCAACCTTCATCTCCCTCCCCAGCGCGCTCCCGCTCCGTTCCACGCCGCTCGCCGCTGTCTGCGCGGCGGCCTGCCCTGTGGCCACCCCCTGCATTGCCCGCATCCTCATCTGATTCTCCGCGCTCTCCGCATCCAGCGCATCCGCCTCCCTGTCCAGCGCGGACGCATTATAATAAGCCGTCTGCCGCGCCTGCCGCCCGGCTTCCCTCTCGGCGCGTCCCCGGAACGCGCCGGCCAGCCCCTGAAGACCGGCCATACCTAACTGAAACCATTCCATAATATAATATCTATCAATAAACTACTTTGAAAACTGCACATCAAACCCCAGCAAACGCACATCGCCATCCCCGGCGCACCGCAACTCAAACACCAGCTCATCACTCCACACCCCCGGCACCGTCAAATCCTGCCAGCCGTCCAGCACATCGCCCCGGCTCCTGCTCAACTCCGTCAACCGCCCGCAAAACCCTGCACGCACCCCATCCGCCGCGCTCGCGACAAACCGCGCACGCACGCTCACACTCCCTGACTTTACCCCCGCACCCTGCTCAAACGCAAGCCCATTTGTAACCAGTACGGACTCATACGGCACCCCGGCATCTCCCCCACGGCTCCATCCGTCCCGGAACACGCCGCACCCCTCCACCAGCCGCTCCAGACTAACCCGGCCATCACACTCCACAGCCAGCCACACCTCATCGGCATCCTGCCCATCCATCACGGCCACGCTCAACGCCCTGCCGCCCCCTCCCAGCACATGCCTCGTCCACGCGCACACCCGCTGCTCGGCATTATACGTCAGAACAGCCAGCCCGCCATCAGCCCTCACCCCCCAAATCCTCACCTCCGGCACGCGCTGCACGGCCAGCCCCACAAACCCTCCCGGCCCGCCTGCATGCTCGGCAAACGTCGTCGTATCGGCGGCCCTGTACCCGTCCGCCTCAAAACTGTACCCCAGCTCCTTCACCCTCATCCCCCCTCTCTGGACAAACACGCATCCTCCATCCGTCGCCTCCGCATCCACCCGGCTGCACCCCACCCTCAACTGCACGGCAGCGCGGCAAAAATCAGGAGTCACCACGCCGCCCTCGCCTCCGCTCAGCCGCCAAACCTGGGCCGTGGAACCAATCAACAAATCATTCACGCTCTCCATCCACACAATCCGGTGGCAATCCTTGGCCGCCAGCGTCACCTGAATCGCATCCTCATCGCTGTCCCCAATCTGGAAATTGGCAAAATCATCCACCACGCTCCCCCACACCGTCTGTGGATTCGCCGCCGTCCCGGCCAGCCACAACCTCCCTTGGTGCATCGCCACAGCACTCGGCCACCCGCACCCTCCCCCAAACATCCCCCTGCTCCACACATCCGTCACCGCCCTCTCATACGGCAATCCGGCCCCCCCATACGTCTTATAACTCAACCTCAGCACCCTCCACTTCATCCCACCCATCTCTGCCGCCGTCCAAACCTGATCAACGCCTCTCCCCACGGCACCGGACAAAAAATTCACCATATCCATCCCCCCGCTGCGCCACCCGCACCACTTCCACTTCCTCGGCCAAAACCCATTCACCGTCGCCTTGCTCTCGATCGTCGTGCCATCCTCCAAATCCCATACAGACTCGCACCAACCGCCAAAACCAAAATACAACAACACCACACGCCCATCCTCCCTCTCCACACACCCGGCCAGCCCCAAAAAGGAACCCATCTTCTCAACCACCTTCCCATCCTCATACAAACACACACTCCCCATGGCAGCCACCCCATCCGCCACATCCCCAGCACTCTCTCCGCACAACAACACAGCCCGGCCATCCCGCAACGGCATCACATGCCAGACAGCCTTCTTGCTCCCGGTCACCGTGCAGGCAGTCAAACTCTGCGCCACAGGATCATACACCGCGCATGCAACGCCATTCTTGCAGGGGCAAAGCAACACCCTCCCGCCATCCACCACAGCGGCCCTCCGGTAACTCCCGCTTGTAACTGCCAGCCCGGAATGCGCCACCTCCGCCAAACTTCCATCCGCAGGATCATACACATAAAAAGCCGTCGCCATATACGGAGTCAGCAGCACCCGCCCATCATCCAGCAACACCGCCTCGCCAAAAAAACCATCCCCAACCCCTTCCAACAGCACCTCACTCTCCTCCCCGCTCTCCATATCCAGCACACAACACCTTGCCCCACCGCTGGTCAAAAACGCCCGGCCATCCTTCAACACACATCCCCCTACCCATCCGCAGCCATCATCCCGTTCCTCGCCCACCTTGCGGCCCCCTCCGTTCACCCGGTCAAACACATAACAGCAGGCATGGGCCTTCCCTGCCAGCAGCAGCCTCCCCCCATCCAGCTCCAGCACCGTCCCCCACACCTCCTCCCCATAATCGCCAACCCCGGCAACCAGCCCCTCCGCCTCATAATCCCACGCATTCAGCCTCAACTCATGCCTGCCCCAGTTAGTCGCCGCGGGCTTATACTTCATCACCCTCAACTGCAAACGTGTAGGACGTTCACATGTACCGCTGAACTCAAAATTCCGGTAATCCCCGTCCCATGACCAAAACCTGTGCAGCACCTCAAACTTATGAGGGCTCAAACTCTCATCCTCCGCATCCGCACCCATCAACTGAAACTCGCCCTGCCACCGCTGATCCTCATTCCCGTAAGTCTTCAGCGTCCACGCCCCCTCATGGCACACGAACGCCCTCTGCGGCCCATCGCTGGAAGCCCACCACTCCCGCATGCTGTTAAACCCGCTCCCAAATCGGCTCACCACCCATCCGGGAAAGAAAAACTCCGGATAATCAGCCAAACTCTTGCTCCCCTTATAATCCGTCCTCCCGTAATACTGCTTATAACATGTCCATGTAACACGCACATCGCCGCTCACCGTCCACAACTCCTGCCCCGCCAAAACAATCGTACCCGCAGCGGACAAATCAGGAACGGCCTCGGGCGGATTACTCGTACCGGTCAACTCCGCGTAAGTCTGCGCCACCACCACTCGCTCCGCCATATGCTGAGTATAAAGAACACTCGTGCCAAACTCCTCTGAGCGGAACACATGGCGGTCAGCACCAAACGTCAACCCACCCGCATCACGCTCAACCCATGCCTCCCCATCCTTGGAAATCGCAAACTCCCTCGGACTCCGGTCAAACTCCATCACCGCCAGCCTCCAATCATCATCGCCATGCCTCTCCAGCCTCTGCGGAGCCACCCTCCCGCACACCACCCACACCACGTCATTGCACTGCACCCACCGCAGCTCCGGCAAATCCTGCTCCGTCCACGGACTCTCCAGCCGGGCGGCCAAACTCCCATCCAGCCGGAACACCTCCACAAACCCCGCTCCAAACACCACCATATACCGCCGCTCATCACTCACATCCATCCCCATCAGCCGCACCCGCCCGCAAGCGGCCCCTCCATCCACCGCACACATCCTCTCCGCGCCGGGCCGCCGCATCAGCCCGCCGAACGTATGCACCAGAAAATTCACAATCGTCTGCGCGCTCCGGCCATACCCATCCACATCATACCTTATCGCCCCCATGCGGTTCCACTCACCTCCGGTAAACGCCACCCTCATCCCGCTCATACAATCCCCCTCCTCCCCCACGGAGACACCGTTTCATCTCTCCCTCCCCGTCCCATATCCTGCAACCGCGCCCGGTACTGCGCCCTCATCTCCAGCCGCCTCACATCCGCTTGCAGCCGTCCCTCCAAATCCCCGCGCCCGGTAACGGTCAACGCGCACAGGCACGCCAGCTTGGCGGCCAGCAGCTCTCCATCCGCACAACACCACTCATGGGCGGCATCATCCGGCCTCACTAAATACACCACGCGCACCTCCCTCTCTTCCCCTGTCCAAAACAACCTCCCGTCAAACACGCACCACCCGGCCCCATCCACATCCACCACATCCACACAACCCTCCGGCAACGCCTCGCTCCGCACAAAACCGGGCAGCCGCAAATCCTCTTCTCCCTCCAACTGCGCCACCCTCTTCGCCCACACAGGCTTCACCTCCTGCACCACATACTCCACGGCACTCGGCCACATGGCTCGCAACACAGCCCCCACCTCCTCATCATCCAGCCCCGTCACAGGAGCCTTCCCCAGCTTGGCAAGGGCAAAATTAACCACATCCAACTGCTTCATAACATCATCAAAAAACTAAGCTAAAAACGGAGGGCGGCCCGCAGACCGCCCCCCCGCCGCTCCACGGCAACAAACATTGCCCGGAAACAACTCCTTACTGTGCGCACAGCACCTTAACAAACCCCTTCTCCTCCAGACGCGTCGCCCCGCAGGCAAACTTCGCGCGGATCTGCAACGCCTCATCCAAATCATCCCTCACGGAAATCTTCACCTTAAAATCATTCCACAGCCCGAACTGGGCGCGGCTCTTCACCCATGCAAGGCACTCCCTCACCCCCTCGGACTTGGGCAGACGCTCCGTGCGGACAAACTTGAACCCCATAAACGTATCAACCTTCCCATCCACCAGAGCCTTCACGCTATTATAATCATAAGAAGTCACCTCCGTCGTGCTCAGCAAATTAAGAATCTGCGCGGAAGAACACGCAAACACAAGCTGATCCCCGGCGGCGGAACTATCCTCCGTCCACGCATCCGCCTCCTGAAACATCTGCAACGTCCGGCGCAGCTTAGCCAGCGTCAGGCCGCTTGCGGCCTTCGTGCCGGACTCCACATAATCCTTGGCAACAACTTGGTCAGCAGGAAACTCCACAGCCTTCGTCCCGTCCTCGCCCACAAAATTCTGCCCTAGAAACGAGGCAATCATCACATCATCCATCGTCCGGTTCGCCGCCATCCTCAACCCCTCCAGCGTCTTGCTCACCGGTAAATCCAAATCGCCAAGCTTCGTCGAGTCAAACTCGTCAAACCCTACCGCCTTGGTGAAAATGCGCGGACGCATGGAACGCCTCAACGTAGGAGCCTCATCAAGCGCAGTGCTCCCCATGCGCGTCGTCTTCTCCTTAAAATCAAGCACCCCGTACTGGTCGATAAACTTCACCTTCCCCTTGCAATCCCTGTCCACCGTCACCAGCTTCTCCAATGCGCTCACCTTCTGCTGCAACAGCACCCCCCACTTATTCGTGTACTTAACCTGATAATTATCGCTAATTGTAACTGCCATAATAATATAATAACTAACTGTTAATAACTCTTGTCCTTACTCGCTCTCCATGACCCTAAAACCCCATCAGGCGGTTATACTGCTCGTCGGCATACCTGTGATTGGCATGGTTCGGATTCATAAACGCCTCATGTAAAGGGTGGCTCGGATCATTCATCATCCTCTCCGCCTCCGCCTTCCCCCCGGCAGCCGCGCCCCCGGGCATGTTAAGCCCCTTGGCAGGCTCATCCTGCATCATCGCCCCCATCTGCGCCAGCAACCGGATCATCACCGGATTCGTGCCAATCACCGGATCATCCACCACGGCACGCACCTCCTCACCACTCACCCCGGTCATCTTGGACAGCATCTCCAGCGCACTCACCGCACTCCTCACATGCGCCCCATAGTCATCTCCCCACAACCCCTCCAGCTCAGCCTTCACAGCGGCCACGCGCTCAGCCTCGGCGGCATCCGCCGCCCTCTGAGCCTCTGCGCTCCGGGTGGCAAACTCATGCACAATCCCCTCAAACGCCTCCTTCGGCACCCCCAGCTCCCAAGCCTTGCGGCCCAGCACCTCCACCGCCTCCGCATCCCACACCCCCTCCGGCAGCCCCTCCGGGGCAGCGGGCAAAAACTCATCGCCCGCAAACTCCTTATTCATCCCAAGAGCCTCCCTCCATGCCGTCATCGCCGCCTCATCCCCCAAATCATACCGCAGCACGGCGCCCGCTCCGGGCGCACCGCTTCCGCCATCTCCACTACTGTTGCCGCCGTCTCCTTCTCCTCCATCCCCGTCACCGTTTCCGGCCCCATCTCCACCAGCATTATCTCCGGCACCAGCCATCAGGCTTACCGGGCCACCGCCGCCATTTGCGCCCCCGTCACCAGCCTCCTCGCGCAAAAAACCATTCGCAACCAATTTACCAATAAACATAATAATTAATCTCTAGTCTTTAATACTTAATAAATCCACCAACGCCACCTCACGCATCCCCCTGTCCAGCTCCCGCCCGCCACGCTCAAACCTCACCCGTTCCACCCCCTGCGCCTGCTCGCCCAGACAACCCCGTGCCAGCTCCACCAACTCATGAACACTACCCCACGCCAAATGCACATAAAACACGCGCCCCCCATCCACCAGCCACCCCAGCAACACAACCTCCCCGCTCACCGCCGCCACACCTCCCGCATCCAGTACCCGTCTGCACTCCTCCCACAAACGCTCATGGCCGCCCGCATACCTCACCGCCCACTCATACCCGCTCATCCTTGGTAAAAAACCTGAAAAACTCCACGGCGGCGGGGTCGGTAATGACGAACTCCGGGTAATCACGGGAAGTGAACACCCTCCGCCCGCCCTGCGGATTGACGGCCTCCACGGTCAGCACCACGGCAAAAACGTATTCGCTACGATCATTCGCAACATCATACGTCATAGTAATACCTAACCGCGCCCACACCTGAACAGCCTGCCACGGCTCCGACAATCCCACCAGCGCGGCAACTACGGCGGCCATTGCCGGGGCATGGTCGGCTGGTATCTCGTCCTGATTAAAGCGGGCCGGAGGTCTATAACCGCACGCGTCCTGATAAATGGGCGTCAGGGTGAATTCCTGCCAGTTGCCGGGCTGCGGGAACTGAATTTGTATTTCTTCATTCATGATTCTTCAATGGGGGTGTTAATATCCACAAAATCAGCTGTTTCTTCGGCTTCAATAGCATTGACAGCCAAAGCTTCCAGACCGTAAAAAACCGGGTTCATGCCTCCGGGATGGTAATAGGTGTACTCTCCGGTTCCCGCATAAACGGCAACATCGCCAGCCGTATTATTCACCACATCAGTCACCCACATGGAAGCGCCGACTCCCGTCTCAAAATTGCTGACCCCCCGGCACGTTGCAATTTGATACAGATTATTCCCCTGTCCCCCCGTGAGCATGAGCCAGAGCGCACCCGTATTCTCATACTTGGCAATATTAGCTACCGATTTCTGCTGGTAAATAACCTTGGCAATCGTCCACGGAACAGGCTCATTCTGACTGGCTGGGATGAAGCTGGTAGTGGTTTTCACCTGCCAGCCATCCGCGGCTGTCAGCGCGTAAATCTCACGCACCTTTATTATATAACCGTTGCGCTGTGTGTCCCTGACATTGTCAAAAGTAATATCCAGAATTTCGCCGTGATTGTAAGCCAAACCGTTTGCCGGGA
>OGFW01000517.1_pt1 | contig 40553 bp, 47 predicted proteins | sample 1570991 | NCBI WGS metagenome assembly OGFW01 (sample SAMEA2582074, study PRJEB24529) | metagenome | biome: Human gut stool | place: China | collected 2011
TTGCAAAAATCGGTGAAAACATCAACGTACGTCGTTTTGTTCGCTACGGTTTGGGCGAAGGCATTGAAAAACGCCAAGATGACTTCGTAGCAGAAGTAATGGCATCTGTTGGTAAATAATTAATAAATAATAAGAGAACACCGTATCGTGTTCTCTTATTTTGCAATAGAGGAGTATACAAATGGCAAAGAGACACTTTAAACGTATTGTTTTGAAGTTAAGTGGTGAAGCATTAGCGGGTGATCAAGGTTTTGGTATTAACCCTGATGTAGTTGAAAAGTTTGCACAAGAAATCGCAGCTTTGGCAAAATCCACTGATTTAGAAATCGCTATTGTTGTTGGTGGCGGTAACCTATGGAGAGGGTTAGCTGGTAGTAATCAAGGTATGGATCGTGCTACAGCTGACTATATGGGCATGTTGGCAACAGTGATGAACTCCTTAGCATTGCAAGATGCATTAGAACAAGCTGGCGTGGATACTCGCGTACAAACCGCTATTGAAATGCAGGAAATTGCAGAGCCTTATATTCGTCGTCGTGCAATTCGTCACTTGGAGAAAAAACGTATCGTTATCTTTGGCGCAGGCCTTGGGAAACCTTATTTCTCCACTGATACAACAGCTGCATTGCGCGCTGCAGAAATTGAAGCTGATGCAATTTTGATGGCTAAAAAGTTTGCTGATGGTGTATATGATTCTGATCCAAAAACAAATCCTAATGCCGTTAAATTTGATGAATTAACATATAATGACATTATTACAAAAGAATTAAAAGTAATGGATTCTACATCCACTACATTATGTAAAGACAATAATATCCCTATTATCGTTTTCAGCATGGATATTCCTGGTAATATTACCAAAGCTGCAAAAGGTGAAGAAGTAGGGACTATCGTTCGCGGATATTAGACTAATTTTAAAAACCCAGTAAACACGCTGTTTACTGGGTTTTTGCTTTTCCAAAAATGCCAAAAATTGCTATATTTCTTTACGGTAGCTCACCCGTGGCTCACCTTTTATGAGGTCATCGCAGGTCGGTAATTTATTCACAGCCTCTACATATTGATTCATAGTCTTGTGCGTGTAAATGTCTTGTGTGATATTGCCCGCGGTGGAGTGGCCAACAATGTGCTTAACAATAATTTCCGGAATTTCTGCATTACTGCACATGGTAATGAACGTATGCCTTGTATCATGTGGCACATGTTCGCCCAGATTGAGTTCTCGGCATATTTTAGTAAAGTGAGTACGATATATATTCTTACTTGGAGATTTAAATAACATATTTGAACGATTGAATAGGGCTTCATTGTAGAAAGCTGATACAATTGGGTAAATGCATTCCGCTATTGGTATGATTCTACGTTTACCAGCGTCCGTTTTAGATCCGCCAACCATATATCGTTCCTTTAGATGCACATCCTCGATTTTAATGCCGTATAATTCAGAAATTCTAAGGCCAGTGTAAATATAAAGTAGCAATATTTGAGCCGTACGCTCGTTTTTATGCTCCCATAATGTGATTATATGGCTTGTAGTAAAAACTTCCGCTATGCGTGTGCTAGGGGCGTTTTTTGAGATTATAATATCCCGCATATAGTTCTTAGATAAAACTTCGTGTTTAATACCAACATTCATCACACGAACCAAGATAGCCTTGACCGATTGGAGGTAGGACTGCTTCCTGGTCGGGTCATCAAAGAAGGATTGAACGTGAGGAACACGTAATGTGGTGACATCCTGAGATAAGAGATGCGCAAAGTGGTCCCGCACAATTTCAATCTGCTGAATCCGTCCTTTAGTCAAGCCTTGACGCTTTGACTCTTCAATCGTCCAATCAAACACCTGGCCAAAGGTAGTCATCTTACGTTCTGCAAAGGCATCCGGGTTACTCGCAAATTGTGCGAGCGCCTGGTATGCATCGGCTTGCTTAGCAAAAGTCCCTAGTGAGCGCTTAATGGGTTTTCCTTCAGCAGTCCACCCAGTTGTAATAACAGCTCGGTAGGGCTTACGAAGGTTCTTATGTTTCATTTTATATACGGAGCCTGTTCCGTTGGCTCGTTTCATCGCCATAATATATCCTCCTAAAATACCCCTATCGTGTGATAGGGGTATTATTTTATTTAGATAGCTTATTTACATCTAAGTTATTATCAACAATATCTCCGAGTTCGTATAAGGTTAGCGCAGTTTTAATCTGTTTGACTTCTTCAGAGGATAGCGCGTAGTCTTTATAATATTGTGATCCTCGATATCTGATTATTGGGTTACTGCCCTGGGTTAAAATACTCAGCCCTTTATCTATTTCAGGAATTGTTAGTAGCGCATACTCATAAGTTCCCGAATCATCTAGCCTAATATTTTTGCCTCCGCCACTTTGTCCGGCGATGACGCCGTGCATCGTGTAATCATATTTACCTACAGAACTGGAGAATGTTAACTTATCCCAAAATATCCAATTTGTAGATATATCTAATGGAGCAAAGGTAACAAATTTGATAAAAGGCCCTACTAAATGGCCCGAAGAATCTACGGAAGCAACCCATGATACAGAGTTATTCGGTTGTATCTCTCTTTGACTAGAACTGTAGAATTTATATTCCCTGTCTACTTGATCATATTCAAAGTTTGTGTTGTTTAGAATAGTATATATTTTCTTTTCTGCATCAGCCTTTTTCGTCAGCTTGGCTTCTTTATCCTTTGCTTCTTGGGCCTTGCGCGCATCTTCTGATGCGGCATAAGCTGCTCGTTCCGAGGCCTTTTGATGGTAGTCAGTTATTACGTAACCTACCAATACAGCCATAATTACCCCTACAATAGCTGTTACTAACAATTTTTTATTCATACTTAGCTCTCCTTAAATTTAAAATACAGAGCGACTAAATAGACCCTGATATGTACCTACGTTTAATAGTCATGATACGAGGCCCCCTATCCATTAGAGTTATTATTGAGATATGCTTGCTTAGCATTATGAATTTCATTACGCGTATGCTCAGTAACAGCATAACGATCCTGCTCATGCTTGACCATGATATCTAGTTCGTGCTTTAGGTCAAACATATGAGTTAACGAATTTTTTAAAAAGCCCAAAGCTAAGGCTTGGCTTTCATTTAGCTCTGATGTTTCCATAGATGAAATAAATAATTTAATTCCTTCAATTCCATTAGTAAGTTCTCGGATATTTCGTTCGTAAGTAGTATAATATTGTTGAGTTTCTTTACTTAGCAAGTCCAAAATTAAAGACATTCCTTCGAGATATTCGGGCTGTTTCCTACCGATAAACTTTAGTAGGTTGAGAAGCTGCATGTACGGAACGTTAGCAGTATTTGATAAAATAAACTCATATATTTCATGTCGGAATCTTACAATCGCTTCATGTTGGAGCTTTAGATTTTCATTAAACGTCTCAATCATGGACCATTCTTTTGTTCGTTTATCGTCAGTAAGCCCAAGAATATACTCCGGAGTAGTATCGAGCGCTTTTGCGATAACTTTTATAGTTTTAATTGGTAGATTCTCAGCGTCAGCGCTTTCGTATCGGTAGTAAGTAGCGCGGGAGATGTTCGCCCGCTTAGCCATCTCATCTACTGAGTAGTTTTGTTCTTGCCGTAAGGCTTTGATACGTTCGCCTATGGTTAATGTATTCATGATTATACCTCATATAATAATATCATCTTATGTGATGATTATATAACAAAAGTATCAAAAATACAACACTTTGTTTTAAAAATATACAACTTTGTTTTAAAATTAATTTAAATGTGGCAAATTTGTCTCAAAATGTTTGACTTTGAGACATCGCTCGATTATACTATGGTTAGTGAATGAAGTAAATCACATAAGGAGGTGAAATGATGAACACTAAAAAACTAAAAGCTGCCATCATTGAACGGGGATATAGTATGGGCCAGTTTGCAGAAATTATCGACATGGATAGGTCAAAGTTCTACCGTAGACTTTCCAGGGATGGAGATACGTTTACGATAGCCGAAGTTTTATCCATTAAGGACAAGCTTAATTTATCCCCAAAGGATGTTGTAGATATTTTTTTACCTTGAAAGTCTCAAAATATAGAATTTGAGACAAATTTTATTAAAATGAGGTACTCACTATGAATAATGTACAGGTATTTACCAATGACGTATTTGGCAACGTGCGAATCCTAATGCGCAATAATGTGCCCTGGTTTATAGCTAAAGATGTATGTGACTGCTTAGAAATCAACAATTCGAGGCAGGCGTTAAGCCGATTAGACGCGGATGAAAAAGATAGCGTCATTTTAAATGACGGTACCCCTGGTAACCCTGAGAAGTCGGTAGTAAATGAATATGGCTTATATAGTTTAGTACTTTCAAGTCGAAAACAAGAGGCGAAAGAGTTTAAACGCTGGATAACGCATGAAGTACTTCCTAATGTACGTATGCATGGGGCGTACATGACTGATACTGTACTGAAACAGGCGATACAAAGTCCAGACTTCCTCATAGAGTTGGCCTCTCAGCTTAAAACTGAAAAAGCTGCACGTAAACATGCAGAGCTAACTATTGTGCAACAAGCTCCGAAAGTCTTGTTCGCTGATGCGGTCGCCACTAGCCACACAAGTATTTTAATAGGTGATTTAGCAAAGTTACTAAAACAAAACGGTGTAGACACCGGGCAGAAGCGATTGTTTGAACAATTACGCTCTGATGGGTACCTCATCAAAAGTGGTAATAGCAAGAACATGCCAACACAGCGCTCTATGGAATTAGGCCTGTTTGAGGTTAAAGAAAGTACACTGGTAAATTCAGATGGAAGCACTCGAATTACCAGAACAACAAAAGTGACCGGTAAAGGGCAAGTGTATTTTGTTAATAAATATGCCGGTATAGGAGGTAACTATGAACAATGAAAATGATGATCGTATCATCATCGAACATTTACACGTCCAACAGATTCATCGAACCGCTAAGATTGACCTCTGGTTCAACCGAATCTTTGGACTTTTGATGGCGGTAACACTTGCAGTTATCCTCATCTACTTTGTCACTGTGTTGGCGATGTTATGAACCCAACCATTACAGTGAAACAAATGGCTAGCGTTTTAGGCCTAACCCTTACAGCGGTTAGAGAGGGCATCGCTAACAACCATTATAAAGCCTTCGCCTATTGCTATGGCAAAGGCAAGAAACGAACCTTCTTCATTGACCGGTTCGGATTTGAAACATACCTGGCTCGAACAGGGAGAAGTGAAGAGTACATCAAGGAGGCATTTAATCATGCATGCATTTCTTAAATTAGTAGCCGGGTTAATCCTTATGGGCTCCGTTGGTAGCCTCGAGATTGACCGCATAGGCTTTACTCAGTATTTTGTGCAATGCGCTTTAGGCCTAGCATTATGGATTGTGGCCGAGCAAGGGCAAACAATAAGACGGCTCCAAAGGAGACAACGATGAGGCGGAAACCAAGCATCCCGATGATGCGGCTCAAGAACGGTTTCGACCTTAAGAAACTGATTTACGATAACACGCCGTATGGGCTCTGTAGTTTCGGCGAAGTCCTAGGAATTAGCTCCACGACATTAGTTAAGATATCACAGTACCTACCTGTACGTATGAGTACTGCCAGGTTAGTCGCAAAAGGACTTGGCCAACGAATAGATTTCTTATTCGACCAGTGTTCGATTCAACAAAAGACCTGGGGCAACCGATTTGGATACCGCATGAAGCCGGAAGTATTCCGTAAGGTGCTAGCTGATAAGGGCTTGACCATTCAAGACGTCGCTGAGATGTGCGGGATGCACTATGGAACTCTATATAGTCATCTGAGTGGAAAGAATAAGTCGATGTCCTTTAGGAAGGCTGTTATCTTAGCCGATAAGCTAAGTATCGACATCGGGCTATTATTTGATTTTAGTCAGTATTAAGTGAGGATATCCTCACATGGGCAATGATGGCCAATTGGTACGGAGCCCAACGGTAGTATATTTTGCAATTTAGCAGAAAGGAGGTTTCTATGCAGAACCCTACAAAGAACAACGTACGGACCTTTGTTAGAAGTCTGTACAACGCTCGGCTTCTGGAACAAACCGAAGCAGAAAGCGTAGCGCTCGAATCACACTACATTAGCCTTGAGGCTGACGGACGTGTAGCAGCTGCTGAAGCATTCCACAAAGTCATTAACGGCTTACGTGAAGCACGGAAAGGCGCCCAACGTTTGGAAGAACTTGGCTATGGCACACTAGCGAATAAGCTCGTACCTGATGCGGATAATTTCATCCAACGCATGTGCAAACCACTCCACGAATGGTGGTATGACAATCTCGATGTTAACTCCGAGAAGGGCCAAAAGTGGCATGCAGTCCTCGAAGTGGCCAAACCTTACGAAATTGAGATTCGTAAGCTGAAGTCCGCACGGAATGCATTGAATAACATTATTGATCGCTCCGCTTCAGGGAAGCAAGCCGTAGTCGAGCTTAAGAAATTTGGCTTCGACTATGACACCTGGGCTCATGCACAAGTTGATATCGGCGGTCCTACTGACTTTGATATTCTTAAACGCCCAAAAGAAAATGACCGCATCAGTACTGGGAATACTGACACGGCCACATCAAAATAATTTGACACTTATATTATACGAGGTATTTGAACTATGAACAAGAAAGTAATTGTATCCACGCTCGCGATCTCCGCATTAGCGGTTAACGTATTCGCACAAGGTAGTAATTTAGGCCCTAATGGCACCGCTAATGGGGACGCAAGCCTAGTGATTGGTACGAATAATACAACAACTACAAACGCTACATCCGCTTTTATTGCAGGTACACAAAATACAGTATCCGCCCCAAACGGCATCGCCTTTGGTACGAATAATTCGGTAACTGGGGAAAATGGTTTCGCCGGTGGTAACGATGCAAAAGCATCCGGCCGTAACTCCTTCGCATTCGGCTCTCATGCTGAGAGCTTAGTTGAGTACACCATCGCCATCGGTAATCAGGCTAGAACTGCAGCTTATGATAGCGTTGCTATCGGTAATGGTGCGTTCGTCTCAGGTGAAAGCTCCGTGGCCTTTGGTCGGTCCAACAACGTAACTGGAGAAAACTCCGTCGCAATTGGTGCTAACAATGGCACCATAGCAGGTGGTCAGTCCGCCGTAGTTGGCTACAACAACAAAATTGGCTCCCAAAAGGAACAACTCGTGTTCGGCTCGAACTCCGAAGCTAACGCCCAAGGAGCACTAGTATTTGGTACACACTCCAAAGCGTTAGCTACGGATGCAGTTGCATTTGGTAATAATGCATTAGCTGATAAGGCAAACGCAGTTGCCATCGGCACCAACTCGGTGACCGATGATGCGGTCGGAGTTGATGGGGTAGACCTTAACGGTACACGCCACATCTTCGCCGGCGAGCAACCTGGCGCCGTAGTTTCCTTTGGTTCAAAAGCGCGTACTGGTGCGGGTGGCGTAGCTCAATATAATCGTCAGCTCCAAAACGTGAGTGCCGGACGTGTTGAAGCGGATAGCTTGGACGCGGTCAATGGTAGTCAACTCTTTGCGGCTTATGACGAGATTAATAATCTCGGCGCGAAAGTGCGTACTAATACGGCTGATATCAGCACGCTTCAAGATACATCTGCTAACCACGAAACGCGTATCACTAATTTAGAAAACCGCCAATACAACATGGCGGGTGAAATTAATAACCGCATCAACGCAACAGACCAACGAATTAATCGATTAGGCGCTAGCTCCGCAGCATTAGCAGGGCTCCATCCTTTGGAGTTCAACCGAAACGATAAGGTCAGCTACGCTGTAAGTTACGGTCATTACCGTAAGGCAAACGCCGTAGCACTTGGTGTATTCGCTAGACCTAATGAACGTGTTATGGTAGGCTTCGGCGCCACATTAGGCGGTGAAAGCCAATACACCATTAATCTTGCCTTTAAAACAGGCAAAGGTTCTGATTACCTCGCTGAGGCTAAGGATGCGCAAAGCCGTATCAGCAAGTTGGAACGATTGGTTGATGAGTTAACGCAAGAAGTTGCTGCTCAACGTCGCATTTAGGAGGTCACTATGAATAAATCTAAAACTCACACACTATCAATCAATATGGATTTGAGCGAAGACTACAGCTCCTGCCGATGTGCATGTAGAACCACATTAACAGATCAGAAGGTACTTGGCGCAATGTTAGCTAGCGCAGTTGTTTCAATCGCTCACGACTATAGCCGAGACCCGCACGCGTTTGCAAAGGCAGTAACCTGTACGGTTATGGAATTTATTGATAAACCGGGATTTACAAAACCCAAAGAACAATTATCTTAGGGGGGGTATTGCGAATGGCTCGGAAAAATAGAAGAAAACGGATTGTGAAAGATACTGCAATAGAGCAGTTAATTTCACCTAAAGCACCTATTACACCTCCACCTAGTCCGTGGGATGTTAGTAAATCCCTACGGGAACAATCTAAACGTAACAAGATTGTTACGGAGCGACTTACAAAGATTGATACCTGGGTGACTAGAGCATGCCAAGTCGTATTCATCATCTTAGGTGTTTGTGTTCTCATGCTGTTACACGTTAACGGCATTATTTAGATATTAACCAGAAAGGATTTTACTCATGATAAGAATTACTTTTGAAGCAAAAAATTATGTATCTCTTTGTGAAGAACTTAAATTGTTCCTCAGCTACAGTAATATACCTACGACGGAAGAACCGCCCACAGCTCCTGTGGTACCCGCCACAGTCCAAGCTCCGCCGGTGGCTCCAGTCGCTCATCCTACTCCAGTAGCACCTGTGGTACCGACATCTGTGTCGGTACCAACGACTCCAGAACCAATGCAAGCACCGCCTACACCGGCTGTACCTGTAGCACCGGTTAAGGAATATACCTTGGAAGAAATTCAAGTGGCATTGCAACCATTAATGGATGCAGGTCGCACGAATGAAATCGTTGGTCTAATGCAAAAGTACAAAGTGGCAAGCCTTCCTGAGCTTCCAAAGGATCAATTCCCTAATCTCGTAGTCGACCTTCGCAACATGGGGGCTCGAATCTAATGGCTAGTCATGCGCTACTAAGCGCATCAAGTTCCCATAGGTGGCTACATTGTACGGGGGCGCCTCGTTTAGAGGCGACCTTCCCAGATACTACATCAGAGTATGCAAAGGAAGGAACCCTCGCACATGAACTATGTGAATTGAAATTAAAAAAATACACTACAGCAATGGCCAAAGGTACTTACACCAGGGCCTATAACAAAATCAAAAAGAATGAGTTATGGGCGCCTGAAATGGACGAAACCACAGACGTGTATCTTGAATACATCAAGTCCATCATGTTAAGTTACAAGGTCGCTCCTGTGGTGGTCATCGAAAAGCGTGTTGACTTTAGCCAATATGTACCCGAAGGATTCGGTACGGCGGACTGTATCATCTTGGCCGGTGATACGCTCCATATCGTCGATTATAAACACGGAAAAGGTGTTGTAGTTGATGCGGATCACAATCCACAGATGATGTTATATGCCCTCGGGGCGATGCACGATTATAGTCTCTTGTATAAGTTCAGCACTATTAAGATGACCATTGTACAGCCTCGTGTTAACAACATTTCAGAGTTTGAAATGTCCGCCGATGCGCTCCGTAAATGGGGTGAGGAGGTAGTCGCGCCAAAGGCTAAGGAGGCCTACGAAATGGAAGGCCACACATTTGAGGCTGGCGCCTGGTGTGGGTTCTGCAGGGCAAAGGCTCAATGTCGAACACGATGTAAACATTTCGATGCGATGCACTCTCTCACTTCTAAAGACCCTCGTCTGATTAGCCTTGAAGAACTAGGCACCTACTTAGAACATGGCAAGGATATTGAATCTTGGTACAAGGATATCAAGGAATACGCATTATCTGAATCCTTAGCCGGTGCGGAGGTGCCTGGTTGGAAAGCAGTAGAGGGCAGAGGCTCGCGTGTATTCCAAGATGGCGATGCCGCCATTCAAACCCTTATTAATGGCGGGGTAGATGAATCTATCCTCTATGAACGTAAGGTTCTTACCTTGGCTCAAATCGAAAAGGCCATCGGTAAGAAGGAATTTAATGAACTCGTAGGCGACCAGGTCGTTAAGAACCCTGGAAAACCTACTCTTGTAGTTGATACGGATAAGCGCCCACGTATCACGAACCAACCTAGTGCGGCGCAAGTATTTAATACCAATGGAGGTAATTAATTATGGCATTCCAATGCAAACCAACAGAAGTTCTTTTACAAAACGTACGTTTATCCTTTGTTCATTTACTTGAACCATATACTAACCCTAACAATTTTAGCGAAGCTAAATACAGTGCTATGATTCTTGTACCAAAATCTGACACCACACAAGTTCAAGCAATTCAGCAAGCTATTGAAGCAGCAATCGCTGATGCACGTGTTAAACATGGTGCCAAAGTACCGGCTCAACCTAAAACACCAATTCACGATGGTGATGGCTACACGCCAGGCGGTAAAGAATACGGCCCTGAATGTAAAGGTCATTACGTATTCAATGCTTCTCAATCCATGAAGTTCAAGCCAGAAGTAGTCGACCTTCAAGGTCAACCACTTACTGAACCTGGCCAAGTATACTCTGGCATGTATGCCAATGTATTGGTTAACTTCTATTTCTACAATAACCAATCATCTGGTATCTCCGCCGGTTTAGGCCCTGTGCAAAAAGTACGTGACGGCGAACCTCTTGGCGGTGGCCAACCTGCATCCGCTGCATCCGTATTCGGAGCTCCTCAAGGTAGCGCAGCAAATGTATTCGGTGGAGCTGAAGCTGTTCCAGCTATCAACCCTGTTACTGGCCTTCCAATGTAATAGGTGGCCATTATGCGCCACTTAAACATTGATATTGAAACATTCTCATCCAATGACATCGGCGCAGGGGTATACAAATATGTCGAAGCGGAGGATTTCGAAATCCTCCTATTCGCATATGCGTATGACTTTGGCCATGTTGAAGTCGTGGATCTAGCACAAGGGGAAACAATACCGGATGAGGTTATTGCAGACCTCAAAAATCCGGATGTCATTAAACATGCCTACAATGCTCAGTTTGAAATCACCTGTCTCAATAAGGCCGGATATGTTACGCCTTTACGTCAATGGCACTGCACGATGATACACGGAGCCTATTTAGGGTATCCTATGGGCCTTGCTAAGTTAGGCGTTGCCCTAGGGCTACCGCAAGATAAATTAAAGGATAAAGCTGGCAAGGCTTTAATCCGATATTTTAGTATTCCTTGTAAACCGACTAAGTCTAACGGCGGTCGAACTCGTAACCTGCCACATCATGAGCCAGAAAAATGGCGAACCTATGTCGAATACAACCGGCAGGATGTAGTTACTGAAATGGAATGTTATAAACGGCTGGCATCGTTTCCGGTACCTGATGAGACATGGAACGATTGGTACATCGATATTGAAATCAATAATCGTGGTGTACTCATCGACCATGACCTGGTTATCGGCGCCCTTTGCATCGATGAGGAAAACACCAATATTCTTACAAAGGAAGCTCAGGATATTACCCGGCTAGCCAATCCAAACTCTACACAGGCGCTTCTTAATTGGATTAACACCAACACAGGGGCTAACCTGCCTAATCTAACGAAGGATACAGTTGATAGTGCTCTTAAGAGTGATATTAATCAAGTGGCCAAACGTGTGCTTACCCTACGCAAGAAACTGGCCAAATCATCCGTATCAAAGTACGTCAAGATGGAAGAATCTTGGGGATCAGATTATCGCCTCAGAGGCGTGTTACAGTTTTACGGAGCTAATCGTACTGGACGATGGGCGGGACGGCTTATACAGGTCCAAAACCTACCAAGAAACTACATTGAAACGCTCGATGTCGCACGTTCACTCGTGACACATCGTAATCGAGTAGGGTTGGAGCTCTTATATGGTGATGTAGCGGATACGCTCTCACAATTAATCCGTACGGCTATTATCGCCCCAGAGGGTAAGACATTATGCGTGGCTGACTTCTCTGCCATTGAAGCTCGGGTTATCGCCTGGCTAAGCGGTGAGCAGTGGCGTCAGCAGGTATTCGCCCATGATGGTGATATCTACTGTGCTTCGGCGTCATCGATGTTTGGCGTTCCCGTCGTGAAACACGGTGAAAACGGACACCTACGACAAAAGGGTAAGGTCGCAGAACTAGCCCTTGGATATCAAGGAGGCGTCAACGCATTAAAGGCTATGGGCGCCCTTGATATGGGGCTTGCGGAAGAAGAACTTCCGGACATTGTTCGATTATGGCGTGAAGCGTCACCGCGTATTCGGGACTTATGGTACCAGGTAGAAAACGCTGCGGTGTACACAGTAACCACGGGCAACCCTATGGGCCTTGACCACGGCATTATATTTCGTTTAGAAATTGATCCAATATACGGCTATCGTTACATGACAATTGAGTTACCAAGTGGGCGGAAGCTATTTTATCCTGGTGCGTATATCAAGGAAAACCAATTCGGTAAGGACGCCGTCCATTTCAAGGCGCAATTCAACAACGCCTGGGTGGATGACAGTACATACGGGGGGAAACTCGTAGAAAACATTACCCAAGCCGTAGCTCGTGACTGCCTGGCAGTTACGTTGAGACGATTAACGATAGCCGGATATCCAATTACTATGCACATCCACGATGAAGCGGTTATGGAAATCCCGGCCGAAGGTAAGGATGAAACGCTTAATAAGGTTAACGCTTTATTTGGGGCTCCGATTCCCTGGGCGGAAGGGTTACACCTCTCAGCGGCCGGATTCACCAGTGATTATTATATGAAGGAGTAGAAAGGGCGTTGGCCATATGATTAATGATAAAAAACTAATAATTAGCGTAGGCCAAAGTCGCACGTCCAAACAATGGGCTCAAACGGAGCTGATGTGGTCCGAGTTCATTGAACGACTTCGTACACCGCAACGTACTACGGAGACCGTTGAGCAGTATCATCAGCTTCCAAAGTCCGCACAGGCTAAACTGAAGGACGTCGGCGGGTTCGTCGGAGGTAGCTTAATCGGTCTCCAACGTAAGGCGATTAATGTCACAGGTCGTGACCTTATCACTCTTGACCTTGACGCCATTGAGCCTGGTCAAACGGATAATGTAGTGCGTACAGTGGACACTTTAGGCATGGCGTACGTCGTGTACAGTACTCGTTCACACACGCCACACCGTCCGCGGTTACGTGTAGTCATTCCAACCGACCGCACCATGACGCCGGATGAGTACGAGCCTATCGCTCGTAAGGTGGCCAGCTTAATTGGTATAGGCATGATGGACTCGACTACGTTCGAAGCCTCTAGGCTCATGTACTGGCCAGGATGTTCTAGCGATGCACAATATGTGTTCCAATATGCGGATAAGCCGTTCTTATCGGCTGACGGCATCCTGGCTGAGTACACCGATTGGCGTGATGTGGCGTCATGGCCACAGGTACCAGGCTCCGAGACTTCGGTTAGAGTGAAACAGCTTCTTACGAAGCAACAGGACCCTCTAACTAAGCATGGTATCGTAGGCGCCTTTTGTAGGCAGTACGGTATCCGTGAGGCTATCGATACGTTCTTACCTCACGCCTACGCTTACGTTGACGGTTCAAACGACCGCCTAACCTACGTCGAAGGTTCTACCATCGGCGGTGCGGTGATATATGACGATGATAAGTTTTTATACTCACATCACAATACGGATCCGTGTGGTGGCCAACTCGTGAACGCCTTTGACCTGGTTCGATTACATAAGTTCCATGACCTTGACGAGACGGCCAAGGACGGCACACCACCACATAAGATGCCGTCGTTCCTCGCGATGAGTAAACTCGCCTTTGAGGACTCAGAGGTGGCCATCAGCATCCAACAGGAACGTGCGCGTGAGTCAGCTACGAATGTGTTTCAGGAATCGATAAGTAAATCTAATACTACCGATGTGACCGACCTTGACGCCAACGCTATGCTCGAGACGGAATGGATGAAGTCCGCAGACCTCAAGTATAACGAGAACAACGGGCTTAAGAAAACCCGTGATAATATCCTTAAGATTTTAACGCATGACCCGGCCATCAAGGGACGTATCGCATATGATAAGTTCGGTAGTCGGTATATGGCGATGGGTGCCTTACCATGGGCCCTATCGGAACACGGTAAACGCATTTGGACTGATACAGATGATAGTGGTATTCAGTGGTACCTTGAAAACAGATTTGATATTACCGGTAAAGATAAAGTCCTAGATAGCGTGTTACTGATAGCGAAACAAAACGCATTCAACCCAGTGACAGATTATTTGGATAGTCTTACCTGGGACGGTGTGGAACGATTAGATACAATCTTCATCGATTACCTGGGCGCAGAGGATAACGTGTATACCCGTGCGGTAGGTCGCAAGGCCTTCGTAGCTGCAGTAGCCCGTGCCTATGAGCCTGGATGCAAGTATGACACCATGCCTGTATTAGTCGGTGCCCAAGGGATAGGGAAATCATCTCTTATCCGTCTCATGGGCAAGGATTGGTATGCTGATGGGCTTAATACTTTTGATGGTAAAGAAGCTGCAGAAAGTATCCAAAATAGTTGGCTAGTTGAAGGCGGTGAAATGGCCGGGTATTCCAAGGCGGAAGAGAATGCATCGAAACAATTCTTATCACGCCAGGTCGACGTATTCCGTAAGGCGTATGGCAGGCGTACGGAAGAATATCCCCGCCAATGCGTGTTTTTTGGTTCCACTAACCAACACGAGTTCTTAAAGGATATTACAGGCAATCGTAGATTTTGGCCAATTCAATTAGGTTTAAAGAAACCAACAAAAAATGTATTTAAGAATTTACCCGGTGAAGTGGATCAGCTGTGGGCGGAAGCCAAAGCTAGATACCGTCAAGGGGAAAGCTTAATTATTGAAGATAATGAGGAAGTACTTCGCCTTGCAAATGTAGCACGTGAAAGCCATATGGAAGGAAATGCTAAAGCAGGTGTGGTAGCTGAGTTCTTGAAACAGAAAGTACCTGAGAATTGGAGCACGATGTCTCCTAAAGCACGGGACATGTTTATGTCTGGCACACATGCGGTCCCTGGACAGGTGTTAGTGTTCCGTGACAGGGTGTGTGCTGCAGAAGTATGGGTTGAATGTTTCGGGCGTCCGCTATCTTGGATGAAGAAGTCAGATAGCCGAGAGCTTAATCAAATTTTAGATAACATTCCATTCTTAATGAGGTTTGATTCGATGAAAAAATTTGGGCCTTATGGCGCCCAAAGAGGATTCTCAATTATACCCGGATTGATGTAATTTTCGAAGGTAACATTCCTGAAAATACCCCCATATTCTCAAAAAGAATGTTACCTGAGAATGTTACTATGTTACCCGAATGTTACCCGAATGTTACCTAGAATGTTACCCTAACAAACCTAGTGTTTATCTATATTTATAGTACTTATTATATATAAAGGTAACATTTATATATATATGTAGTAGAAATATATATATTTAAGTACGTTATAGGGGTTAAACGGGGTTAAATAGGGTATGTATCTATATGTAAAGAAAAAAAGTGTAACTTTGTTACCTTGCGTAAATGATAATCTCAAAATGGAGGTGTGATAGATGCTTGAAAAACTAGTCGAACAGAAATTGGTTCGGGGTGTTAGAGAGTTGGGCGGTAAGGCCTATAAGTTCGTATCGCCTGGCAATGTCGGGGTGCCTGATCGGATTGTGATATGGCCGGACGGTACCGTTCAATTCGTAGAGCTTAAAACGACACGAGGTCGATTAAGCCAACTACAGGATGTGCAGTGTAAGAAACTATTGAGCCTACTGCAGACCGTTTACATCCTTTACGGCCCGGAAGCCGTTAAGGACTACCTAACGAATGAAGGTGGTATTCATGGCGAGAGTTCCGTGTAAGAACTGTACCAGGCGCGCACCTGGCTGTCATGGCATGTGTTCCGACTATAGCTTGTACAAATTACTTAGTAAGTACGAAAAAGCGAAGGAGCATGATGATACCGTTGTACAGTCATATATCATGACTAACGTTCGAAAGATTCGTCACAAAATGCAGAAGGCAAAGTACGGATGCACGGTTAAAGATTAGGAGGTGATGCCATATGATATTCAAGCCACATCCCTATCAAGATTACTGTATTTCACGAGTGATTAAGCAACAAAAGATAGGGCTATTCTTGGATATGGGTTGAATGGTTTAGGAAAAACCATCATAACCCTATCCGCTATATACCAGTTGAAATACAACTACTTCCAGGTTAAGAAGGTGCTTATCATAGCGCCTAAGAAGGTAGCGGAAGCCACCTGGCAACGTGAAGCGGCCAAATGGGACGGCGTTGGTATTCTTAGAATATCCACAGTTCTAGGTCCGTTAAAGAAACGAATACAAGCACTAAATACACCGGCGGATATCTACATCATCAATCGCGAGAATGTATCGTGGCTGGTTAGCTACTATAAGAACGCCTGGCCATTCGATATGGTGGTAGTCGATGAGTCGAGTTCCTTTAAATCTCATCGAGCTAAACGATTCAAGGACTTATCAAATATGTATAACCATATCAACCGAATGGTGCTGTTAACTGGCACACCATCACCAAATGGGTTGAATGACCTATGGGCCCAGGTCTACTTGTTAGACCGTGGCCAAACATTAGGTAAGACATACACCGCATTTAGGGAACATTATTTTGACCCGGACCAACGAGGCCGTGATGTGATCTACAGCTACAAACCAAAGGCGAATACAGATGATGCGATTATGTCAGCCATAGCGCCATTATGTATCTCGATGAAGGCTAGCGATTACTTAGACCTTCCACCGATTGTGTACGATACGGTGCCTGTGGTGTTAGATGCTAAGGCGAAGAAAGCTTATGAAAGAATGGAACGTGATGCCGTCCTTGAAGTATTTGGAGCAGATGAGGAAATCACCGCCATGAGTGCGGCTGCTTTATCCAATAAGCTCCAACAGTTGGCCAACGGAGCCGTGTATGATGATGAGCGTAACGTCCATAAAATCCATGATTGCAAGATAGAAGCCTTCATGGAGCTTATCGAACAACTACACGGTAAGCCGGCGTTAGTGTTCTACAATTTTAAACACGATTGTGCTAGGTTGAAGGATGCACTAGCAAAAACGGATCTGCGTGTACGAGAATTAAAAGGCGCCGATGAAGAGTTCGATTGGAACGCCGGTAAGATTGACATACTACTAGCACATCCCGCATCAACGGCATATGGTCTAAACCTACAAGATGGCGGTAATCATGTAATATGGTTCGGGCTTAATTGGAGCCTAGAGCTATATCAACAAGCGAACAAGCGGTTACATCGTCAAGGGCAAAATGAAAAGGTTATCATCCATCACCTTATCTCCGTAGGCACACGGGACGAGGATATGATGGAAGCCTTAGAAAAGAAAGACGAAGCACAAGAATATGTCCTTCAATCGTTGAAGGCACGGATTGATAAATATGTGAAAGGATAACACTATGAGCAGAATATGTAAGACTTGTGGAAGCCTATTCCAGGCTACCGGTAACGAACAAGAGTGCCCTACCTGTAGGGAAGGGTTCAACGATATCATGGATATCATCAAGGGACGAGACAGTAAGGACACAGTAAAAGACAGTAAAAAGACAGAAGCGCCACCTACTACACCAGAGCCATCGGCTAAGATGACTATCTGTAAGGTGTGTGGTAAGGAGTTCGAACAAACTGGCAAAGGTCGACCTGCTGTCAATTGTCCGGAATGTCGAGAGGCTTTGAAACATGAATATAAGGCGCCGTCTAAGGTGAAACCGGCTGAGACTAAAGCTAAGCCAACAGTATCCGTAGCAACGGATGGGGATAAAGCTAAGCTATATGGCAAGATTGAGGCTAAGCCGGAAGTAGCAGAATCACCTACACTAGATGTACCCGTCGTTGATGGTACGCTTAACGAGACGATGAACGATGCGGTACATCATCCACAGCATTACACCTTGCCAGGGCTAACCATTGAAAGTGTTGACGTCATTCGTGCGGTATTGACGCCTGAAGAGTTCAAAGGCTGGTGCAAGGGTAACGCATTAAAGTATTCCCTTCGAGCAGGTCGTAAGGATCCGGCGAAAGAAGTTCAAGACCTAGCGAAGGCAGGCGTGTTCTTGAGTTGGATTACCGGGGAGTAGCCTATGCATACCAGTGCAAGTTTCGAGAAACTGCTACACGACCACGGGCATTACCTGGATGACTTATACATAATCACTGTTCGATATGTTAACTACTTGGAGGAACAGTACGAGATGGCGTATGTACGAAGCGAAGAAGTCATCCGCGAATATAAGGTAGCGGGTAATGACCAATTCGATGATAAGACCTATTCGTATCCTTGGTACCATGACGAGCGTTGGGATGAAGCTACCGATACATTAGAAGCGATAGAGGATGAAGTCGATGAGCTGTACAAGATTGTAGAAGGGATGGATTACATATGACACAGGATAGTATTGATAGGGTGTGAGCGTATGGGTAAACGTACGAGTAAGGGGACACATCCTGGAATAAGGAAACTGCAAAGGCTGATAGATAGCCATAGACGACTAACCGACGTCGAGGCGCATCTGCAACGCCTGGAGCAAGAAGCGCGAAGTGAGTACCCCAACACCGAAGAGCAACAGCTGAATCTTAAGACAGCGTATCGTGATTTGCTTGAGGAGTCAAGGCGACTATCAAGGGAACGATATGAACTATGGGCTATCATCCATCAAGTGCCGAGCGATTGTGAGCGTACATTCCTTGAGTATCGCTACTACTTCGGCCTTGGCATGAAGGACGTCATTGAGGCGATGCACTACAGCGAGCCCCAGGTCTACCGCATACGTAAGATGGCTGTCAAGTCTTTTTGCAAACTTTTTGAAAATTTCTAAAACATGATATGAAATGATAGTTGCACTTTGTGTTACCTTATGGGTGTGGATACGGAATCGAGCGCCGTGTCCACGCACTGTAGGGTGGTTCATAGTGATACCTTTCATGTACTTACACTTCTCTCCTGGGCGGTAGCCCAAACATGAAGCGAAGCATTGAGGACTACGAACAACCGCGTAGTCCTTTTTGTTAGCTTTAACGAGAAAAGAAACACCCTAAATAGATTTGAAATTATTTTTAAAATTTTTGAAATAAAAAGGTACTTCCTCGACGGAAAATCGCCGGTGGTCGCCTCCGCGCGATGTTTGTCCGCATGTGAAAAATTTTTTCAAGTAGAAAGTACCCTACCAATAGACACTTACGGAAGGAGGCCCGAAATGGCCACGGAAAGACCCAAAGTCAAGTTCGATGACAACGGCGAGATCATTGTCACCACAAAAGTGTTATGCCAAATACTGGACCTCGGTCCGGAAATGATATCACGCCATAATCGTGCAGGTATGCCGAAGGTGGCCACGGGGTGGTGGAACGTTCGTGAAGTTCTTGTTTGGCTTGGCATGTCTAAGGATAAGGATGGAACGAAATCCGCTGCTCAAAGAAAACTTGAAGCCGAAGCTGACTATAAGGAAGCCAAAGCGAAACGCGAAAAGCGAATGAACGAAGTTCTTGAAGGCCAGTATATTGCGGTCGAGGACGTAACTCGGGAGTGGACTGGACGCGTTAATGAATTGAAATCATCCCTTGGGCTGTTACCCAAAGCGGTTAGCAAAGAATTTCCAGATGCAGAAACAAGGGTGATTGTAGAGAGGACGGTGAATGAGTGTGTCAACGAGTACCTCGAAAGCTACGCGCGTGACGGCGTCTACACGAAAACGAAGAAAAGTTAATTCGAAAGATTCCAGGAATCCGAATAAACAATGTCATTACAATTCATCGCACAAATCTAGTACTTCGTTTACGTGGACAGCGCAAGAACTTGAAGCTTTCAAGCCTCCGGAGCGGTACACCGTTTCCACATGGGCCGACAAGTTCAGAGTACTTCCAAGCACTAGTGCAGAACCCGGGCCATGGCACACGCACCGCACTCCATATTTAAGAGAACCAATGGATATGCTCAACAACGATTTAATCGAATCGATTGTACTGTGTTTCGGTGCACAGATTGGTAAGACCGAAGCTGAACTCAATATGATTGGGTTCGCCCTTCATCAATCAAAAGCACCAGTGATGATGGTGTATCCAACAGATATGCTAGCAAAGTTCAATAGTGAAAAACGTGTTCAGCCAATGATCACGAACACAGAACCGCTGGCCAACATGTACAACGAAAACGCAAGTTCAAAGTTAGAACTTAACTTCAACACAGGGAACTACATGGTATTGTCCGGTGCTAACTCTCCATCGAGTCTAGCGTCAAGGGCTATCAAATACGTGTTCTTCGATGAAGTCGATAAGTACCCAGTATTCTCCGGTAAAGAAGCGAATCCAATTAAGTTGGCAACGGAACGTACTAAAACGTTCGTTGATGCCAAACACGTGATGGTATCAACTCCAACAGTCGAAAATGGCAATATCTGGACCGCTTTCAAGCAAGCTCACGCACAGAAAGAGTACTATGTGCCGTGCCCACACTGTGGTGAGTATCAAAAGCTCGTGTTCAAACAGATTAAATGGCCCGATGAGGCTAAAGGCAATAAGGACCGCATCAGGGACACCGCCTACTATGAATGCGCGCATTGTAAGAAAGTGATACACGATAAGCACAAAATGGATATGCTCCGCAACGGAGAATGGCGAACCGAAAACGAGCCCGATTGTCGAGTGCGCTCGGTTGGCTACCACTTATCGTCCTTGTACTCTCCTTGGATAGCCTTTGGGAAAGTTGCGTACGAGTTCTTTACATCAAAGGATTTCCCGGACCAACTTATGAACTTTATCAACTCTTGGTTAGCTGAACCTTGGCGTAGCGCTAAGACGAAGAGTACGCAAGCGCTACATTTCACGGAATCAACTTATGAGCGTGGTGTAGTACCAGATAAGGCAACGCTACTTATTGCTAGCGTTGACGTACAGCTTGACCACTTCTGGTGGGAGGTTAGGGCATATGCGCCTGGCGTCAAGTCCTATCTTATCGACTATGGCCAAGCCAGTACATGGGATGACCTAGAGGAAATCATAGTTAACAGGGAATATCCAACAGAATACGGAGAACCTAGACAGGTGATGAAGGCGGGCATTGACTCAGGCTTCAGAACGGATGAGGTGTACCAATTCTGTGCAAGGTTCCCTGAAATATGTATTCCGCTCAAGGGTTCATCCAACCATAAGACCCTAACGGCGCCGTACTCAATGTCTAGCGTTGAAAAGGGTGTTATCGGCGGTCTTAAATTGTACGTCCTTAATACGGACTACTGGAAGGACTTCATATTTGCTCGGATGGTACGGCCAATTGATGAGGTAGGTACAATTCATTTGTTCAAAGATTGTCCACAGGAATATACAGACCATCTCCGGTCGGAAGAAAAACAAGAAATCCGCAACGTGAAAACGGGTGAAGTTACGGTGCAGTGGAAACCGCTCACGGGTCACCCTACGAATCACTTGCTAGATACATGTACATATAATGCTGCGGTAGCAGACATTGCGGGGGTGAAGTATTTAACCGAACCCGAAGAATACGAAGAATCCAATTCCGTAACCGAGACTATCGACTACGGCGTAGGAATGGGAAATACGAACCATTGGTTTAGATAAGGAGGTGAACCATGAGCGATGTAAACGAACAATTGGACCGTATCCGTGAAGTCATCGAGGATATCGAAACAAAAGGATATTCCGAGTTACAGATTGGCGGTAAGCGGTTCAAGGCAATTGACCTTCCCGTGTTGTATGCACGAGAGCAAACGTTAATGCAACGTGTTCATGAGGAGGCTACCGGTTTCCAAAGTGATGCATACGTGACATGGGGTGGACGATGAATATCTTAGATAAGGTAATCGGTTGGGTTAGCCCTGAAAGGGCGCTTAATCGTATCGCAGCACGAGAGGCTATTCGCCAATATGATGCGGCGTCAATGGACCGATTGAGTAGCGACTGGCAACCTGCTTATGGCACCGCCGAACAATTGGCCACCGGAGCGCGTGATCTTATTCGAGGTCGAGCTCGTGCAGCTGAAATGAACAGCGACTTAGCAGAGTCTGTAGTTACGGCGTTGATACGTAATGTAATTGGCGTTGGAATTAAGCCACAGGCAAAGGTAAGGAGCGGTAAAGGTAAGTTAAATACAAACCTTAACAACAAAATCGAAAAAGCATGGGACAAATGGACTGACGCTGAAAACGCGGACGTCCGAGGTCTGTCTAACTTTTACGAATTGCAGTCTATCGCGCTACGACGGATGCTGTATGACGGTGAAATTCTAGTTAATAAAACCGCACAAGGCGAATATCTTCCGCTATCGATTCAATTGATTGAAGCGGAGAATATCGGCGCGGTTAGCTTACAACATGGTAAGAATAACATCATCAACGGCGTGGAGGTTAACGAATATGGGAGGCCAGTTGCGTATCACGTATATCAAAGCGATCCAATGGGGTTACGCAGTTTCGACGCATTACGGTTAACTACTAACCAGGCGTTCTTATTATTCAAGCCTACGCGTACCTCTCAACTTCGAGGGATGAGTCACCTGGCATTAGTCCTTCGTCGTATCCACGATATTGACGAATACATGGACGCGGATTTAATCGCCGCCCGTGTATCTGCATGTTATAGTGCGTTCATTACATCTCAAAATTCAGCACGTCAAACGGCGACGCTACCACGGGATAGTAAAGGACGTCCTAATATGACACTAGCGCCAGGCATGGTTAGACACCTTAGCCCTGGTGAATCTATTGAATTTGCAGACCCTAAACGTAATGCAGGAACTGCAAGCGAATACTCGGCAACTCAGACACGAAGAATATCCTCCGGTCTAGGAATGAGCGCGGATATCGTGGCTCGTAATATATCTGGTAACTTCTCTGCAGCAAGGCAAAATCTGTTAGAGGACCAAAAGACCTTCCGACAATGGCAAGAATTTGTTATCGCACACTTTTGCATGCCGATTTGGAAAGCCTTTATTGACGCGCTATACCTATCTGGCGAACTACCATCGGACTACTTGGCGAATAAGGACAAGTATCAAGAAGTATCTTGGCTCGCGCCAGGTTGGTCGTGGATAGACCCAGTTAAGGAAGTGTCTGCCAATAAGGAAGCTATCAAATCCGGTCTTACAACCTTAGAGGATGTGTGCGCAGCATCTGGGCGTGATTGGGAAGAAGTTCTTGAACAACGGAAACTCGAACAGGATAGAGCCAAGGAGCTCGGGGTGTTACTAGATTATTCCAGTGAGTTGCAACCATTGATGGACCCAGATAGTGACAATAACGTCCAACAATCACAGGAAGGAGCTGATGGCTAATAATGGACGAAAATGAAAAACGTAGCGTTCAGGGTAATTATTGCCGTGAATCTACGATTGACCAAGTCGACTCCGACAATCGGACGGTAGAACTTTCCTTCTCCTCTGAAACGCCATATGGCCGTTGGTTCGGCGATGAAATCCTTTGCCATGATGAAGAATGTATCAATCTCGATAGATTTAACGATGGCTTAGGCACCGTGCTATTTAACCATGATCGTGATGCGGTCGTGGGGCACATCGAAAAGGTGTGGATTGAAGATAATCGAGGTAAAGCGTTAGTACGCTTTGACGAAGATGAACAATCCGACGCCATATTCAAGAAAGTCCAATCCGGTACGCTTCAAGGTGTTAGCGTTGGTTACTCTATTAACCGTTATGAAGTGCTAGAAGATGATAGTACTACATCCATGAATGGCCGTTTCACAGGCCCGGCATACGTCATCACCGATTGGGAACCTTTAGAAATCAGCATTGTATCCGTACCTGCAGACCCTACGGTCGGCGTAGGTCGCAGTGCAGATGATATTCAAATTCATACAAGTATTGACACACAGGAGGAAAACAAGGGTATGGATGAAAAAGAAAAAGTAACTGAAACTCCAGAAGTGAAATCCGCTCCAGTTGAAGCAGGTATCACAAAAGAAGAATTGGCAAAAGCTATGGAAGAAGAACGTAAACGTACTTCCGAAATCACTGCTATGTTCCGCGACTTCGACGTTGAAGGCGCAGACGAAGCAATCGTATTGGGCAAATCCGTTGACGAAGCACGTGCAATGGTTATGGACCAATTACGTGCGCGTAACGCAGGCGTGTCCGTTAAAATGGGCGAATCTGAATCTGATAAATTCCGCGCGGCTGCACAAGACGCGGTATTAATGGCGGCAGGTATTCAAGTAGCTGAACCGGCACCAGGCGCTAACGAATTACGCGCACATTCCTTGGTTGAATTGGCACGTGAAGCATTACAACGCGAAGGCCTTCGTGCTAACTTTGGTGATAATTTGGAATTGGCTCGTGAAGCTATTAACTCCACATCCACATTCCCTGCTATCATGTCCAACTTAGCAAATAAATCCGTAATGAATGGCTTTAACGAAGCAGAAACTACTTACCAATTATGGGCAGGTAAAGGCTCTAATCGTGACTTCAAGGAAGCTACACGCGTAGCATTATCTGAAGCAGGTGACTTGGAATTAGTTCCAGAAGGTAGCCAATTCAAAGCTATGACATTCAAGGAAGCTTCCGCACGAACTAGAGTCGCTACTTACGGCAAATTGTTTAGCTTAACTCGTCAAGCTATCATCAACGATGACCTTGGTATGTTCTCCGCTATCGCAACTCGTTTCGGATCTGCTGCTAAACGCTTGGTTAACAAAATGGTATACGCACAATTGACAGGTGACGTAGTGATGGACGATGGCGTTGCATTGTTTAACAGCAAACACGGTAACGTTGCATCCACAGGCGAAGCTTTATCTGTAAAAGCTATTGCTAAAGCAGTAACTGCTATGCGCCGTCAAAAGGGTATCCAAGGCACGGCTACACTTAACATCACGCCTAAATACTTAATCGTTCCACCTGAACTTGAAATGGTAGCATACCAACTTATGAACTCCACTGCAGACGTGGCAGGAATTAACTCCGGCGTGGTTAACCCATACAAAGGTCGATTCACTGTTATCGCTGATGCAGAAATCACTGATCCAGACGCATGGTACCTAGTAGCTGATGCAACTCAACACGATACTATTGAAACTACATTCTTGAACGGCGTAGAAGCTCCACGCTTAGAAACTCGTCAAGGCTTCGATGTGGATGGTATCGAATATAAAGTCGCATTGGACGTAGGCGTACGTGCACTTGATTTCCGTGGCCTTTACAAAAATGCTGGTAAATAATTAGGGGGGTAACGATATATGATGACACAATTCGTACAAGAAACTGACCGCATTGACATTACTGCAACTGCAGAAGTAAAAGCCGGTAACATTGTTGAAGCCGGTGCACTTCATGGCGTGGCTATCACCGATATGAAACAAGGTGAAGTCGGCGCCATTAAAGTAACTGGCGTATTCAAAGTAATTGCTAACAAAGCCGATACTTTTGAAGTCGGTGACGTAGTTAACTTCTTGACAGATAAAGCTGTTAAAACTGGCGGTAAACCATTGGGTATCGCAGTAGCTCCAAAAACTGCTACACAAGATACTGTTACCGTTATGCTAGTGCAAGCTGTCAAAGTTGGCGCATAGTAATAGCCATATTATGAGGATAACGGGGGCCATACGCCCCCGTTAAACCTATGAGGTACAAATATGTATACATACGATGAAAACGTCCTCCTGGGGGCATTTGGTGAGAAAATCACATATGAAGGTAAGACCATCAAGGCGAGCGTGGAAATCGGTGAGTACGATGGCAAGGGTTCAGGATTTGTAACCGGCTTAGCTGATAAGGCTAAAATTTGGGTGCGGGTTAAGGATATACCACTCCCTAAGACGAAGGATGAAATCTATATCCACGGCAAAAAGTGGTATGTGGATCATATATCCGATAGCGACGATAAGATGCATTGCCTGGAAATCGTGGCCAACGTAAGGACGGTGAGACCATGAGTAATGAGCCTATCACCATTAATGATGGAGCTACACCGTATCTTGAATTTATCGCTAAGACGAAACCAGACTGGATGCGTAAGGCCATGAAGTCTATGGGCTTCATGATGTCTAAGGCTATCAAGGAAGGCATCAAATCCGGAGCGCCAGGCGGTAAGAAGTATGCTAGCTTCATGCCACCAGCAATGCGGGCTCAACTCGAAGCCGCATTCGGCGCCAAGGTTCGTAGGGCTTATCGAAAAGGTGGTAAGGCTGACCGCGAAGGCTGGACACATAAGTCTCGTGATGAACTTATCGCGAGTGGGGTAAAAGCCGGCACAGTCGGATATACACCTCTCGGCAAAATGTACCGGGCCGTAGGGTACCAGTACGACGCTAAATCTGAATCGGTCAAAGTTGGATGGCTATCTAATTCAGCTAAGAAATTAGGGGAGCAGATAGAGAAGGGCTACACCAAGGAAATAACAGAGAACATGCGCAAGAAATTATTTGCACATGGGTTCCAGTTGGCCAAGGGGAAAACGACCTTCACCATTAAACCTCGGGAAACCTTCGGGCCAATGCGTAACGCCCTTCAACCTAAACTCGTACCATTTCTTGAAAAGAAAATCGGTGAGTATGCACTCGGTAATACCTCATGGGGCTCCAGTAATCGAGTATACAAAGTGAGGTAGCTATGCAAACAATTCCACTCGCAGTGATTGCGAACCGTTGGGTTGAGGCTATTAAGGCTAATGATCGTATCAATGAGTTTTGTCAAGAAAAGTACGGTAAGGACCTATCCATATTCGTAGGGTATGACGACGCGGGGGCTCCCCTTGAGGAGGACTGCCCATGCGTTATAGTCCTAATGGACAGTAAGTCCGAGGGGCTTGCGGATTCCTATTCGTATACGCTCCAACTCGTATGGGGTGTACATCGGAAGGAAGCGGAGCGTAATGGCCGTGTCATTACATACACAGGGGCTTTTGAAACCGATGAACTTGGCCAGCTACTCATTGAATGTATTATGGCCGTCAACCCTAATTATCCAGTCATTAACATTGATTATGAAACGGATAATGTATCGTGGCGCCCTGTGTATCCAGGCAAGGCCACATTCACAATAGAAATACCGCACGTAATCGGCGGTCACGTTGAATATTAATAGGAGGATAACATGGCAGTAGCTAAACGTGCGCAAGGCGCACAATCCAAACTAACAATGGCTTTTGAGACTGACTTTGGCGTTACACCGTCCACCGGTGGCGTGGTTATGCCAATCATTAGCTCCTCATTAAAAGCAAGTCAAAATCTAAATGATTCTAATGTAATTCGGGGTACCCGAAATCCCGCTGCGCCTAGCCGTGGTAACATCGACGCATCTGGTAGTATTACACCACCGGTCGATGTAATCGGCTTCGGCTATTGGTTGAAATTAGCCTTTGGCGCGCCTACTTCCACAGCCGGTGCAGGTTCCGCGCATAAGCATGTGTTCAAAATCGGTCCGGATATGCCATCTGCTACATTCGAGCAAGGCTATAAGGATATCAGCACATACCAACAATTTAGCGGTGTACGCATGAATAAGATGGCGCTTAACTTTGGCGGTGACTCCGAGTTAACAGCTACTATTGATGTGATGGGCTGTAAGGAAACAATGGCGGCAGTGCCATTTGATACAGCACCTACTCAAATTGCATTTACGCCATTTGAAAATCTTGAAGCTACAATCAAAGAAGGTGGCGTGACAGTTGCTAACGTATTGTCCCTAAGCCTTAACATTGATTTCGGCTTGGATGGTGATTCATATGCCATCGGTAATAAAGGGTTCCGTACTTATATCGATACAGGTATCGTCGGTGTATCTGGCACATTGAAAGCGTTCTTCCAAAACATGGACCTTTTGAACAAAGCCGTAAATGGTACAGAATCTAGCCTTGAATTGACACTCACCAAAGGGGATAACTCCTTGGTTATCAAATTACCTGAATTGATTTACGAACGTAACTCCCCAGGTATCGATGGCCCTAAAGGCGTTAACATTGAAATGCCGTTCAAAGCATACTACGGCGATGGTGCTGAGGCATCTGCCGTTCTATTCGAATTAACCAATACGCAAGCAGCGTATTAATAGGAGGTAATGATGAAGATTCAAGGTAAGGAACTAAAAGCAAGAGCCCTCACATGGTCTGAACGTGAAATGTTGATTAAAGCAGGATTGGACTTCGTATATTGTCCAGTCGAAGAAGATGATCAACTAGCAGGTATTATTCGTAGCCGTGATATTATGCGATTCATCTTGATGGATGTATATGGCCTTAGTGATGAGGACCTTAATACTGTATCTGATAAGGAAGCTATGGACTTTGCGGGTAAAGTTATCACAGCTACATTTCAGGTACAAGACGCAACCGAAAAAAACTAAAAGAGGTGTGGGGGTGGATGTCCTCTGATCGTCCGAAGTATTGCCAAGGGTGTAGGGAGCTACAATCCGCCACCCGGCAGTCCTTCGACTGCTCGGAGTGTGAATACAATCCTCCGCACCTATTATTTGGTACGAAATTGGCTATGAAACTGTATACCCTATCACGCAGTCAACGCATATATCACACAGGAGGGTTAGCAGGATTTGATTATCCGGCCATCCGCACAGTTGCGGAAATGAATAATATCAACCTGAGTCCGATGTTATTCAACCTCATGTGGATATTAGAGGGATTAGAAATGGAGGCGATGAATAAGGATGTCGAATAACGTAGTAGATATCGTAGTGCAACTGACCGATAAGAATACGCAAGCCGGTTTAGAGAAAATCGCAGCCGCCTCTAAGGGTACAGTTGCAGAGCTCGCAAAATTAAAAACAGAAATGTTGACCATTGGAGCGGGTGCAGGTATTACCGGTCTAGGGTCAAATCTTGCCAAAGAGGCACTCGACTGGAATTTATCTGTTAAGAAAATGCAAGCCTTAACAGGTGCCACCGCTGAGCAAGCTAGTACCTTTATCTCCGTGGCCAACTATATGGGCGTAGCTACCGACGTAAGCACTACGGCGTTTGCAAAGTTTGCGAAAGCAGTATCAAACGCTCAAGACAAAATGCAAACAGCCTCGGCTGAGGGGAAGCTTGCGACCGATATGTTTAGTCGGTTAGGGATTAGTATTGATCAGATTCAAGGGAAGAACACGCTTGAAGTATTCCAGATTATCCAAGAACGCCTAAGAGGTATGAAGGATGGCGCGGAAAAAACCCGCGTCGAAATGGAATTGTTTGGTAAAACAGGGTACCAACTCCATGGCATGCTGAACATGTCCGCGGAGGCGATGAAGCAAGTCGAGGACCGGGCACGTGCTATGGGCCTTATTATTGACGATGAAGCGGCTAAGAAATCGGCGCAGTTTAATCGTCAATTAAAGGACATGGAACAAACCGGCAAACGTTTGGCCATCATGATTGGTCAAGAGTTATTGCCGGTGATTATGGACTACACGCAATGGGCTATCGACCTAACAAAGTCCTATAGTAGTATGGCCTCCGAACAAAAGGAAGCTATCTCGGGGGTAGTGAAATTTAGTTTTGAGGCTGGTATCGCTGTTACTGTAATTCAGTCCGTAACGACTGCATTGAAGTTCATGCGGCTTGCTACATTAGCGGCTGCAGGTCCTTGGGTAGCTTTGGCCAGTGCTATCGCCTTAGCCGGCAAAGCATTGCTAGACTACCGATACAAGGAGCGCACCAAAGGTACTGACCTCGGCGTTGAAGTCAATGGTATGAGGGCCCATCGGAATCTGAACCCCGATAAGGGCACCAGTGAAGCCTACATGGCAAACCACGACGGCAGATATTATGTTGAGGATAGCTACTTCTTCGGGCTTTTTAAAAATGACCGCCTAGCCACTAAGGAGGAAGGCGCTCAAATTGACGCCGCTATGAAGGCTAAGGAAGAGGCTGATGCTGCGAAGAAGAAAGCTGAAGAAGAACAGGCCAAGGTAGACCAGGAAATCGAGAACGCTAAGAATGGTCTTACCAATAACGAAGCCATTAATAAGGCTAATGAGGAAGCCGGTAAAGCGGCGAAGGCCCAAGAAGCTGCAGCTAAGAAAGCAGAACAAGCGGCTGAAAAATTAGCTAGCTCCGTGGAACGTCTTAACGACATGATTCGAAGCCTAACTCTCCAATCGTTGGAGATTGACGGTAGTCAGTACGAAATTGATAAGCTCAATGCTAAGAACCAATATGAATCGAACAATAAGAACATTCGAGATATTATCCGTTCCGCAGCAGGGCTTAATAGCGTAGGCGGTGGAAGTGGTGAAGCTTCCGGCGTATTAGCTGCAGCTAATGCTCAACTTGGCAAGGCCTACTCACTAGGCGCTGATGGTACCTGGGCTACGGATTGTGGCAAGTTGTTCGCTGATTCCGTTAAGGAAACCTTCGGAAAGGACGTCCCTCGTTATGTTCCTTCCATTATGGATGCGGCAGCCGCTGCGGGTGCATGGCATCCGGCTGGTGATGGATATACACCTCAAGCAGGCGATGGCGTTGTAGTCCTTGGCGATAATCACATCGTAATATCTGACGGTAACGGCGGATACACTGGTGCTAATTCTAGTACAGGGGTAGTCGCTAAGCAGTCTGTTGAAGGTGATTTCGGGGCGGTTACTGGGTATGTTGATACTGCTAAATTGGTAGGCGCATCTGCAAGCGCATCGGCTTCTAACGATGCACTTAAGAACGCTAACGCGCAAGCGTTGGCCAACTCCAACCTAGTGGCCGAGGCAAGGGCCAAGAACGAAGAAGTATATCAGAAGAAACTTGCTGAGGCGGAACGGAATCAAACTATCCGAGTTCGCAAGATGAATGAGGATATTACGAAACTTGACCTTGAACGTACAGGGGACCGACTCCAACTTATCAAGGCTGAGTCCGATGCACAGAAGTCTCAGATTGAGGATAACGTTCGTGAGTATACCAAGGCCGTAGGGGACAAGAAACTTGCTGAGAAGAAGGCAGAGTCGGAACGATTGAAACTCGTAGCCGATACTGAGCAGAAAATCAGAGAGCTTGCCTATACGCAAACATCGGAAGCATTAGATCATCAGTCCAACCTGGTGAAGCTTGGCCACCTTACACAGGACCAGTCCGATGCGATATTGGCCGAACAGCTACAGGCCTATATCGACTACTCGAAGAACGAGCTAGCTAATGCACAGATGACGGCTACGCAACGTCTACAGATTGAGAAGAACCTAGTTGAGGCCCAACAAAAGCTATGGGAGATGGCAGGGCGTAACTTGAAATCTCGATTGAAGGAAGCGGCGCGCCAATATCAAGAGGAAACCACGAACTATGCTGACCTTGCGAAGTCGACCTTTGACAGTACCATGAGTAATATCAATTCGACTTGGACAAGTAACCTCGAGGCCATGGCCACAGGTACGAAGTCCTTCAGTAAAGGGCTAATCAGCATATTCAAGGATATGACGAATAGCATTATCAAGATGATGGTGAACCTATCCTTCCAACAATACCTACAACCTAAGTTACAAGGCTTATTCGGCGGATTGGCTGGAGGCATAGGGAATATTGGCGGAGGCGGTCGTACCTTCTCCACAGGTAGGTCCTTTAGTTCAGCGTTCAGTAGTCGAGGATTCTCTAAGTTCGCATCCGGCGGGGTAGCCCCTACGGGCATGACGTTGGTTGGTGAAAACGGCCCAGAGCTCCTTCAATTCAACGCTTCACATCGTATCTATAATGCAAGCCAAACACGTAAGATGCTAGGCGGTAATCAGGGGAATAACGTTACTGTTAACATCATCAACCAATCTGGCCAAGCCCTTGAATCCGAGCAACAAAGCTCGAGATTCGATGGAGAAAACTACATCATCGATGTAATGGTTAAGGCCGTAACAAACAATAAAGGAGGTGCGCGGGATGCAATTAAAGCAGCCGCAGGTTAATCATGGCAACATTTCCAAACATTAGATATCCGATATATCCAATTCAAGAAACTACACCGGATATGACCTATAAGGGCCAAGTGGAGAATATGACGATTATTAGTCGCCGTAAGACTACTAAGGCCCTACGGGCATACAACGTGAATTATAAGGTGCCCACCTCCGAGTACTTACGGCTAAGGTCGTTCTTCGACGAGGTCAACTGTTCAACGGTATTCGACTGGACGAACCCTGAAACGAAGGAAACTATCAAGGTACGTTTCAGTGATCAGTTAGATTTTGCTGCGAATGACTACGGCACATGGGTTGGTACCGTGAAATTACAGGAGGCATAATATGTTAACACTTTCAACTGCATCTATTGTTGAGAAAAACAAAATAGACGCCACAGGTGTATGGCTCATGCTCCTTGATATTGAATACAAGGGCGATATCGTCCGACTCGTGTATAACACCGAGGATATTACCTTTCAGGGGAACAAGTACATCGCGTTTCCGTTTAAATTAGCGGACGTCAACCATAACTCGACTGACCTTCCAAATGTTAAATTGTCCGTGTCCAATGTGACACGGACTATCCAACGCCTGGCGGAGGATAATCAAGGGTTCACAGGTGCGAATGTCATTGTCCGTGTAATAAATACAAATGTACCGAATGTATGCGAAGTAGAAGAACACTTCGTTATTACCGGCTCCGTTGCTAATGCTGAATGGATGGAGTTCACACTCGGTACGGATTTTAGTTTCACACGTCGGTTCCCCTTAGTCCGCATCATGAAGGACTTTTGTCCGTTTAAGTTCAAAGGTGTTCAGTGCGGATACAAGGGCACCGAGACCGAGTGTAATAAGACTTTGTCACGATGTCGAGCACTAGGTAATAGCGTTCGTTTCGGTGGCGAACCTACGATTCCACAGGGAGGTCTGTATGCATCTAACAAGTGATATGACTGACATGATTGGTACTCCATTCGAGGAACTGAGATGTTGGGAGGTAGTGGCTGAGGTGTATCGTCGTAATGGTGTTACGCTTCCAAACTACACAGATATTCCTATGGACGAGTGGCAAGAGGTCAAGGAGCCAACAGAGGGCAGTGTCCTGGTCTTTTCGTTAAAAGGTAAGGAACTTGACCACGTAGGCGTGTATTTAGGTGATGGTCGATTCATTCACGCTACTAAGCCAAGCGGTGTATGTATCGAACACATCTCTAAATACGTTCCTAGGCTTAAACATATATACGATAGAAAGGAGTAGCCGATGATTAATGTAGTGCTTGTAAGGAATCCGTTTAAACCGGATCAGCATGAAATACAATACCGCCCCTATAAGGCGGATATGACATTAAGCTTTTACGCTAAACAAGATGGCGACTGGGTATACTCCATTAATGGCCAAGAGGCTACGCTCGATACCATTGTTAATGATGGTGACTATATCGTGGCCATGCCTCAAATCGATGGCAAGTTCTTCGGAATCATTTTAACCATAGGTCTTAGTATCGCCACAGGCGGTATCGCTAGTGGTGCGATATTTGGTATTCAAAGCCTAATATGGCGTACAGTACTATCCATGGCCATTGGTATGATTGGCAATATGCTCGTCAATAAGTTAACTCAGCCAAAGGCTGACCGGTCCCATACGGACTCAGCACAGGCTAACACGTATGGATGGGGTGGTGCTAAGACTGTAACCGGGCAAGGGTACCCTCTAGCTGTTACGTATGGACGTATGAAGAGTGCAGGGCTCCTCTTATCACGTCACATTATTAGTGATGGCGAAAAGCAGTACCTTAACCTCTTATATTGTGCCGGCGAAGGTGAGCTATCCAAAATTGAGGATATCCGCATCAACGCCAACCCAATTAGTAACTACCAGGATGTGCAAGTGGATATACGTTTAGGTACTAATGACCAAACCGTTATCCCTAACTTCAACGATAACTACGCGGACCAAGTACTCAATTACGAATTAAAAACCGGATGGAGTACGCAACGTGTACAAGGTGACGCATGCAACGCTATCGAATTAACTATCAGCTTCCCTAACGGCTTGTATTACTCCAACGATACCGGCGGTATGGATGCAACGTCCGTTACACTTGATGCGGAAATCCGTAAAGTCGGCGAGGATGAAGAGTGGCATAAGTTACCACTCTCCAATCAAAAGGGTATGCAAGCCTTCGTTAAGAAATCCGGAGACGGATGGTCCTTTACTCGTCAAAAGTCTGACGCTGAAATCGCAGAGGGCGATTATAAGGGTAGGGTTACCGAGGCTACAAACACCGCGTTCTATCGAGTGTACCGATTCGATAACCTCGATAAGGCACAGTATGAAGTCCGTGTTCGTTGTTCCAGTAAGGACGGTAGCTCAATCCGATACAACAATAAGGTGTACTGGAACCAATTGACACAGATTATATACGATGACTTCGTACATCCTGGTAAGGCCTTAATTGGTATTAAAGCTTTGGCCACATCTCAACTTAACGGCTCTGACCCTGAAGTATCCTGGATACAAGAACGCTCCGCCGTGTATGTGTTCAACCCTTATCAACAAAAGTACGAAGTCCAACGCGCGGATAATCCGGCATGGGCGGCGTATGATCTACTTCATATGGCGCGTAAGTTTGGCGATGAATACGTCGTGTTTGGCCAACCGCATGGACGCATGGATTATGACGCGTTCAAAGCCTGGGCAAGTAATTGCGATAAGAACGGATTCACCTTTAATTATATCTACGATAGCGCTAGCCGGTTATGGGATGCGCTCAAATATCCGGAGAACGTAGGGCGCGGTAAAGTCATTCCACAGGGAACTAGATTCACCTGTGTTAGTGACTATAAGTCGACACCGGTGCAGCTATTCACGGTGGCCAACATTAAGCAAGGGAGCTTTTCTGAAGAGTTCCAGGGTATCCAAAGCCGTGCTAACTCAGTGGAAATCTCCTTCCTTAATAAGGATAAAGACTACGAACGCGATGTTATCCCCGTGTATGGTGACACCTACGATGAATCGGATACACTTACCAACCCTGCTCAAATAGAGCTCATGGGGTGTACTAGCCTAGACCAGGCGTTCAAACATGGTAAGCACTACCTACGATGCAACAAGTACGAGGTGCGTACTGTATCTATCGAAGCCTTCACCGACGCCATAGCGTGTACCATAGGGGATATTATTCTTATCCAACATGACGTACCTGAATGGGGTGAAGGTGGTCGAGTGGTATCGGTGACAGGTAGCACCATTACCCTTGATAAAGACGTATCGACGTTACCTGGTAAGCAGTATCAGCTACTCATTCGTAACAGCGCCACTGATGCGGTGACTACGCTCACAGTACTCAGTGTGATAGGACGTAACGTAACTGTTAAGGAAACGATTCAAGTCGAACCAGGTAGCGTGTACGCCTTTGGGGAGTTAACTAAAGCGGCTAAACCATTCAGGGTGCTAGCTATCACGGAGGGCGGTACTGACCTTACTCGTAAAATACAGTGCATGGAATACTATCCTGAAGTGTATACGAACGATGATGGCTCTGTTCCTGTTATCGACTATAAGTCGGAGGTTGGTAGCGACATCGAGGATATAGGCCTCGTAAGTGATGTATACGGTGCGAATGGCATTATGTATTCACGAATCGCCGTCCGTTGGCAACTGCCTCGTGATGGCAAGATAACCAACGTAGTGGTTAACTATCGGAACGCTAAAAGTGATACCTGGAAATACGTGAGGAACTTCCCCACATCACCTAATAGCGCGGAGATATCCGACGTACTAATAGGCGCTACTTACGAGGTTAGGGTGCAAGCGATTAACGATTTAGGACAACTCACGACAGGGGTTACTAAGGAAATCGTGATTCCTAAGATGCAAGCGCCTGGCGATGTGCGGAACCTACACGTCATAAGTCGCTATAACCTAACAGCTGATAAGAGCGTGTACTATGACCTTCAAGTGATGTTCGAGCCACCTGCTAATCCTGGCAACTTTGATAGTGCTGAGGTGTGGTACAAACTTAAGTCTAAGAATGGCCAAGCCGTAACCGGTCAAGATTGGCAGTATGCAGGTAGTAGTAACAGCCAGGTTATTATCAAGGCGTTAGGCCCTGGTGAAGAGTACGAGGTTAAGGCTGTGGCCGTGGATAGGTTCGGTAATCGTTCCGATACTGCCCAGGTAGTTGACGTCGTAGTCAAGGCTATGGACGAAGTACCGGACATGCCTAAGAACTTTACGGTAGTCTTTAAGGACCACGCCACCGCATCATGGAACGATGTTCTAAACGCTGACGTGGACTATTACGAACTCCGCACAGATAATGACCCTGGCAAGGATACCAACGCTCTCCTTGCAAAGGTAAAAGGTACATCCGCTAACTTACCTCTTACTAAACGAAGTGGCACGGTGTACTTGTACGCACGAAGTACGCTAGGCAAATACTCAACGCCTGCAACGTATTCGTATAATTTGCCACAGTTAGCGGCGCCTACGTTTGAGGTCAAGGACCAACTTGGAGGATTCAGTCTCTACTTTGGGGCAAAGCCACCACAGGCATACATTATTCGTTGCCACGTTATTGGTGATGATCGCACGGACGATTTAGAGACAACGTCTAGCATGCTCACCTACTCTAACAAGGCTGGTGTATATCGTGTGCGGTGCGAATATGTCGATGTGTTCGGCAGTAGCTTCGTATCCGAAAAGTCGGTCACAATTAAGGACAGGGTTGATAAGAGCCTTCTTGATGCGGAAGCATTAGGGCTAAAAACAATGGACGATACCATCCAAGCTATGAATGCTGATGTCGGAACGCTGAAAACCTCCGTTAATGGGTTCGAATCTAAATTGGTTCAACTTGATAAGGGGATTACCCAAAAGGTAACTGACCTTAATAAAAACCTATCTGGTCAAATTACTACATTATCGGAGGGTATCGATCTTAGAGTGACCCAAGCTATCGGGGATATGAGTGGCCAGGATATTGTAAGCCGGATTAACTTATCCCCGGAAGGTACCCGAATTGACGGCAAGATATTACATGTAACTGGCCAAGCACTGTTCGATAATAACATCATTACCGAGGGTATGCTCCAGGCTAACTCGGTAAGCGCTGATAAGATACAAGCTTTATCCATTAGTAGCGATAAGCTCCAAGCGTATAGCGTTACCGCCGATAAGTTAAAGGTCAATAGCCTTGACACTATCACGGCTACAATTGGCACTCTTCGGACTAAAACCAGTGGAGCAAGGGTTGAAATTAGCGATAATCTAATTCAAGTATTCGATGATAACAATGTACTGAGAGTGAGATTAGGGGTGTTTAGATGATAATTCTAATAATCTTAATTCTGCTACTGTTAGCGATGGTGGTTGCAGTACTACTAATAATAAGGAGAAAACATAAAATGCCACAGGGGATTGAAATATATAACGAATATGGAGAAAAAATACTGTCTACTGATGCGAGGTTGACTCGCTCGTTAATGTGCGTCCCTTGCACATCGTGGACTGGGTCCGCAAAAGTACTAGGTAAACAAAAGGATACAACTATATACGTTATTCCTTTTGTATCCGTTTCTTATAAGGGGAACTTCCCAACAACGAAATTTATCAAAACTTGGATTAATCAAGATATGGTGTACTGGGAATATACACGGATTAATAACCATTTCTTTGATAATGATACGTTGGCGATTGTATTGTTTATAGGAGAATACTAATATGAGCGCAACTTATCTCGAAGTCAACAATGACAAAAATCAAATCATCATTAACGATGAGTACAGAAATTTTAAATTGCACAGCGTCGTGCCAAAAGTTGTTAGCCTATTTTTCAACACCCGTGTTGCGGCTGATGATAGCGGAAGAATGTATTTGAACTTTATTAAACCAGTTAATGAAGATTGTGTTATCGCCTCGGCCTTTGGGCGTCAAATATGTATGGTGCACCCGCATTATAGAATGCATGCACATCCTCAAGCATTATCGCCAGAATCGTCGGGTGTTGATTGTTATTTATTTGATAACTATACATCTCGGGATACTAATTCTACGGGCAAGATTCGAGCAGGATTGCAGGTATTTAACGAACAGGGGCAAACGTTATTTGATTCAGATTATCCTGCTTTGCGCATATTAGATTATATCGATATTGATATAAATGACTGTAAGCCTTGGCAAGACCCAAAGGATGATCGTTATCTAAAGTTTGGTAATGATATATTGTCTCGTTCATACAATGTTCAGTCTATTGCAGTTTGCTTGCTCAACTCCCCTCCATCTCCTTTTGGCCCATCGGACGGCGTGTATTCAGCGGAATACCTTGGCTATGGCGTATCTATCAAAGGCGGAAACACATTGACCCTAGGAGCTACATGGCAAACAGATATAACGACCAAAGATGCATTAGCAGATGCTGGCGTTGATTCGCGCCTAAGGTTGCTAGTTGCCGACGTAAGTAATCTTAGGAAATCGTAATTTGATATATGAATGAGAGGCACAGCTTATGATTGAACAAGACATCACATTATACGCAGGACAGGACTTTGGCATGACTTACATCGTGCCACCTGGCTCCGATATGGACCTAAGTCAATACGAGGCCGTTTGCAAAATTCGTAAACGGCCTTATGATGATATGAAATTAGAGTTAACACCTGTGGTACAGTCTAACCAGGTAGGGTTCTCCATCAGCGGAAAGGATTCCGCTAAAGCCCAATTAAAGGGTGGCGATTATCTGTATGACGCTTTTATCTACAATGATCACAAGTGGATAAAGCTAGGACAGGGAACCGTAACCATCGTTCCAGATATTTCAATGCATAAATAAGGGGGCATACGATTATGGAAACAAATGAATTAGTATTGAAATTTGACACAGAAACTACACTTCCACTTATTGAAGGGCTAGGTAAAAGCGCCTACGCTATTGCAGTGGCTCATGGGTTCAAAGGTACTGAACAAGAATGGCTCAATAGCTTACGAGGATTGCAAGGTCCTCAAGGCGAACCTGGTCCTAAAGGGGAACCATTCCGCTATGAGGATTTCACCGCCGAACAGTTAGAGGCATTAAAAGGCCCTAAAGGTGATAAGGGCGAGGACGGACGAGACGGCACAAGTGCTACGGCCGACAACGCTCATCAGTTGTTGCTGCAAGGTAATGTGTGGTGTGAGAGTGCCAGCGTTGACGATGTACTCACCGCATTAATTGGTAATATGGGTAATCCGTTTCCTCGGACTGAATTTAAGCCGTTGACTGTTATTAGTGTTGTAAGAGGTCAGCGTGTTATTGGAATCAATGGCGAACCGCACTACACCGTTAAAGTGGTAGGTAACGATACAGACGTATTCGGATTGAATGAGGCTGGCGTTGGTAACATTACAATCGAGCCACTAGGCGACGATGATGTGAAACTCACTTATCATAACTTTACAGGTGATAAAGTAGGCGATTATACAATCAAAGGCGTCCTTGATGATTCTGCTGTACAGCCTGACGAAACTTATGAGGATTTAGGCTCTAAATATTATAAGTATGGCCGTAAACTTGTAATTAATGTTACTAACCAACAAACAGATAGCAATTGGGCTAGAAACAACTTCAACTTCCTTGGAAAATGGAAAGAACAGGACTTTGACTCTATTGAGATTGTAACGAACGGTAAAAAGTTACAATATATTTATTTAAGTTATAAAGGATTACCTCAAATTCCTATTTTTATTAATAAACCAGCATTAATTATGTTTAAACTTACATCTAGCCTTACAGGTAATATAAATATTAATATTGGTACTAAAGAACACGGCTCAAACAATGTTACTTGCATACTTGATACTTTGGAATGGTCTGAATCTGACAATCGATACATTAATACAGGTAATACACCGTTATAATAATTTAAGTTAAAGGAAGAACGTATGCAAGAATTAACGAATTTCATGAGCGAGGCTTGGCGGACGTTGACGGATTCGTTCGCGGTGAAAGCCTTGTATGTGTTCTCCCTTCTTAACTATCATATTTAGGGGGAGTGAATGGATATATTGAACGACATTTTAGTGATGCTTATTAGCGGTGTGTCACATGAGCATATAGTCAGTATGGGAGTTATCATAATATTAACGACTGTATTGCTATTCATTGATGCACTCCAACGCATTACCGCGGAGGTGCTTAGGTACAATAAGGATAATCACAGGAATAATACACCTATTACATTACTTACAACGCTCGCATGGTATGGTTGGGGTAAAGGAAAATATGTAGATGCTACTACTGGCCAAAAGCGTAGGTACTTGATGAGCGAACGCCTTAGAGGGGATTTACTCAAGAAACTATGCATACAGTATCCTGCATGGATGATACTATCCATTGTATTTATCTCATTGCCAGATATCCCAATTCCAAACACTGCGCTATTCCTGGACCATATATTTGCTGACATATTCATGTTAATACCATTCTTCTCTGAATGTTGGTCAATTATTGAAAACCTACGCGAAATGGTTGAAGATGACCTCGTCGACTTTGGAAAGGTATTCCAAGGCGTACTAGAAATTATCAGAGCATGGAGGGGTAATGGATAAGCTAGCTATCATTAATCGCATCAAGCGGTCCTA
>OGFW01000524.1_pt1 | contig 39941 bp, 31 predicted proteins | sample 1570991 | NCBI WGS metagenome assembly OGFW01 (sample SAMEA2582074, study PRJEB24529) | metagenome | biome: Human gut stool | place: China | collected 2011
TTATATAAAAACATTATAAAGCCTTTAGATAGAGCTCGTTATCCCGAACTGAGGTATATTAAGTATTCTGAAATAACTACTCTTACCTGAACCATTAAATCCAAATATCAAAGTGAGCCCCTCTTCGCAAAATTTTATTTCTTGATTATTAGCCAATGCATTTACACCTGATATATGCTTTAAGCTATTTAATAAAATTTTTGGATAAACCACCCCAAAATTAGCAGGAATAACCAATGATGGAGTAGTAACTTCATTCAGAATTTCGTCGAGAATAATTTCTAAATCCGCTAGTTCAATTGTCCCATTGGTATTTATAGCTCTACAAATCAAATCTTTAGCCCATGCTGGATGGTCAGGATTATTATAATAATCGACAAGAATGTCTTTGGAGTGAAAAATTGCTGGCATAACTATATATTTCTTAAGAAGATTGATGCTTGGGTTGAACCATGCTGTTTCATGAACATCAAAATTGTCTTGCAATTTAGTTTAAGAGGCTTATCGTTCTTTATATCAGTTTCAAAATCTGCAAGAACAGATCTTACAAGATTTTCTAAATTAACCAATAGCATTTTCATAACATTTTGATCTCCATCATATACTGTTTTATTCTCTATGACAGAAGCTATTATAGGAACTATCTTTAGAGAATAATCATAACCAATAGTATCAAATACTTTAACTACTGATCCCAAAACCGATGGATTATCACCTGCCTCAGTCAATACCTTTTCAAAGAAAGGCACATCTTTTTCCTTCAATTCAAACCATTTAGATCTATCATCATTTAAATATGAAGGATTCAGCAAGTACTCATTGACAACATTTGAATAGTCTCTCTTTCCTATGTTCTTGATAATACAATCATACAATGAATACCAAGCTGCCCAAAATTGTTCATAATTCCCATATGAGACACATTTTAATAACAGCCTACTTACCAATGGTTCATATTTGTCATGTGTTGAAATATATCTACTGAAAAAAGAAATGACTTCACTTACTTCTGGAACATGACAATTAATTATAATGTCTGCGACAAGATCAGCATCTTCAAATCTATCCTGAGAATAATGCTCATAACCATGTCTCATATCAGGAATCCACTCGGAAGACAATGCTTCCATCGATTTCACAAAAAGATTACGATGAGAAGAACTGTTAGCCAACAAACAGACTATAGCTCTAGCAAGGTCTAAAGAAAAGACTAGATTTTTATTTGTCTCTACAAGTTCATGAATACACTCTTCCATAAAATCTGTATGATCTTGCCACACCTTTCGTCGTATAAGCATATACCTCATTAGATCACAAGGTCTTGTATTTCCATATTTAAAAGTACTTCGGACATAATCCAAGCAAATCTTTTTTACGATAGCCATTTCATTGGGATTACAGAAAGCAAGAAGTATAGGTATTGCATTAAGACAAATATCCAATCCAGATAGACTATTAGACAAAATAAAAGGCATATCTTGCAAAGATTCTAACACTCTTTCTTTGCATTCCTTAATTTCTCCATCAGTCATCTCGGATGAAAAATTCATAAGTAAAACAGAACTACCCATATAAGGAAGGAATTCATCTCCCATGAGTTTATACAAAGTTCCATCTTTCGATTTCAGAAGATTTTCAATATGTCGGATTTCATCCAACACAAGATGAACGTCATTATCAAACGGAGACTTACTGACCTCATTCTTGTTTCCTTCGTATTGCTTGTTTATCCATTCCCTAAGTCTTACTCCCCTAGCCATCTGTATATTAGACTTTTCCAATTCCTGATGAGCATTTTTTTGAGCATCTGTTAAATTTGGAGTTAACCGCAGAGCTTTTATTCCATTTTTTAAAGTCACTTCTTCTTTTATCATAGAGCGATAGTCTATTCTAGCTATCATATAATCTTCATAATCTTTCTCTTCTTGAGGAATTTCAGCCACTTGTTTCTTTAAATGTTCTACACAGCCATATAAAAGTTGTAACCTTGCTTTGTCTTGTGGCTTTGTTGAATCAGAATAAGAGATTTGAAGACTTTGTAGAACATTTTCCAAATGATTTCGTCTATGCGTCAATTCATTAGATTCCTTGCGTTCTTTGCCCAATTGTTCTTTTCCTACATAGGCAAAACTTAATGTATGTGCTGTCAATTCATGAGTAAAACGTGTCAAGTCCAGTCCTAAGAAACGATAATTTTGAAAGAAGCATAACAGAATATTAAAGAAATCTTCAAAGTGCGCTGTAACTACACTTGCTACTATAGCCCACATTGAAGCAGAACGAGATTTATTTAAAATCTGTTCAAGAAGGTCCTCCACATAGTCATGCAAGTTTTGTTTATTACACAATTCCAGCAGAAACTTTTCAAGAGCCATATGAATACATTCCAAAACATTAGGCATCGAAAGCCCTGATGTTCCTCGATACATATTCCATAAGACTTGAGAAGCAACAATGGTGTTCTGCTTACCATTAGGCGAAGTAACCTCAATATTTTCTAACTCATCATATGACTGTGCTCTTACGCTATATGTTTCAACACATTGATTGACAAAGTCAATGATAAAGTCAAAAGTATGATGTAACTTTGGACTTATGTCAAATTCTGTTTTCAACAATGTGTAGATAGGCGTTTGATATGCACTACTAGGGAAATAACCTCCTATTCCTTCCAACTCTTCATTCAGCCCAAAATAATATTCACTTTCTTTGTAGGAACTTCTCCATGAGTTATGATCTTTATCATCCAAACGTTCTTCCCAATATAACTGTAAAAGATCAGGAACTACACCATGATATAGAATTGCAATCGGCAGTAAAAGTGAAGTATTTGCCTTCTTTACTATAAACTCAGAAAGATGATGATATGGATCTTTATAATCTATCCATTTGTTCTTTATAATGTCATTGAATATGCTTTGCAATTCTTCTTTTAGATAAGGAGAATACAAACAAACTAAAGAACACCATAGGTCTGAATTCTCGATATAAAGATGAGTACCATTTTCTTGGGCTTGAATCTCTTCTTTAAAGATTCTCAAAGCCAACAAGCCTGCATGATGAGCAGCATCCTCTGCAACTGGTTGTTTTCCAAAAAATCCCGATAAGATATTATAAACGACAAACGCATTTTTAAGAAAATAGTCATCTTGATTCTTAAATATGTATTCAATGGTGGCTTCCCATCCACCACCAAAAGCAACAAACTGTGGATATTGCCTTCCATTAAAGGAAAAATATCGATTTATTTTTTGACAGGATATATAGAGTTCTTTTGCGAACTCATTAAACCAATGATAATTATTACTCTTTAAAGAATAATCATATTTGCTTAAGAAATGAGAAGAGTAATTCTGACTTTTTCCAATAGCATAGAATATCGAAGATGCCCAAAAATCATCAATTTCATTATCGAAAATTCTTTTGCATAATGTATCGGCCACAGATGCGTTCTTATCTAATTGTTCTTGAAACCAACAGACAAAAGCATTCTGAAAATCGGAAGTCTTCGGTATAACCTCCAAATTTTCTATAGACGCAGACATTTTTTGATCAACATAATATTCTAAAGCCCAATCTGAATAAATATCATGCTTGATTGCATACCCCTTATGCATCACTTCTGCTAAAACATCTTGTTCAACAAGTGAATATGCCGCATCTTGATTATTAATCTCTGAATAACTTACATAATACAAAGAACTTTCTTGTAACTTACTAGCTATTGAAATCAAGCACTCTGCTCTGTTGACCTGTGCACCTCCTTTAGTTGTCCCTCTGACTTTTTGACTCCAGACTTTTTCTTTAAAAGTAGATAACTGAAGTCGAGCATTTTGCCCAATTTCTACATATCTAGCTAAATAAAAGGGAGTCCTTAATTGATTGAGAAGCTTTTTATCTTCAGGCAAAGTAATATTCTGTTTACTAGCAAAGGATTCCAGTTCCTCTGTGGAAAGCGATTTTACCTCCAATGTATCTAAACCTAAATGATGGTCATTTTCCATTACTTCAAGAAAGTTCTTTAAACTATTCGACTTACATGTAAACAAGAAAATCCACCCTTCTCTTTTTAATTTATCTATAAACAATGTCAAAGACGAAATGTTCTTAATCTCAAGAAGTTTCTCAGCAGAGTCAATATATATAAGCTTGGTCTGTATATCCTGATAATAATCACAGAATTCTTTCAACGTATAATTCTCCACCAAAGAGAATATATCATTTACAGTATTTGTATCAAGCTGACGAGCATCTAATGCAAAGACGACAAGCTTGTCATTCTCTTTTTCTGCATTATAAAAATGCTTGCTTATAGCACTCTTACCAACTCCACTTTCACCAGTTAGGACAAGATTCTGTTTTTTTTCAACAGAAGTCTTTATCTTTTCTATATAGTCATAACGTTCTATAGAAATGTTCTTATCGCCATACTTTATATTATCATTTATAAGAGATAATTTAGCTTCATTACATTCCTCTAAGTCATGATTTAAATTTTGAAGATGAGATTTTTGATTGAAATATATATCATAAGCTACTGGAGTTTCTTTAACAACATCAAGAATATTATCACCAAACATCCATTCTAACCTGAGACCTAAATCTTTTGCAACCTTTTCAATATTATCTTGCTTTTGGCTTGTAACATTACCAATTGTTTTAGGAATACCAAATTCCTTGTTAGTATAGATTACCAACAAAGTTTGTTCAGGACACCACTTTTTTGCCAGTTGTATAGAATGGATAATATTGGTTGCATCTATCTCATTCTCAAAATATTTAGCCTGGAAACCGATGACTTCATCACCTCGTTTGATGACAGCGGTTTCGTTTCCAGGATGGTTTTTGAAATATGGTAAAGCATAGCTCACATCATATTTCTTCCGAAACAAATATCTTGCTAAATCCTCGAATGCCGCAGTTAGGTTATTCGAGTTTTTCCCAATAAAATCATTCCAGCTTGTATTATACATAGCGTTCTGTCTTTAATAATACTATATAAAAAATATTTTTCAAATTACGATACCACTAAATTGTAAAATATAAGAATATTCGAATTTAGCTATTTTTTTCATCCGATTTTTGTTTAAAGCAGTGATTCATTTACCCAAACATAGCCGCTTTTGCGTTTTGTTTTAATCTTTCAACTGCTTTTTTTATATCACTTTCACTTTTCCCCTTGTCCTTTTTCAAAGCTAAGGCTATCAAATTATATTCATTTTCAAGCGATGTATTCAATATTCCCGGTGCGTCAGTATTAATCGTTACTACAGACTCCTCATCACATAATAAAGAGCATGTTGGCAATTCGGAGTATTTACTAAAATAGCCTATTCGAAGATTGCTCGTAGGACAGGTTTCTATCGGAATTCCCCTTTGAATGATTTCTGTCCTTATTCTGTCTTGATTGTATTTTACTACATCAACAATGGTTCTCTTCAATCTGAACACCACAATATCCTCATCCTGTTGCAAAATATCTGGCAATACAAAATCATTTGTGTCAACCCCTTCTGGAGCATTTTTACGAATCCATTCAAGATTGTCTAACAACATTTTCCTTGGCATCGTGACAGTATAATGTTTCCGCTCATAGTACTTGTCTGCATTTGTAAACAAAGCCAACAAATGTGCAAGTCTATTTGGTTTTTGCCAATTCAAATCGGTCATAATTTCATCTGTGGCACGCAATCCATCCACCAAATCATAAAAATTCTCTCCGATATGATATGTCAAATTATCAATACCTTTGTCTCTAAGATATTTGATAATGTCTTCAAAATCCCGAGGTCTCTTCTCTGTATCTGAACCTGCAAAATCCACACCTGCGATTTTCCCTTTTTGCAAAAGTTTGATATATTTGGCAACAATACTTTTAGATTCTTCTATACGGAAAGATTTGGATATAAGCAATATAGCTTTTATCCATTTTGGTTGTTCTCTTTCTTTCAAGAATTCATCACACCCCTTTTCGTTCATTCTAACTTCCATAATGGAATTGTCTTCTTGAAACTTATCAAACAGCATTCGCATTGCTTCTGTCATTGGGCTGTTGGAATTTCTCACGGTTAGATTATAATTGGAAAGTCCAACAAGGTCATTGGCAAGATAATGCTCCATTCGAATTCTATTTTTAATAAGTAGATAAAGATAAAGCCAAGGTGCCATTTTCTTTGCATCCTGATTATTTTCTTCTATCTTTAGTAAGAGATTGTATATAAGCCTTCGTTCGCCTATAAATATACAGTACGGAGATTTTTTAGAATCTTCATCTACATACTTATCTTGGATGCTATAATCCCAAGCCTTATCGACATAACTTTTCCCCAGATATTCTTTAAAAGCTGTTGAACGATAAGAAGATACAGCCCTCCTACAATCGTCTAGCAGCAGCTTTGCAATATTGCAGTCTGTCATGCAGTTATAAATGTCTTTTCGCTCATTTGAGGCTATTGTTTTCCCTTCTTCTAGAAAGCGAAACAAGTAAAGCCGGATAATGGAAGCCACCCCAATCCAGTCCATATATGACTTATCGGTGTACTTTTCTTTCCACAGCATAAGAGGTGCATATTGGCGCACTTTTACAGGCCATTCATCAAGCATTATGTCGCCTTCTTGTTTGACCTCCTCAGTTTTTCTTGGGATAATGGTAAACCTGTTCATCAAGTCTATCCAATGTATATAGAATCTATCATTTGTCACTGTTTGATGCACATGTAAATCTGTGTACGTTTTTTCTATATCAAACAGAGTCTTGTCTGTTTTTGGTACAAATTTCCATGTAAAATTGTTTCTTTGCCTTTTGTTCTTGTCATTACTAACCATTTTGGCAATAGTCAACAAGTCGCTATCTATAAACTTTACGATTTCCATCCAACGAAAAAGATGCTCATGCCGTATAAGGGGAGTCGGGATGTCTCCATCCACAAAGACATCGTTGTATTGATTATCACATAGGTAATCGAATAGATGTACAAAAATGGAGCAGCTGCTTCTCGAAAATTTCTGTGTCAACCTTTCAACGATAGCACGTGCATCAGTTAATGTCAATTCTGTCATGCGCCAACGTAGCAGATGCTCTACTGGTTTCAGAAAATCACCATCAGAAACATTACCACAAACTTTATCAAAAACCTTTGATAAAGGATAATCCAAGAACAAAGCTCTTAATACGCCCCTGCAAATATCCATAAATATCTTCTTTAATCCGAGAGCCCAAGTTTTACACTCTTTGAACTGAATGCCTTGAGTATATCTGCTTTCGATACAGACTTGTCCATCTTTGGGAACATTTCTTCCCAATCTTCTTCTGTAAGATTTTGAACATCCGATGGATATAGTGCCATCATTTCCTTTTTTATAAGTTCTGCCTTTTTTGAGGTTTTGAAACCATTGAAGAAGTTTGCAAAACGATTCTCTATGTCTTTGTATTCATTCAAAGACAAAGCCGGACCTGACTCCAAGATATATCTAAGAGTTTCCCTTTCATTACCTCGAAGTACCTTTATCAATGCATTCAGAAAAGCAAATCTGATAGTATATCGCTTATTGGTTGCAGTACTATAATAGGTTCGCATTTCTGAGTTAATAATACTCTGGTAAAACTTGGCAATTACTTCCAGACTGTCGCTACTTCCAAAATTCTTCCGGATTCTATTGCTCTTCATGGTTTCCATTATTGCCAGAAGTACTTCTGAATTTCGGATTGTAGCATTTGACATCAATCTGTGCATCATATAGTCATTTGCACAAACATCGTCAATCTCTTCTTGTGGGATTTCATCTTGATGCTCGTCTGCATACTCTTTCCTCTTTACCTCCCTTATCATTTCGTTCAGCAATGACCACTTCTGGCTTTTGGCAAAGTTGAAAAACAATTCTTCATCGTCATTATCTTTGATGAGAGGAGAGAATTTGTTGTAAGCAAAGGCTATGTTAACTATATTTGAAAAAGGAGCCATCACATCAAAGACAAAGTAATTGGTGTTTTGATAATTGGTCAGGCTGTATGGCATTGACACATTTCGCTTGGCAAGAGAAAAATTTCTCGTATCTCTTTGTCTAATACCTCTTTTCGTGGTTAATGCGAAAAATTCAATGACTTGGAACTTTTGGATGAAGTCAATTTGAGCCTCTGAAGACATATCATCAAATCTACGGATGCGTTCTGCCATAGTGCTGAATATCTCGCGGAAATCTTTAACCATGCCACTATATACCTTTGTGTCTCGATACATTTTAGGAGAAGCACTCATGGGGATAAGATCCTCTGGGTTGAACGTAAAATAAGCACCATTCACCAATCTTTGCAAGGCATTGGTACGTTTGAGCCATTGGCCACTCTTGTATATCTCTTCCTCATCATTATCATTTGGATACAAAGCTCCAGCAGTTTCGGTGATTATGTCATAATTTTCATACATTTTGATGCTGTAAAAAGAACGAATGAAAAACAGCACTAAAGCCCTTTCTTTATCAACATTGCTACGTTCTATCTTGTCTAATAGATAAAACACATCACCAATGCTCACATTATAATTATAGTTGTCTGCTTCAAGAATGCCCTCGGCCATGCGGTCATCTTGCGTATTTTCTATATATGGAGCAAGCATCGTCACAACCGTCTTATTGATGTTGGTCGTATCAACTACATTTACTAGCGTCATCACCTTCTCCCTGTCTTCTTTCGACAATTGTCTTGTCCATACTTGAAAGAAATACGATTTGAAATCTTCCTTGTTGTTGGCTGTTTCTTTGTTTGAATAAAAATCTGGCATTGATACGAGCATACCTATCAAATGCCTAAGGCTTCTCAAATTGTTCGGAACAATGGGAGATACACTTCCTTTATTATTGTAAAACAAAAATCTGGTCTTATCGTAAATCAATCTAACGACCGATTCTTTTACGGAGTTATATGTTTTTTTCTCGCTTTCACTAACCACGTACAGAAAAGGTCTATTACAGAAATCATAAGGCTTTGGCATCATGATGCGATATTCCATCGGTATCAATTTCGTGACATATTTCTGCGCCATTTCCATTGCTCCCAAATACTCTTGCGGTGCAACTTGCTTACTGATATAATTGGATACTACCTCTATAAATTGGTCGATATTCAACGACATCAGAACTATACAGTTATTTGCACAGAGATACTTTCTGATTTGTTCAGCCATCTCATACGCCCCATTGATATTCAAGTCTATGTCATCAATAGGAATGACAAGGAAACGTTGTTTTTCCTTGTCGTGATCCTGTAATGAGTATTCAAGATATGTATCACACAACTTCTGAAATTGATCTTTTAATGCCAAGCCACCTGACAGCCATTCAAGTTCATCAATAGGGTCATACAGATTATCCCCCTTGTTGAGTTGTGTTAAGCATAGTTTGGCATTGTGAAATTCGGCGAGTAATTTCTTTCTACCTTCTGAGTTGATGTCATACTCTTTTTCTTGCTCTTTTATCTCACGATACATCATGCCTAAAACCAATTCTATCACATTATGGTCTTTGTCAAAGAAAGCCGGATCAATGGTATCCAATACTTTAAATTTAGCCTTTGTCAGATTTTCACATCTGGATTTCAAAGTTTCATTGCTTTCTTGATTAACTATGCATTTTTGCATAAAGTCATCAATTGCCGTCTTGACATGTTCATCCTCTTTGCCATTTATATTTGCGAGCATAGTTTTGATGGTTTCCATACAAGACGTTTTTCCTTCCCCTCGGTCACCACAAAAAGCAAGAATACTTGGTACACCATCTTTATTCTTACTTGTCAATTGGTGTATTTGCAGTAAAGCGTGAGTATATTGATCCTTAAATAGCGATTCCGCATAGTTCGCTTTTTCATTGACCACAATATCTTCTTGACCTCTATAAAATGTCAGTATGTTATTCTCTTTAACTTCCATTATTCTTTATAGTTAGTTATTTGTAAAAACGGGCTAATAAGCCCCATCCCCGAAAAGTACCTCTTCATAAATGGGGAGAGTAGAGCCGTTCACCGTATATTTATTATTTCTTGTTCTTCATCCTCCAGAAGAAATGCCATATCCTAAACAAAGGCTCGCATAGAGCCTCACCTGGAAAATACCTCACGAGTCTTATATCCCGATACACCCTTTGGAGATTATGTCCAAGCTGTGACCTGCCAAACCGATTCCGGGCATTATGCCTTCCGAAGTTCCCGGCTTCCAGCACCTCATTCAACACAAACCTACCATACTTCTCATTCGGAGGAACAATAAGGCGAGAGGCAGGCATGCCGAACACCACCTGCATGATATACATGATACCCCCGGCAAACTTCCACACCCCCAACTCCTTCAATTCCTTCTGTACCACATCTAAAGCAGTAGAGGCAGAAGAAGTAACAGCAGTAGTAGAACCAGCTGAATTATCTCCCTCTATAGAAAGGCGGTCCCATCCCGCACAATCTGGCGAGACCTTTGATGGTCCGCCAACCTTAGAGCGTAGCGGTTCCGAGCGACGAGGAGGAGCGGTTACATCCTCTGTCCCCTGAGGGGAAAGGGGCTTGGGGAAAGCGGTGGAGCCTCCCTTAAGGGTAAGGGAGGACGGGCGGGTTTTCGAAAAATTTTGATAGACTTTATAAAAGTCACAAAGAACATAGTAGTAATCCAGAAGCTGTCTTAACCCAATCCCCTCATTCATCAGATGCGAGAAGATATGAGTCAACTGAAAGATGAGATTGAATTCCATTGTCGGAATCGCAATCTCCCCTTGCTCTCCCAACATCACCCGATGCGAGAACTGCTCCTCCTTCACCCTCTCATAATATTTCTGAAGTTTTCTGTTATTCCAGAAGCACAACAGAAAGCTAGGCCGATAATGCACTTCAACCTCCACACCCTTATACGAGGGAAACTCGATGTGGTGATAGCACGCCTTTTCATGAGGCGAGATAGAGCGGACAAAGGAGATGACTCGTTTGTCTTCCCCTTCCACCCAGATATCAATATCACCAGGAGTGCGGGAATAAGGATTCGGATACATCAATGCATTTCCCTGCCCTTTCAGGATACAGGTTCTGAACCCCTTCTTCAGGAACCACTCAGAAACCTGAATGGCAGCATCGTTCAACCGAACATTCGCTTTCTCCAACATCTGGCTTTCCGCCATCCATTGGAGCAGTAACTCCTTCTCTATCCCTACATATTCAGCAGGTAGCTTCTTGATACCATCAAAGAGAACACCCACCAGGCATTGCTTCTTGGCGATAGCATATAGCTCCTTCCAATCCGCTTCCTTCAAAGAACCAGGTATTTCCTTGGCAGAACCGATGCTGAATCGCAAGAAATCAAAGAAAATCTTTTGTTGTTTCAAAATAAAGTTGTATTTTTGCTCGCATCAAACAAACCATATGCATCAAATAATCTTACTGTCACACACCACCCATTCCGACTTCTGATACACGTCATAAAACTCCTAGTCCTTCTGAAGCTTAATCAGATGATCAAGATTAGGAGTCACAAGAACACCCTCCTTCAGGTTCTCCAAAAGTTCCTGACGAGTAATATTCTGAATATCTATATTTAATACTTTTACAGTTTCCATTTTTATTTTAGATATAAACAAATGATTCTAATTCGTCTTCTTTCACTCCAACATACCATTCTCCAATACAATATTTATCAAATGACTCACTATTAATTGACATATCCTTATCTGGAGTATCCTTTCTAAAAAGCCAAATGTTCATTTGACGATCACCTTCTGCATATTTTTCCTTAAATGCAATCATAAAGTTGATAACCCATTCCTTGTTTGGTGGAATAACCAACAACTTTACATAATAATTATCTGTAACGCCATACTTGCTTAAAATCGGCTTAGCGTATGAAGTTTCATTTAAGTCAGAAGGCTTCTCGAAGATTTCATCCAAGACATAAGTATAGCCATAATCATCAGTTTTCTTTTTCAGCTGATAAAATGTTATATTTCTACCCACCAAAACCTTCTTTATTTTATCTTTGTCTTCATCACTCATTTCTGAGCCAAAGATAATTCCATGAAGGGCAGAAGGAACTATTTTCTGAAAGCCAAAATTATCAGTGATAATTCTCACTTCTTCTTCAGCAGACCAACTTTTTTCTTTTGTCCCATACAGTTTTTGAAGTAATTTTCCAGAAGGGATATCCATTAAATTTGGTCTTGGAAGATTATGAGAGTATGACACATTCAACATATGTCTATCATTTTTATTGATAGGACCTGCAACTTCCATCAAACCTTCCTTATTATAAATCACACAATACCCTTTTCTTTCACTAGCATACAATGCCCACATCATCCCTGAGCATGGATTCTTGCTCAAAGAGAAAACACCTATCTGATTCCGAAACGCAACAATACTTTCAAATTGCTCCCTTACTTTTGATATTACTTGGTCACTATTTGGAAATGTTTTCAATAGTTGTTCCAATGAAGCAATAAACATTTCACTATTAAAATAGCATTCTTGGTCGTCATTAAGGTGTTTAATATCAGAAGCATAAAAAGAATCATTAGATAGCGTTTTCAAATCCCGATCCAAACATTCAACACTCCTATATTTATACAAATATGTTTTAGCCATATCTTATTATTTTTTAAAACATTCGTCCTTGAATTTTCTATAATTTCCAACAGAACCAAATAGACTACAAATCTCATTATCTTTCTGCTCCTGAGCATAGTTTACTTCATCAGAATATAATTCGCCATCTACATTATCAACATTTAGTTCTTCAAATACGTCAATCGCTTTAACATTTTCGCTCTTGTGTTTTGAAAAATGCTTCAAGAGAATATCATATATCAAAGATTTATAGTCAACATAATCTAAAGTACCATCAATGTCCACAAATGAAGTTTGAAAACAAGACTTTTGGACTATATCATACAACATTGTCTCTGAATCAATAACATCAGAAGCATCAAGTTTGTTATGAGCTAAATAGCTGGAGAAATTAAATCTTACAAGTCTCTCAATTTCGACATTTGACAACAGTGTATCTTCATTTTTTTTATTAACAACAAACATCTCGTGGCAAAATGAAGCTACAGCTAAACAAGACAGTCTTATAACTATAGGTGATTCCATCGCTTTAATAATCTTACTTGCAAGTTCACTCCTGATTGCCTCCTTATAGTTTACTTTCATCAGTTTTGAATAAATAAGCTGCTTATAGAAATCCTCCTTGCAATCTTTTACGGCTAAGAAAATTAGATATACAAAACGCAAAGCCTCATTTAGTTCAAAGTCATTAGTATTGGTCATCAAAATTCTATTTCCCATAGAACTGATCAATTTAGCACTTTTCCAACTTTGATACTGATTATATATTGCATCCAAGTCCTCATTCCTATATAATACATCTAAAAATTCACTTTCTGCTATATGTCTTGCCGACATACCATAAGAGAAATATTTATCAAAATTCTCTAAATAGGCAATAGAATTGCGACCACGAAGAATACCATTTCTCACAGGAAACAATTGCTGCAAAATTTGTTTTTCCAGAGTAGATAACCCCCCATTATCAGAATCTTTCTTTAAGCAATAATATAGAAGACCATATTTATACGTACCCTTTTTACACTTATCTAAATAAGAATCTGGAGACTCTTTCAATTTAGAATAGCATTCTATATCTATAAACTTCAATAGCTCCACCCAAAGCAATTCCGACAACAATATATTGATACTCTTATTAGCAACATAGCTCTCTGTAAATTCCATAGCAACGACAATTTCTCCAGCAAATCGTTTTGCTTGCCTAAAACTACCCAAACAACTATCCAATAAAATCCTTTGAGAGAAGGTAAGCGTATCAAACACCTCCAAAATATACCCATTATGAGTTAGATTCTCTATATCTTTCATCAAGATACGAGTATTAGGATAATCTGCATAGACTTGTGGTAAATGAAATTCAATCATAAATATCTTTTCCAAATACTTGGGTTCAACTCCCTTACTTTTCAATTGATTGACGATATACGTCCTATCACAAGCCACTATAAATTTCACGAAAGGGAAATTTGCCGTATTTCTGATTATTTTTAAGACTTCCAATATTTCATCTGCATCCAACCTATCAAGGTCATCAAGCAAAACATACACATGTTTTTGCATTGTCCTTAAACTTACAACAATCTTCTCTTTAGCTTCTGAAACGGATTCATTCTTATTAGGAAAGAAAAATTGGACAATCTCTTTGTATATATTAGGAGTATCAAGCGAAAACAGCATGCTTGAGTATTTGTTTATCATGCGAGCTAACGAGAAGTCATAGCTAGCCAACTCTTTTCGTAGAACATCCATGAAATCCATTCTTATTTGGTTTACAGAATTGCATTTCCATGGATTAAAGTCCATTACTATTTGACCTTTAGCCAGTAATACTCTTCTCATCTCCTGTAAAAACACAGTCTTACCAGAGCCCCAAACTCCATAGATAACAACAGCAAAAGATTCTTTGTCATTATGGGTAGCAATCAATCGATCCGTAACTTTATATGCAAAGTTCTTTCGGATACCCCTCATTTGAATTTCTTCATTGCTTTGTAGAAAGCCTAAAGAAGAAATTTCAGACATCTGATGGCACATTCTTTGATCCAAACAATAAAAATACTGAGCAAGACAAGAGATGAAACATAGCAGAAGTAACAAAGCTACTAACAAAGCAAAAGGCACTCCAAATATGCCACTATCTACATTTATCCATCTTGAACCTGAAAAACAGATAACCCAGAAAAGAACTAATGTTATATTTATTAAACTTAATGAAACACATGCATATTTTCGAACCTTAAGAATCACCTTTATGCCAAATATCACCAATAAAGTTGAAACAATTCTCTCAAACCACACATGAGTCCATAAAATTGGCACAATTCGTTTTACGGCAACCGGAACCATATTTAGAATGCCGTTCTCTACCTCTACATGTATAATGCTATACATATAAATGCCAAGAATGACACTTACAATTTGACATATTTGCTTTGAAAATTTCATTTGCATTACCACTTTATCTTCTTCACCACCCAGTGATACCCTATAGCCACAACATACGACAACACTATGAGCACGCACCAATCTACATAGAAAGGCATGAATCTCTTTACAAACTTGAAATAGGCAGGAAATACATTACATTATTATTTCCCAAACTCTTTAATTCTCTGTTCCTCTTTCAAAGAGCAAACAAGTAGTTGTCCATTCTTCTCGGCTACGATATAGCCATCCAATCCTTGAACTACCACCTTGCTTTCATCGGCTGCATGGACCACGCAGTTTTTGTATTCATACAAGCGAATGTCCTTGCCTACCTTGGCATTGCCAGCCTCATCCTGTGGAAGTAAGGTACGGAGGCTGCCCCAGCTGCCTAAGTCGCTCCAACCAAACTCGGCTGGCAAGGTATAGATTTCCTTCGACTTCTCCATCACAGCATAGTCAATGCTTATCTTCTCGCAGGTTGGGAAGAGTTTGCCGACCACCTCTTTCTCCTGTTCAGTATAGAAAGAAGGTGCCATCTCGTCCATGATGCTGGCAAGGTTTGGCTGGAAGGTTCGGATTGCCTTACTGATTGTATCAATGTTCCATACAAAGATTCCGGCATTCCAATAGTAATTGCCAGCGGCAAGGTATTGCTCGGCTGTCTCCAGGTTTGGCTTTTCCTTGAAAGCCTCAACCTTGTAGATTTCATCTACTGATGTTGGCTCTGCTGAGGCTATATAGCCATAGCCTGTTTCCGGGCGGCTTGGCTTGATACCAATGGTAACGATGGCGTTCTTATCGGATGTATAGCTCAATGCCTTGCTGAGCACTCGCTGATACTCCGAGGTATTAATGACCAGGGCATCGGATGGTGTCACCACGATGTTGGCATCAGGATGATTCTTCTGGATCTTCCAGCAGGCATAAGCAATACATGGAGCGGTATTGCGAGCCTCCGGCTCTGATAATATGTTATCTACAGGCATGTCAGGGATTTGCTCCTTGACAATGCGAATGTATTTCTCGTTTGTCACTACCCACATGTTCTCGACAGGACAGATTGGCTTCAATCTATCTACTGTCAATTGAATGAGGGAACGGCCGACTCCCATCACATCTATGAATTGCTTGGGGTAATCGGGGGTTGACATAGGCCAGAAGCGGCTACCTACGCCGCCAGCCATAATTATGATTTGTATGTCGTTGAAATTATTCATAAATCTTTTTCTTTTACCTCTTTGCCTCCTTAAAGGAAATTTTCTAAAATACAACACTCTAATTATCGAGCTATTTCAACGAATACTTGGCAAATGTCCCTTCATTGAGCAATCCAAGAACTGCACATCATTATACATTTCCAAAGCAGACAATTGGCTACCTGTAAAAGATAACAACTGCCATTTTAAATCATTATAAGCACCTATGCCATAATGATAAAAGACTATTTTTCGATTGAAATCATTTATTTTGCACAAATCTTGAAAATATCTAGCAAAGTATTGTTTATCAGTGTCCCCTAGAGAATAGCCATAAAAAACTATATTACTAGCCTCAGAAAGCCATTTAGAAAATGTTCTTGTTTGTTTAAACATACTGTAAGCCTTGTACAAGAAAGCGTGCTTCTTAGGAAGTTTGACTTCATCTTCTACGCCAAACACGATATCGTCTTCTGTAGCCAAACTACCATGGACATGAAGAAGATTGTGATTTTGCGGAGAAAACACGTTTCCTGTAATTCCTTCAACAAGCTCAGTATAATTAAAAGTTACAATCCGATTATTTTTACCGAGTCCTACCTGGTTCAATAATGCTAAAGCATTAGAAGAAGAGTCGATTGTTACGTTTCTTACAGTTTCTCTCTCCAAATACTTTTTCAACGTATCTTTCAATGTTCCATACTCTGCTTGAAGAAGCCCAGGTCCATTTGTCTTCATCGGATTCATTAACCCTCCACTATTGATTTCAAGACAATACTTTGATAATTCTTTTTCTATATCTATCCATGTCTTGTTTTTATTTTGCTCCGTATAGAGATACTCACCCAAATATGTAGACTCACGAAAATCAAAGAATTCTTTACTTTTCATAAAGTCTCCATATGAGGTTTTGAAACCCAAACCTAAATCAAACCCATTACCCAATATAAATAATGTATTATCCATATCTTTCTTGTTTTATAAATATCTACGCCCGCTTTATGTAGCATTTTCATTTATTGAGGCAAATTTCATAAATCATAGCTTGTTTTTTGAACATTCATCTGCACACTCATATTATCAGTAGCTCTCTCCCATCTCCCTGAACATATCCTGCAGCATCAGGCATCTTACACCAAACTTGGCACAAGCATCAGGGAGTTTTATCTCGCCAGCATTTCTTGGCGCAGGACGTTCCATGGATACTATAGCCCATTCTTCGGGGGCTACAGCAGCAAAAGCTACCAGATAAATATCAGCCTTATCCATTCTGAGGAACTTCTGTTTGGCCTTTGGAGTGTAGAAAGTATGACTATCAGCCCATGCAATAATCTCTTGCAATTTTGTGATGACTTCAGCATGGTCGGACGACAAGAAATAATCTGATGGCATATTGGCCTTCATCCATTCCTTCAACTCGTCATCATGTAGATACAATTCTTCCTTAACCTTATCGAGAGAATATATCTTATGCTCCGAAGCCAATGACGAAATCTTCGACCATAAGCTCCTGGCTACATCTATAGGACTATATCCTCGATGGGGAGTGATAAAACTATTGGAATCTACTATATACCTCATAACTGTTCCTTTCTACTTTTTGAACTTATACGAAGAATGGGCTATCAACAACTTTACGAAAAGTATCACCCTTTAGTCCCGTCAAACGGAATGCATCCATATAGAGCAGCGCATTGTTCTCTACTGCATTGCTTACATGTATCAGGAACAAACGGCTCACTCTTTTGATGGCTGTACGACGGAAATCACCGCCGCTACCTTTTATTTCTTTGCGGACAAGAGGCTCTGCCATCCATTTCTTATATAAAGCAAAGAAATGCTCTTTCGTAATCAAGCCATAATCCTTTGCACATCGAGCGATAACAAAGCGACTCACCTTGAGTTTCTTTGACAAGATCTCATAGTTTTCACCCACCTCTATCCAGACTTCTTTCAGCAAGTTTTCCGGCACAAGGTATGCAGCAGCCACTGCATCGCAGAATTGTTCCGTAATATCCGTGCTGGAAATATCGCTATTACCTAATCCGGCACTATATCCTGTCAATATATGCGCAAATTCATGCACCAAAGTAAACATCTGGGCATACTTGGCATCCCTACTATTGACAAAGATAAACGGAGCATAATTATCTACCAAAGCGAAGCCACGACACTCTTCAACAGCTATAGGTCGCTTATTATTAAAACCGACTACGCTATTATAGCTTATGACTACACCCAGGTTTTCTATCGTCTCTGTCAGGAATCTCAAAGCATCATCTACCTTGCTATATTCCATCATCCAGTTGACAGGCAAGCCTAGAATTCGGCGCATAGAAGAACATACCTTATCAATGCCATCTTCCACACGATGAATTCCAACAAAAGGAACTTTGGAAAAATCACGGTGATGAAGATAACCACTCAACCACTCCTGACGTTCCTGCAACTCATTGACCGTATCATAGACATTGATGTCGAGCTTGTCATTGATTCGGCGGAACAAAGGTATAGGCATCGTCTCGACAGGAGGGGTTGGTAAGAACAGATAGCCCATTGGCACAAAAAGCCCCTTGGCAAACCGCTCCAACTGCTTAAGAGTCGGTCTATCCAAACCATCCATCCACATTTTTACCTTAGGATGCTGCTCAAGATACGCACAGCAATCCTTACCTGAGCGTTCTATAGCCCAAGCAAGAATGGATTTATCTATGTTTAACTTAACACGACTCATAACGATAACTTATATCTTTACGCCTGCAAATATACGACTTTCTTTCGAAAACGCCAAGCGATTTCTTGAATATTTTTTTGATGGGCCCACACGGATCTCACTGATCTATTTTTTCGTTGCAAGCAACGGGTATTCTCATTTTACCTCTCAGTAAAAAATCCGAAGGAGTAAAAGATCCGTGAGATCTGTGGGATCCGTGTGGGAAAATTCAACATTCCTCACTCTGCTCTCAAGGATTCTATCACAAACCTTTCGAAGCTCGCCTTATAGCCGCCGTCCATCGGGCAGGGATCGTCGGGATAGGACTTGTGATACTCCTCTTCCATGTTGTCAAGATAGTCCATTATCTGCATCACCTGGTCTTTGGTGCAGTGATGCTTCTTCTGCGAAGAACGAAGCAGGCAGTAGGACTGGGTATGACTGGCATAACCCTCTTAGACATGCTTGACTGAATTCTCATTCATGTGGCCAGCCTCCTTTAAGGTGCGTACCACATTGCTACTGCCGCCGAGAAGGGGTGAACACTTGCCCCAAGTATTCACCTTTTCGGCTCAGGGGTGAACCCTAGTAAAAAGAACTTTGTATATACAGCGCATGCTAGAAATATAAGAGTCTATATTACAATGGGTTATAGGGTATATTTAACACATTATTAACGCTAAAGGTTGGCATCAGGGTTCACCCTTCACCGACTTCATCGCCAAGTGTTCACCCACACTCTTACTCAGAGAACGTTGGAAACGACAGAATAGTATATAAACAACAACAATTTTAAAAAAAATGGAAACTGTACCAAACAACAACAGCATGAATGGGACAGCTACGATGCCCTCGAACTTTCCTTGTATCAAATCTTCTGAGAGCCATCCACTCGCCGACTTCCTCAAACCTACCTACATGTTCCAGCTCGACTTCGACCATGTGAAGAAGGAAGAGGATCCTGCCCTTCGCCAGAACCTGAACAACCTGAACATCGGTAACGTGATGAAGCGTCTTGGATTCAAGAAGATTCACAAGAAGAACGGTAACGGCTGGGCTGTGATAGTGAAGGATGGTAGCGAAATCAACAACGATGCCTTCATCGATCCTAACGATACCGTGAAGGATTAAGTATCTTGGTTACGACCACTAAGTATCATGGTTACAACCCGTAAGTATCATAGTTACGAAGCATAACTCTAATAGATATTTCTCTGCACGCGAATTACGTAATGTTTTTACTGAACACGAATTACTTATTGGGTTTACTGAACACGAATTGCACGAATTAAACGAATAAGTTGCTTCAGAATGAAAGATTCGTGAGATTCGAGAGATTCGTGTTCAACATTTAACATTATAATTACCGTCAATAGATTTACGAAGTTACACCAAGCAGGAGTTAGCCCTGCTCTATTTTCCGGATTCCGACCCGGACGTGGCAAGAGCCCATCTGATGAGATGGATAGTAAGATGCACCCAACTCTATGAGCAGCTGCAGAAGAGTGGATACAACAAGAGCTGCAAGGAGTTCAATCCTCTGCAAGTATCCTATATTTTCTTCCATTTGGGAGAACCCTGATATTTATCAGTGATAATCGGTGAGTATCGTTGAGCAACAATGAGCATCGGTGAGTTGGAAAAATGAAATGTTGTATCTTTGCATTGTGATTCAGAAAGAGAAGTCTCACACGGATCTCACAGATCTCACGGATCTTCTTCGTTGCAAGCAACGGTACTCACTAAGCTTCACAGGAAAAAACTCCGAAGGAGTAAAAATCCGTGAGATCCGTGAGATCCGTGTGCAAAACTAAACATTAACCCTTTAAAATCCATAGAATCCAATGAAGAATCAAAGAAAAATCGATTTGATCGTGGTACATTGCAGTGCCACACGTATTAACCAGGACTTCCCAGTAGAAGCCTTAGAAGCCTGCCACAAGGCCCGTGGTTTCCACTCCATCGGTTACCACTATTACATTACGAAGGATGGCGTGGTCTATCCCTGCCGTCCAGAAACCGAGGAGGGTGCTCACGCCCGCCACTACAATGCCCATAGCATCGGAATCTGCTACGAGGGTGGTCTCGACGAGAAGGGCAAGCCTGCCGACACTCGCACTCCAGCCCAGAAAGCATCTCTGGAAGACCTCCTCTACAGTCTCGTCCTCGACTATCCCGATGCCGAGATCCTAGGTCATCGCGACCTCCCCGGGTTCGCAAGAGCTGTCCTTGCTTCGATGTCAAGGAATGGCTGAAGGAAATCGACTTCCATCTCTAGAAAGCCCGGACAGTTCCCAGATATTCGTGCTATTCGAGTTATTCGTGTTCAAAATCATCCCAGCTTGTAAGTCCTAAAAAGCTTATGGGTTGGGATTTTTTCTTTGTTTATTCACATCATTTCTTCAACCCTTGATACACTCCTCCTACTTCATCAGCAATCTGGTCCCAATCATACTTGCTCATGTCGTAATTCACATGCTGCAATGGAGCATCGATAATCTTTCCGAGCTTTTCAGAAAGTTCATCCACGTTGCCACAATGGAAGTAATCATCCTTTGGCAAGCCAACCTCCAGATTCGCAGGAATATCACTCACTACCACCTTTACACCATAGCTCATCGCCTCCAACAGGGCAATCGGCAAACCTTCGTGCGAAGATGGAAGACAATAGCAACGGCAATTCGTCAACAGCGAATGAAGCTTTCTGCCCTTGATAAAGCCAGTAAGCACCACACCATTCTCCCTTGCCATCTGCTTCAATCCCAAAGAATACTCATCCTCGAAGTCTGTATCGCCAGCCAGCACCAGCTTGTAGCCTTGCTCTATTAACTTTTCATTCTTAACTATCAACTGTCTATACGCTTCCACCAGATGATGCAGGTTCTTCTCAGGCACAAATCGACACATACCCAGAATATACTTGCCTTTCTCTATCCCCAGTTCCTTGAAATATTCAGGATAGTCGCAGATTTCAGGCTCAGAGACACCATTATATATAAGGTGTACATTCTTCGTCCTTCCATATTTACGGGCAATGAGATTCTTAATGACGTTCGAGATAACAATGACATCATCGGCAAACATGCAGCCCATACGCTCACCCATTTTCAGGATAGTCTTGGCAGCAAATCCCCACTTGTCCCTGTCATAGTCAGGACCATGATGTGTAAACACCACCTTCATGCCCAGCAATTTGGCGTATGGAACCAGCAGCGCAGGACCGATGGCATGGATATGCAATACATCAGCGCCCAACTTCTTCGCCTCATTGATGGCACGGAAAGTATGGATAATGGCCTCGAAACTCTTCTTCTTAGGAGAAGGAATCGTTACCAGTTTCACCCCCTTCCATTCATGCAAGTCATCCTTCACATAGTTCGAGCGACGGATCAACGTTACATCATAACCACGCTCCACCATTCTAGGGAACAATTCCTCACAATGCGTCTCCACGCCACCCATGATATTCGGGATACCACGAGTACCTGTTACAACTATTTTCATAAAAACTAGAGATTTTCAAAATAAAAGTATTACCTTTGCAGATATGAATAAGATTTCAAACCATATCAAAGAAGCCATACAGTACTTCGGCATCATCTTGGTGTCGATGCTCTCCGCACTGTGGCTTCTTATCAATCATAAGAGAATCAAGTGATTACTTGATTTCAATATTTCTATCTGTTTCCTTCTTGGTTGCCTCATAACCCTGGCTAGCCACGTCAGCGTTCACGATGTCCTCGCCACGCTTGCCCTTCAAAGCCTCCTTTGAATCGGCAGAAAGACCGTTGTTTACCACGGCATTCATATCGCAGGTAGAAAGCTTGTCAAGCTGTTCCTTGGTCACCTTACCATCACGATATTCGCAGCAGATAGGGTTCTCATACATAGAGTACTTCATACCGAGCAGGCTCTTCAGCTTGTGCTTAGCCACCCACAGGGCTGGAGTCTTGATGTACTTGTGCATGGCAGGAGAAACAGAACCGATCATCCAGCAGTTTCTGTCGCAATGTCTTACCTTCTTACGAACCTGCTCAGCCTCTGGAGAACTCCAAAGCTCATCCCAAGTCTGGCGGTTCAGGTTACCCATCACCTCCTTGTCCTTGGTACCATTACATGGCATCACATCACCGTATGGGTCGATGAAGAAGGTGTCGAAACTCATATCGCAAGGCAAGAGACGCTTCTGACCATAGATATAGTTGATGAGTCCATGGTTGAAGTAAGCACGGAACCATTTCTTTGGAGAGTTAGACTTCAACAGTTCGTTCACCAGGTTCTCGAAGTTCTTAGCCACCATCGGACGGTCGTGGATGATGTTCTTAGCCTCTACGAAGTAGAATGAGTTATGGAGCGATGCGGTAGCGAACTCCATACCCATCTTGTTGCTCAATTCATAGAGAGGCACGAGGTCTGGAGCATTCTTATCCTGAACGGTCATACCGAAGCCCACATCCTTCAATCCCATTTCACAGAGCTTCTTCAATGTAGTATAGCCACGGTTGAAACCATTGTTCAATCCACGGATCTCATTGTTGGTCTTCTCCAAGCCCTCGATAGAGATACGGATACCAATCTGAGGGAACTCCTTCGCCAGGTCGATGATACGGTCGGTAAAGAAGCCGTTGGTAGAGATCACGATACGGTCGCTCTTCTTATAAAGCTCACGTACGATATCCTTCAAATCCGTACGGATAAAAGGCTCACCACCTGTGATGTTCGTAAAGTACATCTTAGGTAGCTTCTTGATAGTCTCTATAGAGATTTCCTCCTCAGGTTTAGAAGGAGCCTTGTAACGATTACACATAGAGCAACGAGCGTTGCAGCGGTAGGTCACGATGACCGTACCATTCAATTTCTTTTCTGCCATAATATTAATATCTATTATTTTTAAATATTCTTACAATAAACTTCATTGTTAATAAGCTTTGGATACTTCATCAAATTTTTTTATGTAGGCTCGATATCAACGATTTCCAGACCTTCGACAGCAGATTTCAATTCCATTCCCGAAAAATGCTGAATATAATCCTCAGAATTGTTATTCCAAGAATCTTCTACTTCAAAATTTGCATTATCATATATTTTCTCATGATAAAAACAACGCAGACAAAATGTTGTCCACTCTTTTATATTGAGAGCTGATACTTTTTGAATATTTCCATTTACCTTAACCGAAACAAAAGAATTATCAGGAAGCCCTAATTCGGTTCCAAAATCTAGAATCGGTCTTACATTCATGAAATCTCCACTAGTAGAGAGTACTCCTGTATGCAAATACTTTGACCTTATAGCATATAATCCCTTGAATAGCCTACCCAAATTCTCAGACAAGTATTTGGTAACAAAATCCTTAACTCTCGCAGCTATCTTATACTTTATATTTCCACAAGCTGCACATACCTCATGGGGGGCTTCCTCAAAAGACGCAGTTTCTATAGCAGAAAGGTAATGCATGATGCAATGAGTATATTTTTCCTGCTTATTCTTTACTTGTTTCCTCATTGCGGCATACGAAAGTGTTGGCAAAGATATACTAACAGCATCATCAAATGCTTCTTGCTCCTTCAAACCATCTTGCACATGAATACATCCTAATAGAAAATATTTAACTAAATGAGAGAAATGCAAGTCTCTTTCAACAAAAACAAATTCATCTAGAAAGCGAAAGCCCTCCTCAGACAACAAGACAACATCTTCCGAAATAGCATAACCATCTATGAAGTTTTCCATGTAAATAGGCTGAGCAATCTCAATTTCCCCTTGCAAAACCGAATCTCCCAATAGAGGATAATCAAATAAGATATTTGTTTCAACTGCTAAAAAGGCTGAAAAATACTTTAGCCTTTCCATTCCCAAATGATAAGCTTCATACTTGTCTGCACAAGTCAAATCAAAAGAAACATAAACCTTATCTTCCTGAGAATATAGACTAAAATGCTTACCTTCATAAGTATGAATTTTCAACTTCTTAAATTTACTATATAGTTCAACAGTATAATGGAAAGTTTGCAACTGTTCCATTTCATCTTTTGCTTGCAAAACTATTTTGCGAAGTTTTTGGTATGTCTGACTATCATTGTGAATACCAGAATAGAAGCAGATACTATCAATATCACCTTTCTTCACATAAGATATTGCCACATGAAAGTTTCCCAAAGAAGAGTTCATGTTGCCCAGTACCAACACTTGATTTTTCTTCCCCTTATATTTTTGTGGCAAATAAGCCCACGGAACATATCCATTCGCATGAGGAGGAGCATATTGAGCATCAAACAAAGCCCAAAGCTTCCATAAGAAATGATTAGAGTTTTCCTCTCCCTTTAAGCCAACATCTATTCGTTCAAAGTCATCGAAATCAACCTCTTTGACAACATAGGGCAATAATGGTGTTGAAACTTTAATTTTTACAGCCATATTATCAACACTTTGTATTCATTAGTCTAGTTATTTTTCTGCAAACCTATGAAAAACCTCATAGTACATTTTTGCCGAATTATGCCAAGAAAAGGCAGACGCCCTTTCATAGCATTGGCGAGCCACCTCATTACAGAATGCATCATCAAATAGAATTTTATGCAGTTTGTCCTCAATTTCTTCAATATCCACAGGATTTACTCCCACAGGAATATCCCCAATAACTTCAGGGAAACAAGAGGTATTAGGACAAATCACAGGAATACCACAAGACATCGCCTCCAAGACTGGCAAGCCAAAGCCTTCATATAACGATAGGTATAACATAACCTTAGCACCAGCATAAATTAAAGGTAAATCTTCATCAGAGATATAGCCAGTGAAAACAATATCATCCTTATACTCTGATTCATTTACATAGTTATATATAACTTCAGAATTGAAACCCTTCTTACCTACAATAACCATTTTCTCTGTGATTCCAGCCTTTTTCTTCAAAGCAAAAAATGCTTTCAATGCCGACATGATATTTTTACCAGGAAAGTCAATAGTCCCCACAAACAAGCAATACTGTTTATATTCCAAATTATATTTTGCAATACAAGACTTAACCTCACCCTCATCATACTTTCTAAATCGAGAACGATCGGCTGCATTAGGAATCACTCTAATCTTAGCTTCATCTGCATTGCAGAATTTAATGATGTCTCGCTTTGAACATTCAGAAACTGAAGTAATATAAGAACTGTTTCTTACCATCAACGGATCTATCACCTTACGATACATCATTCTTAGTTTGCTAAACTTATTAGGCACATTAAACTCAATCAAGTCATGTATAGTGACAATTGTAGGAATTCTTTTCCAAAGAAGCAAAGAGAAATTTGGTATATACGCAACATCGCACTGATACTTTTTCTGCAACTTTTGGAAGTTCCATTGATGCCATAATATATTTTTTAGAGAACTATTTTTTGACACATTTATGTTTACGATTTTAATGTTAGAATGCTTTTTCAACACATCATAATCATTAAAATCGAAATTCTTGAATAAAATATATTCATCGTTTCTATTCATTGGTGCCATTTCATTCAGCACCTCTATTAATACACGGCCAATACCTGTCAGTTTAGTTCCGACATAACCACTTATAGCTATTTTCATATTTATCTAGCTCCCATTAAAACTTTAGTAAATGAAGGAAAAAATCTTCTTGCAAAACAATAAAGACCATATCCAACTACTACTATTAAAAAAACTATTAATACATAAAAGAACAATAACTCTAAATTTGCTATCAATGATCTTTGAAAATCAACAAGTTTTAAAGCTATTTTTTTTAGAAAAATAGCCACTGTTGCATGATAACAATATAAAAAGAAAGAATAATCAGATAGTTTATCAAAAACAAGCGCTTTATTATTATTTACACATAAAACCATAATTTTTATAAACGCAATAATACCCAAAAGTATACAAATATTGTGTACCAATTCATGATATGGGAATAATCCTCTTGTTAAATTGTCGAATACATTAACAAAGATATAAAGAGGAAAAATCTTGCCCCCCCATATGCTCATATATTTACTCAAGTATTTATGCCTTATACTAAATGCTGCACCAATTGAAAAGAAGAGAAAAGCAGAACTACTAAAACCATATAAACCACAGATAGAAGTTTCCCAAAAACCAGTGAACCACAATAAACCTAATATGCTCAAAAAGGTCAGACACCACTTTTTAATTACATAATAAATTACAGGCGAACAAAGGGTTACAACCATTAAATCCCTTACAAACCACAATGGTCCATTAATAGGATTATTACCATCAATGGCATAAAAATATTGTAGCAACTCGGAGACACTAAAATTATTAATTATATTATGTCTACCAGACATATATTGAGGTACAACCAATGATGCCAGTAGTATTAACAACAAGGAATAAACATTCCATATAAAATAAGGAATTAACAAACTCTTGACTCTTTTCTTTATTTTGCGTTTATATATCAGACCTCCAAAAGAGACATTCTTATAAAAGAACAAATATCCTGAAATAATATAAAATAGAGGGACGCCTATATGTCCAATACTCTCAAATGAATATGTGAAAACATCATACCATTTTATCGTATCAAGCGTTATATTTGCATCTGAGAAATTTACATTTTGAAATCTTGCATGGAACAAGACTATTGCAAAGATCAAAGGAAACCTCATTTTAGTAATTAGAGCCGAATCAATCTGCTCATAATCTTCACTACTTTTCATCACTAATTCTTTTTATAATTCTTGCAGGAGCTCCTGCTACAATACAATAATCAGGAATATCTTTAGTAACCACACTATTTGCTCCAATTATACATCCTGTACCGATAGTTACTCCTGCTAAAATTGTTGCTTTTTCTCCTATCCAAACATTATCTTTTATAATAACGGGGCCTTTTGAGAACATTTCTCTTTCCAATGGTTTTTTACTTAAATCAGTTTCATTAAATTGCCCATGTGCATTATCTGTAATAAGAACTTTCTTACCCGTTAAAACACCAGAACCGATAACTATTCTATTTATGGATGTTATTTGGCTTTCATCTCCTATAGATACATTATCACCCAAAAGAATTACTGGACTATAGGTTACATCACCAATTTTTTCCCATGCCGTAAGTTGAACACGACTACCTATGTAAACATTGCTTCCAACATGAATCTTTCTCGGACCAATTAACATTAAAAAAGATGGGTTTATTACAGAGTCATTTCCAAAAGAAGCAAAATACCTTTTAAAAAAACCTGTATAAATATATTTATGGATTCCTTTAAATACATAATAGTACTTTAAAGTAAATATGTATGAAAAAAGGAATCCTATATAGCAAAAGAGTCTTTTCATTCTTTCATTCTTAATGACTGATTTTCAAATTCCTTACCCAATAAGAATGTATTGATATCATACAACGACAATCTACGGATAAACTGCAAGAACAATACATAATTTTTATACCCTATTAACTTATAAAAAAATCTCAAGCCTTTATACAACAAAGACAATTTTTTACCGAAACCATCTATATTTTCAGGATTCATTTTATCAACATTCACATTTTGGGAAGAAGGCAAAAGATGTTTTCCTTTAAGTAATGAATAAAAACTATTATCAGTATCTACAACAAAAGGATTTCCTTCAAAATTAAAGTTTACACACAACCCATTATATAATCGACGATGGAATGCCTCTATTTTTACACCATTCGAAAAAGTACCATAAGAATATGACAAACTAAGATATTTAGCAAATAAATCTTTATCTTTATGAATCTCATTGACATATATCTTCACAAGTTCATCTATGTCTTGATAAGATTTTAGATTACTAATTCTCATTCTAGACTTATTATCAACTTTTCCTTCGGCTAACTGCTTATAGTTGTAGCCTGCAAAATGACAGAAGACTAGTTTATCCATACGCTCACTAGTACCTTTTCTACTTTCAACATAGAAGGTATCACCTTTCTTTGTTACTTTTCTCTCAAAATAATTCCAAGGAGCGACATTAAGTCCTAAATTATTGGAGAAAAAGATTTCATCATAATCAAAAAACGCCATAAAGAAGTCAGACCACTTTTGATCTGTACATACTGCCCATAGCATTTCCCCAAAACAAAGTTTAGACAATCTGTCTTCCCACCATCTGATTACATTAAGTGTTTTAGGAGAATTCTTGAAACCTACAAATCCAAAATTACTAATACCATTAAACAAAAATCCTCTATCAGGTGTATCACCAGAATAAGGATAATCAGGAATCGTTATATGTGGTGCCGTAACTACAAGGAACTTATCTAACTTTTCGTAAATATAACTAAAGTCACTAAAAAGATAGATATCTGGATCTAAATAACATACAGTATCATATCCCTTTTGCACAAAGAAATACTCTATGCTAAAAGGTTTTATGCAAGTACAAAATTCTGTCAAATTATACTTAAATGCCATGTTAGTCCAGAGCTTCTCATCTATATTTAAAAACTCATGGGCAATAAGTATGTTTTTATCATTAACCACGGAATCGTCTTTGCCATATTCGTCGGCAACAACAATATAGAAATCAACATTTTTATTATATTTCAACACTGACTTCTCTAATATTTGGGCTAAACCAACATAATTTTTAGCACAAATCGTAAAGATACAATTTTTCATATTTATTACTTATTTTTTGTTTTTTCTCTTTTATTAATTTGGAATATAATATAAAAATATGCAATATAAAACAAATGCATTCTAAAAAATGGAATGGATGTCAAAATATATGTCCCCCAAAAGCAAAAAGAAACAAAAAACAACTCCTTAGAATGATGTTTCAACGGCAGATGAACCATAGTAAAATACATTAGAACAAAGGTTGCTAATAGACCTAATATTCCATGACGAACCATTTCTTCAAAAACTACACTTTCTAATGCTCTTAACTGATAAGCTTGAATACCATTCAGATAGAGTAAGCATTGTTCTCCCAAACCCGTAATAGGCGACTGTTGAAGAAAATAGAAACATGCACCCAATTGTTCAAGTCTCATTTCTAAATTACTACCTCCAATTTCCTCCTGAGCTTTTTTATTAAACAGACTCTGAAAGACATCTATTTGGTCAGAAATTAATGGAAAAACAATAAATAGCAAAACAACACAACCAACGAACAAGGATATAAATTGCTTACCTTTAAATTTCCAAAAAGCCGGTATTCCAAAAATCAGCATAAATAAGCCAGCTCTCATTTTTGTATAAAAAATACATATTACAGCCAAAACAACAGTAACATATATAATAATACTACTTACTTCTCTAAAACCGAATTTTAATTTTGCGACTAAAATAGTTATAATGAAAATTGCAAAATTCATTCCCGCTCCTAAAGGATGTTCAAAAATTGATGTTAATCTATATCCCCTAATATCTCCCTCATAATATGCATCAATTCCTTTAGCGACAAGAGATGACTTATAATCAAATATAAAATTTGTATGAGTTGTAAAGACAAGTATTCCATAAGCACCAGCAAATAAAAAGACTAGAGTCAATCCCTTAAGCAAGAAATCAAAATCCTTCTCAGAATTCACTATATTCCATATCAACCAAACTTCTAAACAACTGCTAAAACTATATCCAACAAAGCGAGAAAATTCATCTCCAAATCCTGCTAACGAAGAAAAGCAAGATGCAAATCTAGACAGGGCCAATAACAATAAAGGAAAGGATAAAGGATACCTCAATTTGTTTCTAATCTTATTTCTCTTATAAATAATGTAATATACAAAATAAAATATAGACATGACTAAGGAAATAGGAATAGATGGCAAACCATTAACAGCTAACAATTTAGCTTGAGGATACCAAATAATTTCAAGTAGCATATACAACAGGAAACTTCTCTTAAAATTTCGTAATGCATATAACATTAAAAACACGCCTAAAATTGAAAAAATCATACTTAGATACAAAAAAAATCAGATTCTTTATTTTTTGATAATTTGTTTTCCTATCTTACGTAAAGGTTTTATCGTATAACAATAAAATACCAAAAACAAATAGCCAAGCATCGAATAGCACTTACAAATTGACTCTCTCACATTCTTTATTTCAAAAGTGCGTTTACTTGTCATTACAACCTCCTCATAATAGAGATTACATAAGTAAAAGAAAAGTTTACGCTTAAAAAAAATCCATGTTCTATTTTTGATTCTTTTTTGTTTCTTGCATTTCCGTACTATATCCGGCAAAACAACAGCAAATGTTTTAAATAGATCATAGCCTCCTTTTCCATCATCATTTTGCATTTCTCCATAAATGCCATTCCAGATTACATAATGTGATTTTTTTCTGTGTTCGAATAATAGAGATGTATTAGGAAACATCTGATTTGGAACAATAGATGATAAATTCTCTATATCTATGTCCCAAAAGCCAATTCCAGCACTCCAAGATACACAATAATGCAAATTATAAACAAATGAATCAAAGTTAGTGCACTCCTGTATGATTGGCAACTTAATCATTCCATTTACAAAATACATTACAGGTTTTTCATCCTTATAACGCAAAACGATATCTATCATTTGCTGTAACATACCTGGTCTAATCATCATGCGATGATTTATCATTTTACAGAAAAGTCCATGTCCTTTTTCCAAACATGTTACAAGATTCAAAAAACCAGAATCATTTGTCTTTATATATGAAAGATTAGGATAATTATACAGACCTAATGCTTTTTGTAGTTCACTGTCCTGGCCATTATCCGTAATTATGACCTCAAATAAATTGTTGTCTACATTCTGTGTATATATACTTTCTAAAGTGGGAATAACCCACTTTAGAATGCCATTAGTAGGAATGCACAAAGATAATATCGGTTTACGATTTGATTCCATATATAACTATTATTTAAATGAGTTAATAGCTTCACAAACAATTTTTATCTCCTCCTCAGAAATCACCTGATTCATAGGAATAGACAATTCCTGCTGATGAATCTTCTCTGAAATAGGAAGAGAAAGCTGAGGGGTATTCCAAGATTCTTTAGCATAACACTCCTGATGATGTGGTGGTATTGGATAATGAATCAATGTCTGAACACCCTGTTCTTTCAAGTATTCCTGCAATTCATCACGACGCTCACAGAAGATAGGGAACTGATGATATACATTATTTTCATCATTAATCTTTGCAGGCAATGTTATAAACGGATTATTGATATGCTCATAATAATAAGCTGCCAACTTCTGACGCTGAGCATTATCCTCATCCAAATACTTCAACTTGACATCAAGAACAGCAGCATCCAACTCGCTCATACGGCTATTGATACCAGCATACTTAAATACATACTTCTTCTGACTACCATAATTTGCCAAAGCACGAATCACTGAAGCAAGTTCCTTATCACTAGTAGTTACTGCTCCTGCATCACCAAAGGCACCGAGATTTTTGCCTGGATAGAAACTATGCGCACCAGCATCTCCCAAAGCACCAGTCTTCACACCTTTCCAGGCACAACCTTGACTCTGAGCACAGTCTTCCATCAACTTCAAGTTATGTTTCTTGCAAATCTCGCCCAGTTTGTCATTGTATGCAACACGGCCATAAAGATGAACAATCATCACGCCCTTTGTTTTAGGAGTGATTGCAGCCTCAATCTTATCAATATCAATTTCAAGATGCTCAAATGTTGGCTCAACCAAGATAGGAGTCAAATTATTCTCTGTAATAGCAAGAATTGTTGCAATATAAGTATTTGCAGGAACGATAATTTCATCGCCATCCTGAAAAATACCCATCTCCTTATATCCTCGGATAATCAAGCGCAAAGCATCCAAACCGTTAGCAACTGCAACACACTCATCTGTACCAATATATTGAGCATAGTCTTTCTCAAACTGCTTGTTTTCATTACCTTGTAAAAACCAGCCACTCTCAATGACACGGTTGGCTGCAGCCTTATACTCATCACCATGCATCATGGTGATTGCCTGTAAATCTAATAACTTTACCATATTTTCTTTTTTTATAATCGTTTTTTATCTTTAGAATGCATATAATTACTAACCCTCAACAAAGAATCGAAGGTATTGGTATCAAACCACAAGATGTCCTCGCCAAACTTTTGTACTTGTAACTTATTCGCTGCAAGATATGTCTGGTTAAGCGATGTCACTTCATAACGTCCACGTTCTGACTTATCCAAAACCTTTGCGTAATCAGCAACTCCCTTTGGAAAGACATAAAGTCCAGTAATAGAATAATGCTGTGGTGAACTAGGTTTGCCCTCCACAGAATGACACTTCCCTGCTTTATCCAAGATTGCCACCCCATATTGGTTAGGGTCGTAGTCTTGAGATATGAAGATGGTTGCTTGTCCACTATTTTTTGCAGCACGCAAAGCCTTACGAAGTTTTTCTGTTACCCCTTCACCTTCTATGATACAATCACCTGTTACCATACAGACAGGTTCATTGCCCACAAAATGAGCCCCAATGGTCAATGCCTGTGCGGCTCCTTCAGGAGATGTTTGAGTGGCATACGTGAACTTCGATCCATACTTCGATCCATCGCCTAACGCTTGGATAAAAGCAGAGATATATTGAGGACTCGTAATGATAAGGATGTCCGTTATTCCCACTTCCACCAATGTTTTTATGGGATAAAAAATCATAGGCTTATCATATATGGGCAGCAACTGCTTTGGGACACCCAAGGTAAGAGGATACAGTTTATCACCAGAGTCACCTGCAAGTATGATACCTTTTGTAATTATACTCATTTCTTATTCTGCTTTCCATTTACATAATTCAAGAAGTCATCATAGTTACGAATGTAGTCATCCTCAGAATAACCATGAGAAGCTAACACCAAGCAGATACTGCCAGAAGAGAATCCTTGTTCAGATGCCCAGATTCCTGGTGGAACATGAAGTCCCCAGAAAGGTCTGTTGAGCTGCACTGTTCTCTTGTTTACACCATCATCAAGCACAACTTCAAAAGCGCCAGATGCTGCAATGATAAATTGGTGGCATTCTTTATGAGCATGTGCTCCACGATCTTCACCACCAGGTATATCATAACTGTAGAATACACGATTGATAGGGAACGGCACATGTACATTCTCATAGATGTAAGTAAGATTACCCTCTACATCATGCATTTTGTTCAACGCACAGAGAGAACAATCGAACACACTTTTACCTTCCTTAGCACTGAAAGTATCCGTTGGATTATTAATCGTAACAGAAGTTTCATTCCCTGAAGAAGTCGTATTTATAGAAGGATTCTTCACCCAAGTCTTGAATTCTTCATAACCCATGATATAGTCATCCTTATCATATTCAGTAGAAGAAAGCACCAGAGCCAAAGAATTGGTTGAGAAATTCTTCATAGTTCTCCACATTCCTTTAGGAACATAAACTCCAAAATAGGAACGATTCAGAGAAAAGGTTTGTTTATTCCTTCCATCATCTAGTTCAACATCAAAGCTACCAGATAGAGCAACAATAAACTCCTCATTCTCCTTATAGGCATGTGCGCCTCTATCTTTTCCACCTGGAACATCATAAATCCAATAAACCCTCTTGATTTCAAAAGGAATCTGTTTGATTTGTTCAATGATTGACAGGTTACCTCTTGGGTCTTCAATCTTTGGAAGTCCCAAGAGTTTTGCATCATAAACAGTATTCATATTACACAATTTCTGTCATCTTATTATAATTAATTATAGCTTTTCTATATTGCTCCTTTATTTTTTCAGAAGTAAAAGTATTTATTAAATTAGCAATTTCCTCAACCGTCTCACAGTGTGGAAAGCCTAAATCATTAATATCTTTAAAGAATGCTCTATGTCCAGTCATATTACATGAAGCAAATGGTATTCCTTTAAAACCTGCATCAAGCATAGCAACAGAATGCTCACCTAATACGAGATCTACTTCCTTTAAATCTTCTTCAAAAGAAGAGCGTTTATATGAAAGAACAAAATGCCCATTCTGAATAGCAGGAGGTATATTACAAGACATTTTAAAGTTTGGCAAATTAAGCCAAGAGATATATTCTACGCATCTATTTATTGAATTAACACCTGCATGAGCTGGATGAATCCACGTAGGATGACACCGATATATAAATTCAATATCAGGGAACATTGCTGCAACCTTGCCTATAGCCCAAACTAGACGGTCATCATCTGAACGGTTTTTGACAGCTGTCCAATCTCCTGTTCCACTTGATGCACATAGAATTTTTTTTACTTTTGTTGGGAACTTAAAATTCTCTGGTAAAAACAAGAGATTCCTTATTGGCATAATCCTATATGGTAAGTGATGATAACGGAATGTATTACATCCAATTTCATCCCATGTATAAAACTCGGTATTATGACCATAGAAATAAAGATAATTACTACTATAATTCGGTGGCAGATATCCATCTTGAATCAACTTAACATTGAGTGCTTTACGATCGGGAATCGTTTTAAAACCTTCATGAAAAGAAGATAATCTAATTGTTTTGTTTTTCCATACAATACCCATCAAGTTGAGCATATACTTAATATGCTCAACAAGACCAGCTTCTCGGAATTTTAAATTTATTCGATAGCCAATACGATTTAAATTGCCATAGAACAAATACTTCTCATTTTTATCAAAAGCAATATGAATCTGTGTTGCATATGCTTTCTTAATTCTTGAAAAAACATTATATGGTCTACGAAAAATCTTTTTTAATAGAGACAAAATGTTTATCTTTGCATTAGGCTCAACATAATAGTATTCCAAAGATATATATTTAAAACCAAGTTTTTTCCATTGATTCACACGAATACCTAAACCATCCGAAACAATTATTTTGTTCAAAACGGAATATTGCGACAAGAATTTCTGAGCCAATCTAATGTTTTTCAGATTCTGTATACACTCATAAAAATAGAATAAATCCTCTTGCTTATAAGCAACATCAAATGCATCCTTATCACATGCTTCTAATTCTGCATCATCTAAGATATCGCTGAAATTCTTATACACACATTTACATTCGAGAATTGAATCAATTAGTTCTACTTCATTCTCAAAAACAAATTGCGTTGAAAGAATCATCGTATCGCTTCCTGGCTTAACTACATCTTTAAGAGCAGAAAGCGATGCTAATTTAACATTTTGATTTAATACTATAACATTATCCATATTATTTTTGTATTTTTTCTCGAAGCAAGGTTGAGCTTATTCCGTCAGTATGAACAAGATAATCAATCTTTGCTCCATATTTTTTAAATTCTGTTTCATACCGATTGTACAGATCGGTACCCTTCCATTCGTCACCATGGAACATCACGTCAAAATGCCTCTGTTTCAAAAACTCAAGTTTATCCATGCTAGTTTGAGCAACAACTTCATCAACATATTTTAATGATGCTATTATCTGTGCTCGATCCTCAAACCCGACAATTGGCGTTTTGTGTTTGTAGTTTTGCACGCATTCATCTGTGCTTACCCCAACTATCAAATAATCGCAACGCTCCTTTGCACGTTTTATAAGGTTTAAATGACCAATATGAAACATATCGTAAACACCTGTGGTATACCCTATTACTCTAGATGCCCCCCCATTTCTGGAATTTGCACCATTGAGTTTCTCTCTAAGTAAACTGCTACTTATTCCATCTGTATGGTCAAGATAAACAATTTCGACCCCCAAAGGTTTAAAATCCTCCTCAAACTTATTCCAGACTTCAGTTCCCTTCCAATCTGATCCTACAAACATTTTGTTAAAATGCTCACGCTGCCAAGCCGCTAATTTGTTTTTATCTGGTTGAGGAACAACCTTATCTACATATTTGATAGCTTCAACAATAGCGCATCTATCCTTGAATGGAATTATAGGAGTTTTATGCTTGTCATGTTGTACTAATTCATCAGTACTTACTCCAACTATCAAATAATCGCATTGCTCCTTTGCGCGACGAAGAATGTTAAGATGTCCGATATGAAACATATCATAAACACCTGTTGTGTAACCTATAATCATGATAACTTTTTTATTTGTTTTATTACTCTTAAAGGCAAAATTGCCTTAATTATTCTCTTTAAAAAGGTAAAACTTTGAACCTTGAAATAATTAAAATCAAAAAGCCAGCAACAAACTTTAAGATTCTTTATTCTTGGATATATAAAATTCAACAAGTCATATCCTTGAGGTTTAGGTGTCGCATAACGCAATGTTTCATTACCATTAATGGCTTCATCCAATTCTCTTTCATAACATTCAATCTTATCCTTTACTAAAGACAAAAGATGATTTCCTTTTTCTGTATGCGTTATTACTAAATTAACGCCATTTTCTAAATGGTGGTGCTTTGTAAATGCTATATCCAATCCCCAGAAATCAGCTAAAGTTATATCTGCTGGTCGAGAGGGTTTGGCAAACAAACAAGACAAACAAGATTTTCGATATAATGTATGTCTCATAAATGACCAAAAATATGGATCCTCAAACTGTTCGCCTAAATAGTATATTTTGGAATCTTCTCCATAAACACAAAACTTACAATCGTACGCACCACCTCTAAAAGTGACATCATTAATCTTCCCAAATTTGCTCGAAAAGAATGACAAATAATTTTTAAAGACGAAAGGAGAAGCTCCACCATGGCATAATAAACTAATTATATACAAGTTTCGGTCATAAGATTTACAAAATCTTTTTATTGCAGCACACTGACAAGGGACACCTATAAACAATAAATGTTGTCCATTTTTCAATAACTTTTTAATTTGCTGATAAGAATCTATAGAAAAATAATTATGGACATATTTAGATTTCATTAAATTTTTAACATCTCCCAAATCTTTTGTGATTATTGTAGTTGCTTGCATCTTTTCATTCCAGGCACATCCTGCAACATAGCCTCCATTTTGAATGAAATATTTAGACAAGACCGTAGCTAATCCCCCAGAAGCACATTCAAAATGCTCTTTTTTATCTTTACTCCACGCTGCAAAAGTAAGTAATGGTTGATTAAGAGATACAGGATTATTAACTATACACTGTTTTTGACATAAACCACAATCAATACATTTACTTTTATCAATTTTAGGAAAATAATGGATTCCTTGGATGTTTATTTGTATTGCACCTTTTGGACAAACTGCAGCACATAAACCGCAACCCGTACATTGCTCAATATTACATATATTTTTCATTACTTAAGTCTTTTAAAAAGAAGTTGACATTTATTATTAACAAAGTTTCTTTCTATCTTATTTATTCCCAGGAAATATACAGCTATTAATACTGAAAGAACAGAAACAAAACCTGTTAATAAAAATCTCTCCCAGCCATAGTCTAAATTATTATATATAAGCATAGGAGCTACAACAGATACAAAAACTACAATTAATACTTTACTAATAACCTCTTGAATATAACTTCTTGGACTTAATCCTACCTGCCTATATAAAACATAAATTCTTATTGCCACACCTATTAATGTAGAAATAAATAAACATATAAAAACGCTTTCAGGCATTCTTGTGTATTTAATGGCAATATATGTTATTATCATGAAAATATATGACATACTACAAACACAAAGCTGATAGACTTTAAGTTTGCCAGATGCTAAATTAGCAGTAAACATTGGATTTATAAAAGCATCAAATAATGCTATTGCCAAAATAATACGAACAAAATTTACCGTATGAGCAGGAACAGCTCCATCACCAAGCCAAAGATCTAAAACAAACTGTGCCTCTAACATAAGCGGAAGCGAAATAAAATAAAGCAGATAAAAACATATTCTAGAACTGGAATAAATCAAAGAATACATCCTCAGCAAATCATTAGAAGCATAGCTTTTAATAATCTGTGGATTTATTGCAGTTTGTACATTATTAGCAAATTGTCGTATCACTCCATCAACTTGAACAGATATGCCGCGTGCAGCATTAACAGCTGGTCCACAAAAGAAATTCAGCATGAGGTTGATTCCTTGCGTATAAAATATATAAGAAAAATTACCAATAGCTCCCCATCCAGCAAAACTAATCATCTTCTTAAATTTATCATAATTCCAATAAAAGCATAGCTTGGTCACACTAAACTTACGCCTACAATAAAGAAAGTATATTGATAAATCAAAGCAAGATACTAAAGCCAAAAATGAACCATAAAATATCAACTTATCAAATGGTGAAAAAGCTAAAAGTATAGCAATAATTAACTTCAAGAATACATCAATTATGGATATATAAGCAAAAGCATTCATCTTTTCATGAGCAATTATTACAGCATTATACGGAACATATAAGATGTTCAATACTGCTGTAACTATTGTCAATTGATAAAGCCATTGTGCAGCAAACATACGTCCATCAGGGACAACAAGTTTATTATCGAGATACCACAATCCAATAGTTTCACCTGCAATAAATATAAGTAAAGCTATTACCAAATGTATCAATGAAGCTAGATTAAAAATTTGATTTTGCTTAGCCAAATTATCCTTAGCTAAGGATACTGTAATAAATCTTGAAGTTGTATTAGTCATTGCTCCGTTAATAAATCCAAACATTGCAATAATACCTCCTATAACATTATATAATCCATAATCCTCAACTCCCAATGTTCGTAACACAACTCGTGACGTATATAAACTCACTGTCATTGTCACAAACATTCTAAAATACATAAAGAGAGTGTTTTTTGCTATTTTCTGATTATTGTTATTCATTTTATTGGACTCTAATAAACTATTGTTTTAAACTAAAAAAGTTCGACGGATTTTAGCTAAAAACTAACTTTCTTTATACATATTTTCATAATACATCTGATAATCACCAGAAGTTACGTTGTCCATCCATTCCTGGTTATCGAGATACCATTTCACAGTTTCCTCGATACCCTCCTCAAACTGGAGAGATGGCTCCCACCCCAATTCCTTCTGCAACTTTCTAGAGTCGATGGCGTAACGCATATCATGACCCTTTCTGTCGGTTACATAAGTGATGAGATCCATATCCTCGCCTTCCTTTCTGCCGAGCAATCTAT
>OGFW01000535.1_pt1 | contig 39561 bp, 36 predicted proteins | sample 1570991 | NCBI WGS metagenome assembly OGFW01 (sample SAMEA2582074, study PRJEB24529) | metagenome | biome: Human gut stool | place: China | collected 2011
AACGATTGTTTTTCTGACCGCACTTGTTTTAAATAAAAAGCTAAATAGGCTTATTTTTTAGATGGTTTAATGGCTAATAAATTGCAGCTTAATTTACTAATTACATGTTCAGCTGTATTACCTAGTAACGCTGCAGATAAACCCGTTCTTCCCACTGTGCCTAAAATCACTAATTCAGCTTCAATTTCTTTCGCCACTTCAGGAATCACTTCTTCAGGGAAACCTTCACGTACGTGGGTATGATCTTCATCAATGCCAAATTTTTGACGCAAGGATTTCATATTGATGAGGTGTTGGCCACGAATACCATTTTCATAACCTGAAGTATTAAATTCAGGTAAATCAATCGCCATATTAATTGGCGCAACAGGGTAGGCTGCCACTAAATGTACGTTACCACGGTTTAAGTTTTCCGCTAAATTCATGCCTGTTGAAACTAACTCTTGGTTGAATTCATCTTGATATTCTTGTTCACCTGAAACATTAACAGCGACTAAAATACGGCGTTGGTGTTTCCAGTCACCATCACGTACCATCAATACTGGGATTGGACATTTACGTAATAATTGCCAATCTACCGGTGTGAAAATCAATGAAGTGAAACTTTCTTCATCTTTGGTGTATTTTACAACGAGATCGTATTGATTTTTTTCAACTTCTTCACGAATAGCATCCGCTTCATTGCTGCTCCAGACGATGTGAGATTCAAACTCAATTTCTGGATCCGCATATTTATCTAAATAAAATTGGACGGCTTGACGTTGTTGTTCAACGGCTGTTTTATGCATTTCACTGCGTTCTTCAGAAGAAAGAAGGGCTGACATCTCATACGATAAGTCATAAACACTCAAAAGGGTGGTGATTTTTACCTTTGTTTCATTTTGCTGTTCTTTAACAAGACGAACGGCACGAGCTAGAGCATATTGTTTTTCGTTATCAGGATTGAGTACAACAAGAATATTATTAAATTTCATAAAACCTCCAAGATATGAGATATCAATAGGATAGAAAAGATTTTAAACGATGACAAGAACCGATTATCAAAAAAGTGATCTCGTGCAAGTTTTTTTGTTTCAAATGTTAAAAAAGCGTGAAAACTCACGCTTTTAATTTATTCTGCTAATTGGATTTTGGTTTTATGTACACCGGTTAAATCAATCAATGCATTAATATCATTAATAGTAATGTATTTACCTTGAACAGAGAGTACACCTAATTTTTGGAAACGTCCAAGCAAACGACTGATCGTCTCAACCGTTAGGCCGAGGTAATTACCAATATCGCTACGAGTCATAGTTAAACGGAATTCTTTCGCCGAGAAACCACGAGCCGAATAGCGTTTGGATAGGTTATGGATGAATGCGGCTAAACGTTCTTCAGCATTCATTTTAGACAGTAATAAAATCATTTCTTGATCGCTTTTGATTTCACTACTCATCAAACGCATAATTTGCTGACGAAGCTTAGGCATCTTCCCAGATAAGTCATCTAAGATATCAAATGGAATTTCACACACCATTGCAGTTTCTAAAGCCTGTGCAAAACTTGGATGTTGCATATTCGTGATCGCATCAAAGCCAACTAAATCACCAGGTAAGTGGAAAGAGGTAATTTGTTCTTCACCGGCTTCGCTAATGGTATAAGTTTTAATGGTTCCAGAACGAATCGCATAAATGGAATTCAGTGTATCACCAGCTTTAAAAAGGACTTGAGATTTTTGGATGGGTTTTTTACGCTCGATGATATTATCAAGCTGATCGAGCTCATGTTCGTTCAATGTGAAAGGGATACAAAGTTGACTAATGCTGCAATCCTGGCAATGAATCGCACAACCACCAGATTGAACTCTGCGCCCTGATTTGGTTTCTGAAACGAAATTCTTCATTTATTCCTCAAATCGATAAATATAGTGTAAAATTGATCTAACGCAATTATTCTACCACTAAATAGTCAATTTCAGAAGTTATCGAAGAGCAAATCAATATGGCTGCAGAAAAATTAACCAAAAAACGTTTAATACAAATTATTATCATGCTGATTATTTTAGTCAGCGCATTCGTTTGGCGATATCTATTGTAATAAGTGCGGTCAAATTTTTGATTGTTTTGATAAGATAAAAAGAGCCACAATTTGTGGCTCTTTGTTTTTAAGTTTAAGTCAGATTACCATTCGTAACCAACACCTGCACCCACAGTAAATTGACCGCGAGTATCTGCCGCACCATTTACGTTGGTTGACCAGTGACCATTATCTGAGTTACGAGACGCTTTAATTGCAATTGCGCTTTCACCGCGGTGATGAGCAACCCCAGTTGACACCATGCTCTTACCGTCTTTACGTGCAGATGGAGCTGATGCAATCGCTGCAACGCCAGCAATTCCAGCACGAGATTTGCGATCAACATCATTTACTTTCTTATTTAAATTATTGATTGCTCTCGTATTGTTTGAAATAGCTTGAGTGTTATTTGTAATACTCGATTTTACTTTATTCAATTGTGATACATTCACAGCATCCGTTGCATTTGTTCCTTCCGCAACATTGGTAATGTTCTTATTACCTGCATTAATTCCATTTTTATCAATTTTAATATTTGAATTGTTGACACTATATGAATCTGCTTTAAGGTTTTTTGATGTACTTACTTTAAATGTTTTTTGTGGATTAGTTGTGCTAGTCGTTTTTTCAACAACAATGTTATCGCCAGCTGTCACTTCAACATCTTTGCCATTTTGAGCACTTTGTTTAATGCTCTCAATAGCTTCATGTATTGTGTTTTTTCCAGTATTACCAATATTAGTTGCATTAATAGTGCCGTTTGAATTAATAGCTGCATTTCCTCCGATAATATTTTTCATTGAGTTTGCTATATTACCGACGGTATCCGTAACGGAATAAAGTTGTGAGCCATTAATTGCATCTGTAGATGTTTTAGATATTTCACCAGCACCAACATTCACAATTTGACGAGTGTATTGTGCATTTTGTGTTGCACCGACTGATACAGTGGCAGTTGCATCAGTTCCTGCAAAATTATCATAAGAAAGATTATTAACAGTTGCATTTTTAACACTTTTAGCTTGTTTGGTCTCTGAACCATTACCTAATGCTACACTTGAGCTATGTTCCGCTTTTGCTTTTGCACCGATAGCTAAACCATATCCTGCAGTTGCTTTTGATTGTTCACCAATAGCAACAGATCCTGTACTTGAAGCTACGGCGTTTGAACCGCTTGCTATAGAGGATAAACCAGAAGCTGATGTTTCAACACCTGTTGCAATGGAACCAATACCAGAAGCATTGCTTTTATAGCCGACAGAAATGCCTTGATGATATGCTGAAGCTTCTGCCCCAATAGAAATTCCTCGAACTGTTGAGCTTGTATTTGCACCGATAGCAATAGAATCATCTGACTGAGCATTAGAATTTAAACCAGCTGCAAAACTACGCACACCAGAGGCCGTAGCGCTATCTCCAACAGCAGTTGCAAAAATAGCAGTTGCATTTGTAGATTCACCTAAGGCAACAGAAGATTTTGCTGTTGCATTTGAATCATTACCAATTGCTACTGATGAGTCTTCTTTTGCATATGAACCAGAGCCTAAAGCTAATGAACTTTCTCCCTCAGCTTTTGCTTTTGAACCAAAGGCATTAGCATTGTGTTTTGATGCTTTAGCTGATTCCCCAATAGCCACTGTTTCAGCTGCTTCAGATTTAGCATTTGTACCAATTGCAATCAAATTTGCAGGTTTATTAGAATTTGCAGCAGCAGGATTTGTGACTTTTGCTTTTGCATCAGTACCAAGAGCTAGGGCATTAATACCATCTGCTGTTGTATTAGTGCCGATAGATGTAGAATTCTCTCCTCCGACAACAGATTTATGTCCTATAACAATGACATTTTGTCCTGTTGCAGTATTATCTAAACCATTATTAAGAATGGGACCATCTGCAGCATTGACTGCAGCCATATTCAGCCCCACAATTAATGCCGTGATAGCATTAAATTTAAAGTTTTTCATATGTCCTCGCTTGATTTTCTTCTTTAGCTACATAAATTGCATGTAATTAAAAAATTTCATAGAGTTTTGTATAAAATATACACAGAACAATATAGAATACGAATCGTTCATAGATTCAATTATTTGATTTATAATGTTTTTTAAAACAGGATAATTAAATATCTTTCACTAAGGAAACGATTGCGTATCTATACGCTGGGATTATAGATGGCTTTTTTTGTATAGAAAAGTAAATGAGTATGGTAATTTTGTAAAGAATTGTAAATTTTGTTTGAATATTGTTCGAACATTAGAAAATATATTTCCTTATTTAACTTAAGGATATTTTAAATTCAAAAAGTGCGGTCAATTTGCAAGAAGATTTCAAGAACGATAAAAAATCCTGTATAATCTCACTAATTTTTTGTTCAATTTTAAGCTTTTGTAACCGAATGATCGAAACCTCACAAACCATTCCTGAACTCATCTCATGGGCGAAAGAGCGGGAATTTTCGTTAAATCTGCCGACAGAGCGCTTAGTGTTTTTATTGGCTATTGCCATTTATAACAACGAGCGTTTAGATGGCGAGATGCTCGAAGCCGATTTAGTGGACATTTTCCGCCATACAGCCAATGCCTTTGACCAATCAACGGACGCGATTGCCACTCGTGCCAATAATGCTATTAATGAATTGGTGAAGCAGCGTTTTCTTAACCGTTTCAGCAGTGAATTTACTGAAGGCCTTTCCATTTATCGTCTCACTCCGCTAGGTGTTGGCGTATCAGATTATTATATTCGTCAGCGTGAATTTTCTGCGTTGCGTCTTTCTGTACAGCTTTCTATTGTGGCTGATGAAATTCAGCGTGCATCTGATGCAGCAGAAGAAGCTACAGCAAAAGGGGAGAATGAGCACTTTTGGCGCCGGAATGTTTTCGCTCCGTTAAAATATTCAGTGGCAGAGATTTTCGATAGTATCGATTTATCACAACGCATGATGGATGAAAATCAGCAAAGCATTAAAGAAGAAATTGCCAATTTACTTACCAAAGATTGGCAGGCGGCAATTTCCAGCTGTGAACGTTTATTAGATGAAACCTCAGGCAATTTACGTGAGTTACAAGATACTTTAAATGCAGCGGGTGATAAGTTACAGGCGCAATTATTACGTATTCAAGATTGTGTAATTGGCCATGATGAGCTGTATTTTATTGAACAATTAATTACCGATTTACAATCCAAACTTGACCGCATTATTAGCTGGGGGCAACAAGCCATCGATTTATGGATTGGTTATGACCGTCACGTGCATAAATTTATCCGTACCGCCATTGATATGGATAAAAACCGCGTATTCTCACAACGTTTACGTAATTCTATCCATAGCTATTTCGAACATCCTTGGTTCTTGTGGACTGCTCAAGCGGAACGTTTGGTCGATCTGCGTGATGAAGAAATGGTATTACGTGAAGATGATGCATTGGGCGAATTACCTGAAGAATTGCAATATGAGTCTTTGGCTGATTTACATGATCAAATCGTCGAACATATGCAAGGCTTATTAATTCAATACCGTGAAAATAATCGTCCGATTGATTTAAGTTTAGTCTTAAAAGAACAATTAGAAGCTTATCCGCTTTCACGTCATTTTGATGTGGCACGTATTATTGTGGATCAAGCAGTGCGTTTAGGTATGGCAAATGATGATTTAGCCGGTCTTTATCCGCAATGGCAGGAAATTAACGATTACGGCGCAGAAGTACAAGCGCATGTAATTGATAAATATTAATTTCGTGGCTTACCCAAAAACGAATTCATAAAATGAGAAATTAACCATGACAGATATTCAAGATGTAATTTCCCCGAAATTGGCAAATGCCATTGCAAATCCTATTTTCCCGACAGTGGACAGCTTATTGCGTTCAGGTCGTCATATCAGCACAGATCAATTAGATAACCATGCTTTTTTAATGGATTTCCAAAATGAGTTGGATGGTTTTTATCGTCGTTACAATGTGGAATTGATTCGTGCTCCAGAAGGCTTTTTCTATTTACGTCCGAAAGCGACGACATTAATTGCCCGTTCAGTGCTTTCTGAATTAGAGATGTTGGTAGGAAAAGTGCTTTGCTATTTATATTTAAGCCCAGAACGTTTGGCGCAGCAAGGTATCTTCAGTACACAAGAAGTCTATGATGAATTACTGAATTTAGCAGACGAAGGCAAATTATTGAAAGCCGTCAATCAGCGCTCTAGTGGTTCGGATTTGGATAAACAAAAATTAGCTGAAAAAGTGCGTGCTGCGATCGGTCGTTTACGCCGTTTAGGTATGATTCATACCGTAGGTGAACAGCATAGCGGTAAATTTACGATTTCAGAATCAGTTTTCCGTTTTGGGGCTGAAGTCCGTTCTGGCGATGATCCGTTAGAAGCACAAGCTCGCTTAATTCGTGATGGGGAAGCAGCCACACCGCAATCTCTCGAATTGGAAAAACAAGCAAAAGCGGCAAATCATGCTGATGATCTCGATGATGAAGAAAGTGCGGTCGAAATTGATGAAGAATTTGATGATGCAGGAGAACAAGAATAATGTCTGATGTATTAGAACTTGAAAACGAAATCTATCAAGACGAACCTGAGCAATCAACTGAACAGGTTGAAGAAGAATTTATTGCTCCTGTATTAAACCAGCATAATGGAGTAGAACGAGGTAAATTCCGTTCACTCACCTTAATTAACTGGAATGGTTTCTTTGCCCGTACCTTTGATTTAGATGAATTGGTGACCACACTTTCAGGTGGTAACGGTGCCGGTAAATCCACAACCATGGCGGGTTTTGTCACAGCATTAATTCCAGACTTAACCTTATTGCATTTCCGTAATACCACAGAAGCCGGCTCTACAGGCGGCTCTCGTGATAAAGGGTTACACGGTAAATTACGTCCGGGCGTTTGTTACGCAGTATTGGATACCATCAATTCCCGTCACCAACGAATTCTCGTGGGTGTGCGTCTGCAACAAATTGCGGGTCGTGATAAGAAAGTGGATTTAAAAACATTCTCGATTCAAGGTGTAGAATTATCCTTAAATCCGACCGCACTTTTCACCGAAACAGTCGGTGAACGTCAAGCGCGTGTACTCAATTTAAATGAATTAAAAGACAAAATTGAAAATCTTGGTGCGCAATTCAAGCAATATCATTCCATCACCGATTATCATGGCATGATGTTTGATTTGGGCATTATTCCAAAACGCTTACGTAGTGCCTCAGACCGTAGCAAATTCTATAAATTAATCGAAGCTTCTTTATACGGTGGTATTTCCAGCGCCATTACCCGTTCTTTACGTGATTACTTATTGCCAGAAAACCTTGGTGTGCGCAAAGCCTTCCAAGATATGGAAAGTGCATTACGTGAAAACCGCATGACCCTTGAAGCAATTAAAGTTACCCAATCTGACCGTGATTTATTCAAACATTTAATCACCGAAACCACTAATTATGTGGCATCAGATTATATGCGTAATGCCAATGAACGTCGTGGTAATATCGAAGCGGCTTTAGGTTTCCGTCGTGATTGGTATAAAGCAAAAGCTGAGCAAGAGTTATCGCAACATCGACTAATTGACTTAAGCCGTGAAGCTGCAGAATTGGCAGAAAATGAACGTACTTTAGAAGTAGATCACCAAAGTGCGGCAGACCACTTAAACTTGGTATTAAATGCGTTACGTCATCAAGAAAAAGTATCGCGCTATCAAGAAGATGTGGCTGAGCTTACAGAAAAATTAGAAGAACAAAAAATGGTTGTGGAAACCGCAACCGAACAGCTTGAAGAAAGCCAAGCACAATTTGAGCAAACTGAACTTGAAATTGACCAAGTACGTGCGCAACTTGCGGATTATCAACAAGCATTAGATGCACAACAAACCCGTGCATTGCAATATCAACAAGCAATTGCCGCGCTTGAAAAAGCGAAAACCTTATGTGGTTTAGCGGATTTAAGCGTGAAAAATGCGGAAGATTACCATGCGGAATTTGCTGCCCATGCAGAAAGTCTTACCGAGCAAGTGCTTGAGTTAGAACATAAAATGTCTATTTCTGAAGCGGCTAAATCACAATTTGATAAAGCCTATCAGTTGGTATGTAAAATTGCTGGGGATATGCCACGTTCAAGTGCTTGGGAAAGTGCTAAAGAATTATTGCGTGAATATCCAACACAAAAAATTCAGGCACAACAAACACCTCAATTACGTGCAAAATTACATGAGTTAGAGCAGCGTTATGCTCAACAACAAAGTGCGGTTAAATTATTGGCTGATTTTAATCAACGTGCTGATTTATCTTTAGAAACCGCTGATGAACTCGAAGCATACCACGCTGAACAAGAAGAACTCATTGAAAGTTTGAATGAAGAACTTGCAGAGCAAGTAGAAAATCGTTCAATCTTGCGTCAAAAACGTGAAAGTTTGACCGCACTTTACGAAGAAAATGCTCGTAAAGCACCTGCTTGGTTGACTGCTCAAGCCGCTTTAGAACGCTTACAAGAGCAAAGTGGTGAAACCTTCGAACATAGCCAAGATGTGATGCATTTTATGCAATCACAATTGGTGAAAGAACGTGAGCTGACTATTCAACGTGACAATTTAGAGAAGCAACGTCAACAATTAGACGAGCAAATTTCTCGTTTAAGCCAACCAGATGGTTCTGAAGATGCTCGTTTAAATGTGCTTGCAGAACGTTTTGGTGGGGTATTGCTTTCATCATTATATGATGATGTACCAATTGAAGATGCACCTTATTTCTCGGCACTTTATGGTCCTGCCCGTCATGCTATTGTTGTGCGTGATCTCAACACGGTACGCGAACAATTAGCTAATTTAGAAGATTGTCCAGACGATTTATATTTAATCGAAGGTGACCCAAATGCCTTTGATGACAGCGTACTTTCAGCCCAAGAGCTTGAAATGGGCGTAGTGGTGCAAGTGTCTGATCGTGAATTGCGTTATTCAAAATTCCCGCAAATTCCATTATTCGGCCGTGCTGCACGTGAAAAACATTTAGAAGAATTACAAGCTAAACGTGATGAAATTGCGGAAGAATACGCACAAATCGCCTTTGATGTACAAAAATGTCAACGTTTACACGAACACTTTAGTCAATTTGTTGGCTTACATCTAGCCCTTGCATTCCAACCAAACCCTGAAGAGGTGATGGCGGAAATCAATCAAGAACGCAATGAAATTGATCGCGAGCTCAATCAATTCTCCAGCACTGAACAACAAATTCGCATTAAATTGGATAATGCCAAAGAAAAAATGCAATTGTTGAATAAGTTAATGCCACAGCTTAACTTGCTTGCTGATGAAGAATTACTTGATCGCATTGAAGAATGCCGTGAACAACTAGATATTGCAGAGCAAGATGAAAGCTTTATTCGTCAACATGGCGTTGCGTTGTCACAATTAGAGCCGATTGCAAATACCTTACAAAGCGATCCAGAAAACTATGAACGCTTAAAAGCTGATTTAACCCAAGCGGTTGAACGTCAAAAACAAGTACAACAACGTGTATTTGCTTTAGCGGATGTGGTACAACGTAAAAATCACTTTAGCTATGAAGATGCTGGTCAAGCAGAAACATCAGAGCTTAATGAGCAACTTCGTCAACGTTTGGAACAATTGCAGTCACAACGTGATGCTCAACGTGAACAATTACGTCAAAAACAAAGCCAATTTGCACAATACAACCAAGTATTTATCCAATTGCAAAGTTCTTATGACAGTAAAAATCAGTTGTTGAAAGAATTAATTGCTGAGATTGGTGAATTGGGCGTGCGTGCTGATGAAGGGGCAGAGGAACGTGCAAGAAATCGCCGTGATGAGTTGTATCAACAACTTTCAACTAGCCGTCAACGTCGTTCTTATGTCGAAAAACAATTAACACTCATTGAAAGTGAAGCGGATAACTTAAATAAACGTATTCGTAAAGCTGAACGTGATTATAAAACGCAACGTGAATTGGTTGTGGCAGCGAAAGTCAGCTGGTGCGTGGTTCTCCGTTTATCTCGTAATTCTGATGTGGAAAAACGACTCAATCGTCGTGAGTTAGCTTATTTATCTGCTGATGAATTACGTTCAATGTCGGATAAAGCATTAGGTGCGCTACGTACTGCAGTGGCTGATAATGAATATCTCCGTGATGCATTGCGTATTTCTGAAGATAGCCGTAAACCGGAAAATAAAGTTCGCTTCTTTATTGCCGTGTATCAACATCTTCGTGAACGTATTCGTCAGGATATTATTAAAACAGATGATCCGATTGATGCAATTGAGCAAATGGAAATTGAGCTTAATCGCTTAACAGAAGAATTGACTGGCCGTGAGAAAAAATTGGCGATCAGTTCTGAAAGTGTGGCGAATATTATGCGTAAAACCATTCAACGTGAACAAAATCGTATTCGTATGTTGAACCAAGGCCTACAAAATATTGCCTTCGGTCAGGTGAAATCAGTACGTTTAGTGGTCAATATTCGCGATACTCATGCGATGTTGCTTGATGCACTGTCAGGTAAACAGGAAGAATATCAAGATTTATTCAGTGATAATCGTATTACCTTCTCTGAAGCCATTGCGAAACTTTATCAACGCATTAACCCGCATATTGATATGGGCCAACGCACAGCACAAACTATCGGTGAAGAATTATTGGATTACCGTAATTACCTCGAGTTAGAAGTTGAAGTATTCCGTGGTGCTGATGGATGGTTACGTGCTGAAAGTGGCGCATTATCGACAGGTGAAGCGATCGGTACAGGTATGTCAATCCTATTAATGGTTGTACAAAGCTGGGAAGAGGAAAGTCGCCGAATTCGCGGTAAAGACATCGTACCATGCCGCTTACTATTCTTAGATGAAGCAGCTCGTTTAGATGGTAAATCTATTTCCACCTTGTTCGAACTTTGCGAACGTTTGGATATGCAATTACTTATCGCAGCGCCAGAGAATATCAGCCCTGAAAAAGGGACAACCTATAAACTGGTGCGTAAAATTGCCGGCAACCAAGAACAAGTTCATGTGGTTGGTTTGCGTGGCTTTGGCGCAACAGAGTAGTTTTTTAAAGCGGTCAAAGCAATTGGCCGCTTTTTTCATTGTTATTTTTATGAGAATTTAGGACGAATTATGCACAACCTTATTTTTGCCATTCTATGTAGTGTTGCCGTATCGGTGTTACTCAAAGTTGCACGCAAGAAAAACATCATTATTGAACAAGCAATAGCGTTCAACTATATCGTCGCCATTTCATTAAGCTATTTCTTACTCAAACCTGATTTTAAAGGATTGGAATTTACCGAATATTTAGCACAAAGTGATAGCACTCCTATTTTCCTGGCGTTAGGTATTTTATTACCAACCGTATTTATCATTATGTCTAAAGCCGTTGAATTTGCGGGTATCGTGCGTTCAGATGCAGCACAACGCTTATCGTTATTTCTACCGATTGTTGCCTCTTTTATTATCTTCCATGAAACATTAAGTCAGCCAAAAGTTGTTGGCATTATTTTGGCATTCATCGGTTTATTCTGTATTTTGAACAAATCGAATGAACAAAGTGCGGTCACTTTTAAAGGTATTTTAGGCTTAATCGGTGTTTGGTTTGGCTATGGCACCATTGATATCTTATTCAAACAAGTAGCCAAAAGCGGGGGAGCATTCCCAACCACATTATTAATCGCTTTCTCATTAGCCGCTTGTGTCATGTTCCTGTATTTATTCCTAAAACGCACTCAGTGGACAGTACCAAGCTTTATTGGTGGAATTATTTTAGGTGTATTGAATTTCTTCAACATCCTGTTTTACATTAAAGCGCACCAAAGTTTCGGACAAAACCCAACCTTAGTTTTTGCGGGAATGAATATTGGTGTTATTTGTTTAGGGACCATCACCGGCGCATTTTTCTTCAAAGAAAAAATCAGCAAAATCAACTGGTTTGGTGTTCTTGTCAGCCTTTCAGCAATTTTCTGTTTATATTATTTAGATAAAATTTTGGCTTAATTATGGCAAACAATTTTAGTTTTTTTATCTACGATTACGAAAGTTTTGGTATCAATCCGGCAAGTGATCGTCCAGCTCAATTTGCTGGTATTCGTACCGATGCAGATTTCAATATCATTGGTGAGCCTATTATGTTGTATTGCAAGCAAACCAATGATTATTTGCCCGCCCCGGAAGCCGTAATGGTCACAGGAATTACGCCACAAGAATGTAATGAAAAGGGGATTCCTGAACCTGAATTTGCCGCAAAAATTCTAGCTGAGTTTTCACAACCTAATACTTGTGTGATGGGTTACAACAACATTCGTTATGACGATGAAATGACTCGTTATACCTTTTACCGTAACTTCATTGATCCCTATGAATATAGCTGGAAAAATGGCAATTCTCGTTGGGATTTACTGGATTTGGTCCGGGCTTGCTATGCTCTGCGTCCAGAGAGAATTAACTGGGCTTATGACGATGATGGTATGCCAAGCTTTCGCTTAGAAAAGCTAACCAAAGCAAATGGTATTGAGCATGAAAATGCCCATGATGCTATGGCGGATGTGTATGCAACCATCGCCATGGCTAAATTAATCAAAGAAAAGCAGCCTAAATTATTTCAATTCTTCTTTGAGCATAGAGGTAAAAAGGAAATTGAGAAACTGATCGACACCGCAGAAATGACACCATTAGTGCACGTTTCAGGCATGTTAGGAAATTATCGCGGCAATTGTGCTTGGGTGGCACCATTAGCATGGCATCCAACTAATCAAAATGCCGTAATCGTCTGTGATTTATCAGGTGATATTGATAATTTACTCAGTAAAAGTGCGGTTGATTTGCGACAAGATTTATATACCAAGAAAAGCGAGCTAGAAGAAAGGGGAGTTTCATCAGTTCCATTGAAATTGGTTCATATTAATAAATGCCCAATTTTGGCGCCTGCAAAAACGTTACTGCCTGAAAATGCAGCTCGTTTAGGGATAGACAGACAACAATGCTTAGATAATTTAGCAAAATTGCGCCAATCCTTAGATATTCGCGAGAAAGTTATTGAAATCTTCTCAGAAGAACGCGAATTTGAGCCGAGCGATAATGTAGAAACGGAGCTTTATAACGGTTTCTTTAGCAATGCCGATAAAAACAATATGGCTATTTTACGTGATTTACCACCTGAAAAATTAGCTGATCATGGTTTAGCATTTGAAGATAAACGAATTCCTGAATTGTTATTCCATTATCGTGCAAGACATTTCTACAAAACCCTAAATCGTGCTGAGCAAATCAAATGGCAAAAATATCGCCAACGTAAATTAGAACAAAGTGCGGTTAAATTTGAAGAAAGTTTACAGCAGTTAGCAGAGGAATATTCGGATAATCCAACCAAACTGAATTTACTACAACAGGTTTATGAATACGGTGCAAAACTGTTATCTTAATCTTATACATATCGTGACATAGTCACACAAATGCCAATCAACAAAAACGTAAATCTTAATCCCTGAGATTTACGTTTTTCTTTTTTAAATCTGATGATATTCACCTCATAAAATAACGCAGAATTCACGTAGCCTTGTCATTATTTGATACATATAAACTTCTTTATTTTTTCCTTACATAACAACTTTAGAGTGTATAAATCATTATTTAATCTTATTGCAAGGTGTTGTAAGGCTATATTCTGCATCGCTTGAGTGGTATTTGCAACCTGTGCATAACTTTGTGATTTTATTGATACGCAGCTTTCACTAACCTTGTAATTAATTTCGCATAATGATTTTCGGATTATGTTACAATTTGCAGTGCGGTATAATGGCGCAGCACCGCACAAAAATTTACACATAATCCGCCATTATGCGAAATTTTAAGTTATTGAATTTATGTCAAATATTACTTTAAAAGATATAACACCTATACACTTTCTAAATGCTGTTAGATTGCTAAAAGCTGATGATTATAGGGTTTATTGTACGTTAGATACGATAGAGATCATATTTGAAACTAAACGATTTTACACACTTGAAGAAACTCAAGAGCGTTTTGATCTTTGCGACCATTTAGCTGCATTTTTAAAAGAGTTGAAGAACTCTACTGTGCCAATAGATAAAAATGAATTTATCAATGCATTTAGTCCTGTGGCAACAGGAAAATTTTATATAAGAAAATAACCGGCAATTTGCCGGTTATTTTTTATTCTTTACCTGCGGTAGCAATCAATGTTGTATACAAATAAGTTCCATTACTAAACGCTGCTATTGAGGTTGATACTCTAATATCAAAAACTATATTTCCGCCCGCTCTTTGGGTGAGTGATATAAGATCTTTAACACCATCACTAAAAAATCTATCATTACTAACAAGAGATTGCCCGAACGTTTTTTTATCTATTTGATAACTATAGGTTGTTTGCACAACATCCAGTATATTAATATCTTTAATATTAACAGGTGTACCTGTAATGACTTTAACATTCATTTTTGTCTCCTTATGATTTGTTGAAAAATCGCTATAAAAGTTCGGGAGTTCTGTAACACCCGAACTTTACCGCAATATTCTGCGGTAATTAATTATTGTTGGGCTTTTTGAGAACTAAAAAGCTTGGTTATTTTTTCATCATCTAAAGCAAGCAGTCCTTTCTCATTAACTTTAATGCATTGAGCAAGGTTTTCGATTAAGTAATGAACAATATCGCTTTCTTTGTATAATTTTTGGTGTCCAGCCATGATTGCTTTTTTGGTTAATTCAAAAGATATATCTTTCAAATCAATGGCTTCCTGTTTCTTTAATCTAATTGTTTTATCTGTTGTTGCGCTTTTCATTTAACACCTTGTAACACCTTGACACCCTAACACATAAATAAATAAACAAATAAACACATAAATATTTAGATACCTATATTTTAAGCATTATACTTTGTATACAAGTTTTATCATCTACATATTGACAAGATACTTGTAACAGGTGTATTTTATCATCAAAAGTTATTTGTTATATGTATATTTTGTGATATGAGCTACTTTTTTGATTGGTTGGAGATAGAGCAGGACTTTGGGGTAGAAATCCCTGAAGATGTTTTGCTTTCTATTTATGGTGAATATTTATTGGTTGTTACTGAAGGCGGTGAAATTAAAAAAAGTAGAGTAACAGGAAAGTATCGTCATAAAGGCAGTCATTGTGATGAGATTAAAATTAAAATTTCGGGTTCTATTATTCGTATGGAAGGAAACCCAAGTAGATGGGGTCGAGTAGAAAATGTTTTTGGTTTTGATACTGTAGATAGTTGCGTTTCCTGTTTCAATTCAATTCTTTCCTCTCTTAAATTACCAATCTTTACTCGTTGCACTGAAATTTTTTATCGCCAAGGCGAAGATGGTTCTAAGGTCTCAAAATTTTCTAATGGCGCAATTATTAAACGTTTAGATATTACCACTAATAAAGCTGTTGGTAAGGGTAATGAGCGTACATTTCTAAAAGCCTTATCACAGATGCGTCATAGAAATTCTATTGGCAGACTTCATACAAATGGTTGCACCACGGATTGGCTTAGTGAAAAAGGAAAAGCCAATTTAATTTATTCAAGCTGTTATATAAAACACGAAGAAATGCGAGTTCATTATTATGACAAGATTAAGCGTAAATTTGGTGAAGAATCAAAAGAGTTTAGATATTTCAGAAGTGTTTATGAGTATTGCAGAGAAAATGGAGTAGTCCGTTTTGAGCAAAAATTAAAATCAAGATATTTGCAGCGTGAAAATTTATGTTATTGGGGAATTAGTGATTTTTCAGTATTAGAAAATTTACAGAAGGAATTTATTGACATGTATAAAAAGCTAAATGTAAGTCGGTATGATTTAGAAACCATTGCTGAACAATTAGTTTCTCAAGGGATTGTTGATACATTGAGAAAAGCAACAACTTCAGCATATTACGCAATGTTATGGGCTAGTGGTAAAGAGTTAGGCCTAAAATCTCGTCAATATGAAACTCATAGAGCAAGATTAAGAAAAATAGGTATTGATATTGCTAATCCTTGCGATGTTGAGAAATTCCAAGCGGTTAGAGTTATCGCCTGTGAAAATATTATGGTTCGTCCATTTAAAGCCCCTGATTTTTATCAATTTCCAAGTAACGCTCCTCAGTTACGTTCTGTTGTTTAATAAATAAGTCTTTTCATCATTAATTAGGAGAAATCAATTATGCGTACCGGATTTTATATTGTAGGTATCTTAAAAGGTTATAAATCTTCATCTTTCACTAATCGAGAGACTGGAGAAGTAAAAGATCGTCATAACATGGGGGTTCAATTACAAGAGCCTGATGGTTATGGCGGCTATAACACGTCAATTCAAGAAATCAAGATTGATGATCGTTCTATGAATGATGTGTTAAGAAATACGATTAATCGCTTAAAGGATAAAACGGTAATGGTGCTTGTTTATCCTCGTGAATGGGCTATGGAAAATGGCCGTAAAGGTATCACTTACAATTTTGATGAAAGTTCAATCATAGAAGAATTGAAATAATGCGTGAATTTATAGAAATGGTAGGAGCAAGCTTTATTGGTTGTGGTCTTGCTCTAACAATTTTTTATTTATTGGTATTTCATTTATGAGTAATGAAATCGAGATTACAACGAAGTTATGCCAATCTCAAACAGGTGTTAGTTGTAATGAAGTGGTTTTGAAAATACCACAGACAGAGGCCGTCAAACTTCAATCTGTGGCATTTTCAGGTAATGGAAATCAAAACTTCTCGGCACAGGATTTTATTCATCATGTCGATAGTTTTGGATTTTCATTTGGTCTGGTGCTTATTTTTTATTTGATAGCTAAATCTGTTGGTTCAGTTTTAGCTATTTTTAGATAAGCACCTAATTCTAACTCAGTACAAGGAGTTTATATGTCAAATTTAAAAAAATATCTTGTTTCAGCAGTTGTTTTGGGTTCTTCATTAAGTGCTTTCGCTCAAGGTGAAGCAGCTCAAAAGGTACAAATTGATGTAAATAGTATGCTTGGACAAGTGGACTTTTCTACTGTAGTAGCAGGTATTCTTGCTGCCGGTGGGGTTCTTCTTGGTCCTCGAATTGCGAAAATGGGTATTCGATTTATTTTAGGTTTATTTGGCCGCTAGGGAAAAAGGAGGGGTTCCCCTCCTTTTTTATTTATTAATAATTTATAAAGGGCTAGGTAATGTTTTTATGGGATTTAATGTACTTTTTTCTTGGAATAGTTTGCGGATTGGTCGTAGTGCTTGGTTTGAACAATTAATAGTTGTCGTATTTTTAGCATTTTTTTGTAGTTCAGCTTTTTCTGCTGACAGACCGTTTACAACTGAAAATAAAACTAAAGTAATTGTGAAAGATTTGCTTGAGAGATCATATAACAGAACGTATAACTTACCTGCTGTTATTCCTAATTCTGGCGCATCTACAATGCAAGAAGTACGTAGAGCAAATGTTTTACGTAGTATTGCTAAAAAAGCGACTAGAGCATCAGGAGCTTTATATTCTAAACATCCTATTACGGGTTTAGCGGTTACTTTTGGTTTGGGATATTTTACTGACCAGTTGATTGATAGTGCTTTTCAGAAATTTACTTCTGCCTCTCAAGATTCATTAGGTTTTTATGTGATGGCGCAAGATCCTAAAACAGGTATGTTAGAGAAGGTTTATTTAGAGGAAGAGCCATCTTTATTTAATCCGGTGTTTGTAAATCTTCAAGATAATATGGTTTTTACTTATGAAGATGCCTATGGAACTTGTCAAACATCTTCTCATGATGAAACGCTTAACTGTGCGATAAATAAAGGTTTTGAAGAAGAGGCTAAGCGTGCGCCATCAAATTCAACATTTAGTGATTTTAAAGTAGTTTCTAAAGAAAAAAGCCCTATTTATTCTGATGGTTTTGTAGTTAATTTTTCCTTTAAACAATGTATTAAAGGTTCAAGTGAGTGTTATATACAAAGAGATTTATTTACTGTTAGGGTTATTAAACAAAATAAAAGAGCCGCCTCTAAAAAACCTCAAGTCCTTTGGGGGACTCAAGTCGTTCCAGAGAATAAGGTTATCCTAAAGGATGATGCACAAATTTCTAGTTTTGCAAAAAATGCGGTTTCATTAAATAGTGATGAATTCACCGATGAAGAAAGAAAAGTGATCTCTAATATTCAGCCGAGTGATGTTAGAAAATATTTTACAGACCCATCTTTAAAAGCTAAAGATTTAATTGGTTTTAGATATTCTGATGATATGTTTGATGATGTTAGTAAGCCAAATAGCTCTAGTAATACTAAACCAAAAGAAGATAAAAAACAGTCTGAATCAACATCAACTTCTACATCAACATCAGGACAAATTGACCTATCTGCTCCAAATGTTGATATGCCAGAAGTTAATCCTCCTACAGCACTTCAAATACTTGAGCCTTTTAATGATTTTTTCCCTTCTTTAAAAGATTTTAAGATTTCAGAAAGAGAAATTCAGTGTCCTGTTTGGAGTGGGCATATTCCGTATTTAGAGGCCAATGTAACTTTAGATAGACATTGCGATTATGTAGAAAGGAATAAAGGCATCATATCATCTTTGATGTTATTGATTTGGGGAATTGTTTCTTTAAGAGTTTTATTGAGTGCTTAGGGAGGGCGGTTTTATGTATGGAGTTATATTTGCTGCATTATCTTCTTTAATGCAATTTTTGATTAGGGGAGTGCTTGCAAAATTTTTTGTATTTTTTGCTTTATTTTACATTACGACCGAGTTTATTCCTGTGGTTATAGAATTGTTTTTACCAAAGGATATTCCAAATATAAAGGACTTATTTAATGCTTTGCCTAACTCAATTCTTTATTTCTTGTACGTTCTTAAGGTTCCGACAGGTATAAGCCTTTTCATTTCTGCTTTGTTGTCTCGTTTTATCATTCGCAGACTTCCTGTTATTGGATAAGGCGGTATTCATGGCTATTTCTGCTTATGTTGGATTACCCGGGCATGGAAAATCTTATGAGGTGGTTAAATCTGTCATTATTCCTGCTATATCATCGGGGCGTAGAGTAGTATCTAATATTTATGGTTTAAACAAGCAATTAATAGAAGAGTATTGCTTATCGAAAGATAAAAAATTATCTCAAGAAAATTTAGGTGAATTAGTGGTTGTAGATAATGATGCTTGTTTAGATGCGGATTTTTATCCTTATAAAAATGCGATAGATAATGGCATTGAAACCTTCTGTAAAGCCGGGGATTTAATTGTTATTGATGAGGCTTGGCGCTTTTTCCCTAGAAAAGAAAAAATCAAAGACAATCATTTTTCATTTTTATCTGAACATCGACATTTTACTGATGATAATGGAGTTTCTTGTGATTTTGTCATTCTTAATCAAGATTTAACTAATTTACAAAAAGAACTTGTTGAGCGTATTGAAACCACGTTCAAGATGACAAAACTTGTCGCAGCAGGTTTGAAAAGTCGTTATAGAATAGATGTTTTTTCAGGTAATAAATGCTGGAAAACATCAAGAACTTCAACTTATCAAGAAAAATATGATAAAGCTATTTTTCCACTTTATAAAAGTTATGAAACGGAAAATGGACGAGAATTAGTTACGGATAAGAGACAGAACGCATTAAACAAATCTAGCATTAAGTATTTTGCTGTTCTTTTTGTGCTTATTTTTGGTTTTTCAGTATATAAATTGATTAATTTTTTTCATCCAAATGATGTGAGCGATAGTCAAGCGGAACAAACAATACAAGAAAATAGTGAAGTAAATTCAGTATCGGAATCTAGCAATCAGTTGCCAATTCAAATAGTACCGCCTTTATCTACTCAATGGAGAATAACAGGGGAGTTACAGAAGTCTGGAAAAAGTTTTGTGATTTTAGCGGATAACCAAGGAAATTTACGTTTAGAACCCCGTTCAAGCTTTAATTTTACAGGTCGGATGCTAGAGGGGATTATTGATAATCAACGAGTAAATTATTATTCAGGAGTAAAACAATGAGATTACAACGTAACATTTTATTTTTCTTATTTATGTTTGTTTTTGGTTATGCTCAAGCGAAAAATATTAATTTCAAATTGGAGGCTGTACCATTACCTAAAGCTGTAGGAATGATTTATGACGAAGTTTTAGAAAAGCCTTATATGTTAGATCCCAAACTGGCCGCAGATACACGTTTGATTAGCTTTCATACAACTGAAAATCAAGATTTTGGCCAATTTATTACACGATATTTTGAAAATATGAATATTAAGGTTTACGAGAAAAATGGGGTTGTTTACCTCGCTCATATTGAGCCTAAACCTGAAAAAATTATCAAGAAAAGCTTTGTTTATAATCCTATTCATCGTGATACAGAATATTTAGCTCAATTTCTTCAAGGAGAAGGTCAAGTATCAGCAAGCGGTGATAAGCTTGTTTATTATGGAACAGTTGAAGATATTTCAAGAATTAAATCAGTTTTACAGTCTGTTGATACGCCAAGCCGTGAAGTTGTTGTGACAGGCTATGTTTTTGAAGTGCAAGATGTAGCAAGAGAAGGAAGTGGAATTAATCTTTTGGCAAAATTACTTTCAGGAAAGCTAGGCATTAATATTGGATATAAGCAAAATTACGAAAATTTTATTACGGTTAATGCCGGTAATTTAGATGCAATGATTGAGTTATTTCGTACTGACGAGCGTTTTCAGGTCGTTAGCAGTCCAACTTTACGTGTAAAATCAGGCTCAAAAGGTAATTTTTCAGTAGGTTCTGATGTTCCTGTATTATCTAATGTAACTTATCAAGATGGCCGTCCTATTCAGTCTATTGAATATCGTTCTTCAGGTGTGATTTTTGATATTCAACCAACTATAAAAAGCAATGCGATTGATTTAAAAATCAATCAGCAGCTCTCTAACTTTGTGAAAACTGATACTGGAGTAAATCAGTCTCCAACACTGATTAAACGTGACATAGTAACTGATGTAACGGTTAAAAGCGGTGATGTGATTGTTTTAGGAGGATTAGCTGAAAATAAAATTACAGAAGGTGAAACAGGCTTTTCTTTCTGGCCTAAAGGTATTTTAACAGGGAAGTCAAAATCTAATACGAAAACTGATATAGTTATCTTGTTACAAGTGAAGATGATTTAAAAGTAAAAGCCGCAAAGGGTAAAGGCGTTACACGCCTGCGCTTTGTGGCTTTTACGATACAACTTAACTATAGGAGAATTGATATGTCAGAATCAGTGATGATAGATATAAATCTTATTAGATTTTCACCATTTATATATGGTTTATCAAGAGATGAATATAAAGATAAACTTATGGAAAATGGTAGGTTTACTCCTGAGATTATAGAGAAGGAATTATCAATATATGATTATATTGATGAAGGCTATTCTAATCTCTTAAAACAAGCTAGGGAAAAGGATGTATTATTTGAATTGGTTATAGACATATGCGAATTTTTTAAGGGTTTGAATATTGTTTTAGGTGAAACTGATGAGGGGACTATAATGCTGATATCTAAGCGTTTAGATAGAATTGAAAAAGAAGAAGAAAATCGGATTAAAAATGAAAAGTTGCGTAAGAAACAGAAAAAGATGAAAAGAAAACTTAAGGCAAAAAATAGACAGAAATAGCTTTTCTAGTAAATTGGGGTGTCGGGGGGAAATGCAGTGCATTTTCTCCTGACGTAAGGGGCAGCGGCTGCAGCCCCGTAAATCCTGCTCAATGTGTTTTGAAAAAATGAATATGTTGCGCGTTCCATTCTTAAAAAAAATCACAAAATTAAAACCGCCCCTGTTAAAAATTAATTATTTAAAACTCTCTTAAAATGCCAATGCAAAACGCTCAAAAGCCTTTGCATTTTCTTTACATTTCTAGTGTATAGTTCAATAACTTTTTAAAAACACATGTTACAGCGCATGAAATTTCCATATTTTGTATTGGCTAAGCAGTATTTGTGACCTGTGTATAACTCTGTGATCTTATTAATACGTAGCTTTCACTAACCTTGTAATTGATTTCGCATAATGTATATTATGTTAAATTAAATATATGAGTATGTCACAAATCAAAACGGATAACTATCCTACTTTTATGCACTGGTTAAAATAAGGTTATTTGGGGTTATGGATATAAAAGAAATAAATAAGATGTCTTTGAAATGGAATAATTAGAATTAGTCTGAAATTTTGAGATAACGCTACGTAAATTTTGAATACAATTACGTACATCAATTCACCAGATTTCATCATTCTTGATCTGATAATGAGAATTTATTTTACATATATTACATAAATGAGAATAATTAAGATTGATTTTTTCTTTATTATTAGTGGTTTATGAAAAAAAAATTAAAAAAATGCTTGACTATTCTCATTTGTGAGATTAGAATGCACACCGATGACAAGTTAAGCAGTCTTGTTTTTATTTTTAATCTCTACTTAATAAGGAAAGGAGTTGGTTATGCTTAATAAAGCAATCGCAGATAAGTTAAATGAACAAATCAATTTAGAGTTCTACTCTTCTAATGTTTATTTACAAATGAGTTCTTGGTGTAGCAAGCACGGTTACGAAGGTGCTGCAGCATTTTTACTTCGTCATGCTGATGAAGAATTAGAACACATGCAAAAATTATTCAAATATGTGAGTGAAACAAGCGGTATGCCACTTTTAGGTAAAATTGATGCACCTAAGAATGACTACAAATCACTTAGAGAAGTATTTGAAACCACACTTGAACATGAAAAACTCGTTACTTCTAAAATTAATGAATTAGTTGAAGTAACTTTTGCAAACAAAGACTATTCTACTTTTAACTTCTTACAATGGTACGTTGCAGAACAACACGAAGAAGAAAAATTATTCAATAGCATTATTGATAAATTTAACTTGGTGGGTGAAGACGGTCGTTCGCTTTACTTTATCGATCGTGATTTAGCAACATTATAATTTTAGAAGGAGAATACAAAATGTTATCAGCAAACGTAATCAAATTATTAAATGATCAAATGAACCTTGAGTTCTACTCTTCAAACCTTTACTTACAAATGAGCGCATGGTGCGAACAAAACGGTTTTGAAGGTGCAGCTAAATTCTTATCAGCTCACGCTGCAGAAGAAATGCAACACATGCGTAAATTATTCACGTATTTAAATGAAACTGGTGCATTAGCGGTAATCACTGCAATTGAAGCACCTGCGCATGAGTATAAATCATTAAAAGAAATCATTGAATTAACTTACAAACACGAAAAATTGATCACAAGTAAAATCAATGAATTAGTGGGTAAAACTTTTGAAGAAAAAGACTACTCTGCATTCAATTTCTTACAATGGTATGTTGCAGAACAACACGAAGAAGAGAAATTATTCAGCGGTATTTTAGACAAATTAAATCTTCTTGGCGAAGATGGCAAAGGCTTATTCTTAATCGATAAAGATTTAGGTAACCTTGCTGGTCAAACCGCTTAATTAGATAATTATAAAGCTTAGTAGAAATACTAAGCTTTTATTTTACCTATAATTTGTGACAACGTATCAAATTATTTTAAACTTCCCTTTCATCTTTGAATACAAGTTGATGAAATTTAAAACAACCACACGTTTTTAATGAAATTTTACTTGCAACGAAGTAAGATAACCGTATAATTCAGAACAACCCAAATGCCTGGGTGGCGAAATTGGTAGACGCAGCGGATTCAAAATCCGCCGGTGAATAACCGTGTCGGTTCGAGTCCGACCCTAGGCACCACAGAATTTATAAGCTCTGAAGTTGATTCAGGGCTTTTTTATTAGCTAAAGTAAATCAATATGACAGAACAAAACCAAGATAAAAAACAGACTTATAATTTCAATAAACTACAAAAACGTCTTCGCCGTAATGTAGGTAATGCAATTGCTGATTTTGGCATGATTGAAGAGGGTGATAAAGTCATGGTTTGTCTTTCTGGTGGTAAAGACAGCTATACACTTCTTGATATTTTGTTGAATTTACAACAAAGCGCACCGATTAAATTTGATATCGTTGCAGTTAATTTAGACCAAAAGCAACCAGGTTTTCCCGAGCATGTTTTACCTGAATATCTGCAAAGTATTGGTGTGGATTATAAAATCGTTGAAGAAAATACTTATGGCATCGTAAAAGAGAAAATCCCAGAAGGTAAAACAACGTGTTCTCTCTGCTCTCGCCTACGCCGTGGTATTTTATACCGTACAGCAACCGAACTTGGTGCAACAAAAATTGCACTTGGGCACCATCGTGATGATATGTTGGCTACCCTGTTTCTGAATATGTTCTACGGTGGGAAACTAAAATCGATGCCACCGAAATTAATTTCAGATGACGGCAAGCAAATTGTGATTCGTCCATTGGCTTATTGTAAAGAAAAAGATATTGAAAAATATGCTGTAGCCAAAGAATTCCCAATTATCCCTTGTAATTTATGTGGTTCTCAGCCTAATTTACAACGTCAAGTAGTGAAAGAAATGCTGAATACTTGGGACCGTCAATATCCAGGTCGCTTAGAAACCATGTTTAGTGCGATGCAAAACATTACGTTGTCACACTTATGTGACCCAAAACTCTTCGATTTCAAAGGCATTAAACATGGCCAATCACTTGATGGCATTGAAGGGGATACCGCATTTGATGAAGAACGCATCGAACCAATGAAATTTGATGATGAAGATGCGTCTGACTACTCCGATAATGAAATGATCAGCTTTAAAGAAGTGAATTAATATGATTACCGTGCAAGGAAAACAAATCGAAACCGACGCCTTTGGCTATTTAGTCAATATTGCTGATTGGAATGAGGATGTAGCAAAACACATCGCTCAGCTAGAAGATGTAGAACTGACCGAAGCTCACTGGGAAGTAATTTATTTTGTGCGTGATTTCTATAAAGAATATAACACCTCCCCTGCGATTCGAATGCTGGTAAAAGCAATGTCAGAAAAATTAGGTGCCGATAAAGGTAATAGCCGCTATTTGCAACGACTCTTCCCAGACGGACCAGCTAAACAAGCAACCAAATTGGCAGGTCTACCAAAACCAGCTAAATGCTTATAAAATAACGTAACCGCACGATAAAGTGCGGTTATTTTTTTTGAAAAAACTTAATCCAGATAAAAACAATAATAAAATCGATACGTTAAGTGGACACTGAAAAAATTTCAATTAAATGGATTATGATATTGAAAAAAGGGCGCTAAACGCCCTTTCCATTATTCATCACAGATTTCTTGCTGTACTGGTTCCATTGATTTCTTAATGGCTTCAGTTAATTTAACTTGATTCGTCATATCACCGTTTAGAATTTCACCACCAGTTGTCTTAGCTAGGCAATCCGTATTATGCCAAGGCGAATTAATATTAACGATATTAATTTTTAATTTTGGTCTTTCTTTCGCTTCTTTTTTAATGAGCTCACAGACGTTTCTATTAGTGCAATCACCATTACCTTCGGTAATTAACACAATTAACGCTTCACGTTCTTTACCATCAATAATAGTTAAGGCTTTTTGTAACCCTTCATAAATTGGTGTGCCTGGAACCTGATTTTCCCGCACCTGCATTTTATTAAGTTTGGCTTTTAATGTACTGCGTTGTGCCGCAGTAAATATGCCATGATTGGTAGCATAAGATGCTTTTTTCGAGGTAGATAAACAACTTTTTAGTTCGACTAAACCAATATCCACTGCTGTTGGAATATTATTAATTAATTCCGCTACCGATTTTTTAGAGGCTACGGACCGATTTGGTTTACGGTACATATAATAGACATCTTGTTGCGTGATGCCATATTTTGCTGGATTTCTTAATTTTTCGTCAAAAATCGCTACTTTTTTGGCGCTTTCTAATAAGGTATATCGCATCCCTGAAGCATTATTAAAAATAATAGCCAGTTGCGGTGCATCAGTTGGTTTTTCCACTACTCGGCAGTTTTTCTTCGGTTCTGGTTTGGGCTCCTCTACTTTCGGTTCTTCTTTTGGTGGTTCTTGAACCGGCTCCGGTTTTGGTTCTTCCACTTTAGGCTCTTCTTTCGGTGGCTCTGGTTTAGGCTCTTCTTTCTTCGGTTCTTCGACCTTAGGTGGTTCTACTTTAGGCGGTACAACCGGTTCGCGATTGAGCCACCACCAAGCCAATAAGCCTAGTAGTAATAAAAGAAGCGGTAAAAGCCAATAGCACCAACGGTGTTTTGGTGCAGTAAGGGGAACAACTGGTGGCGGAGCCGGTGGTTCTACTTTTTTTCCAATACCCCAACCAGTAATAACTGGTTCATTATTTACTAAATAAATTTGACGGGTATCATGAGTCGCCCCTTCCACCAATTGAGCTAACCAAGCACTTTGTTCGGGTGTCAGTACACCTTTAGTCATAAGCTCCTGATTCAATGTCATAATCGCATTTAGGCGCTGTTGAATCAGTGAAATTGTTGGTTTAAATTGCTTATCTTCTTGCATTTCTTGAGTAATCAAGACTGGCTGGCCTTCTAGCTCGCTATACCATTCCACTGTAACCTGATCGGCTTTTATTTCTGGTTTTGCAAATAAAGTGGCGGTACTTGGTGGCAAATGGCTACGCAAGATTTTAATTATTTCATCATAATGGACAAAAAGTGCGGTCACATTTTGATTAATTTCTTGCAATTTAAAACGAGCTAGACGTTGCATAAGCGTTCCTTATTCACACTCATCAGTTTTAGTCATAGGTTTAATAGCTTGATTCACCATACTCACAACTTGTTTCTGATTATTTGCGGTAAATACTTTTCCGCCAGTAGCGCTGGCTACACAGTTGGCAGCTCTAGCCCCACCAATATCAACCACATTCACTTTTAAACGCGGTTTTTCTTTGGCTATTTGATTGGCTAGGCCACAAATATCTGCTGTAGTACAGCTATCTTTGCCATCACTTAGAAGCAAAATAAAGGCATCGCGTTTTACACCATCAATCATGCTGCTTGCAATTTGTAATCCATTATATAGAGGAGTTCCGCTATTCTCTTCTCCTGGTTTCATTGCTTGAATTTTGGCTTTAAGTGCATTACGTTTACCTGGTGAATAGAAACCATGGTTAGTTGCAGCCGGACAAGTTTTTAATGAGACTAAGCCGATATCTACATTTTTGCCAATGCTATTAATAATATTGGAAGAGGCTTTTTTGGCAGTGGCTAAGCGATTTGGTAAACGACGCATATACTCAAGCTCCTCATTACTTACACCATACGCATCCCAACGCTGTTCAAAATTACTTATAGTTTGTGAGTTCTCTAACAAACTATAAAGCATTGATGCAGAATTATCAAAAATCATTACCATCTGTGGTGTTTCACCTGGTTTGTATTTCGGCTTACACACTTTTTGTGGTGGTTGTTTAGGCTCTTCCTTCGGTGGCTCAACAACAGGAGGTTCTACTTTCGGCTCTTCCTTAATAGGCTCTTGAACAGGCTCTGGTTTAGGCTCCTCAATCTTTGGTTCCTCCTTTAGAGGCTCCGGTTTAGGCTCTTCAACCTTTGGCTCTTCTTTTGGAGGTTCTGGTTTAGGCTCCTCAATTTTTGGTTCTTCTTTTTTCGGTTCTTCTACCTTAGGCGGTTCCACTTTAGGGGGAACAACAGGTTCACGATTAAACCACCACCAAGCCAATAAACCGAGTAGCAATAAAAGAAGCGGTAATAACCAATAGCACCAACGGTGTTTAGGTGTTGCCACAGGGACAATCGGTGGCGGAGCCGGTGGTTCTACTTTTTTTCCGATACCCCAACCAGTAATAACCGGTTCATTATTTACTAAATAAATTTGTTTGGTATCATGACTAGCACCTTCAACTAATTGTGTTAACCAAGCGTTTTGTTCAGGCGTAATTAAGCCTTTCTGTGTAAGACTTTGCGTAAGACTATTAATTGCATTTAAACGCTGCTGAATAAGTGGTGCTATTTTCTGTAATATCGTATTTCCAGATTCATTACTGGATACAAGATAAGGCTGACCCTCTAATTCGCTATACCATTCCACAGTAACTTGATCTGATTTTATTTCTGGTTTAGCAAATAAAGTTGCTGTACTTGGTGGAAGATGAGATCGTATTATTTTGATTATTTCATCATAGTGTTCAAATAACACAATGGCATTTTGATTAATCTCATCTAGTTTAAAACGTGCTAAACGTTGCATAAAGTCCTCTATGTTTGAGTCTGTATTATTAGAATAAAAACGAATGATATTCTTATTCTAATAACAAGAGCTGACCTGAAAAGATCAGCTCTTAATCCTTATGATTACTTGATAGCAAGTGCTTTTTTATAAGCTGCTAATTTACGCTGTAACGCTTGCAACTCTTTCGCTTTTGCCTCATCAGAAGCATCAGAAGTATTTACTTGACTCATCTGTTGTTCTACTTCTTGAATTTTTGCTAATACTTCACTATTACCTTTTGCTTTTTGTTTAAGTAAAGCTGCATTATTTTGCAAGTCTTTATTTAAATTAGCTAATGCGGCTTTCTTTTGATTAAGTTGTTTATCTGATTTATTTTTAGCTTCTTGGGCATGCTTGTTTTTAGCCAATAATTCCGCGTTCTTAGCTTGCTCTTGTGATAATTCACTTTCTTTACGTTGAACGCGAGCATCATAACTACCCGAATTAACACAAGCCATTTTTCCCCAAATGCTTTGTTCTACATTGGGATTACATTCTTCTGGCGTTGCAGAACAAGATGCTAATAATGCTGTGGCTGAAAGTGCGGTTAATAATTTAATTATTTTCACATCCCCCTCCCCTTATTAGCCAACTTGAATTGCTGAACGTTGTTTTACTTGAGCTTGTAATGCTTGCTCATAAGTTGAAACTTGTTTTTTTAATTGAAGAATATCTTGATCTAATCTTTTGCTTGCACTACCAGAAGAGCGTTCAGATCTAGCGGCTTCGCTAAGCATATTTAAATTAGATTTCATTGCAGTTAAGCGCTCTTGGGCAGCTTTAATATCAGCATCAACTTGGGCTAACTGTTGTTTTGCTTCAGCTTTTTGGATTGCTCCTGATTTTAATTGACTATTCACTTTTGCGATCAACTGGTTATTTTTAGCTGTTGCAGCATTTAGTTTTGCAGTAGATTTTTGTACCATCTGTGAATTTTGACGAACATCAGCAATATAAGCATTTAGGCGATCTTCTTTTTTCGCATAAGTTTTACGTTGCTTTTCTAAATAGTAGTTTGAAGTCATACCAGCTGCACAGCCTGCAGCGCCACCAATTACGGCACCCGCTACTGTACTTTCAGTATCACCACCAGTCAATAATCCTGTTAAAGCACCTAATGCAGCACCTCCTGCAGCTCCCCAAGCACAAGAACCCCAGCCTGATGAGCTAAAAAATTTAGCATCATCACCGCTATCTAAGCTGCTTGAACTACTACCTGTACCAGCACAGCCTGCAAGGGCTAATGAACTAGATAAAATTAGTACACCAAAGGTCTTTTTCAATTTCATAAGATTTTCCTTATTTATCATTAGTGAGTTTGAGGTTTAATTTGATTACATTGCTGTAACCATTGTTCTCGGGTAATTTTGCCATTCTGATAATATTGGCTTAAATGTTTCCAATATAAATCAAGGTACTGGCTCAAATTCGTCGCTTGTCCATTAGCAAGTTTTTTCTCATTCATCATGGATTTTGTTCTTTCTACTTGTTCTTTTACATTAGCAAGGCTATAAGTGTCAAATGTACTAGTAATTGTGCCTGCATAATATTGCACAACAAAATCTCTAGCCTTTTCAGCTTCTTGTAATCGTTGTTTAAAATCAGATTCTTTTTGCTGATAAATTTGTTTTAAATCGGTATCCTGTTCATTTTTTATTTCCTCAGCAAAAGCTTTTACTGCTGTTTCTTGCTGTTCTACTTCTGCCTGTAAATCAGAAACATTAGCACAAAGGAATCCACCTAATTGTAAGGCCGAACGAATTGCGGCATCTCGCTGTTCATCTCGTGCCAGGTTTGCTGCTCGCAATTCATCTTTGGTCTTAGTGATTTCTTGTTTAAGTTTTTCATCTTCAACGTTCGACGCTAATTTTTCCAGTTTACCGACAATATTTGGATCATTACTCTCTTTACTATCTGAGCCTAAAGCAGCCCATTCTTGACGTAATTGATTAATACGATTATTTGATGTTAATAAAGGTGCGGTAATTGCTACACGGAATCCCATATCTTTTTTCTTCATCGCGCCATTATTATCGTAATAAGGAACCTCAATACGTGAAGTATTGTTGACTTCACTTTCTCCTTTAATATAGCTTCCACCTCTGGCAATCATGCCTCCCTCCTGACCATGATAGCGGCTTAGCTTATTAGCACGAAAACCGTCAAATACCATTTCAGAAACATTCCCCAATGTATCAAATAAACCAAGTGGATTCGGCTCAAGTAAACCTATAACTTGCAAACGACCATTAGCATTTTTAGATGACCATGCATAACGAGCAATACCATCTGGCATAGGAAAGGTATTTTCACGGAAGGCTGCTTCATCAACCGCAACCCCACCTCGAGAAGCAAATTCCCATTCAGCATTAGTTGGCAAACGGACAAAACCTTTACTTCCATCTTCCGTTGGAAGTTTATCGGCTGCATTTTTAAGTAGCCATTCATTATATTTATGGGTAAATTCTACCGCATCAAACCAACTCATATTAATTGCGGGTAAACTGGTTTTCATATTTACTGAAGGACATTGCTCGCCTTTCATTACGGCATTAAACTGAGCTTCTGTCACCTCATATTTTCCCATTAAGAAATAGCGTTCTTGTTTTTCATTGGCAAAACTACCCGAAATATAATTTGGCGTAGCATATTGCGCATAACCATCTTCATCATTGCTATTGCCACCGAGAGTGACTTTAATATCTTCTAATGGTTTTTTGGTGTTAGTTTTAATTACTCGAAAAACCATACTCCCTTCACAAGGCATGGGTAATACAATATCACCATCTAATTTTTTCGGATTAAAAAATTTTTCTTCCCAAGGTTGGGCTGATACAGCCGTACTGGCCATAATTAATGCTAATAAAGAAAAACGATATTTAAACATCTCGCAGACTCTCCGCAGGTTGAATTTTTACTGCGCGAACTGCCCCTATAGCAGCAACCACGCCAGCAAGTAGAAAAGAGAAAATAAAAGCCAAGCATAAATGTATTGGAGCCAAACGGCTAACAAAATGGGAGCCACTTAAGCTTGTTCCTAGTATTTGATTAAATAATTGACTGCCAAACAAATACAGCCCATAAGATAAAATGAAAGCAATACTACTGAGTACGATTGCTTGAAAAACTAAATAAATACCAACCGCACTTTGTTGAAAACCTATTAAACGTAAAACAGCAATATCCTTACGTTTTCGATCAATATTTGCAAGAAATGCGCCAATAAGAGATAGCACGCAGCCCACTACAGAAGTAAAAGCAATAACCATAAAAATAACATTTAATACACTATCAATCGCTTTTACATTTTCAATCGCTTTGGATTCCGTTCGAGTATCAATATGAAATTGTTCACGTAGCTTTAGTGCTAGAGGTGCTACATCATCCAAACTTTTAGCATAAATTCTCGCTCTAGCAAAATTTTTACGGAGTTTATCATTTGGTTTTCCACTTGCTGCAGGGAATAGTTCCGTTTTCATACCATCGCGAAAGTCTTCAACACCAATTAATAATGACATGGGCACAAAAATTGCAGCACGAGGAAATTGTTGCTCATTTAAAATAGCTTGCACTTTTAATTGCAATAATGCCTTTTCTTCTTGTCCATTTTCATTTCGAGTTGCAACTAAAGTAATACTTTCACCTTGTTTAGCTTGTAGTTTTTCTGCACTTAATGCACTTAAAATAATGGAGTTCTCATTTTGCAAAGATTGTTGAGTAATTGGGTCGTCTGAAGTTGTTGGAATTAATTCCACATTACGAACAAAATTTGCCTCTTTCTTCAAATCAATAATTGTATTAAGTGAACGCGTTAATGGAATAGAGAATTGGGTTTCCGGCTGTTGTTTAAGCCAATCAAACCAGTCTTGAGAAAGATTTAAATTACCAACAATTTTAATTTCTAAATTGGTTGGATCATTAACCAATTGATGACGTAATTGAGAAACAATGCCATATTTCAAACTAAATAGAAGCAATAAAGGAGCAATTACCGCTACCAATGAAGCAATAATACAAAAAGAAACCTTACGATCATAGAAAATATCGTTTAGTGCTAATTTTGCCAATAATGTAAATCTATTTTTCATCAAGATACCCTATTCTTGCGAGTCATTATTGGCTTGTTCAATAAAACAAGACTGACGTAAAGACATATCCAATTTTGCACTAAAAGTACGAAGTTCATTACGTTGCACTAAATCCCAATCGTGAGTTACTAGCAGCACGGCTATTTTTTGCTGTTTTGCTAAGGATAGCATTAAATGAAATAAAATCTCTGAGTGATGGGGATCTAATGCAGATGTAGGTTCATCTGCTAATAATAAAAGTGGTTTATGGGCAATAGAGCGAACAAAAGCGACCCGTTGACGTTCACCTATAGAAAGCTGCTTTGGATATTTTGTCATTAAATGATTGATGTTTAGTTTTTCGCATAGATGATGTAACCAACTTTCATCAGCTAAAATCCCATTTGTTTGACAAGGTAGCAGAATATTTTGCCATACGCTTAAAAAAGGTAATAGCCCACCATTTTGTAACATAAAGCCAAGATTTTTAGAGCGAATCTCAGCCAAAGTCTTTTGCTTATTACTCAGAATAAGGGGGGCTAAATCCATGCTTAACGTAGCTGAGCTCAATTCATATTGGCTCAAGTTATCAGGTTTTAAAATTAGCCCCATCATTTCCAATAGCGTGCTTTTTCCACAACCGCTCGAACCACAAAGTGAAACGACCTCACCTTCAGCCAAAGATAAATGCGGTAGGGAAACCGTAAAACTTTGCTCCCCTTGTCCGCGAGTTATGGATAAATCTTTAATGGTTAGCACGCTATATCCTTTTCTATGGTAAGGCATCCAATGGTACTGGATATACATTATCGCGAGGATCTGCACCCTCTGATAAAGAAATCCAACGAGATTGGTCCTCGTTAAAAATACGATAATGACGCAACTTACTATGCAGATCGCGAATAAATTTCTCTTGTTCCTGCACACTCATACCTTTCCAAGTATCTTCATCAATTCCTGTCACTTGACTCTTATAAGGAATGCCATCCAAATATTCACCAAGTAAACCTAAATCTGCCAATTTAGTTGATTTATCTTCCTTGATTTTATTTGGATCTTGTCCCATTGCAGCAGCTACTGAACGAAGTTGTGCAAACATATCTGTTGGTGAAATTAACCCGCTATTTGCCGCATCCGCAATTTTCTTTACTACATCACTTAAATCACTTAATTGTGATTTGGTTAGTAATACTCGAGCCTCGGCGGTTGGGACTGTTGGTTTAGCAAAATCACGGTCACTCACCCAAGCTTTAAATACTGGTGGTGCTTTTGTACCTTTTACATCCCCTAAATATGCCAATTGCATTGCTTTACCTAATAAAACAGCATCTTCTTCAATTTCAGATTTTTTCGGATCTCCGCCTGTTTTTGTAGTGGCTGTTAATACGCTACCAGCAGCCTCTTCACCTGAATAAGCTTGTTTTACCTGCTTAGTTAAAGCACTAGCAAGAGTATCTACTTTTTGCCCAAACTCATTCACATCTCCAGCATTGACCGGATAGTAAAGTGGTTTATTTAAATAATTATTAAAAGATAATTCATTATATTGTGCTTGAGCTATTTGATGATTATTTTTTCCAGATGGTGTTTTAAGATGTAGAGTATAAAGTGCAACACCTCGATGCTGAGCCTCTAAACGTAATTGTTTTGCATCTAACCCCGTAGTCGAAATTGGATTATCCCCTTCAATTGCACCGGCGTCAGTAATCAATACTAAATAACGGCCTCCAAAATTGTTCCAATTAATTTCATTTAATGCCTGTGACACACCAGCATAAGCATCTTCACTAAATTCTTTTGAAGAAACAGTAGCTTGTTTTAAATTCGCCACTTTATCCATGAAATCTTTACCATCTTTTACGGTACTTGGATCAACGAACATTTTCGAAGTGTACTCTAATCCAGGTACAGCTTTAGTGCTTGAACGGAACGCCACTAAACCAAATTTAACCTGTTTACCCAAGTTCTCTTTTTCGATTTTTTCATAAACTTTTTTAATTGCATCGCGCGTTCTATTGATGTAGGGGTCCATAGAAATCGTTGAATCAATAACAAATACTACCGCAGCACTAAATCCAACAATTTCTTGAGGCTGGTTTTGACCTGCTTTGTTCGTTTGATTATTGTTTGTTGTGCTTGTAGTTGGTTGAGTGAGCGACTTATCATTTTTGCTGACAGATGCGACTTCTAATAAGCGTTCATAAAATCCTTGACTATCCATCACTTCTTCTCCCTGTAAAACAGGTAAGAGATAGAAGTTTTTTTGGAAATCTACAAATTCCTTTGGTTCTTCCGCTAACACTTTTTCACTACTTTTCTTTTGGGCAAGTTCAGCACGAATTGGCTCAACTGCTTTAGCTGGAGAATTGTCATTAATAATACTTTCAAGAGTTGCTTTATCCTTAAAGAATAATAAAGACCCCCGATCGGATGGATTAGTAAAGACCATTGTCATTTGCATATTCCAAGGTACAGCACAATTAGCATCTAACCAACCGACAGTTTTACCAAAGCTATCTGGGCCTACCTGTAATAAAGCCTTATTTCCTACATTTTCCCGTTTATATACATAATAGCGGGAAAAAGCAGGAATTTTTTGACCGCTCTTAGCATCACTTTTTGCTAATAACTCACAACTTGGTGTACTTAACACGCGTTGATAAAGTGTAGTTTTGCCCTCTTGCAGTAATGGTTTTATCTCTTCAGCAAAAACTGACGGAGACATGATTGCTGTTAAGCAACAAAGAGATAAAGTAGAAAGTCTTAACTGTTTCATTATTTTTTCAATGCCTCTAATTTTTCTTTAGCTGTCGCATTATTCGGATCATTACTTAATGCAGTTTCATACCAATAAATTGCTGTTTCCTTATCAGCTTGGAAACAAGAACTACCTTTTTCATATTCCTCCGCATAAGCCAGTGCAATCTCCACATTGCCACCTTGAGCTTGGTTGGCATAAAGTCGTTGAGCAATCGCACATTTATTTGCTTGTTTAGCCGAAGCAATAATTTCTAAAATTTGTTTTGGTTCTGGTTTAGTTTTCAGACAGCTCTGAATAAACGCCAATTCATCATTAGTATTTGTATCCACTGCACAGTCAGATTTTGCCACTGGCTCATCTTTCTTATTTAAGAAGAAATAAGCTCCAACACCACCGCCAATTAACAGAGCTAAAATTAAGGCAATTAAGCCGCCTTTACCTTTTTTCTTTTGCTCTACTGAAACTGGTACTTCAATATTCTCTGCTGGCTCAGTCTGTGCTTCGTTTTGCGCTAAATCTTCAAATACTATAGCTGGTTCTGTTGATTGCTCATTTTCAGCTACAACAATGGGTTCTACCAAAGGCTCTTCAATAACTGGTTCTGGCTCAACTTGCACATGACTTTGTACATTGTCTTCTCGACTGGAGTCACCACCAGCAAGAGAAGCTAAGATATTACCAACCATTCTGACTGGGCCACTATCAACAATCGTACCGTTCTGTACATCACGGACAGACATCATATAACGTACATTACCGATCTGTTGAACAAGACTATCAATGAGCCATTTACCAATAACACCTTGCAATACATCATTTTCTAAGGTTAATCCCTCCACCTTATGCCATACTGGTTCTGGATTCCATGGAGTATCATTACCATTAAAATAGCAGCCATCCTGATTTCGCTGTACTGCAATTTCAACTTCTGTACTACCACTCCATTTCGTCGCAGTGAATTTAGCGTATCCTGGACGATCTTCCTCTAATTGAATTCGTAACATTTTCTATTCCTTAGCATTGTGCTGAACGATATAAATCTAACACCGAACCTAACTTTGTATTGCTGACCTGATCAATTTCCCGTCCAGCGCTGTGTCCGGCATTTCCTTCAGCAAAGTGACCAAAGGCTACAAACCAGTCAAAAAGATAATTTTTAGTGTAATTATTAGTTTGGTCATCTAATTTAGGTAAACCGTTTACCTTTTCAACTTCCCTATTTTCAAATATTGCTCGCTCATTCATTACACGACTAGCCGGACGTTGAGTCAGTGGTTGATTAACAAAATCTAACCATGCAATAAAATCCGCAATTTCAGTATTAATGGAAAATACTTGACGCTCAGCTAATTGATCACGTTTACTTCCTGCGTTTTCATTACGGAAAACGACCTTAGAAAGTTTATCCTGTAAATGAAGACGATTGGCACCAGTAATCAATTCGCCAACTAAACCTTCAACGGCTTCTTTAGTAAAGCCAAAGAATTGCATCAAATGCTGATCAGAAGAAATTGAACGCAAATGTTCAATCCAGGATTTAAATGCAGCCATAGCAAAACGAGATTCCACAATTTTTTCAGCCGGTTTCTCTTCTACGACAACAGGAGCTGGTTCAGCAAATAAATCAAATCCTTCTGAACTAAAACCAAAACCAGCATCAAAGGTATTTGCTGAATTTTCTTGTGCTTTAGTTTCTTCTTCACCTTTGTTTAGTAAGACCTCTTCATAATCAGAAAAATATAAAGAACGAATTGTCTCTTCAGGTAATTGAAGACAACGTAAAAACTCACCGACCAAAAGCCCTTTTTTACTTAATTCACCAACAATCATTTGTGCTAATTGGCGTTTTTTATTGACCTCTTCGGCTCCTTCACTTTGATACCAAGAAGAAAAACGGTTTTCTACAATATGATGGATAGCTTCATTAAGTTGCTCAGTTAAACGTTGAGCTTTCACTTCTGGCAAAGCAATCGTTTTCAAATAATCACTAATTCGTTGCATCCCACCATCATTCAATTTCATCATTGCATCCCAGGCTTCTTGAGGTTGAGCAACATGTTTTTGAATATCAGGGTCATTAGCAAAAGTACTACGTAAAAGATTAAGCTGCCCAGCCTCTTTTGGATTAATGGCTAATTCTTCAGTATTATCCATATCTAAAAAAGCCACTTTGAAACCTGGCTTACGTACTAAAAAAACATTATCAAACGGCTTGCCATTTGCCCATTCATTTAGCCAAGCATAGTTTCCAAAACGCTCTAAAATTGTTTGTTTCAGCAATCCACCTTGTCCCCAAGACATTTTCAGCATATCTTCATCTTTGGTCAAATCACTACTGATACGCATATCAAACATGGTTATCGCCCAAAGAAGCCCGGGTTTACGTTTAGCACGATCAGTCGGATTATCTCCTTGCGTTTTATTAATCCAACGCTCCAATACAGGACCTACACTATTCACATCAGATTGCTTGGTTGATGGAGTACAAACAATCAAAATATTCATTTCTTGACTATCGGTATAACGCTCAAAAAGATAAGCTACTTTCCCCCTTAAAATGAGTTGAGATACAGGATTACCTTCTTTTACTTCACTTAAAGAAGTGATTGCTAAACGACCACGGTACCCAGGGAAATCTAATAAATCAACCGTTTCAACAGCCGGAACTTTAGTTGGGTTAATCAACGGGAAAACTAATTCTGCGGTAAGTGCGGTTAATTCAGCCAAAGAAATGGAAACAGGTTCACCAACATGGCCTTCTTCAATAAAAGGACGAACAGCAATTTGTTCATCTCGATTTGTACCTAAACGCTCAAGCATATCCACATTCATAATACTGTCAGCTTGAGAAAGACCACCACTACCATTATCTTTTACTACTGCGGTAAGTGGTGCATAAACACGTTCAGGATTACCTAATTGAGCCAGTGTTTTTGCAAATTGAATATAGATTTGAGTCAACTCTGGAATTTCTGCCCATAATATGGAGAATAATGTTGCTCTATCTTCAATGCTCAGTCTTGGTGCCATGGCTACCGCTCTAGCCCAATAATTAGCCTGTAATACAGATAAAGATTTTCCGAAACTTTCCTGGGCGTAATCCTGCAAATCAACTACATCATCTTCATTAACACCTTTTACAGGTTGAGCATTTAATTTAGCATTTAAAGGTTTAAGTATTTCATTAATGCGAGATTGTTCCAATTGATAAGTCACACGTTCTTTATCAAAATCGTTGAAATAAGCATTAACTAAAATTTTGGCAACTTCAATTTCATGAAATAAGCGAAGTTCTAAAGGATAGCCTGGAACAGCCGCTTTTGCTGAGCGAGTAAAACGAGTAACCAAACCCGTTGCTTCTTTTCCGCCACCAGGAGGATTGATATGTTTAATGAAATCCAACTGTTGGCCGTCAAAAATAGTTTCCAAATTGCCCTTTTGATCGGCTGCCAGTGCTGAAATTAAGAAAGATTTACCTGCCTGTGATAACCCAAAAAAACCAGCTGTAATTGGTTTAGAAGAAACGGCACCTAGGCGTTTTGCTGTATTACGTAAACGTCTTAATTCAAGAATTAAACCATCAGCCTCATTATTTAAACGGGCAACATTTGGGCGAACATCATTTACCCAATCAATCGCTTGTTGTGATGCTTGGAATACCTTATCCCAAGATTCTGTTAATTGATTATCCGTCATTTTCTCTTCCACCTATCGTTTCACACAGCCAGTATCTAACCAATATAATTTTTGATCACCAAGTCCCGCATCGGTCATTGTGTTTAGATGAAGGGTAATATCCCTTTCTCGTACGCAAGAACGGCCATTTGATGCTGTCACATTTTTTATGTAGAAATTTTCTGCTCTTTCTTGGCTATTACGGCTATTTTTTATACCTAACGTTACTTGTAATACCACACCTTCATTATTCAACATCGCTTTCCATTCGCGGCTTTCTATAGAGAGCATATAAAGTGGAGAAGCAACCCAACGCTCTACATTCAATTGACGGAAACCTAAACGGGTATCACCGCGTACTTCAAAGGAAGTATCTGGGAAATCATAATCCTCATTGTCTAAATCAATATCGTGATAATAAACGTTGCTGTCTTTAATTACGTTATTGTTATCTAAATACCCAATGTATTTCACTGTGGAATAAGCGGTCATTGCCATTGAGCGTAAATAGAAGTTGGTTAAACGCATATCTTTACATAAGAAACAAAGCATCGCCCCCACTGCGGCAGTCGTTTTTGGATCATCTATACGACCTTGTTTGTGGAATGGATACCAGTTTCCTGTGCGGTAATGATGTAATGGTAAAATCCGTCCGACTGGTAAAGGTAAACGAGAACGGAAGAAGGATTGTACACCAGGCAAACGAGATGGTCGGCCGGTCAGTAACAACACATCACATTGATAGCTGTTGACGACCTCACACAAGGCGTTGAAGGTTTTGCAGATATCAAAATAATCACCACGAATAAATAAACTGTGAATACGTTCTAAATTCACCTGAACC
>OGFW01000540.1_pt1 | contig 39381 bp, 30 predicted proteins | sample 1570991 | NCBI WGS metagenome assembly OGFW01 (sample SAMEA2582074, study PRJEB24529) | metagenome | biome: Human gut stool | place: China | collected 2011
GAGTAATTTTATCTTACATCAGTTTGGAGGTTTACACAAACTTTGGGATGCTCCCTAATTTGGTTAAATTGTGTATTAGTTGAAAATTCATCGTATGTACAAATCATTTGTTTCTTCAGCAGAGTCTGAGTTTTAATGGATTCAGAAATATTAAGCTTTCCCTGTAGTGTAGAAAGAGATTCTGATTTTGGCACATAATCTCTTCCTAAGCCTCGTTTTAACTGTATGCTAATGCCCTTATCAAGAATGGCTGCACATAATTCAGCGGTATTATGAAAATTTTCTGTGGCCAGATCTTTGTAATTTTGTGCTTGTAATGCCTGAAAAGCGTAGGACAGCATATAATAAATATTTTGTACAGGAATCATTTAACAGCACTCCTTAGTCGATCAGACCAATCTACGATTTTTGCGGGCTCATCAAACCAATATTCTTTTAAAAGTGGAATCAATTCGTATTCTACAATGGATGACAAAGTTTGTGTGTTGGCTGTCTCTGGTGTTAAACCACAAAAATAACTGTGACCAATACAGAATCCTTCACCTAGTGATATATCTTCTGCTATCTTGGAATTGAGTTGTTTCACACAAGCAATTAATTTGTTAAAGGCATCACTTTTTAGAGAATCTTGGTAAGCTTGAAAACCAGGCGTATTAAATCCCGGTTTCATAGTAAAAAATGAAAAACGTCGTCTTAAAGCATAATCTAACATAGCAAGACTATGATCAGCAGTATTCATCATACCAATAATATATACATTTGCAGGTACAGAGAAATTCTCATCAGAATATAACAATTGCAGTTCAATCCCCCGCTTATCTTTTTCAATCAGCATAAATAATTCACCGAATATTTTACTTAAATTACCACGATTGATTTCATCAATAATAAAGAAATAATCATTTTCATCATCATCCTCGGCCATTTTGCAGAATTTGTAAAAAGAACCCTTTTTAATTGTGAATCCATTTTCCGTTGGTCGGTATCCTTCAATAAAATCCTCGTAGGAGTAACTCTGGTGGAATTGGATCATTTGAACACGGTCAGGATTTTTTGCGCCGATAATGGAATAAGCAAGTCGTTTGGCAGTAAAAGTTTTTCCAACTCCAGGTGCGCCTTGTAAAATAATATTTTTCTTCATTTTTAAAACATTTACCAGTGTTTTATAATCTTGTCCATTCATATACACATCTGAGAGAAAATCTGCAGAAGAGTAAGCTGGATAGTCTATTTCTGGTTGTGTATCTACATCATCTAATTCATCTGGAGCAAAGATGGAAGTAAGCTTTTCAATATAATCAGTGTATGGAGTGATATCAGTTAAGCGTTTTGCTACTGCATTACCAGGATGTTCCCATTCGCCAACTTGAAGCCATTTTATAGCACGGACATTTTTATATTCCTGACGAAGATCGTCAAAGACATAATTTCCAGTGACAATACCTTTACCAAGAAGAGTGTTGCTACGTTTCGCAAAAATCACATCGTTAACTGATACGGTATTTGCAAAATTCCATGCCATCAAAGCCTGATTTTTTCGTGAAGTACTACTGTCGTACACATCTATCAGTTCTTGACGGAGAGCTTCCTTGGAAGCAAATTGGGAATAATCACCAATATCGTCCATACCTAAAACCATGATTCCTTTTTGTTGGCATTCATTCCAACTTTTATCATCAAAGACGGTATACATCCAGTAGTGCGTTTTATGTTTTTTATCGGAAAGCGTATTTGTGTCAGAATCATTAGTCTCATTAGTATATCCTACATTTTTCCCATAAATATGAGCAAAGACAACTCCGGGAACATTGCATTTTCTTGCATATAATGAAATTTGTCCCATGCGAATGAAAGGAATATCACTTGGTTTTTGATTTAGAAAATGCAATACTCTCAGCTGAATATCCTGTCCATAAAATGGAGCGAATAATGTTGGAAAGAGCATTTGATAATATTTCATGCGCCATACCATATTGATTCCCGGGATATGTTCCAGCTGTTTATAGAGTTGCTCGTAATCTTTTTCAGAATCTAAAGGACCAAAAGAAGATATTATTTCAGCACCTTCAACCAGATCATTTCGCATTTCTTCTGCTTTTTGTATTGCTTCATCCTCAGTAAGATGTATAGGTTTTAATGGAGATCCACAGGTCCAACTTTGATTTTTCTTATGATAGAATAATCCAAATTTATATGCTGCTCCGCCGGAAATACTTCCAAATACTTCGCGGATATCTTTGTCCATTTCAAGTCTATAGCAGAGATTGGTTTTAGTTCCTTCGTCATTATAAAATAAAGAAGTTAACAAATCTTTTCCAAAAAGTGATTTTAAGCGTTCTATTCCAAAAAGATTTATAAAATTTTCTCGTAGCTCATCAGCCTTGTGAGCAAATGAAATCCATTCTGGAGTCTGAGATTCGCTATAAAACCATTCAGGAGAATATTTTCCTGACCCATTTTCTGTTATCTGAATGTTCGACATAATATACCTCCGAATTTATAAACTAGAATTAGTATATCATTTAACTGCAGCACTGTCATAGATTATCGAAAAATAGAATTATATTGATATTGAAAGAGAAGAGCAAGATCCACCCGGGTAATACCGTATCGTAATAATTGAAAATAATATTTAGAAATTAGGAATATTATATTGGCTACATTGAAAATGTAAGCAGGTAAAAATTGAAATTTTTTTACAGAGCATCTGGCAGAAGCCAGGTGCTTTTTTTGAAAATTTTGAAAGAAAATATCATGTAAATAGTGCGGAAATCTTTGATGGAAGCTAATTAGATGAAGATGAAATTGAATCAAGAGGATGAAAATAGAAGATTCATCAAAAATAAACTTGTTAAACACAGGTGGATCTTGCTCTTGTATAAAAATTTAGATTAAAAAGAAGAAAGAAATAAATAACAATGAGCGAGATTCACTAGGGATTACAGTACCTTAATTGGTTCTCTGCTTATCTTTAAGATTATGTGAAATTTTGGGATGCACAGTAATGAAATTATGAAAAAATTAAAAAAATTCTGATGAGGGGGCTGTATTTTATGCCCTCTCCCTTTGTATATATAGAGGGATAAATTTTTGTGGATATAAAATTCAAAAATACATTTCCTCAAATATTGAGAAGGTGAGGAAGAAACAAATGAAATATTTGTACATGAATGAGCAGGAGCGGCAGATACAGTATTATCAATTTCCAAAATTCTTGCTGGAATTACAGCTAAGTCAGAATGCAAGAATTATTTATATGCTGTTGTATGACCGGGCGAGAATATCACGAAAGAATAATTGGACAGATGAGGATGGAAGAGTATATGCAATATTTCCAATTGAAGAACTATCACAGAAAACCGGGAAGTGCAAATCTTCTGTTAAAAAGGCTTTGAAAGAACTAGATGATGCAGGACTGCTAATTCGGAAATTTGGTGGATTTTCAAAACCAAGACATATGTATGTAATGATACCAGACAAAGTAGAGGTTTCTGGAAAAGTACAATTACAGACAGATATAAAGAAAGCCGATAGAGAGTTTAAAAATGAGCTTTCATATGGTCAGAATGATAACTCTACGAAGGATATAAATACGGCATCTAATAAAGTAATAGAGAAAAATAACTCAAGTAATAAGTATGGAGTAAGTAGTTACAGTATAAAGAATCAAAAGATGAATTATGAGTGTGGGGAGGGAGAAAGCCTGTGATGTATGAGATACAAACATATTTAGGCGCAGATGGATTGATGCATTGTACTGTTTGTAAAGAACCCGTAGAAGCATTTTATCCAAAAGGTTCTTTGCTTGAAATGAGAAAGCATCACAGGCAGTGTGCGTGTGAAAGGAAGGCATATGCAGAAGAGGCACAATATTATAAAGAAAAAGAGCATCGGGAGCTAATCGCAAGAAATAAGAAAATCTGCTTTGAGGAAAAAGAAATGGAGGGATTTACATTTCAAAATGTAGAAAGAGATAGTGGCGTTATAAGAATCGCAGAAGAATATGTAACAAACTGGCAAAAAATGAAGCAAAACCATATGGGATATTTGTTCTGGGGACCAGTTGGAACAGGAAAAAGTTATCTGGCTGCTTGTATTGCGAATGCATTGCTGGAAAAAGAAGTTACCGTGAAAATGACAAATTTCAACACCATATTAAATGATTTGTTTGCAGCTGAAGACAAGACAGAATATATCAGATCATTGAATGGATATGAGCTTTTAATTATTGATGATCTTGGTGTAGAACGGAGCAGTGAGTATGCATTAGAAAATATTTTCAGTGTGATTGATTGGAGATATCGATCGGGGAAACCTTTGATTATCACAACAAATCTTCCTTTAGCACAATTAAAACAAGAGACAAAAATTGAGAAGAAAAGAATTTATGACAGAATTCTGGAAAGATGTATTCCGGTAAAAATTGATGGAGTCAGCAGACGAGAAGCCATGGCAAATGACAATATGCAGACTATGAAAAACATTCTGAAAATCTAGGACTATTTCAGGAGGAATTTTCATAGTAATGGACAAAGAGTGAGCAGGGAGGAGATGGAAACTTCACCGTGGCGAAAAGAAAACTGAACTATCGATTTCATAATCCAAATCCGGTGGAAGTGACCGCCGATTACATATTGAAAGTGATGATAGAAGCGAATACTGAGAAAGTGGAGAAGATATTGCGGGAGAATATGGTGCAGATGGAAACAAATGAATGTGAACTGGAATAAAGCGGATAGATGAGGAATGGATAGAAAGTCATTAACATGAAGTCTAAGGTGTATAATTTTGTCGGAAATTGCCGAAATGTAAAATACAATATAAAATATGAGATTTTATCTCATAAAACTATTGTAAAAATAAAAAAACGGAATATAATAAAGATATAGGCAAGAAGTTTGGATTAATGGAGGTAAAGAAGATGTTATGTCAATTTACAGTGAAAAATTTTAAGAGTATACGAGATGAGATAACATTTGACATGCAGGCTGCCGCCATTTCTGAGCATGAAGACAGAATTATAAAAGATAAAGATGAGGAATTATATTTACCGGTATCTGCTGTATACGGACCAAATGGTGGAGGAAAATCTAATGTCCTTGAAGCATTGTATAGTCTGGTTACGAAAGTACTGAGGCCATTATATGCGACAAGTAATAACGAAGAGATCGCAATGAAAATGAAAAAGCTTGTGATAGAGCCATTTGCTTTTGATGAAGAGACAAGAAATGAGCCAACAGAATTTGAACTGTTTTTCAGAACGGGAATGGCAGAGTATCGTTATGAATTGACTGTAAAAAAAGAAGTGATTGAATACGAAAGGCTAGACCGTATAAAATTAGAAACAGGGCGAAAATCAGCACTTTTTGAACGAGATGAAGATGAAATTACTTTGAAAGGTGCATTTGCAAGATTGAAAACCAGTGATGAATTATCCGATACATTGCCACTGTTATCGTATCTTGGAATTACTTACAGCAAAAACGAAGTGGTACAGGATGTGCTTGACTGGTTTGATGAAGAGATTGATTTCCTGAATTATGGAAATCCTATGCAGGAATTACGAATGGCTGTTTCAAAGTCAGAGGATGTAAAAAGACTGATGCTTCAGATAATTCAGGAGATGGATTTGGATATCGTAGATTTCCGCGTTGAAGAAAAGGAGAATGACCGGATTGAAGTGTTTACAAAACACGTAGTAGATGAATATGAAGCAGAATTGAATTTATTTGATGAATCCAGTGGAACAAAGAAATTATTTGGATTGCTCCCATTTATTGCAAAAAGTTTATTGAGAGGAACGACACTTGTGATTGATGAATTGGATGCAAAGATACATCCGGTATTACTTAAATACCTTATAATGACGTTTAGCAATATGGAAAAGAATAAAAAAGGTGCACAGTTGATTTTTACATCACATGATTTGTCTACTATGAACAGTGAAGTATTCAGAAGAGATGAAATCTGGTTTGTGGCTAAAGGAAACCGTCAGAATTCAAAATTATATTCTCTTGTAGAATTTAAAAATAAGAAAGGTGAATCTGTACGCAAGGATGCAAAGTTCGATAAACAGTATCTGGAAGGGAAATATGGTGCAGATCCATACCTCAGAAAGATTATAGATTGGGGGACGGTGAATGGCTAAAAGAGGCAGAAAAGAGAAAGACAACTGGAAGAAGAAACGTCGGCAGGAATATCTGGAGAAGAAAGAATTCCGCTACTACATTTTCTGCGAGGGACAAGCAACGGAACCTAAATATTTTCAAGGATTCAAACGGTATATTGAAGATAATCCCATTTATCGTGATATGGTTTTAATTGAAATTGAAGGATGCCAGGCTGAGACGATGCGAGTAATCGGAAAAGCTGAAGAGTATGTGTGTGCGAATAAGATTACGAAAGGGCAGATATGGTGTGTCTATGATAAAGACAGTTTTCCATCCAGTGACGTTAATGGAGTGGTCCAGCGGGCAGAAGTATTAAATCAAAAGAATCCGGATATTCAGTATCATGCAGCGTGGAGTAACGAGTGTATCGAATTCTGGTTCATGTTGCATTTCGCGTATTACACGGCAAATAACCACAGATCAGAGTATAAGAAATTTTTGAATGAGAAATTTCAGGAACAGGGAATTGGAAAGTATGAGAAAAATATGGATAACATATTTGAGACGTTGATGAATGGTGGAAATCCGAAGCTGGCAATTCGGTATGCGAAACGGATTATTAAAAACGGAGAGGGAAAAACGCCGGTGGAGATAGCACCTGGAACGAAGGTGTATGAGTTAGTGGAGGAACTGGCGAAGTATTTGCCGGAGGAACAGAAGAAGCTTTTTGAGTAGGTATACAGGAGAAAAGGATAATGAAAATGCGAGTTTTAGATTTGAATTCAGGATTAGGTGGACGAATATATGCGTTTGAAAAAGCTGGTTTTGAAGTTGTTGCCGCTATAGATAATGATGTTGAAAATTGTGAGATTATGGCATCATGGATGGGAAAAGAAAAAATATTAAATTACGATTTACTTGAAGTGAATCCAGAAATTTTACCGAACGCCGAAATAATTACTGCAAAGTATATTCAACACCTATCATACGAATCAGGCCGTATGAGATATGATGTGCCCAAAAATGAGAATATAGTCATTTTTAATATTATTTCGAAGAAGAATCCTGTTGCATTTGTGTTAGAAGTTCCGGTAAGTAGCATAACTTCGAAACGTCAAAATCTCGAAGAATATATACATAGATTTTATGAAATTGGATATAGCGTTTCATATGTAGTTTATGATGAAATGAACTTTTCGGGATATCCTATGGTGGGAAGACAGGGATATATTGTAGGGTGTAGAAGTGATTATAATACAGAATTTGCATTTCCCAAGTCTATGTATGTTAGCCCAGATAGAGAAGTGTTGCTTGAATCACCTGAAAAAATATATCCATGGTATAGAAAGTTAAATTTTTCCACTAACGATTGGGAACCAGGGTGCCTGTATCTTCGAACTCGAGGAATCCTTTCAAAAAATAAGTATATTCATATGGGATATATGAGAGAAAATTTTTTGATAGATGAAATTGGTCCAAGAAGATTTACACATAATGAACTAGCTTCGCTTAAAGGCCTTCATAATTATAATTACAATAGACAAAGCAATAAAAATAGGATGTATAACAAAATCGCATATGCAACTAATGTCTATGTAGCAGAAGCCATTGCAAATGAACTTAAAGGCTATCTTAGCTGTGAGCTTAAAAAATATGTGCACAAAGATTATGAGAAATCAACTAAAAATGCTTTCGAGAAAAAAAGAGATCAGGAAAAAAAGATACTATTTCCTAAGCGAATATTAAAAGAGATTAAAATTCAAAAATTAAAGGGAATAAATAATTTATCATTAAAATTTGATAAAAATATGGTTGCATTGATGGGAGTAAATGGTTCAGGTAAGTCGACCATTCTTCATGCTTTGGCATGTTCGTATTCACCATATGAGAAAGGTGAAAATTATAAATTTAGCTATTTCTTTACACCGAATCCGGATGCTTCATGGAAAGGAAGCTGTTTTACGGTTGTAAATTATGATTTAAATGAGAAAAAGAAAGTTTCCAAAAAGTTTGAAAAAAAAGGAGATAGATGGGCTAGATATGCTTCGCGTCCTCAAAGGGATGTCTATTTCATGGGGATTTCTTCATGCATTCCAGAAATTGAGGTAGAGAAAAAAACGTCTTTCATAAATTATGTTTCAAAGACATTGAGTGATAAATTAAATGAGAAAATTATAATAGCAGCATCATATATATTAAACAAAGATTATGAAGAATTATTATTGCATGAGGCCGGAAGAAAAAAATACATGGGTGTTCATACCAAAGGTGGAATAAATTATTCTGCATTAAGTATGGGAGCTGGTGAACAACGTGTTATTAAAATCTTGAAAACAGTATATAGCGCAAATCAGTATTCGCTAGTTCTGATTGATGAAATAGATTTATTGTTACATGCGGAGGCTTTCCACAGACTAATAAGAAAATTAGCAGAAATAGCAACGGAAAAAAATTTGCAAATTATTTTTACAACACATTCATTGGAAATGCAATTTTTAAGTCAGTATGCAGATATTAGATATATAGAACAGCAAAATGATAGGATGTTAGTATATGATTCTATAAAACCAGATTTGTTGTATAAGATGAGTGGCGAAATGAAGAGAGAGTATTCAATATATGTAGAAGATAGGTTTGCTGCGGCTATTGTACAACAAATTGCAATAAGTTTGGGAATGAAACGTTATATAAGTATTATTACCTATGGATCGATTGAAAACGCATTTGTAGTAGCAGCAGGAAAGGTTTTGAGCGAAGAAAACACGGAGAATGTGCTTATAGTTACAGATGGAGATCGTTTTGTTACTTCAGAGGAAAAAGAAAAACGTTTGAAAAATATTTTAACGGGTACAGAAGAGGGACATGATGAAAAAATTCGAAAAGCATTAAAAATGATTGTGCAATTCAATTTACCTGAGAAAACAGCACCAGAAGAGTATATTCATTCAATGCTGGTTTCGATGGATGATTCATACGAGTGTGTCGAATGTGCAAAAAATATTACGGGTGTAGATGATAGCCACGAGTGGATTGAACGTATTGTAGAACAGATGGGGATTGGTAAACAGATTTATTGTACAATAATGGACATAGTATCGGAGCATGAACTATGGGAATCATATATAAGTAGTGTGTATGAGTGGATTAAGGGAAAAAAAGATGAGATAAAATTGGTTTCTATCGATGAGTAAATGTATGAAGAACTATATTTTGGAGAGTATTCTTGGAATATAGTTCTTTTTTGAGTGATTATTATAGTAATTGTATGTTTACAAACTTTCGTTTTAAGGTATAATAAAGATGTAACAGAACGATACAACTATAACAGAGAGGTAGCATTATGAACATAGCAGCCTATTGCCGAGTCTCCACCGACAAAGCCGATCAGCTCAACAGTTTGGAAGCTCAAAAGGAATTCTTTTCAGAATACACCAAGCGCACAGGGGACACTTTAGTAAGATTATATGCAGATGAGGGCATTTCTGGAACTAAAATTAAAAATCGTAAAGAATTTCTTCGCATGATGTCGGATGCAGAGCATGGATTATTTGACATGGTTGTTGTAAAAGACATCTCTCGTTTTGCCAGAAACACGGTGGATCTTTTGCAGAATGTCCGTAAGCTGAAATCATTGGGGATTGAAACCCAGTTTCTTACAGCGAATATGACCAGCATGGGAAACAGCGAATTCGTACTAACCATCTTTGGAGCTCTGGCACAGGAAGAAAGTGCCAATACTTCCAAGCGTGTAAAATTTGGAAAGAAGATGAACGCAGAAAAAGGACGAGTTCCGAATATTGTATATGGATACGACAAAACAATCGGAGATTATTTTAATCTTGCAATCAATAAAGAAGAATCTAAAGTTGTACAGCAGATTTACAAGTGGTACACAGAAGAAGGTTACGGTGCTGCTAAGATTGCCAATATGCTAAATGAAAAAGGTTATAAGACAAAACGAAATTGCAAATGGAGTCAGAATGCAACTTGCCGTATTTTGACAAATGAAATATATACCGGAAAAATTATCAATGGCAAGCAAGAAGTCAGTGATTTCCTGACTGGTCAGAGAAGAGACAAGGACGAGACTGAATGGATGGTTGTGGAGCGGCCGGAACTTCGAATCATAGAAGATGAGACATTTGAAAAAGCACAGGAGATTTTAAGAGGCAGACATGATGCATTTAATCTTAGTCACGAACGGCAGAGTAATAAACATCTGTTTTCGACACTGATTAAATGCAAAGAATGTGGCTGGTCCTTCCGGAGAACAGTTCGTACTTATAAGAACACGTATGTACGTTGGGTATGCTCTGGGCGAAACGGCCGGGGAGCAGATAGTTGCCCAAATAAAACGGTTGTGGACGAGGAAGAACTCATTGAAGTTTTGCAGGAGTATTTTACAAATGTATTGAAACAAAAGAAAAAAGTGATTGCTCATGTGGTAAATGAGTTTCAGCGTGTATATAAAGCGAAAGATGAGAATGTAGAGTATGAAAAAGAATTAAATGCAGAACTTGCTAAATTACAAAAGACCAGACAAAAATATATGGATATGTATACGGATGATCTGATTTCCAGGGAGGAATTAAATGATAAGATTGGCGGTATGCGTCAGGAGGCAGAACGGCTGGAAAATGAACTCAAGATGGTATCCTATCATTTAACCAAAGGAGAACAGTTAGAGAATATTTTAAATAATACATTTAAAGAAATTGAGGATATCACAGATGTACACCAGATGACCAATCAGCAGTTGAAACGACTGATTCAGAGGATAGAAGTAGATAAGGATGGAAATGTAGATATTTACTTACGTTTACTTAGGGATCTTGGTTTAGATGAGTCTGTATTAGTTGATGAGAATGAAACCATTCTAAATTGTAACTACCAAACATAAAGATGTCACGGAACGTCTTGCCCAGGTAAATCCGTCGCTTGCGGCAGAAGCACGAAAAGTATTAGATGTCAATAAATCCGAACGTCATATCCGTGGCGGACTCGCAACAAGGGAGAAATATCTGCATCAGCATGCATGAAACGAAAGACATGTTTCAAAAAATGAAAAGCATGCTTCATGAAACGAAAGACATGTTTCAAAAAATGAAAGGCATGCTTCATGAAACAAAAAACATATAAAAAAGGAAAGTGCTTCCTACGAAATTATAGGACAGCATTGAAGAAATTGCACAATGAATTTCATGAATTGTATAAAAAATTTGTGAAATTAAAACTATTATAAAAGTGCATATAATACGTTATAATAATCACACGACGTGCAGCAGAGAAAGCGATTGCAAAGATTGCTTTCTCTGCTTTTTTGTCGGGAAAAATAAATATTTTATCAGAAGAATGAGGAGAAAAATATGCCAAAGACAAAGTTACAGGAAGTTGTATTTACTATTTTAATGGTGTTCGTGATGGTGTACGCAATGATCTGCTACAATATTTCACTGAACATGGGAGGAATGAGCAATATTGTATTTTTAAATGCATTTCATGAACTGGTGATCATGGGACCGATCACATTTATTCTTGACTTTTTCCTTTACGGATCATTGTCAAAAAAACTTGCATTCCGTATTGTGACACCGGGTGTGGACAAGCCGATCATGCTGATTCTTGCTATTTCATCAATCACAGTCTGCCTGATGTGTCCAACAATGAGCCTTGCAGCAACACTTTTATTTAAACATGCCGGAAAAGAAGTGATCGCTGTGTGGATTGAGACGACAGCACTGAATTTCCCAATGGCATTTTTCTGGCAGATCTTTTTTGCAGGCCCGCTTGTACGTGCTATTTTCGGAATGATTTTTAAAGAAAAAGAAAATCAGGTTATGGAAGAGGAAAGCGAATATTTAGAAGGTGGAAGTGCCAGAAATTAAAGAGGCAGATGAAGGCGCAAGCCTGCAGATTAAAATGTGATTCCATGCCCGGCATTTGGGAAAATCAGTGCGGCCGCGCAGTCTGTGAGGAATAAAAGTACCAGCATACTGTTGAAGCAGCGTCTGAAACCGGGTGGCAGGGAGAACCAGTATTTTCGGAATATATTAGAAAATACACAGATCCAGAGCATACCTGCGATACCAAATCCGATTGCTGAAAAAAGGCAGATATATCCATGAAAATTGTACGGATAACTGCTGTAATCCCAGTACCGTAAATGGAAAAATGTATTGAGAAGCCATCCAATCACAAGTTCTAAGGCTGTTCCAAGAAGAGCAGTTTTGGTGAATATAGTGATTGGGTGGTATTTTATTTTAGAGCGGAATGTTCTGCCTGATAGATGAGTGGCTCCGGATATTTTTTTGCTGGAATGATGAAAAAAACAGTAAAAGACCACCGCGCCAATCCCATAAACAGGCAGCCATGGACCATAAAAGAAGCCACGGTTGCGAAAAGTATTATCTTTTACAAGAAAAATAAGGGTTTCCCAGAGAAATCCTGAAAAACTTCCCAGAAAGAAGAAGTGGATCAGCAGGGAAATCTTATCCTGTATGGGATTCTGCTCCGGTGTGCAGAGTTTTGAAAAATCCGGAAGATTGGAATGTTTTTTCATATGGATATTATGACCGCAGAAGAAAAGGGATATGTATTTTTGTTTAATAATTCACAGATTTTAAAATGCATCAGACAGATTTTTAGACCAAATTTTTCAGGTACATATTTTTAAAATTAAGTGATATTTGAATCCAAAATATTTATTTTTTTGATAAAAATGACAAAATACTGTAATAGAGGGAAAAACGCCTTGTAAACTCCCAAAACGTATCTTATAATAAATATCATTAAAGTCTGTATCAGGGAAGGACATGCTTTAAAAAAGGCATCGTCACAAACGGATGGCAGGCAACGAAAACATCAGGAGGAAGAAGATCAATGGATCATGAGAAAGTAATTGTCATTGATTTTGGCGGTCAGTACAACCAGCTGGTTGCGAGACGTGTCAGAGAATGCAATGTTTACTGTGAGATATATTCCTACAAGACGGATATCGCGCAGATCAAGGCAATGAATCCAAAGGGAATCATTCTTACCGGCGGTCCGAACAGTTGCTATGAGGCTGATTCACCGACCTGTTCGAAAGAATTATTTGAACTTGGCGTGCCGGTTTTAGGACTCTGCTATGGTGCGCAGTTGATGATGCACGTACTTGGAGGAAAAGTGGAAAAGGCACCTGTCCGTGAGTACGGAAAAACCGAGGTTACGGTCGATACTTCATCGCCGTTATTTACAGGCGTATCAGAAAATACGATCTGCTGGATGAGTCATTTTGATTATATTTCAAAGGTTGCACCGGGATTTAATATTGTTGCGCATACGGCAGATTGTCCGGTTGCTGCTGCAGAGAATCAGGAGAAAGGATTATTTGCAATCCAGTTTCATCCGGAAGTGCTTCATACACAGGAAGGTACGAAGATGCTTCACAATTTTGTACGCAGCATCTGTGGCTGTGAGGGAACCTGGAGAATGGACTCTTTTGTGGAGCATACGATTAAAGAGATCCGTGAAAAAGTCGGTGACGGAAAAGTATTACTTGCCTTATCTGGTGGAGTGGATTCTTCTGTTGCAGCAGGTCTGTTGTCCCGTGCAATTGGAAAACAGCTTACCTGTGTATTTGTAGACCATGGTCTTCTTCGTAAAAATGAGGGCGACGAGGTTGAAGCAGTATTCGGACCAAACGGACAGTTTGACCTGAATTTTATCCGTGTCAATGCACAGGAGCGCTATTATAGCAAGCTATCTGGTGTCACAGAGCCGGAGCGGAAACGTAAGATCATCGGTGAGGAATTCATCCGTGTATTCGAAGAAGAGGCAAAGAAGATCGGAGCTGTCGATTTCCTCGCACAGGGAACGATTTACCCGGATGTTGTTGAGAGTGGACTTGGCGGAGAGTCAGCCGTGATCAAATCCCACCACAACGTAGGTGGTCTTCCTGATTTCGTTGATTTCAAAGAAATCATTGAGCCACTCCGAAATCTTTTCAAGGACGAAGTAAGAAAAGCCGGACTGGAGCTTGGTATCCCGGAAAAACTTGTTTTCCGTCAGCCATTCCCTGGACCGGGACTTGGCATCCGTATCATCGGTGAGGTTAATGCCGAAAAAGTCAAGATCGTGCAGGATGCTGATGCCATCTACCGGGAGGAAGTGGACAAAGCAGTAGAAGAGTACACTAAAGCAAATGGCAAGGCGCCATCCTGGATGCCGAACCAATACTTTGCGGCACTCACTAACATGCGTTCCGTCGGTGTTATGGGTGATGAGCGTACCTACGACTATGCTGTGGCACTGCGTGCCGTCAATACAGTTGATTTCATGACTGCCGAATCAGCGGAGATTCCGTTTGAGGTGCTCCAGAGAGTTATGAGCCGAATTATTAATGAGGTGAAGGGCGTCAACAGGGTAATGTATGATTTGACGAGTAAACCACCGGGAACGATTGAGCTTGAATAACGGATTAAAATGCCGAAAGCCTGTATTTATGCGGGCTTCCGGCATTTGTTTTATCAAATGGCTCTAGTTTGGCTCTATTTGTGGAGAGTAATGATTGGAAGATAGAAGGAACTGATGATGAGGAGACTTATATGACGAAAGTAAATTTTTATGATAATATTGATGATTCAATGCTAAAGTTTGCAGTTATTATTGCCAGACATAATGGTAAATGGGTATTTTGCAAGCACAAGGAAAGAAATACATGGGAGGTGCCGGGAGGTCATAGAGAATCCAATGAGGATATTATTGATACGGCGAAAAGAGAACTATTTGAAGAAACGGGTGCAATAGATTTTGATATTAGTCCAATATGTATATATTCTGTGACTGCACCAGATAATTTCGATGGAGTAGAGACGTTTGGTAAACTATTTTTTGCAGAAATACATACATTTGAAAAAGAGCTTCACAGTGAAATTGAAAAAATAGCAATTATGGATGAATTACCGATTAATTGGACATATCCAGAAATTCAACCTAAACTGTTAGAAGAAGCAAGGAAAAGAGGATTTTTGCCTAAGAAAGACGAAATAAAATGGTTATTTTTTGATGTTGGTTCGACATTGGTTGATGAAAGCAAAGTTTATGAAGACAGGATGAAAAGGATAGCGGAAATATCAGGTTTAACTTACGAGCAAATTTATAAATATGCCATGTCGTTTTATAAAGGAAACAAAAAAGGAGATTTAGAGGTAGCAAGGCAATTGGGTGTGAAATTACCTAAATGGGAATCGCAATACGAGAGACTGTATACATATACCAAAGATTGTTTGAAAAAGTTAAGTAGAATTTATAAAATTGGTGTAATTGCAAACCAATCATTAGGAACTTCTGAGAGATTAGAAAATCTTGGAGTACGAAAATATCTGGATTTGATCATCGCATCAGCAGAAGAAGGCGTTTCAAAACCAGATAGGCGTATATTTGAAATTGCATTGGAAAGAAGCAGTTGTAAGCCAGAGAATGCAGTCATGATTGGTGACCGTATTGATAATGATATTGTACCCGCAAAACAGTTGGGTATGAAAACTATATGGGTAAAACAGGGATTAGGAAGTTTGTGGAATATAACAGATGAGAGTGAAAAAGCTGATATGGAAATTAATAACTTATCTGATGTATTAAAATATTTATAGGGGATAGGTCTATAAAATAAGATTCAAATTACAATTGTTCTTGCAGAACATATGATATATGTTAGGGTACTCTTTAAGGAAAGTACCCATGACAGGGCGTTAAGTGTCTGGGGGGCTTGCTTAGCGCCGATGACGGCTTATGAGATCATTTCGATTTTCATTGGGATATTAGCATTGTTGATGTCCTTTGGTAGCTTGATTATAGCGTTGCTTGCCTTTCTCGATAAAGAGAAAAGCTCTTCGAGGAAGAGCAGGCGAAAAAATAAAAATGCCTATCCTGTCTGCCAACAGGATAGGCGGTGTCCGTAAGGACATTTCTTTAGCCTAAACTCGGAGCATCCACCTTTGGAGTGGGTGCTTTCTGTTTAATTAGATATTATCATCTTATGTCTGATAATTCAAGAGGTTTCACTAATTTGGATAATTTTTTACAGTAAGGCGGTCAGTGCCTTTTTTGACAACCATATTGTCATCAAGCAGATGTTGCTTGATTTCTTCGATATTTTCATTGATATGCTGCAAACTGTCAGCATACTCTTCTTCTGAATATTGATCTTTAGCATTTATCATATTTTCACGAATTTCCAGAGCTTTCATATAGGTACAGAGTTTTTTATTGATGAGGTTGTCCTTAAAGGACAGCTTAACAGTAGCAGGATGGTTGGAAGATTCGTGTAACAGATAAAACAGTAACATTTAGCCTGCCGGATATGAATCGGGGTATTCGAGGTAATAAGCTTGGAGATGGATATGGAAAAGCAGAACTAATGGAACGAATTGATGTTGCTATCAGGGATAAGGCTGTTGCAGAAGCCAAGAGAATTGCAGAAGAAAAGGCAAGAGAAGAAGCTAGGCGGATTGTAGAGGCTAAAGCTAAGGCGGAGGCTGAAGCAAGAGAAAAAGCCAGAATTGAAGCAGAACGAAGGGCGGTGTCTGAAAGAGCAGAGCGGAAGAGAAAAGAAGAACTGTCCCAGAGAAAGAGAAAATTGGCATTTGAACGAAATAGTATTCAATTTGAGTATTTTATGGCAAATTCTAATTCTGAGAGTTGGAATCCTGAGTATGCGGAGTATCTGATGGCAGAGAAGATTATCGATTTTGATTCTAAAAGTATTGAAGAGTTATCAAATCCAATTTTAACAAAGGAAGAATTCGAACGAAAGCAGATTGAAGAACTGCAGGAAGAAAATTGCGAGAAGGCGCATGAATTATGGAAGGATACTCTCAATAATATTGATGGTTTAGTATATCCGCACAAGTGGGAATATCTGAACTATTTAGAAGAGATAAGGTATCGAAAGGTGTCTACATTTACCTTGCAACAGGTAAGAGAACCAATTCTAACTTTTGGGGAATTTGGTGAAATGATGGAGCGTGAAACTGCTATACCTGTGAAAGCAGTAGGAAACGTTCAGGATGCTGTAGTGGTAGAGGAGGCAGAAGAAACAATAGGTACAGAAAAGAATCAGGCAGAAGAGCTTGAGGCTCAGGATATTTCAATACTGGAATCAACAGTAGAAGAGGTGGCTGTCATTGAACAAGCTGTTGAAAGACCGGTAACTATGGAGGAACGGGCAAAAGAAATATCATCTGTTATCCGTAATAATTATGGCAGATATGATAATGTGCCAGTAAAGGTAAAAGCAGAGCTATTCCAATTTTCTGTTGATGATTTTGAAGCGGATATGAAACTGCATTCATTGGTGTTAAAAGAGCTTAATGTGAAAATGTATAGTTCAGAATTGTATGATGATTATATGAGCATTGCGGATAAAACGGATAAGAAGCCTGTTGAGGAGCAGAATGTGAATTATTACAACAATGAAAAACGTTGGAATAGGAGTAGGTAAGAAGAATTATTGACAAGATGGACAGGTATTTTATTGACTAATAATATCTGTCCTTTACGCTTTACATATATTTAAGAGATTGAAAAAATCAATTTCAGATTGAAATAAACTGGATTTGATGATATAATGAAAAAGAAATGATAAATAGTTGTAATGATACGAAAGGGATTAATAATGGCAATCAGATACAGCAAATTATGGAAACGATTAATAGATGAAAATATGATGAAAGTTGACCTTAGAGACCAGGCAGGAATTACAACAAATGCGTTGGCAAAACTAGGGAAGAATGAACATGTAAGTACACAAGTCTTAGAAAAAGTATGTAATGTATTGCATTGTGAGATACAAGACATTATGGAATTCGTTCCAGATGAGGAAAGGGAAGAAAAGTAATATGGCTAAGAAGAAAACAGTTGAAAAAGCATTGAACTTAGATAGTATTTTATTTAATTGTAGAGATTACTTACGTGCGGCACGTAACTCCGGCTCATTCTTTGAAAAGAGAGATATGATGCTTACTCTTGTGTTCTTGAGATTTATTGGAGAAAAGTATGAAGATGGAATTGAAAAGTTAAAGCAAACACTGATAGAACAGGGATTAGATCCGGAAGATGAAAATATTAGAACAGCCTTTTTTGATGATGCTACTTTCGCAGATGGAACATATAATTTACCACCAGAAACAAGATGGTCGACAATTATTAATACACCGGCTCCCGGATTAAATGTTGCACTTGATACTGCTTTGCAGAGACTCGAGGAAGAAGATCCACAATTAAAAGGTTGTTTTGTTAAAGGAACATTTACGGCACGAAATCTTGCTGCAAATGATATAAAGAAAATTGTTGATGAAGTAAACAAAATCAGCCATAAGGCATTTGGCGAAGAGAAGGATCTTATTGGACGTGTATACGAATACTTTCTTAAAGAATTTGCAGTAAATGCTACAAAAGAAGAAGGAGAGTTTTATACGCCTCATGATGTGGTTCAATTGATTGCAACTATGATTGAACCTTATGATGGCACTTTATATGATCCTTGCTGTGGTTCAGGCGGTATGTTTATTCAGAGTGCTGAACTTGTAAAGTCAAAGCAGGGAAACTTAAATGGCATTAATATTTATGGTCAGGAAAAAGAACCGGCGACATATCGTCTTGCAAAAATGAATCTTGCACTCCGAGGAATTAGCCATAATCTTGGTGATGAAGCTGATTCTTCATTCACTCATGACTTGCATAAGGGGCTGTATTTTAATTATATAATGGCAAATCCCCCATTTAACCTTAAAGGCTGGTATAACGATAATTTAAAAAATGATGCTCGTTGGAATGACTATCAAACACCACCTGAAAGTAATGCAAACTATGCTTGGATTTTACATATGCTTTCGCATTTAAAACAGGCTGACGGGGTTGCCGGATTTCTTCTTGCTAATGGTGCGTTGAACGATAGTGACACTTTAGAAATCCGTAAAAAACTAATTCAGAAGGATAAGGTGGAAGCCATTGTTGTTCTTCCAAGAGAATTGTTCATTACTACTGATATCAGTGTTACCCTTTGGATACTGAATCAGAATAAAAAAGGCGGTAAATATCACGGTAGAATTCTTCGCAATCGTGAGTATGAAATCCTTTTTATGGATTTGCGTCAGTGGATAGAAAATCCTGTAAAGGGAGAGAGCAAAAAGAAGGTACGTTTAGTAACAGAACAGATTGAAACAGCAGCTAACATATACCATACATGGCAGAGCGAAGGTACTGACGGTATGAATTATGAAGTGCCTGAACTTTATCGTAGTGTGGGTATTGCTGAGATTGAAAGTAAAGGTTGGACTCTTACTCCGAGCAAATATATAGAATTTATTGACCATGATTTGGATATTGATTATGAAAAGGAAATGGCTCGTATTCAGGCGGAAATGAAAGAAGTTTTGGAGCAGGAAAAGAAATCCCAGCAGATGCTGGAAGAGGCGTTTAGGGGGATTGGCTATGGGATTGACTAAATATAAGGTAGGCGATTTGATTACTGTAGTGGACGAACGCAATAACATAGGAATTAGAAAATTTTACGGTATTAATATTAACAAAGAATTTATGCCTACTGTTGCCAACACAGAAGGTTTAGATGAAAGTAAATATAAAATCATTAGAAAGAATAGATTCGTATTCTCAGGCATGCAAACAGGTAGAGATGAGTGTATTCGAATCAGTATGTATAACAAGAGTGAACCTATTCTTGTTTCTCCAGCTTATACAACATTCGAAATTTCTGCCACCAATGTTGTTTTACCTATGTATTTCTTTCTGTGTTTTTTGTCTCATGAAAAAGATAGATTGGGTGCCTTTCTGAGTGATGGTAGCATCCGTTCTAACCTTGATTGGCCTGTTTTTTGCGATATTGAACTCGAACTCCCTTCACTCTCTGTTCAGCAAAAGTATGTTGACATCTACAATGCTATGATTGCAAATCAGCAAAGTTATGAGCGTGGGTTGGAGGATTTGAAACTGGTTTGTGATGCGTATATTGACGGCCTCAGAAAGAAACTATCACATAGAAAGTTGGGAAGTTATATTTCGATGTGTGAAAATAAAAATGAGGACTTGGTATATGGAATTGATGCTGTACGAGGTATTTCGATTGAAAAGAAGTTTATTGATACAAAGGCGAATATGGAGGGGGTATCTCTTAAACCATATGCAATCGTCAATCCTAATGAATTTGCGTATGTAACTGTAACTTCAAGAAATGGAGAAAAAATCTCTCTTGCTCGCAACAATAGTAACGATGTTTACATCTGTTCATCCTCGTATATAGTCTTTAGGGTTAACGATACTAGAGAATTATTGCCAGAATACCTATCAATGTTATTTGAACGCAGTGAGTTTAATCGTTATTCACGTTTTAATTCATGGGGAAGTGCACGAGAAACATTTGATTGGGAAGAAATGTGTGATGTCAGAATTCCTGTTCCTGATATTAAAATACAACAAGATATCGTTAATATCTTTAAAGCATATAATGTGCGCAAAGACATAAACGAAAAACTCAAAGCACAAATAAAAGATATCTGCCCGATTCTTATTAAGGGTTCTATCAAAGAGGCGAGAAAAACAAAGGAGGCGTAATCTATGGCTAGGTTAAAAGAATACAATGGTTACTATTGTGAATCGGAATATGAGTATGCCTTCATTGGATTTTTGGAGACTGAGGGCTGGATATATTCTTCTGGTAACAACATTTCTCGCGTAACCAAAAGAGATGTGCTGATTGCTGATGATTTCAAGAAGTTCATAGTCGATACAAATCAAGATTTAACCGAAGATGAGGTGACTCAGATTTTTGATAATGTTCGCCTTGTCGGAAGCGAAAGTGACTTTGCTACCTTGCATAAGGTTTATGGCTGGATGGTTAATGGCATTCAGTTTACACCTCAAGATGGTATTGCAAGGATGATACCTCTCATCGATTTTAAAAAAGATAGCAATAAGAATATTTTTCGAGTAGTAAACCAATTCACAGTAGAATATACAAACAACGGTCAGAAAGAAAATCGTAGACCGGATGTACTCTTATTTGTAAATGGTATGCCACTGTGTGTTATTGAGTTAAAAAATCCTGCGGATGCAAATGCGACCATTTATGATGCGTGGGAGCAAATTAATATCCGCTATTGGAGAGATATTCCACATCTTTTGCATTACTGTACTTTGGCTTGTATCTCCGACGGTGTTAAAACAAGACTCGGAACAGTCCGTACTCCTTATGAGCATTTTTATGCATGGAGGCGTGTGAATGATGGTGATGCAGTATCTACTTTGCCTTTTGAAGAAACCGAAACAATGATAAAGGGTGTTTATGCACCTGAGCGATTCTTAGAGATTTTCAGAGATTATATTTATTTTCAAGATAGCATTTACGATAGTGACGAAGTTGAAATTGTATGTCGTTATCCACAGTTTTTTGCTGCAAGATTACTCAGGCAAAGTATTATTAATTCTGTTGTTCAAAAAAGCGGTAAAGGTGGAACATATTTTGGTGCGACAGGATGCGGAAAAACATACACTATGGCTTTTCTTGCCCGTCAGCTTGCACTTCGCTGTACAGATATACCGGAAATCGGCTCACCGACAATTATCCTGATTGTTGACCGAGATGAACTTCAAAAGCAGGGAGCAAAGCTTTTTACAAAGAGTAAGGAATTTTTGAACCTTGGTGAAGTAGCTGTTGTAAAAAACAGAGCACAGTTAAGACAGGAACTTGGCGCAAGGCAAAGTGGCGGCTTTTACATTTGCACAATTCAGAAGTTCTGCGACCGGGAAGATGACAAAATCGGTCTTATTAATGACCGACAGAATATTATATGTTTCTCTGATGAAGCACACAGAACTCAGCTTGAACATTCTAAGAAGATTCAATTCAGCAAGGATGCTGATGAAAATATGAAAGCTATGGTTTCAAAGCCATACGCAAAGGTTTTGAAAGAAGCATTCCCACAGGCTACTTTTGTTGGATTTACCGGTACTCCTATTGCAGAGACTTATCAGACTTTTGGTGATGAAATTGATAGATATACCATGGATCAGGCAGTTGCAGACGGATTGACTGTTTCTATCAAATATCACCCTCGTATTGCAAAGGTTTTACTTGATAAGGTAAAAGTAAAAGAGATTGAAGATTACTATAAAAAATGTGCTGATGATGGTGCAACATATGAGGATATCGAAGCAAGTAAAAAAGCAATGAGTTCTATGGAAGTAATTCTTGGGGAACCTTCCAGACTTGCGCGTCTTGCTACAGACATACATGATCATTATATTTCTTCTTGTGCAGGTGATCCGGACAGAATACAAAAAGCAATGGTTGTTTGTTCAAATAGAAAGATTGCATATGCATTACTTCAGAAATTCAAGGATAAATATCCGGAATGGTTTGAAGAAAAGAAATCACCTGATGGAGTTCCTGTAACCGAAGAAGAATTGAAAGAATTGAAGCCAACGCCATTTATAGTAATGGTGTCTAGTGTCGGCAGTAACGATGAAGAAGACATGTATAATTACTTGGGTGGTGTTAAGAATGATAAGCGTTCAGAAGAACTTGATGCTGCTTTTAAACAGGAAAAATCAAACTTGCATATCGTTATTGTTGTAGATATGTGGATTACAGGCTTTGACGTTCCTTGTCTTACGTACTTATATAATGACAAGCCTCTTAAGAAGCATTTGTTGATACAGACGATTAGTCGTGTAAACAGAAAATATCCTGGAAAAGAATTTGGTATGGTAGTTGACTATATCGGCATTCGCGATAATATGCGTGAGGCAATGAAGATTTATGGTGGAGATACTTCGGTTGCTCCTACATCTGATGATGTTGAACAGGCTACATCAGTGTTCAGGGAAGAGTTAGAAGTTTTAAAAACGCTGTTTAGTGATTATGATTTATCACCTTTCTTAAATCCGTATTGTGATCCTGTCGAGCGTTACAGACTTCTTGCTAAAGCTGCCGAGTATGTATTTGTATCAATGGAGGAATTACAAACAGAAGGAAATAAGGGTTCTCAGAAGGTTTCATTTAAAACCTACTTCTTAAAAACAGTAAAACGAATGAGAAGTGCTTTTGATATCTGCCAACCTTCCGGTTATCTTGGAGAAGAAGAATCTGCACTTGCACAATGCTTTATGGCTATAGCTGGTTTTGTTCGCAAAATGAGTGGAACAAGTGAAGTGGATACAGATACTATGAACCGAGCGGTTTCCAAAATGGTTGAAGAAGCATTGAAATACAATCAGGTAGAAAGTGTTCTTGAAAGTGGCGAGGAAGAAGATATCTTTTCACCAGAATACTTTGAAAAACTATCTGATGTCAAAATGCCAGCAACTAAGTTAGAACTTCTTGTGAAAATGCTTCGTAAACAGATTAAGGAATACGGAAAAGTGAATCAGTTAGCTGCAAAATCATTCCAAGAAATGCTGGAAAAGACTATTGAGGAGTATCATGAAAGACGTAAACATCTCACAGCAGAAGAAGCTGGAGAAACACAGGAAAAGGCATCTGAGGATATTATTAAGATTGCAACGGAACAGGCTTTAGCTATTCTTCGTCAAATGAATGAGAACAGAGAAAGTTTTCGTAAAATTGGTTTAACCTTTGAAGAAAAAGCATTTTATGATATTTTGATTTCACTGCGTGACCAATATAACTTTGAGTACGGAACAGATAAAAAGGTAGACGGTGTTGTAGTCAATGATAAATGTAAAGCATTAGCTAAGAAGATAAAAGATATTATTGATACAAAATCCTCATTTGCAGATTGGCTCAATAATCAGAATGTTCGTAACCAATTAAAACTTGATATAAAAATCTGCTTGGTGAAGAATGGTTATCCACCACAGTATAGTCCTGAAGTATTCAATAAAGTTATGGAACAGGTGGAGAATTTTGAGGAGTATTCCATAACAGAAGATATAGGAAATGAAGTAGATAATTCTGCAAAGATTTATCAATATGAGCCAGAGTATAAGGTGATGAAGGTTGCGGAAGATTCGATACATTATGGTGATTCAAAAAATAATCAGTAGGGAGGTGTTGAAGATGAAGTACATTTTTTTCTATGATGAAACAGAGCATAGTAGAAAGATTAATTATGAAACAGTTACCGCAAATAATTACTATGATAATTTCATAACAGGAATTGTAGGGTGGAAAGCAGAAGATGATGAATGTATTTCTGACAGATACCTTGCTTTTGAATCGAAGTATGATTATAGAAAAAAAGACGGAGAATTAAAGAGTCAGACTATGAAAGCAAAAGATTTTAGGCTTGGGTTTGCTTCTCTTAATAATCATACGATTGAGTTATATGAAGACCTTGTATCACTATTTGACGAGAAAATAATTATTTATTTCTCTGTGTTTAGCAAAATAGAGTATGTTATTAGCCAGCTGTTTGTAAATTATCATAATTCTATGTTTGTTGATGTTGATTACATGAAATACTCAATAATTAAGGCTATCAATGTATATCGACCACAAAATGTGATAGAAGCAATTTATAAAGAGCCACAAATATTTGTTAAAGAACTACGGTCTTTTTTAGAAGATAGGATTATTAAAAATCAAGCGAATACTGCTTTGAAAGAGCATGAGAATCAAGCATTTCAGGAAATACTTTTACTGCTTGAGGACACAGAGGTACCCGAAACATTAGATTGGTCCTATTTTGCACCTTTTGATGGATTTAAGAAATTGTTGACAGAGATGAATGTTAATGAATATCAGTTGATGATTGACCGAGAAGGAAAAGAATCGCATACATTGAATTCTGCAAAGAATGTAGGACTTAAAAATGTCATCGAAGAAGATTCTAAGGACTATGTTGGAATCAGAATGGCTGATATGCTTGCTGGATTGATATCTCGATTGATGCAATCATTGAAGATATCGTTAACTGGAGATTATAAAGATGGGAAAATGAAGAAGACACTTTTAGATTCGGGCTGGTTTGCATTGAATCAAAGACAGCTTGATTTGTATAAAAAATTATATCGGGTAATTTGTGAGAATAATGACTATTGGTACAAATCTTTTTCTGGAATTTATTCGGATGATTTGGTGGCTATTGTAGCACTTCTTCAATTTATGAATCATTTTTCAGATGCAGATGAGATTCGTAATAGTAAGATAGAAATGCAACCAGAATATTATAATGCTTTTGTCTGCGAGAGCTTGAACGAACGTTATAAAATAATGAGGAACAAATTACCGATTGATCCTATAGTAGAAGATGGCAAAGATTATTTTTATAATCAAAGAGGTGCAAAGGTTTATAAGGATATTAACAAGCAACCTATGTTGCCATTACATAGAGGACAGAATGAGTTTTATGTTCTTTCAGTTGGATTTTCACAGAATAGGACCCCATTGGTAACAATCTCTGAAAATGATAAGCCGATATGTTATAGATTGCCGAATGAGTACAGTGATTGGACTATGACTGTTGCTGGGGTTTCCAGTATGGGTGAAAGATTATTTCCATCAAAAGTGTTATTTTCATTAATTGGTGGAAGGTATTTGGTTGATATTTTATAGATTTTAGGCATTTTAGAAATTTAAATATATAGTTTTGAAAAGTAGGTGAATGAATGGAAAAGATTTTTTCGTATAATGTAGATATAGACAAAACAGCATATATGAATTGGAGAACCAGACAGCATCAACCCATTCATGATATGATGATTATTGCTGATGGATACATGAAGGCAGCGATAATGCTTGCACAAGATTGTTTGCAGGATAATGGAGATAAAAAGGCGGATATTGTAGTTTTCCCAATGCTGTTTTCGGCAAACCATGCAATAGAGTTGTATCTAAAATCTATAAACTGGTCTTTGAATATGTTGCTTAATGAGAAAGAGTCCTTTTGCGGAGGGCACGATATCAGGCAGATATGGCATACAGTAAAAAAACGTATGATAAGTTTTGAATCCGATAAAGACCAGAGAAAACAATTTAAGGAAATGACAAAAGAACTCGACGACTATATTTTAGAATTATATGACAAAATAGATAAAGACCATAATGCTAATGCAAAGATGAAAAATATGGATTTTTCACGGTATCCGTTTAATACAGATGACGAATATCATTTTTATATTGAGAACTATGGAAATGAGGTTGTAGATTTGGAAATGTTTGTGGAGGTATTCAAAAAAATAGGCGATAACTTAAATTGTATTGCTGGATATTATGAAGAAATGGCAACGTTTGTTCCTGATTATGATTGAGAGAAGGAGTGACACCGAATGATAGATATATATACAGAAAAAAAAGATTCTAAAGACTGGATTCTTCAAAACGACTTGTATTTCAATTTAAATACAAGTAATGAAGAAATGTCCTCAAATGAAATAAATCTCATTCAGCAAGTAGATAAGGCGAAGTTGACACCAGATAAGCATATTGAAACAAAATATGGTTTAGGTACAATCCGTAATTTGTCATCTGGCTGCAAGACATTACTTAATATTGTAAAGCATCCTGATAAGGTGGTGAATGTAGAAGAATGTGGTCCGAATGTGCTTAAAATCATTTTTACTATGAATAATATAAAGATTTATATGTCCAGACCATCGCTTTTTGATATTCCGGATGATGTGCAAATCAGATTCAATGATTCTGATATAGTGACCGGAGGGAGGGGTTATAATGCCTGGTGGAGTAAGGAATATGAAAGGAGAGAAGCAGATGATCTATAAGAATATTACATTTAAAGCAGATCCATTTTCATACAATCTAGAATTTGACGATAGAATAACTCTTGTTGGCGGAGATAGCGGTACTGGTAAAACTGTGCTTTATGAAATGTTAGAAGATTTACGATTAACTGATGAATATAAAGATATAAAATTGTTTAATTATAAATCAGATAATTTCTCAGAATCAATCGAACAATGCAGAGATAGTTTTATTGTAGTCGATAATGCAGATAATTTGATTGATGATGAGGTCAGACGTTTTATTAATTTTGAGCCGTCGAATCAATATATGCTTTTCCTACGAAATTGCGACGGACTAAATGTATCTGATAAGAGCTTTAAGGTGTTGAAGTTTGACAATAATATGATAACACTGGAAGAGGAGTTGTGATATGAAGTATTTATGGACAGAAGATACCGGCGCAGGACTTCACTTCTGGAAATTGGTTAACCAACTTTTTTTTAATGATGCACTTGTAGTCGAAAGTAAAGAAAGCAATCAGGGCTTATTGGATGCATTGGCAGAGATAGACATTAAAGAGGACGATAAGTATTATATTGCATTTGATTATGTGGTTGATAATCAGGATATTCGTAATAAGTATCGTATGTTGAAATTAATAACAGATAAGGCAGAAGGAAAGATTATCATTCTGGATATGATTTGTTTTGAATACCTGATTCTTGCTTTTGATAAGCTGGTGGCATGGACAGGTACCGGAAAGACAGATAAAATCAAAATTCGTGAAGAGGTTTTACCAGCAATTGAGAATCATAGAATCAACTTGTCAGAGATTGATGATGAGAAGACATTACAGTACTTGGCAGATTTTAAGAGATACTCTACAGAGCGTGTGATGAAATCATTGGTGGGTGAATTTACACAAAACGAGAAGTGGTCTGTTAAGGGGCAGCTTATGGGTGAATGCTGGTATAAGGATTGTTGTGTATCTGAACATACGGATAGTCTTAGGTGTGGAAAGCCTGAGATTGATGATGGTAGTGAGAAGATGAGGATGTTGATAAAGTCGGAGGAAGTACAAAGAGTGATTGGAGAAGGCATTATTTAAAAATATATCTACTTAACAATTGATAGCTGTATTGTGAAAAGGAAGTGAAGATTTGAAGATTACACATGTAAAAGTATGCAATTATAGGAATTTAAGGAATATAGACATAGGCTTAGCAGAAACAGTTGCAATTATAGGAGAAAACAATAGTGGTAAGAGTAATTTCTTAAAAGCAATTACGCTTCCTTTTTTAACCGATGATAATACACATATCAGTAAGAAATTATCATGGTCTGATATAAATAATGAAACTAAAAAGTGTTATTACAATAAAATTATTGAAAACCAGAATAAAATTAAGAATGACGAGATTACTATTGAGCAATTTGTAGAATTATTGCCAATAGTAAGTGTTGAAGTTAATATTCAGGCAAGTGGTGCGGAGGAGTATTATGTCAAGGATTTGTCATATGAAATTAGAGATGGGAAAATTCAATATGGTATAAAATATGAGTTTGCACCTAAGAGTTGTGAAGATATATTCAGAATGGTAAAGGAAATTGTATCTGAGAATGAAATCAATGATGCGAATTTGAATGAGGTTAAAATGAATCTCTTACCAGTAGAATATTATAATTACTCAGTAAAGGTTTCTGATGGCAGTAATATATCATATGACACATTAAAGCAGTTCAAATATGAGGCTCTTGAGGCAGAAAGAGACGATTTTTCAAGAACTAAAAATCAATTAGGTTCAAAATTTTTGGTTGATTTATTGAAAGATGGACTTTCAGATCAGGATAAATTAAAAATAGAAAAAGAATATAGCCATTTCTTTGAGTCTTTAAAAAAAATTAGTGATATCAATGACATAATAAACTGGCAAGATACATCGGAGCTAAAAGAGGCAAAGAAGTTTTTTTCACATATTAATATTCTTCCTAATATGCCACCAATGCAATCTATTTTAAACAGTGTAAGATTAGGGTATTCAGAAGAAGAACTGTCAATGCAAGGGTTGGGACATCGTAACTTAGTATTGTTGTTTGTTCTGATTAATTCGTTGATTGGTAAAAATTCGGATACTGCTCTGAATGTTTTGACGATTGAAGAACCAGAAGCTCATTTATGCATTAACAATACTAGATTGATGGTCAGTTTTCTAAAAGCATTTACAGATAAGAATAAAACTGTTCAGTTATTCTACTCCACGCATAGTACTGAATTTATTAATAAAATGAATTTGAAAAATGTGGTGGTTTTACATAAGGGAAAAGCATTTTCGTTTGTTGACGAATTAGAAGATGAAGATATAGCATATTTAGCAAAGAATCCTAATTTGGATCTTTTTAAGCTTTTTTTCTCTAAGAAATGTGTTTTGTTTGAGGGAATATCAGAAGAATTACTAATTCGCTCTTATATTGACTCGCAAGTATCTTTGAGTGAGATTGAATTGCTATCATTCCATAAGGGATTTGAGAAAATAATGAATATTTGGAAAAAAATCAATGAAGGTTCAGGTAACAAATTGGGCATTATACGAGATTATGATGACCAACCTGATGCAAAGAAACGACATGATAAGTATAATGATGATAAAGAAATATGTGTTAGGACAACAGAGTATTATACCTTAGAACCGGAAATTGTAAATACTGGTGACAACTTTAATATTTTGAAGGAAAAATATGGAGAAGTTTTCGGTTGGAGTAATATGACAGCTGAGCAGCTTACAGAAGCATGGAAAAATGCAAAAGCATCAGATATGTTTACTATTTGTAAGGATTTAGCTAGTGGTGGATTAGAAGGATTTCAAATGCCCAAACATATTCAAGATGTATTAGATTTTCTTTCTCAAGAGCAGGAAGAGGTGTTATAAAGTGGAAATAAATATAGCGGGGGCCGGAGCAGGAAAGACTACAAAGATGTCAGATAAAATAATACTTCTTCGTAATCAAATAGATGAGAATAAGAAAATATTTTGCGTTGCGTTTACTAATAGTGCCGTAGATTGCATTCGTAGAAAATTATGTGAACATTATGTACAAATCCCGGAAAATATAATAGTGAGTACGATTCATTCATTTCTGTATAGAGAAATAATAAAACCGTATTATCATTTACTTTATGGAAAGAAATATGAAAAAATTTCTATTTCGGATTTACCCCAAGATGCAAAGTATAAAAATGCAAAGATTAAAAGACTTGATGAGTTGAATGTACTTCACCAAACAGTAATTCCTGAACATGCTAAATGGGTGTTATGTAAAAAATCAAAGGACACAAAAAGTATAAAGAATGGCAGAGTAATCATTAAAAATGCAATTGCAAAATATTGCGGCGCAATCTGTATAGATGAAGTACAGGATATAGATAAGCATATGCAAGAAATTATAGAAGAATTAAGTAGAATGGGAATCCCCATGTTGCTGATGGGAGATCCAAAACAGGATTTAAAAGGTTTTAAATGCTTAAGGAATCTTATGTCTATATACAAGCAAAATGTTAGATATATATCGGAATGCCATAGATGTCCGCAATTACATTTAGAACTGTCAAATCGTTTAGTAGATGAAAATGAAAAACAGAAATCTGAAAAAGATTCCGGACAATTGTCAATATATTATGAAAGTGAAATTGATTGTCGCACGTTAATTGAAAGTCAAAAATATGATTTGATGTATATATCCCAGAAGCAAGGGGTATATGAAACGCATGACTACAAGAAAAATAATATGAGAGAGAATTTAGCGGAAGAGCTTGAACCATTGTTGTCTGAGAATCATCCAACCAAAGATACTCTGACAGTAAAAAAAGTAGCGTATTATTATGCTGGGAAGATGATTGAAAAGTACAGGAATACGGGAAAGAAAAAAGATGCAATGGCATTACTGAGCAAGTGTGAAAAAATAGATTCAAGAAGATATGGCATTATCATAAATATTTTTGAAGACGAAAGCCCAATAAAACAGGAAGATAAGATTTTTGTAAAATCAATAGACTACATAAAGGGAATGGAGGGTGAGAAGTGTTTGTTTATTCTTACTAACGATTTGGCGGCATATTTATTTGACGATAATACCGAGATGAATAAGACCAAGAATAAGCTTTATGTAGCACTTACTCGTTCGCTAAATGAACTGTCGATGTACATATTAAAAGAAGTTGAGAATAAATACACAAAGAAGAGAATACAGGATTTTTTTGAAGGATACCTTTGAATGTGAAGGAGAGAAGGTATTATAAGTAATTTAGGTGGATAGGGAATAGCTTTGATGGTAAAGATTTCATTTGGATTGGTAAATGAGCGGTGCGAATTAACAAATGCAGGGGCATTACTTGCGGATGAAAGTCCGATTCGTTGTTCAAGATTATTTTGTACAAGGTGGAATGGATTAAATAAAAGTGGTGGCGCAGTTGATGCGTTAGATGATGTGGAGTATTCAGGTAGTGTTATTTCACTGATTGAAAATGGAGAGGCATTCATCAAGCGTAATTGTAAAATGAAGTGGCGTAAGATTGCAAATTCAAGAGAAGAAATGCCGGAGTATGTAGAGCGAAGTTATCACGAAGCACTTGTTAATGCTTTGGCTCACTGTGACTATCTGGTGAATGGAAGTGAAGTGCATATTGACATATATGATGACAGAATGGAAATTTATTCCCCGGGAGGAATGCCGGATGGTTCCATGATTCAAGACAGAGATCCATTTACAGTAGCTTCTACCAGAAGAAATCCGGTTCTTGCCGATGTATTCAACCGGCTTGGATATATGGAGCGTAAAGGTAGTGGATTTGGAAAGATTATCAGTGGATATGAATTTCAAATTAATTATAATGAGAGTAAAAGACCATCATTCCGCTCAGACAGATATGAGTTTACTGTAGTGATGCCGAATCTGAACTATGATGTCCCTCAAAATTTTGAAGGAAATGAGACAATGTCTGAATCAATGTCCGAATTGGAAAGGACAAGAATGCAGATAATTTTGCACTATCTCGATACAAATAAAGAAATAAATAGCTCTATTGCAGCAAAATTATTGAAAGCGGAAATAAAGACGGCAAGTCGACTGTTATCGAAGGCAGCAAAATTGGATATTCTTAAAAGTTACGGAAAAACAAAGAATAAAGTATATTTTAGAGAATAATGCAAATGGATGCTAAAAATGTTCCTCGGGCTAGGGAACAAATTAAAAAAGAACATGAAATAAGGATAAAAGATGAAAGTAAAATTAGAAGACATAATCGAGGCAATGGAATTTGCCGGTATGGAAACAGAATATTATTATGATACCCAAAACGAAAAAGTTCTGATGTTGTTTGATGGAATGGTGGATGGTGAGGACAATCCGGAACTTTTTGAAGATATCAAAGAGGGATTTGTTGAGGATTATATACCGTTACCGGGACAATACGATATCAACGAGTATCGAATAATGGAAGAGTTTATATACGAGCTTCCGGAGGGAAAGAATCAGAATGTATTGGCAGGGGCAATCCAGGGAAGAGGCGCTTTTAGAAGATTTAAGGATAAATTGTATGACTTGAATCTGGAGAAACAGTGGTACCAATATCGTGATGAAGCTTATGAAAAAATAGCAAGGCAATGGTGTGAAAGACATAAGATTGATCTTGTTGAATAAAAGAAAGAGGTAAATTGTGAGTGATTTCGAAAAAAACAGAGTATTGGCATTATATAAGATTCTGACAGCATATACAGACGAACAACATCAGATTTCTATGCAGGATATTCTGGTTCACATGGATGCAGAAGGTTATTACTGTAGTGAAGACAGTATTCTGCGATATATAAAACAATTAAGAAATGAATTAGGGGTAGATGTAATTTCCGGTCGTGGAAGGAATGCTCGTTATTTCATTGGAAACAGACTTTTGGAAAAGGAAGAGATGAAACTTATTATTGATTCCGTTAATGCGTCTAATTTCATTGAGAAAAGTATTGCCACCAAAATGATTGATAAATTGAAATCTACTATGAGTCTGTATGATGCGGAAGAACTGGATAGAAGCGTGTTAGGGATTAATATTGCAAAAGCAGAGAATAAGAAAATTCTCTATAATGTAAATTTGATTCAGGAAGCTCTATCTAAGGGGGTTCAGATAAGTTTTGATTATATGGTGTGGGATAGAAATAAGAAGTTGGTAAAAAAGTCGGATAGACGATATAACATGAACCCCTGGGCTTTAATATGGGCAAATGATAGGTATTATTTGTATGGATATGATGTAAAAGAAAAAGATGGTGTATTAAGTGAAAGAAATTATAGAGTGGATAAACTTGATAATATCAAGTTGTCCGATATACCAAGAGCTGGTAAAAGCCAGTTCCGTATTTTTAATGCTAATACATATGTTTCAAGACGGATGGGTATGTTTTCAGGAAAAGAACAGGTAATAACTGTGAGAATTCCGGATACGTTAGTTGGCCCTTTTATAGATCAATTTGGTAAGAGGATTACAATTTCGGAATACACAGAGGGTATGTTGTTAGTTACTTTTAATGCAGTTGCGTCTGTTATCTTGCTTGGATGGTTATTAGGATTACAATATGTAGAGGTATTAGAACCACAGAGTGTTAGGAATGCTATGACTGATTTGATAAAACAAAATATGGAAATATATTCTAAAAAGAATTGACGCAAATATGCGGCAATTCTTTTTCCGTTCTATGATAAAATTATATATAATTTTACTGTTACCAATCATGCAAGAAATAAGCAACCACAAGGAGGTTTGGTGTTGAAAGATTACTTATTAGATGTTATGCAACAACATGAACATGGTTTGTATATGTGCGAATTACCAACGGGCAATGGAAAAACTTATGATTCGGCACGGGCAATGAAAGAATATGCGGATTCAATTGGTGATGATACCAAAATCATTTACCTGACAACTTTAAATAAGAATTTACCAGAAGATGCATTGAGGGCGGCATATGGGAGTGAGGAGCTTTATAAGCGTAATATATTGAGATTACGCTCTAATTTTGATGAGGTTGTAGAAAAAATTCTTGAGATTGAAGTGCCGGAGGAAATGAAAACGGATGCGTATCTTAAATTATGCAAGGATGTTTCCCTTTATCGTAATGCTGTGGAAAAAAGATATGCCGATAAGGAATATATAAAAGAATTGGCTGACAGAATAACAGAAGGGGACAGGCAGCTTCGATATGAAATTACTAAACATTTAAAGAATAGATTTCAAACAAAGACACAGCGAAAAAATGCTATTAGAACTGATGCTAAATATAAATGGATTGGGCAATTATATCCTGCAGTATTTACAGACGATTACAAAATAATATTAATGAGTGTCAGTAAGTTTATGAAGAGAAATTCTATTCTTATTGATTCCAGTTATGAGTTTTTGAATTCGGATTTAATAGAAAACGCAGTAATTGTTATTGATGAATTTGATGCAACGAAGGATACTATACAAAGTGAGCTGATTGATAAGTCATTGGCAATGCAGGAAGACTATATACAGTTGTTTCGTCAGATATATCGTACTTTGAATCCAAACGATTTTTCTTCCAGTATGAGACAAGCTATGGATGAGGTTGAAAAATTAGGGAATAGAAATACATTTACAACACTAATGGATGAAGCAAGAGAAATTGCAGAGAATTATCATGTAAGGTTAAGTATAAAAACCAAAGAAGATTTAGTGGATCAGAGACAGATTTTCTTGTTTAATGATGGTTCATTCCATACGGTTTTAAAAGAAGGGGCACAGTATATCCGCTCATCTTTAAATAAAGAAGACAATCGTATTGATGTTTTCTTTGAGGGGAAAGATGATTTTTTCAAGAACAGAAACAAAGAGAAGGATATTGTGTTATATAGCTTATTGCGTGAGATTAATGTATTTCTTTTGCATTTTAGGTTATTTTCTATAGAATGGGCAAGAAATTACATGGAAATTATAAATAGCTCCAGAAGCGGTATCATGGATGCGATGAATTTGGAGAATGCTATTAGTACAATCCTAAAAAGATTAGAATTAACTAATAAGCAAAGAGATTTGTTGATGGGTGAAACTTGCCAAATGATTAGAAATAATCGTGAACTGATATTGGAGGATAGAAGCTTCTATCAAGTTGGCATGGAGTATTATGAATTTGAGGATAATGATTCTCATCATGACAATACAAATCTTAAATTTGTTAAGGTATATGATACTCCTGAAAAAATCATGTTATACCTTGCAGGAAAAGCAACTGTGTTTGGGATATCGGCAACTGCTGAAGTTGATACAGTTGTTGGAAATTATGATTTGAGATATTTGAAGGAGCGGTTAAAAGACAGGTTTCATAAGACGCCGGGTTATTTAAAGGACAAAACAAGAACTGCATTAGAAAAAAGATGGAGCGCTTATGCAGATGGCGAGATAAATGTACATGGGGAAGTAATCAGCAGTAATATACAAGGATTCAATGCAGAAGATTATTGCAAAACATTTATGGATGCAGAATTTGCACGTTATGCTTCAAACATTATCACCAATATAACAGATAACGAATATCAGATAATAAGATACTGCAATGTACTTCAATCAATGTGTATTTTTAATAGGAATGAAGATATTCAATCAATGTTGTACTTGGGAATGGCATTGCCGAAAAAGAACAATCCCGGCATGGATGAAGGCGTTCTGCAGCAGTTGTTTGAATATTCTCAGATGGAGACACAGCAGAGTAATAGTAGTGTTTGTTTCTTGAAAAGCGACAATTTTGAACAAGATAAGGAAGAATTGCAGCAGCGATTGTCATGTGGAGAAAAGATATTTGTTATGTCATCTTATCAGACTATAGGTGCTGGACAGAATTTACAATATAAGATTCTGAAAGGTAAAAAAGTTGTTCAACTGGGAGAGTTTGCCGAAGGTGACAAGAGATTCTTATATAAGGATTTCGATGCATTGTATCTGGGAAATATAACTAATATGACAGTAAATACATATCAGGATGAGACAATAACATCTCATGATTTGTTGCAGATGTTGTTTCAAATTGAGGAATTATACGAGAACGGTGAAATGAATTATTCTGAAAAGGACCAAATGTTAAAGCTTGCGTTTCGTTCTTATACAGGAAGTGACCAATTCACTTTAAACAAGTTGTATAAGTTAAAGAGTGTAGTTGTGCAAGCTAGCCGAATGGTTTTACAAGCAGTGGGGCGTATGTGTAGAACATTTGTAAAGAGTCCTAATATATACTTGTTTGTTGAGTCGGAACTGTTAGAGAAATTGTATGTTGGTGAAATAAATAAACGTATATTATCACCTGAAATGAAAGCAATTGTATCTATGCGAGAGACAATTGGAAAGGATTATCTTCCGGACGAAAACCTTATGCTTAATAAGGCGGAAAAGATATCCTCGGTTGGTCTTTGGACGATTCGAAGAATGTTGGCAAAGGATTGGACTATTGAAAGTATGCAGTTGTGGGAACAGTTAAGGTCGTTGGTATTACAGTATCCGACGGCAAGTACATATGACTGGCAGAATAATGAATATCTTCAAAAACTTTATATTACAAGTGGAGAAAAGCGGAACCAGTATATTTACTCACAGTATTCAGATTTCAATGATGTTACTATAGATTTTGGAAACGACAAGGTGGCATTTAAAAACAGTAAAAGAGCTAAAATAAAGGGGAATTCTGATGAAGTTGCTATTTATGAAATGAGTGAAAAGGAATCCGGTTTGCAGGCGATACTTAGATATCCCGGAATGAAAGCTCATTTTGAAGAAATGGGATATGCATTGAAATTTGAAATGAATGAATATCTTCTTAGTCCAGTGTTGTTTCATAATATTTATAAAGGTGCATTGGGCGAAGTGGCTGGTAAGTTTATATTGAAAAGAGAATTGGGAATTGAATTATCACCAATAACAGTGCCGGAATATTTTGAATTCTTCGATTATAAGCTATCTGATGATGTGTATGTTGATTTTAAGAATTGGAAGTTTACATATGTGCAGGATAGAGACGAAATCAGAAAAGATATATTGAGAAAGTTGGAGGCTATAGGGGCTAAACGGGTTTATATCATAAATGTTGTATCAGATAAAAATTACAAGCCGAGTGCCATAGTGGATCAGTGCTTGGTGGAGATTCCGATGCTTATAAGAGAAGATGGTACAGTTTGTTATGAAAATTTACATATGATTTGTAAGGAGGATTTCGAAAATGTTAACTAACAGAATTAATGTTACCTACAATATAGAAAATATTGATGCTGACTTTGATATTTTTAGGGTCGAGAAGTCTAATAAGGATTATTACAAATACAATATCTTAGATTCGGCAGTATATGAATTTAAGGCGGCAGCAGTTCAGTGGACCTTTGGCGCAACTGCATTGGTGCTGTTCCGTAAGGGTGAGGTGACAGAAAAGCAATTTAAAGAAAGTATTATGAAAGAGTATGAGGATGTAAAAATCCAAAAGATTGATTTGTTTGATAGCGAGCAGTGCAATAAATGTTTTTATTTTGAAAACAGATTACTTGCACAACTCCTGATAAATTCAATGAGAACGCCTAAGCATGAGGCTTTTATGTATAATAATCTCACAGGTAAGCTTTTCTATCATGACCCATCATGGAGACATAAAGATAAATTAACAGGTAAGGTGAATTTTATCAGATTCTTGGAGATTGTTATTGATCCAGGGATGTATCTCAATTTGGAACATAAAACTTTCAAGAGATATGATCGAGAAAGTAACGGATTGTATGTAATAGATTCAAAGACTGGTGAGTTTAGAAAAAAATTAAAGACAGATACAAATGTCATTACATACAAGGAAGGTTCCTTGCCGCATAATCACTTTAGAGTAGATAATTTTGATATATCTGATATTGCACATTTTAGGAAAAGTAAGATGGGCGTAATGGAGCAGTTTTTAAGAGATGTGAATGATAATCTTTCTAAATATATGTCCATAGACATTGTGGAGAGGGAAGATGCACAAGAATTTGATATCTCCAATTTGGAAAAGAGGGGAATATCAGAGTTTGAATATGGTGAAATGTTACAGAAAAAGGGTGTTGTAATTGTAGATGAAAATAACTCTGAAGTATCAAAGGATATTGTAGCAAAGCTCCAAGAGGAGTTGGAGAAGTATTATCATGTAAAGGCAGCGGTAGGAAATCTTTCGGAAGAAGCATATAATATCAGAATCATTCATGATGGTGAATATTATGCTGAAAATGAGATGCATGATCTACACAGTGATAACTTAAAAGGATATATTGTACAGCATATAACAGAAGAGGCCGAGCATTTTACAAATACAAAGGGAAGTTCTCCAGATATAAAGAAGATTGTTCAGGAACTTATAATAAAAGGTGATGTAAGAGAACGCATGATTTCAATTTTTGATTGGGAAAGACTTGATTCTGGAAAAGATTGGACCTTTGTTCTTAGAAAGAAGATAAAAACAAAATACGGTGAAAATGCAGCGCATATAAATCATGTTAATAAAAAGGCACTCAATTATTTCCAATATTATCGTTTGGAAATTGATTGCAATGGTGAAATGAAATTTGATACATTTTGTGATAGTAATCAAGATGAAGCAGAAGAGTGGAACAAGATTTGTTATGCATATGATTTTGTAGAAGACAAACATCGTGGTGCACAGAATCCGGTAGAAGGATTAATGTATTCGGATATTGATAATATTCATGCCATATTGTTAACACGCGAAAAGACATTGCCTAATATATCAGCATTAATGAATACACTTATGGAAACGGATGCAAAAGAAAGAGTTTCAAAAGAATTATTATTGGAAGCAATAGATGATTTTGAAAAAGATAATATTGATTCAAGGGAATGCATTTCTGAATGGAAAAGTAAGGTGGCTGCAGAAACAGAAATGATTACCAAGAAAGCAATGAAAAAGATTTTAAATATGCGCACAGGGATTGCATCAAAATTCAATAGGTTTTTACATGAAAAGTATGGAGTCTGGATTGATGGCGAGCTGAGAAAAGGGGAATTTGAAGCGACTTACCAAATTGGAAATCTCTTAAACATCAAGTACGAATACAATGAGAAAGACTACTTAGATGGACGTACATTTGTATATTATGTGGGGGCTAAGAGTAAGAGATTAGCATATCCAAATGCTTGTTGTATGCGTAAGGTGATTTCTTTGGGAGAAGAACTTGAATATGAGGAGGCTCTTCCGTTGATGGCAGTAGAATTTGTGCGTAATAGTCAATATACGGTTCTTCCATTTCCGTTTAAGTATTTGAGAGAATATATTGAACAGTGCTAATTTTAAAGAATCTGTTGCATTTCATCCTAATCCAAACTATAATAATCTCGTGGCAACAGATTGGCAACGTCCATTCAGTAGGTCAAAATAAATAGTGTAATTGATATAGAAATATGGTAAGTACGTAATCATCCGTATCTGTCCGCAACTATATTTTTCTGATACACTCTTTTCATAACAAAGGAAGGAAACTGTATCATTATGA
>OGFW01000550.1_pt1 | contig 39057 bp, 37 predicted proteins | sample 1570991 | NCBI WGS metagenome assembly OGFW01 (sample SAMEA2582074, study PRJEB24529) | metagenome | biome: Human gut stool | place: China | collected 2011
CGGTCGTGGAACAATGAAAGGCTGTTGTCAAAAGCGTCTAATGCTTATGAAGCAAATGCTATGACGGAAGCGGTTACGGATAGTGCTTTTTCGCTAGGATAGTGATTTTAAGTAAGGAGAAAGAGATATGTCAATTACATTTTTAAGTAATCCTATTCATCTGCCGGATTTTTTCAAGTTTGATAGGGAATATTTGGGAAAACAGGAAAGCCAAAATGAAGACCAGAAAGTGTTTCATAAGGATACTTTAGAGGTTTCTCAATTATCGAAAAACAGGGAAAATTTAATGGATAAAATTAAGCATACAGTTGTGCATTCGGTTACATCGTTCAGCGATATGAGAGCCGGAATATTAAAAGAAATTAGGGAAGAAAAAGGGCAGTATGACTATACTGATGTTGTAAATGCCTGCGGATTGAGTTATGCAAGGCTTTATTCTGAAATTGAGGAACGTTATAAAAATGGAAATGAGCAGTATTATAAGTCAGCAGGTGGTACACCATGGACGAAAGAAGAAATTGAGTGGCTGGATATGCAATATGAGCAGGAAGTGGCATGGCAGAAATCCTGTGCCAGAATAGCAGCCCGGGGACAGGTCTTTCAGGGGAATATTCCTGAAGTGCCAACAAAAGAGATTGAAGAATTGGAGGACAGCTTTTATCAGGCGAAGGATGCCTACATCAAGTTATATCAAGAAAGCAAACAGACAGGTAAGTTTCTTGTTTTGCAAAATTATATGTTAGGTAGTAGCCGGATGTATGAGATGCTGAATAAATTAGGAAATTTACAGGAGAGGGTGGAATAATGCAGGTTAATTCGTCCAATGGTTCATTACAACAAAGGATTTTTTCAGGAACAGGAAGTATAGGCGGTGTCCATCTGCCCGATTTTAACGATAAGTATGTGTTTTCCAAAAAGAAAAGCGGTATTAGTGATGAAGAATACAGAAAACAGATTGTAGCGCAGGCTTATAAAGATTTTGAAAAGGGTACATTTCAAAATAAATCAGATGGCTTTAACAAATTGATGAAAAATTATACATCAGAAGTATCCCCGGATAGAAAGGGAATCATTACTTCTGGATTAAAAGCTGTTTCAAGAAATAGACATAATGTGTTAAAGCCGATAGATTTTGTCGCAACTCTGCTTGAGGGGAAAGTAAAGTATCAGAAACTGCCATCGGGCAATAGTGAGTACATAGAATTTTATGATAAGAATGGGGAGATGGTAGCAACTTATTCCAACAATGGATGGACAATGTATACCACGAATGCAGAGGCAGCGAGGCAAACAGAAATGTGCATGATTTATAATGAAGCATGGGGAAATGCAAAAAGAGGACTTCCGATAGTAGGAGGGGAATCCGTAAATGAAGAAAATTTGCAAAGCAGTTTTGATGTCAAAGCATAGTGAAAAATAGAGTAATGGAAATTATTGTGAACAGTGTTTCTCCGCTTAGTCGATGGAGAGAATATACGCAAATTTATTGTAAATGGTGTAACAATGTGATTATGGAAATTTCGCACTGCGCTTCAAGCCGGTTGATATTCAATTCACAAAACCGAATTGGGATAATATTATGACGAAACGTGATAAGCCTGCAATGTCGGAGGAAGAATTCGAGAAAGCTATAAAGGAACTTGCACAGAAGGAATTTGCTACTGGGAAGCGGGATGATGCGGCATATAGAAAATTATGTATGCAGCATGGTGAGACTGTTTCACCGGACAGGAAAGCCATCTATGAATCAAGTATGAGAAAGACAGGCGGAAAGATGAATGCGGCTTGTATGTTTTGGGACAACAATGGGAATAAAACATTGTCTTACAATCCTGAATCAAGGAACTGGAAAGCCATAAGCACAGAGGAAGAATTTGCAAGGGCACGTGTATTTACATCTATCTATAATGATGAACTGGCACGCCTGAAAAAGGAGTATGGAGAAAACGCAAAGAGAACTGTATCTTATCAGCAGATACAGTCTGACCTAGCAGCGAGCATGAAGGCACTATCTTCGGGCAGTTCACTGGATATACAGATATAATCCTACACTCTATTCCGATGAGATGCTTAAAGCTTTGTCACTGTGGATTGCAAGGGAACAAGGGCTACTCTGAACGCTAGAGGAGCTGTCATTGAAATAAACAATATAAAATTATATCAAGGAGGTAATTGCATGGGTGTTGATTCTATATTAGGAGGTAATTTTTCTGTTCAAACAAAAGATTTTACAAAAAGAACTACATCAGGTGCAACAGATGTTAATCAAACACAGGGGCTATCAGAGTCAGAAAAATTGGAAAATTTTAAAAAAGAGATTTGGAAAGAAATAGATTCTATGTCGTGGGGATCGAATATTTCGGTACAAATAACGGATAGTGCATTTGAAAAAATGATGGTGGACAAAGAGTTTAAAAACAAAATGATGAACATCATCAGAGAGGATGCCCATGGCTCAAATATGATGTGTGGTGGAACTTTAATAAACATTGATGAAAATGGATATAAAGGTTATTCCTATATGCAGGATCATACAAAAGAGGCAGGAAGAGCGTTTGATGCACATTCCAAAGATAAAGACAGTTTTTATTCGAAAAAGTGTAAAAAAGATGAATTAAATGAACTTTGGGAGAGAGATTAAAAAAACGCCAATATCAAGAAAAGGCTGACGATGAGTATATGGAAAGCTTGCGTCTGAAAGATATATTTCAACACAAAGAAGATATTGCAAAATTATACGAAGAAAAAACAGTCAAAAAGTAATTGGCAGATATGTAATTACCATGTTTAGGTAAATTAACTCGTTGTGCTACTTGTTTTATTTAAACTGCATAGTTGGTGAAATATACTAAAAAAGCCCGAAAAATCCCTTCCTATTTTTAAAAGTTAAAAATTTCAGAAAATTAGCTGCTTGATTTTTCCAATGTCACAGGATGCCCGGAATATACTGTTAAATGCCATGCATAGCATATTTTGTTGAAGTTTTTCTATATCAACAATCAACTAGCACAACGGGTTAAATTATATAAATATATTTGGAGGAGGTTACTATGAGTAATACAATTAATGTGAACTATATGACACGGGCTTACAATCAGTACCAACAGAAAAATGCGGCTAAAGATCAGGAGAAGGAAGATACAAGGTTTGCGGATAGTGTAAGAGAAAAGAGCGAAGCTAGTGGAAGTATAGTGGGCAATTCAAAAATAGGTTCTGTGTCTGCTAAAGATATGACGATGGTGGAATACAAGCAGTACATTTACAATAAAATATCTCAAATTCCAATGCACCCCACAAGAGCAGGCGAGTCAATATCTGTTACAATTTCAGAGGCGGGTTTTGAAGCAATGAAGAATGATCCAGAGTATGAAGCATGGGTATTAAATGATTTGCAAGTGGGTTGGTCACAACCAGATAAATGGTCCGGTATATGCGGAGGAGCGTTTTCTACAATATATTATGGAGCATCAAAAGAAGAATGTCATGCTGAGATGTGGAGTGCTGGTTATAACAATGGGAATGGTGGGAAGATTTTTAATGATAAGTCAAAAAATAGTTTTTGGGAGCGCAGAATAGAAAATAAAAAGAGAATAGAAAATCAGGTAAAGAAACAACAGGAAAAAAAGCGGATTCAGAAAAAACAAGCGAAAAGAACAGCTTATGAAGAATATGCGCAAAATAAAAGGTTATCCGCTCAGGATGCCAGAACTCGATTGGTGGCTGAGAGTAGTTCGTCTGCTAAGACTGTCACAATAAGTCAGGCAGTAGCTTCTTATGAGGCAAATTTTACAATGGCAGTAAGCGTATCGAACAAAACCCAATAGCCTGCAAATAAAAAATCAAGGCTAAATAGAAAGGAGAGATGCAGTATGGGAATTAATGGAGTATCATCGTATGCCAATACATACACATACGGAAATGTAAAAAATGAAAATGTAAAGCCATCAAAGAATAGTGAAAAGAATTATTATGCAAGATACACTATGAATTCAGCCAATAAGTTTAAAAATGTATCAGACTATTCAAAGTATTTGACTAACAAGTATAAATGTTTGACTCCATGCAAAAATGCTTCTGTATTGATTGACGGAAGTGTAATGCAAAAGGCATGTGGAGATGAAAAAACTGCGAAATGGCTTGAGGAAAATTTAGCAATTATGCCAGATGTTATACGAAATGCACAGAAGGCGGCAATAAGTCATGGTAGTAAACTGATATCAGTGGAGTTTAAGTTTACGAATAATGGAACCGAAATGACAACCTGTGGCATTTTTGGAGAGACTGGTACGGATTCAGAAATTGACAAATGGCTGGAGAGAATGAAAGAGGATAAAGAAAAAGAAGATAAAAAAACAGAAAATATGATTGCTATAGAAGCGACAACTAAAAATAAGGTAGGTTTTGATACATATGCATAGTATCAATTTCTATAATTTTGAAGAAAGAAAAGATTACAAACAAGGTATTGAAGGTAGTGGAGAGAATTGCCCGGAATGAAGTGGAAAAAACAGTTCTTGGCAGGACGGCAGAGTGTTCAGCGATTTATCACCAGCCGAAAAGACCGAAGAAAAGGGAAAACTAGGTCAGAATAATGAAATATTTTGTGGAGTGTTGCGGTTGTGATTATCGTAATGGCAAAACAAAAGGAGTAAGATAACTCCAAAAGTGTTATCTTACTCCAATAAATCAATTAAAGGTTACTGCTTGGGCTTCGGATGGAGAGAGTAGGTACGGTTCTGACTGACAGAAGAACCGTGGAAATAATATGCAGATAACAAGAGGCAATTATTCAAATCAACACGCTCGTGAGATTATTGGTGAGGAAATGGAAAAAATCTCAAAGATAACTTCAAGATCAGCTTTAGCAGCAACCTATCTTGAAGAACATAAATCAAGAGGAACGGATGAAATTCCTGAAAACTTAAGCGAGAAGATGTATGATGCAATCTTCTCGTTTAAGGAGAAATACGCAATGTTTCATTCTGATGCAGATAACTTATCGCAGTTATTGATTAGTGTTAAAATTTCATAGGTAAAAGCAGCTTTTAGAGGAATATATTGAGGAACAAATACAGGCTCGTAAGGACATACTGGAGTTTCGCAAAGAAGAGAATTTTAAGCATAAAGAGCAAAATATCGTACTTAATAAAAAGGCATTGGCGCTGAGGGCTTATAATCAGCAGATTTTAGAAAAACATTAAGCAAGATATGAGTAGGATAATCTGTTTGTTGTCGAGTTCAAACGTAAAAAGACCAGATAACAGATAGTGTCTGTTGTCTAATCTTTTTTATGCCATTTTCTGCAAGGGGCATTGATGATATGTGCCAAATGTTTATATTGAAAACAAATTTTCAAGTGAGGTAATAGAGATGAATATATCAAATGCTATCAATACGGTAAGCGTATCTGGAAGTTCTAGCAGTAGTGCTAAAAAAACTTCTGAAAAGAACAAGTGGCAATTAACAGATTCATTAAAAGAAAAAATTGTTGAATTGGCTAAGAAAGATGCGAAAAACAACATATATATGGGAAATGAGTTTATGAACTTGCGGAAAGCAGAGGTCGCTAAAGTGGCACCAAATCGGGCAGCACTGATAGGTAAGTTCAACCAATCAATGAGTTCTGGAAATATGGGTGATATGAAAGAAATACAAGAAGCAGACAAAAGATGGCTGTGTATTTTATTTGGGATACCATATGAGGCTGAATATCAAGGAGAGGGAACTGGTTCTGCGCTCCATATATATAATGAGGAAGGGGAAGAAGTTCTTACATATACTCAAGGAGTAGGGTGGCATGAGAAAGAGACAAAAGCAGAAACGGGAGTACATTCAGCGTTAAAATTAGCATATTATGAGGCATACCATGATGCAAGAAAAGCACTGAACACTGGAACAAATGTGGAAATCACAAATGAAAATGTTGTGGTGCAAAGTAATTTCGATATGAAAGCATAAGACAATTAACAGGAAAATTTCAATGAGCTTTTTAAGTAGAATTTTGTTATCAGATTGGAAGAGATTGTATGGGAAAATGTTAGTTCTGACATTTGAAGATAATGAGGATGATATGATGAACCGCATATTATCGTTGATAAATACCAGAGAGGAAATCATTCAGATGTCAGGTTTGAATTAGCATCTGTTGAATTTCAAAGGTCTTATGATAGATGAGGTTCAACGGGTGATTATTCGGGAAAACCAGGAGATTGAGCTTACGTATACGGAGTTTGAGATTTTCAAGCTTCTTGCAAAGCATCCGGGAATAGTGTTCAGCAGGGAACGGATTTATGACATTGTGTGGAAGGAATCATATTCCGGTGATTACAACATCGTCATGAGCCATATCCGTAATATTCGGGAGAAGATAGAGGATAACCCAAGCAAGCCAACCTATATACAGACTGTTTGGGGAGTCGGCTATCGGTTCAATAAAAATTTAACTCCCTTTTCGAAATTGTGTGTCTGAATGAAAAACATGTATAATTATGCATTTTTGATGTATAAATCTACAATAAGGTTAATTTAAAAACGAATTTGTTTGAAATTTCACCAAATCAATGGAGGTGTTTGATTATGAAAAAAAGAATAATTGCAGTAATTGTAATTTTAGCTGTATTAGTAGCTCTATTCTTTATTGGCACAGGTTTTCAAAAAAGAATGGATGTCGTATTAGTTGATTACTCTGTATCAGAGGATGGAACGGAGATCACGCTTGATGTAGGAATTCCAACATCTACAGGATATATCAGAGGATTTAAAGACAATGGAAGTGGAGTAAAACCACATTATCTTACATTTTTTTCGACATTTGGTGGAATAAACAGTCCGATTGGAGCAGAGCATAGCTTCCAATTAGAGCTTACTTCGGATGATACAGAAATTTATTTTAACAGACCGGAGGGAGGTTACGAGTTGATTTTAGTGAAAGATGAAGAAACAGGTCAATGGCTCAGACCAAGTGGAATAGGTGAAGAAAATAACACTATTTTTGAAGCAACCATTCTTGAAATTCGTGATAATTATTTTTTAGTAGAACCAGTAGAGGGTAGTCAAGAATTAAACAATGCAGATCTGATTACAGTACCAATGAAAAACATAGGTACTGCTCTACAACCAAATGTTGGTGACATTATTGAAATAGCATATAACGGAGAAATTGCAGAAAGTTATCCAGCACAGATAACAGAGGTTTACGGTATCAAAGTTGTCAAAGAAGCAGAACAATGGGATTTAATTCCTATGGTCATGGTAAATGGCGAGTTATATATTGACACAGGTCATGAAAGTACAGTAGAAGCCCGTTGTGGTGTTATGGATGGAGAGATTACGTCAGAAGTAGACGGAAGTGAAAAGCCAACAAAAGACAATCAATCTAACTTTGGTACAGGCTATGGATATCAATATGGTTCACAAGAAGGCATAATCGAGATTAATATGAATGAAAAATGGTGGGTTTTTGCAACAGAAAAAGTCCTGACCAGTAGTGAACTTATGATAGACCCAGTTGCAGTAGTAAGTATTCATAATGTTTTCACAGGAGAAAATGCGAACATCACTGAAAATGAGGATATCAGAACTATATCTAATATATTATGTGGTGATGCATGGAATACAGAAGGTACAACTGATTGTTTAAGCAACATTGAAATTACAATCAACGAAGAAACATACAAATATCATTCCGATTGTGGTACATTCAACGATAATGTAAATCAGAACTATTTATCACTGGATGACGAAAGGAAAGCTGTGGTAAATGCCATTTTTTCAGAGTATATATCACTCATAGCCTCAGAAGTTCCAGCAGAATAAATTTGACAAAGGCTACCCGGTCAAAAAGATTGGATAGCTTTTATTATGTTTTAAACCTAAACTCAATTTCAATCCAGTCAGCAAAACTAATCTTTATCATATCCAAGCAAATCAATAGCTCAAATTGCATTAACTTCTTAAAATGCATAAATAACAGGATAGTTTGGGCTAAGTAATATCAGAAACACTTTTCCGAAAAGGGAGAAATTTAATAGCATAGAAACAGACAATTAAGAAACAAAATCTTGGTTGTCTTTTTTATTTGTAAAAAACATTTACAGCGACAGGGGCAGAAAGGAGACAGGAATCAGAATTCCAAGAATGTTAGACATTGATGTAGCAAATGAAAGAATATTAAATGAGTATATTGATGGACCAACTATATATGATTTAGTGAAAAATGATACAATGAAAGATTTGTATTTGGTGCAAATGAGAGAAATGGCAAAGGTAGTATATGATGCAGGCTTGAATATCGATTATTTTCCGACTAATTTCATTGTACAAGATGAAAAGATCTTTTATATTGACTATGAATGTAACAATTACATGGATGAATGGAATTTTGAAAATTGGGGGATTAAGTACTGGTCTAAGACACCGGAATTTATTGATTATATGGAGCAGCATTAGTTATGTAATTCAAGATTTTGTTCAATCCAAATCTCTTATAATCCTCAAAACTTGTTGATTTTACACGAAAAAAACTATACTATAGATAGTACCTATTATTAGAGTCAGAGCGCAGGGCAGAAAAAGATACGAGGAAGTAATGATGAGAACAGAAGAGAAAACAAGAATGACAGAGGGAAGCATTTCCAGAAAAATTATTTTATTTGCGATTCCGCTGTTTCTTGGAAATTTGTTTCAGCAATTGTATAACACGGCAGATTCACTGATCGTAGGAAATTATCTCGGCAGCAATGCGTTGGCGGCAGTCAGCTCATCCGGGAATCTGATTTTTCTGATGGTTGGATTTATCAATGGCATCGCAATGGGTGCAGGTGTTGTAATTGCCAGATATTATGGAGCGAAAGACAGGGGAAATCTGGAGAAAGCAATCCACACAACGGTTGCGTTTGGAATTGCAGCAGGAATTGCATTGACAGTGATCGGCATGCTTTTAGCACCGAAGATCCTGGTGCTGATGGGAACACCCGCAGAGGTGCTTCCGGAGTCTATCACCTATTTCCGCACTTATTTTGCAGGCTCTATCGGAGTGATCATGTACAATATTTTTGTCGGGATTTTGCAGTCGGTTGGAGACAGCAGACATCCGCTGATTTATCTGATCATTTCTTCCTGTATCAATGTGGTGCTGGATATTTTCTTTATTTCAGGATTGGGGATGGGAGTCGGTGCAGCCGCTTTGGCAACAGCGATTTCCCAATTTATAAGTGCATTCTTATGTCTGATTCATCTTCTGAGAGCAAAAGAAGAATATAGGCTTCAGTTAAATAAAATACGTTTTGACAGCCAGATGCTGTGGCAGATCATACAAAACGGCGTGCCGTCCGGTTTTCAGAATTCTGTGATCGCCATTGCGAATGTTTTTGTGCAGACAAATATCAATGCATTTGGGAAAATGGCGATGGCAGGATGTGGATCTTATTCCAAAATCGAAGGATTTGCGTTTCTGCCGGTGACCTGTTTTACGATGGCGCTGACCACTTTTGTCAGCCAGAATCTTGGTGCAAAGCAGTATGACCGTGCAAAAAAAGGAGCGAGATTTGGCGTTCTCTGTTCGATTATCATTGCAGAATTGATCGGAGTTGTGATTTATACAGCCGCACCGGTGCTTATTGCAGCCTTTAACAGTGAACCGGATGTAGTACATTATGGAGTTATGCAGTCGAGAACCATTGCGTTGTTCTATTTTCTGCTGGCTTTTTCCCACTGCATCGCTGCGGTGCTTCGTGGTTCGGGAAATGCATCGGTTCCGATGATCGTTATGCTGTGTGTATGGTGTCTGTTCCGTGTAAGCTATATCACGGTTACGGTTCATTTTATCCCGGACATCCGCGTGATCTTCTGGGCGTATCCATTGACCTGGAGTATTAGTTCGGTCATTTTCCTTGCTTTATTTTTGCGTGGAAAATGGGTGTATGGGTTTGAAAAGAGAAAATAAGCAGCATATCCGGCGTATAGAGGAGATTGGTGTGCGGTAATGTTCCGCACACTATTGATTAAAATTTTGAATGAAAAATCAAGAAGAAATGGGGAAACATATGTCTGAAGAAACAAAACCTCGTATGGTGAAATCGCATGATATTAATTTGGATTCTGATTATGTAAATTGGATTCATGATGTGAAACAACACTATATATCTACACAGATAAAAGCAGCTGTTAAAGTTAATACAGAACGACTTTACTTTAATTGGCAATTGGGGCGGGATTTAGTAGAAAGAAAAGCGGAAGAGAAGTGGGGAAAAGGAATTGTAGAGCAATTAAGTCTCGATTTACAAAACGAATTTCCTGATGCAGCAGGCTTTTCAGCAAGAAATCTTTGGAATATGAAAAAATGGTATTTGTTCTATTCTTCAAGTGATACGTTTTTAGAACTTGCTCATACTATTGAGAATAATCTTGATTTGAATAGTTTAAAACTGCAACAGGTTGGTGCAGAAATCGGCGTAGATCAAAAACTGCACCAAGCTGGTGCAGAAATAGAATTTCCTGCAATCTTCGGATTTGTACCATGGAGACATCATGTGGAAATAGTAACAAAATGTAAAACAATAGAAGAAGCTCTATTCTATGTAAGAAAAACAATAGAAGAAAGTTGGAGTAGAAGTATACTTGTTGACTGTATCAAAGCTAATTTATATCAATCATCAGGTAATGCACTTACTAATTTTGCGGAAAAACTTCCAGCCATACAAGGAAAACTCGCACAGGAAATCGTAAAAGTATCCGGCGTAGGGGAAAAGCTTGACAATTTCAGCTTTACGTCTAAAATAATATCATATGAATTTGAATGAGACTGATGCATAAAAGAATGTATCAGTCTTATCTTATGCAGAGGAGAACCGGAATTTATGAAAAAAAGTGGAACCATGAAAAAAATGCTCACCTATTATAAACCTTACATGCGTGTGTTCTGGACAGATATGTTTTTTGCAACGCTCTCTGCGGCGGTTGCCCTGATCATTCCGCTGGTCGTGCGGTATGTGACCTACAATCTTGTGTACCGTGAGCCGGCAGAAATTCTGCATCAGGCAGCATACATTGCCATTGGACTGTTTGCGCTGGTGGTGGTTGACTGTTACAGTAAATTCTACATTTGTAATTATGGACATGTGATGGGAGCGAAAATCGAGTATGACATGCGTGCGGAAATTTTCGCACATTACCAGAAACTGTCCTTTTCCTTTTATGATGACCAGAAAGTCGGACAGCTGATGAGCCGTATCACAACCGATCTTTTTGATATCAGCGAACTGATGCATCATGGACCTGAGAACATCATTCTGTCCGTGATCAAAATTGCCGGAGCGCTGATCATTCTTGTGAACATCAGCCCGATGCTCGCAGTTGCAGCTTTTGCAATTCTGCCGTTCATGCTGATCTATGCATTTGTCCTGAATAAAAAAATGCGTCTCGCATTCAAACAGAACCGTGTAAAAATTGCGGATATCAATGCGCAGATCGAGGACAACTTATCCGGTATCCGGGTGGTAAAATCTTTTGCCAACGAAGGGATTGAAAACCGCAAGTTTAAGCAAGGCAATGACGGTTTCCTTGCAGCCAAGAAAAACAGCTATTTTTACATGGGAAGTTATCAGGCAGGGCTTGGAGCGTTTACGACACTCATTCAGGTCAGCGTGATTCTGACAGGTACAGTGCTGATTGCAAAAGGCAGTGTGGATGTCAGCGACCTTGTCACATTTATGCTCTATATCAGTGTGTTTACGGATCCGGTCCGCACCCTCATTGATTTCACAGAGCAGTTTCAGAATGGTTATACCGGGTTTGAACGTTTTCAGGAGATCCTCGCCATTCATCCGGATATCAAGGACAAAAAAGATGCAGTGGAACTTAAGGATGTAAAGGGAGATATTACTTTTGAAAATGTTTCATTCCAGTATGAGGAAAACACGGAAAAAGTGTTGAACCATATCAGTTTAAATGTTCCGGCGGGGGCTTACATGGCATTAGTCGGTTCCTCCGGCGCAGGAAAAAGTACGCTCTGTTCCCTCATTCCACGTTTCTATGACGTGACGGGCGGCGCAGTAAAAATCGATGGAAAAGATGTGCGTGATCTCACCTTAAAGAGTCTGCGCGACCACATCGGCATTGTGCAGCAGGATGTGTATCTTTTTGTTGGAACTGTTTTTGACAATATCCGTTACGGAAAACCGGATGCGACAAGAGAGGAAGTCATCGAGGCAGCGAAAAACGCCAATGCGCATGAGTTTATCATGTCGCTTCCAAACGGTTATGAGACGGACATCGGACAGCGCGGGATCAAGCTTTCCGGCGGACAGAAGCAGCGATTGTCCATTGCAAGGGTTTTCCTTAAAAATCCACCGATCCTTATTTTTGATGAGGCAACCTCCGCACTTGACAATGAGAGTGAGAAAGTGGTACAAGATTCATTGGAAAAACTTGCAAAGAACCGTACCACATTTGTAATTGCACACAGGCTTTCCACCATCAAAAACGCAGAGAAGATCATTGTTTTATCTGAGGATGGTATCGAAGAATCAGGAACACATGAAGAACTGATGGCCAGGAAGGGAACTTACGAAAAGCTTTATAATATGCAGTTCCACAAATAAAATGAAAGCAGCAGAAAAAGAGGAGAACTGATATGCCGGAACTTATCCGTAAAAAAAAGAAAATGTCATCGTTTGAGATGATCGCATTTGGATTTGCAGGTGTGATATTACTTGGAGCAATTATTTTAATGCTTCCGATCTCATCTTCTGCCGGAGTTGTGACACCGTTTGATAAAACTTTATTTACTGCGACATCAGCTGTCTGCGTGACAGGACTTGTGGTCGTGGATACAGGAAGCTACTGGTCAGCGTTTGGCCAGGCAGTGATCTTACTTCTGATCCAGACCGGTGGATTGGGAGTCATCACTGTGGTTGCATCTTTTTCAATGGTATCGGGGAGAAAGATCTCGTTAATGCAGCGGAGCACGATGCAGGATGCAATTTCAGCACCGAAGGTAGGTGGAATTGTCCGGCTTACGAAATTTATTCTACAGGGAACATTTCTGATCGAATTGGTCGGTGCCATTCTCATGCTTCCTGTATTTTGCAGGGATTATGGATGGAAAGGAATCTGGATGTCAGTCTTCCATTCGGTATCGGCTTTTTGCAATGCAGGTTTTGATATACTTGGAACGGTCGATCAGACATTTCCATCTCTGACAGGATATATTGCCAATCCACTGATCAATATTGTGATCATGCTTTTGATCGTGATCGGTGGCATCGGATTTCTGACCTGGGATGATTTTTGCACAAACAAATGGAACTTGAAACGTTACCGTCTGCAGAGTAAGATTATCCTCGTTACCACCGCTGTTTTGATTTTACTACCGGCTCTTTTTTTCTTTCTGAGTGATTTCGCCGGATTTTCTATGGGAAAAAGAATACTGGCTTCTCTTTTTCAGTCGGTAACTCTTCGAACAGCAGGATTTAATACGGCAGATCTTGGTGCAATGAACGATTCTTCCAAAGCAATCATGATTTTGATGATGCTGATCGGTGGATCTCCGGGATCAACGGCAGGAGGTATGAAGACAACAACGATCGCAGTGCTGATACTGAATGCATTTGCAACATTCGGAAGAGAGCCGGAAACAGAGGTTTTTGGAAGAAGATTTGATAACACAGTGGTAAAAAATGCAGCAACGATCGCTATTTTGTATTTCTTTTTGTTTTTCACAGGTGGAATTGCAATCAGTCAGATAGAACATGTTGCATTATCGGATAGCCTTTTTGAAACAGCATCGGCAGTGGGCACGGCAGGACTTACATTAGGGATCACAACGGAGCTTGGACTGGTATCACATCTGATATTGGTTGTTTTGATGTATCTTGGAAGAGTTGGCGGACTGACACTTATATATGCTGCAATTTCAGTAAAAATCCAGAGTGGGGCAAAAAGACCGCTTGATAAAATTACTGTTGGATAAAGGAGAAAATTATAATGAAAAATATTTTGCTTATCGGACTTGGAAGATTTGGAAAGCATGTTGCATACCAGTTAAATGAGCTTGGACATGAAGTGATGGCTGTGGATGCGAATGAAAATCTTGTCAATGAAATTCTTCCGTATGTTACAGACGCACAGATCGGTGACAGTACCAATGAGAATTTCCTGGAGTCGCTTGGAATCAAAAATTATGATATTTGTTTTGTGACGATCGGAGGCAATTTCCAGAATTCCCTGGAGACAACTTCTCTTTTGAAAGAACTTGGCGCTAAAATGGTCATATCGCGTGCAGAGCGGGATGTACAGGCAAAGTTCCTGCTTCGCAACGGAGCAGACGAGGTCATTTATCCGGAAAAACAGATCGCCAACTGGGCAGCAATCCGCTATACGGCAGATCATATTCATGATTATATCGAAGTGGATGATTCACATGCTATTTTTGAGGTGGAGGTGCCGGGAGGCTGGATCGGAAAAACGATCGGTGAACTGGATATCCGTAAAAAGTACAGCATCAGTATTCTGGCGATCAAAACAGACGGAAAGATGAATATGGCGATTGGCCCGGATATGGAACTAAGCAGTGAAGATACCCTTTTGGTTCTCGGTACATACAAGGATATGCAGAAGTGTTTTCGGATATAATGGATAAAAATAAACAGGGTATAAAATAATTATTAAAAATTGCACAAAATTTGCATTTTATAAAATAATCGAGTAAAATAGGAATGTTCGGGCAGAAAGTGCGCTCCGGACAGGCTAAGATAATGCAACGTAACCAGAATAATTTGCATATTGCATATTATCCAGACATAAAAAGGAGTGAAACATTATGACAAAGATTGATATTATTTCCGGTTTCTTAGGAGCAGGAAAAACCACATTTATTAAAAAAATGATCGATGAGGTATTTAAGGGTGAGAAGATCGTTCTGATCGAGAATGAGTTCGGTGAAGTCGGAATCGATGGCGGTTTCTTAAAAGATGCAGGAATTGAGATCACAGAGATGAATTCCGGCTGTATCTGCTGCTCATTAGTAGGTGATTTCGGAAAGAATCTTCACGAAGTGATTGATAAATATCATCCGGACCGCATTCTGATCGAGCCATCCGGTGTCGGTAAGTTATCCGATGTCATGAAGTCTGTGATCGATATCGAGAAAGAGGAAGACGTTAAATTAAACGGACTCGTAACTGTCGTAAATGCTTTAAAAGCGAGCAAGCAGATGAAAGCATTCGGTGAATTTTTCAATAACCAGATTGAATATGCTACAGTTGTTGTACTGAGCAGAAGCCAGAATGCAACACCGGAGCAGCTGGAGCTTTGCGTAAAACAGATCCAGACATTGAATCCAAAGGCTGCAATCATCACAACAGCATGGGATGCGATCAAAGGCGAGCAGATCTTAAAAGTAATCGAGGGAGCAGATTCTCTTGAGATGAAACTGATGGCTGAGCAGCATGCCAAAGAAGAGGCAGAGGAGCATGAGCATGAACATCACCATCATGACCACGATCATGAAGACCACGATCATGAGCATGATCACGAACATCATCATGAACATGACGAGAACTGCACCTGCGGATGCCACGATCACGAAGAGCATGATCACGACCACGACCATGAACACCATCACGATCATGAAGACCACGAGCACCATCATGAACATGACGAAAACTGCACCTGCGGATGCCATGACCACGATCATCATCACCATCATGCAGATGAAGTGTTTACAAGCTGGGGCAAAGAGACTCCTCATAAGTTCACGAAGGAAAAGATCGAGGATGTATTAAAGACACTCTGCGAGACAGATGATTACGGAACAATCCTCCGTGCCAAAGGAATGGTAGAGGATGAGAATGGTTCCTGGATTTACTTTGACATGGTTCCGGGCGAGTATGAACTCCGTGACGGTGAGCCTGACTATACAGGAAGACTTTGTGTGATCGGCTGCAACATTGACGAACACAGATTAGAAGAGTTATTCGGAATTTAATAAGGGAGAATATATATGAACGAAATACCAGTATATTTATTTACCGGTTTTATGGACAGTGGAAAGACCTCCCTCATCAAAGACACCTTATTTGAGCAGGGTTTTGCAAAAGAGGGAAAAAGCCTTGTCATCTGCTGTGAAGACGGCGATGCAGAGTTTACGGATGAAGAACTTGAAAAAAATAATGTAAAACTTGTCATGGTAGACAGTGAGGCAGATTTTACAGAGGACTTTTTGAAAAAAGTAAATACCGAGTACCAGCCGGAGCAGGTATTCTTAGAGTACAACGGAACGTGGCAGATGGGAACGCTCATGGATATGGAACTTCCGAAGCATTGGATGATCGTGCAGCAGCTTGCCACAGTAGATGCAACGACATTCGATATGTATCTTGCAAATATGCGCACGATGATCATGGAACAGCTTTTTTCAGCAGATGTTGTGATCTTCAATCGCTGTGATGACAGCACAGACAAGGGAAAATACCGCAGAAATGTCAAGGCATTAAACCGGAAAGCACAGCTTGTCTATGAGCGTGCGGACGGAACACTTGATGAGAGACCGGAGGAACTGCCATTTGACATTACTGCGGATGAGATTGAAATTTCCGATGCAGATTACGCCATCTGGTATATGGATTGTCAGGAGAATCCGAAAAAATATGAGGGCAAAAAAGTTTCTTTCTTAGCACTTGTATACAATCCGGACAAACTGAAAAAAGGAATTATGGTTCCGGGACGTTTCGCAATGACCTGCTGTGTGGAGGATGTTACCTTTATCGGTTTCAAAACAAAATACGACAGGGAAGATGAAATACCTCACAAATCCTGGATCAATATTACAGCAGAAGTGCATGTGGAATTTGCAAAAGAGTACAAGGGAAAAGGACCTGTTCTTTATCCAGTCTCAGTGACACCGGCAGAAAAACCGGAAGATGAACTTGTATACTTTTCATAAACATAAAAAAGGTGTTGACAAAGATACGTTAATGTATTAAAGTAACACCATAAAGAAAAACCGTTGAGAAAGAGTAGTAAGTAATCTGTTGATATTACAGAGAGCTGCAGCTGGTGGGATTGCAGTATGGATCATTTTACTGAATGGACTTTCGAGGGTGACCTGAACAACATACATGAAGCATACAGAGCCATGTATCAGCAGTAGGAGTCACCGGGAACCGAACCCGTTATCAATCAGGCGTGTATGATAGTACATGAGAGAGTGGACCGGATGGTCAAGATGAGTGGTACCGCGATAATAAGATTTTATTACCGTCTCAAGCAACAGCTTGAGACGGTTTTTTATGTAATAGGAAACTTCGTTTCCATTACATAAAAAACACTCCGTGAGGATCGCACTGCGGCGGATAAGAAACATGTCGCATATTGCGACCCGCCGCAGGCGGAGAATCTCGCAGGCGAGATTCTTTTTATACTTGCAAACAAAACCGCAATACATGATTCTTATAACTTTCAAAACGGATTTCTTTCAAAAAAACATTCTTAAAATTTGGAGGAAAAAATGATGAAGAGAAAAATGATGGCAGCAGTATTGACAATGGCAATGGCAGCAGCAATGATCGGTGGATGCGGAAACAGCACAGATACATCCAATGCAGGAAACAGCACGAACACAACAGAGAGCAGTGCAGACGCAGCCGATACCGTAAAGGACACTGCACAGGATACTGCGGACAAAACCGTGTACAAAGTTGGGATCGTACAGTATGTAGATGATGCATCCTTAAACCAGATCGAGAAAGCAATTGAGGCAGAGCTGGATGCAAAAGGAGCAGAACTTGGTGTGACATTTGATTATGCAGATTACACCTATAATGGTCAGGCAGATTCCTCTACCTTAAATCAGATCGCAGCAGATCTTGTGGCAGAGGGCGTCGATGTGATCATTCCGATCGCAACGCCGGCAGCAATGATCATGCAGAATGCAACGGAAGATAATCAGATCCCGGTTGTATTTTCCGCAGTATCAGATCCGGTCGGAGCAGGACTTGTAGCAAGTGCAGATGCTCCGGGTGCCAATATTACAGGAACATCCGATGCAATTGATGTGGCACAGATCATGGATTTCATTTTAGCAGCGGATCCGGATGCTGCTAAAATCGGATTGCTGTATGATAAGAGTCAGGATTCTTCCGCAAGTGCTATTCAGGCGGCAAAAGATTACTGCGATGAACATGGGATCTCCTATGTAGAAAAAACAGGTACAACAACCGGTGAGATCCAGGCAGCAGCAGATTCCCTGGTAGCAGAAAAAGTAGACGCTATTTTTACACCACAGGACAACACTGTTATGACAGCAGAACTTGCGATTTTTGAAAAATTTGCAGACGCAGGTATCCCTCACTACACAAGTGCAGATTCCTTTGCTTTAAACGGAGCATTCTTGGGATACGGCGTCAACTATGAGACACTCGGAACAAAGACAGCAGACATGGTTGCAGATATTCTTGCAAACGGAGCAGATCCGGCCACAACACCGGTAGAAACATTAGACAGCGGTATCGTAACCGTAAATACAGAGATTGCAGAAAAAGTCGGAATCGATTATTCTATCTTTAAAGATATGTGTTCCGAATTGATCGAGACAGTAACAGCAGAGGAGTTTAATTAAGGTATGGGTTCCATTATTACATTATCAATTGTACAGAGTGCATTAGAACTTGGTTTTATCTATGCGCTGGTCGCACTGGCATTATTTATATCCTTCAGTATTTTAAACATTGCGGATCTTTCGACCGATGGATGTTTTACATTGGGATGTGCCGTCTGTGCATCGGTGACACTTGCAGGTCATCCGATATTAGGATTATTTGCAGCGATGGCAGCTGGTGTCTGCTCCGGTTTTGTGACCGCTTTCTTACAGACAAAAATGGGGATTCAGTCCATTTTGGCGGGAATCATCGTAAACACCGGATTGTATACAATTAATATTGCAGTAATGGGATTCGCTTCCAACATGAACTTATTCAACTGTGAATCCGTTTTTACCTGGGCAAAAACAGCAATCGGTGGAACGTGGTATAAACTGATCGTGGCTGCACTGATCGTTATCATTGTAGGAGTGCTGATCTCTTTCTTTTTAAATACAAGGCTTGGACTTTCCATCCGCGCAACCGGAGATAATCCGGATATGGTAAGAGCCTCCAGCATTAATACAAGTGCCATGATCACGATCGGACTTTGTGTTGCAAATGCCCTGACCGGTCTCTCCGGCGGTCTGCTTGCACAGTATCAGAAATCCTGTGATATCAATCTTGGAACCGGAATGGTAACAATCGCACTCGCCAGCCTGATCATTGGGGAATCTATCATTGGAAAAGGCGGTATGTTACAGCGTGTGACCGGCGTTATTTTAGGAAGCTGCCTATATCGTTTTATCGTGGCAGTTGCCCTGAGATTAAATGTACCGGCAGAGTGTTTAAAACTTGTTTCGGCAATCATTGTAGCTGTGGCAATTGCATTCCCATATCTGAAAAAGCAGATGGATTTTCACCGGCAGAAACGTGCCGCAAAGGCTCAGAACCAGATATACGTTCAGGAAATCATGAAAAATGACAGCGAAGGAGGAGAAAGATAATGGCAGAGAAGAACGCAATGCTTGTGATGCGCGATGTCAGCAAAACTTTTAATCCGGGAACTGTCAATGAAAAATGTGCATTAATAAATCTGAATCTCACCTTGAAGCAGGGAGATTTTGCAACGATCGTAGGAAGCAACGGAGCCGGAAAATCAACGCTGTTTAATGCGATAACAGGAGCCTTTTTTGCAGACAAAGGACTGATCATGCTGGATGGTGAGGACATTACCTATCAGAAAGAGCATGTCCGCAGTAAAGTGATTGGTCATTTGTTTCAGGATCCATTGAAGGGAACCGCACCACATATGACGATCGAGGAGAATATGGCGCTTGCCTACCTGCGCACGACTACTTCAAAGAATGCCTATTTCAGCCGGATCAAGGCAGCGGACAAGAAAAAATTCAGAGAACAGCTCGCACTGCTTGACATGGGGTTAGAAGACCGTATGAAGCAGCCGGTCGGACTTTTGTCCGGTGGACAGCGTCAGGCACTCACACTTTTGATGGCAACGATGGTGACTCCTAAGATTTTGCTGCTGGATGAGCATACCGCAGCTTTAGACCCTGCCACCGCAGAGAAAGTACTGAACCTCACAAAAAAGATAGTGTCAGAGCAGAACATCACCTGCCTTATGGTCACGCACAACATGCATCAGGCGCTTGAACTTGGAAACCGTACCCTCATGATGGATTCGGGAAATATTGTGCTGGATGTTTCCGGGGAAGAACGGGAAAAGATGTCAGTGGATGATCTGTTAGAGCAGTTTGCAGTCCGTGCCGGAAAGGCATTGGATAATGACAGAATTCTGTTTTCCAAAGTGGAGGCATAATAGTGGTGTAGTAAGAATAGAAGCTATAAATAATTAGTATGTTTCAATTATATGAAAAAGCAATAAAACAAGGGAAAAGCCGTTGAAATCTAACGGCTTTTCCTTTATTATATAAAGTAATGCTAAAAAAATGTATATTTTCATAGGAGATTCGTGATTAAGGAAAACGATTACAGAGATGAAAAAGGCAGTGAGTATATACAAGGAGGAAAAACATGTATCCAATCGTTAGAAGAGAAAAACTGGCAGACAAGATCTATCTTATGGATGTCAAGGCTCCTCGTGTTGCGCAGTATTGCGAACCGGGACAGTTTGTTATTGTAAAAATTGATGAGGAGGGTGAACGTATTCCACTTACCATCTGTGATTACAACAGGGAAGAGGGAACGATCACGATCGTATTCCAGACCGTAGGAGCTTCCACAGAGCGTATGGTAAGCTTACAGGAAGGGGATGCTTTTGAAGATTTTGTTGGACCTTTGGGATGTCCATCTGATCTGATCCATGAAGATATTGAAGAATTAAAGAAAAAGAAAATATTATTTGTTGCAGGTGGTGTTGGTACAGCTCCGGTTTATCCTCAGGTAAAATGGCTGCATGAGCACGGCGTTGATTGTGATGTTATCATGGGTTCCCGTAACAAAGATTTACTGATCTTAGAGGATGAGATGAAAAAAGTTGCCACAAATCTTTATGTGACAACGGATGATGGTTCGTATGGTTTCAAAGGAACCGGTACTGCACAGCTGCAGGAACTCTGGGATAATGGAAAGCGTTATGACCACTGTGTGGCGATCGGACCAATGATCATGATGAAATTTGTCTGCAAATTGACAAAAGAATTAGGAATTCCAACGGTTGTTTCCATGAATCCGATCATGGTAGACGGAACCGGAATGTGTGGTGCATGTCGTCTGGTTGTCGGCGATGAAGTGAAATTTGCATGTGTAGACGGACCGGAGTTCGACGGACATCTGGTTGATTTTGATCAGGCGATGAGAAGACAGGCTCAGTACAAGACCGAAGAGGGAAGAGCAATGTTGAAATTACAGGAAGGTGCAACACATCACGGCGGATGTGGCAATTGTAACAGTTAAAAATCAGAAATTTGTCAGATCAGAGAGAATGCTGTCTGGTCAGTTACATAGAATCAGGAGGAAAAAATGGACGTATTAACTAGAGTTCCGGTTCGTGAGCAGGAGCCAGCCGTTCGTGCAGCGAACTTTGAAGAAGTATGTTTGGGATATAATGAAGAAGAAGCAATGGCAGAAGCTGCCCGTTGCTTAAACTGTAAAAATGCACAGTGTATGAAAGGATGTCCGGTATCTATCAATATTCCGGGATTTATCGCAGAAGTAAAAGAAGGTAATTTTGAGGCTGCTTATCATGTGATCAGTGAGTCTTCCGCACTTCCGGCAGTCTGTGGCCGTGTATGTCCACAGGAGACACAGTGTGAGGGAAAATGTATCCGTGGAATCAAAGGAGAGCCTGTAGCGATCGGTAAATTAGAGCGTTTTGTTGCGGACTGGGCAAGGGAACATGGCATTAAACCGAAAAAGGCAGAAAAGTTAAATGGACATAAAGTAGCAGTGATCGGCTCAGGCCCGGCAGGTCTTACCTGTGCAGGAGATCTTGCAAAGCTTGGTTATGATGTGAGGATTTTCGAAGCATTACATCAGGCAGGTGGTGTGTTAGTTTATGGTATCCCTGAATTCCGTCTTCCAAAGCAGAAGGTTGTTGCCGCTGAAGTGGAAAACGTGAAAGCATTAGGGGTTAAGATTGAGACCAACGTTGTCATCGGTAAATCCGTTACAATTGATGAGTTGATGGACAACGAGGGCTTTGAGGCAGTTTTCATTGGTTCCGGTGCAGGACTTCCAAGATTTATGGGTATTCCTGGTGAGCAGGCAATGGGTGTATTCTCAGCCAATGAGTTCTTAACAAGAAATAACCTTATGAAAGCGTTCTTAGACAATTACGATACACCGATCAAAGCTGGTAAGAAAGTTATTGTAGTCGGCGGTGGTAACGTGGCAATGGACGCTGCAAGAACAGCAAGAAGACTTGGCGCAGAGGTACATATCGTATATCGTCGTGGTGAGGAAGAACTTCCGGCACGTAAAGAGGAAGTACACCACGCAAAAGAGGAGGGTATCATCTTTGATCTTCTCCAGAATCCAACCGAATTATTAGTGGATGAAAACGGTTGTGTAAAGGGTGCAAAAGTGATCAAAATGGAACTTGGCGAACCGGATGCTTCCGGAAGAAGAAGTCCGGTTGAGATTCCGGGCTCTGAATATGAGATCGAGGCAGATACTGTGATCATGTCACTTGGTACTTCTCCAAACCCTCTGATCTCATCCACTACAAAAGGTCTTGATATCAACCGCAGAAAATGCATTATTGCGGAAGAAGAGACCGGTGCAACTTCCAAAGAAGGTGTTTATGCCGGTGGTGACGCTGTGACAGGTGCAGCAACTGTTATCCTTGCAATGGGTGCCGGTAAAGCAGCAGCTAAGGGTATTCACGAATATCTCAGCAACAAATAAAAACAGACAGGACAGGGCAGGTGCTGAATGGGTTATACATTTGGCACCTGTTTTTCTGTGAGTATTCCAAAGAAAATCCAAAGTTTTATTAATATTTTATGAAGAGGGTAGCAAAATTGCAGGGTTTATGTATATAATAGAACACGCTACGCAAGAAAGAAATACGAGAGAGGTTACCGATAGATGAAGGAGCAGAACCAGCACCAGATACAGAATCAGACAGAATTAGACGCAAGAAGACTGAGACAGAAAAAGCTTGTACGGAAAAGAAAAATCGTTTTGAGTGTAATGCTTTTGACATCTTTTTTACTGGGATGTGTCTGTGGAAGATATTTTCCTGAGATCGAATTTGGAAAAACAGAAGAAGTGCTGGCATCAGCGCAGGATAACTCCGATGAAGAGAAAAAAGAAAATCAAACGGCAAACGACTTAGACACAGACAACGAAAAACCGACAGCTAATGCACAATCATCAGAGAACAAAGAACCGGCAGACAGTGAAGAAACAAATGATCCGTTCGCGGAGATTCCACAGGTTGTGTTATCAAAACCGGTAGATTATTCCTTAAATCAGGCAATCAGACAGTTAGAACAGATGGAAGCGTCAGATGAACGCTACGCACAGATCGTGGAAAATGCAGAGAAATATCCGGAAAAATTACTGATCAATTTGGCAAATAATCCGGAAATGATCGCATTTGTAGCTGATTACAAAGGGAACACAAGGGATTATGATAAAGCAGAACTGACAGAGAAAGAGTTACAGGAAGAATATCCGCTCTTTTTACAGTGGGATAAACGCTGGGGCTGCCTTGCATATGGGGATGACAGCAATGTTGCAATCAGCGGATGCGGTCCGACAACACTGGCGATGGCAGTAGTTGCGCTGACTGGAAATGAGGAGGCAACTCCGGCTGCAATCGCAAAATTTGCCATGCAGGAAGGGTTTTATATGTCCGGCACAGGAACGATGTGGTCGCTTATGACAGAGGGGGCGGCAGCTTACGGTGTCTGCTCCGAGCAGATCAATATCAGCCAGACTGAGATCAAACAGCACTTAGATCAGGGAGATATCGTGATCTGCTCTGTGCGGCAGGGAGATTTCACTACAGGGGGACATTTTATCCTGCTCTATGACTATGATGATGAGGGATTTTCCATTAACGATCCGTTTTCTTTATACCGCAGTGGCCAGAAATGGGACTATGGAAAAATCAGAAGCCAGATCAAAGCTGTCTGGGCACTAAAAGCAAAATAAAGAACAGTTAGCGATTGTTCAAATAGTTTAACAAAAAACAGGGCATACTAAAGCATCATAAAGTGAGATGGAGAGATGCAGAATGTGCCAGAATATGAGTGGACTGTCCACTGCTGAAGTGGAATTTCGGAAAAAAGCAGGGTTGTCGAATGAATGCGTAGATTCTTCCACAAAGACAGTGGCACAGATCATCCGCTCAAATGTTGTAACTTATTATAATCTTATTTTTTTGATCATTACGATCCTTCTGATCGTAGTGGGATCTTTTCGGGATCTTACTTTTTTACCTATTATTATTGCAAATATGTTGATCGGGATCATCCAGGAGCTGCGTTCCAAAAAGATTCTGGATGATCTTACGATATTAAACACACCGAAAATCACGGTCCGGCGCAACGGAAGTGATCAGGAGGTTTTGGCGGATGAACTGGTGCAGGATGATGTGATAACGCTTTCAGCAGGTGGACAGATTCCGGCGGACGCACTGGTGTTATCCGGCAATATCACAGTCAACGAGGCTCTGATCACAGGGGAGGCCGATGAGATTGTAAAAAAAGAGGGAGATTCCCTTTTTTCGGGAAGTTTTGTGATATCAGGAGAGTGTATGGCAAAACTGGAAAAAGTGGGAAAAGATTCTTATATTTCAGGATTGATGCTGCAGGCGACGCAGACAAAAGAGGGCGAGCAGTCGGAGATGATCCGGGCGTTGAACCGCCTTGTGCAGACCGTGGGCGTGATCATTTTGCCGATCGGGGTGATCCTGTTTTTACAGCAATATTTTTTTTCCGGGGCGACGATGAAAGATAGTGTGACGGGCATGGTGGCGGCCATTCTCGGAATGATCCCGGAAGGTCTGTACCTTCTTGCAAGTGTGGCGATGGTGGTGTCGGTGATGAGGCTTGGAAAACAAAAGGTACTGATCCATGACATGAAATGTATCGAGACACTGGCGCGGGTAAATGTGCTTTGCGTGGATAAGACCGGAACCATTACCGTGCCGGAAATGGAAGTGGCACAGTTTATCCTTGCAAAAGACCAGAACCTTGCAGCCGAAGAGGAGAAAAATAAAGTTGCAAAAACGATCTCTGACTGTGTGCGTGCCCTGCCGTGCGACAATGCAACGATGGAGGCATTACAGCAGTATTTTACGGAGCCGTTGGAAAACAGTGCAGAAAAAATCGTCCCATTTTCGTCTGCCACAAAATACAGTGGAGTGGTTCTGGCAGGAAAAGCTTATGTGGTCGGCGCACCGGAATTTGTGCTGCGGCAGGATTATGCGGCTGTTCAGGGAACAATCGAAGTATTTCTGGAAAAGGGATATCGTGTGCTTGTATTTGCAGAGTATGAGGGGAATCTGGATGGAAAAGAACTGACAGAAAATGCAAGTCCCATTGCATTTATCCTGCTCAACAATGCGATCCGGGAGGGGGCAATGGATACGTTCCGTTACTTTTCCAAGCGGGGAGTGGAAGTGAAAGTGATCTCCGGGGACAATCCGGTCACGGTATCGGAGATCGCAAAGAAAGCGGGAATCCGCCATGCGGAAAAACAGGTGGACGCAGCAACGTTGAAAACAGCGGATGCAGTGCGGAAGGCAGCAAAAAAATACACGGTGTTCGGAAGGGTGACACCGGAGCAGAAACGTCTTCTGGTGCAGGCATTAAAAGAGCAGGGAAAGACCGTGGCAATGACAGGAGACGGCGTGAACGATATTCTTGCGTTAAAAGATGCAGACTGCAGCATTGCGATGGCGTCAGGCAGTGAGGCGGCTTCGCATGTGGCACAGCTTGTGCTGCTCGATAACGATTTCAATAAAATGCCGGCGGTTGTCATGGAAGGGCGGCGGGTGGTGAACAACATCGGGCGCACTGCCAGCCTTTATCTGGTCAAGAACATTTTCTCCATGCTCTTAGCCGTATTTTCCATGCTGTTTCTGATCGATTATCCGCTGGAGCCATCGCAGGTGTCGCTCATCAGTGTTTTTACGATCGGGATTCCGTCATTTTTTCTGGCGCTGGAGCAGAACCGGAATCAGATCCATGGGCATTTTCTTACCAATGTCCTGATCCAGGCGCTTCCGGCTGGGATTACAGATTTTATCGTGGTGAGCGGTCTGGTGATTTTTTGCAGGGAGTTCGGAGTGGAAAAAGAGTGCGTTTCCACGTCGTGCACGATCCTGATTGCAGTTGTCGGCTTCATGATCCTTTATCATATAGCAAAACCGATGACAACACCGCATGCGATCCTGATCGCAGCGATGGTCATCGGCTGGTTATTTTGTATGCTGTTTTTCAGTGAACTGTTTGCGATCACGGCGGTCACAGGAAAATGTGCAATGCTCATGATCGTGTTCGCAGTCATCACGGAGCCGGTGTTTCGGTATCTGATACAGCTTGTGGAGGCTGTTCAGAAGTGGGGTGGAAAACTAAAATTTTAGTCTGGTGAACCGGCATGTTTTTTCCGGCTCTGTTTTTCCCAGATAAAATACGTCACGATCAGAAGGATTCCGGTGATCAGCCATGTGATCGGGCTTGCCAGACGGACTGCCCAGTAACCGAACGGATTTAAGGTGACGGCGATCACGATAATACGGCACACCATTTCCACAACACCGCTTAACATTGGAACAAGTCCGCGGTTTAAGCCCTGCAGGGCGTTCCGGTAAAGGAAAATCCATGCGAGCGGCAGCATGAAGAAACTGATGGTGTTCAGATACTGCATGGCATAGTCAAAAATTTCTTCAGAAGGATTGCTCACAAACCAGCTCACGATAAACCGTCCGCCGAATACGCAGATAGCAGAGGCAGCAAGCGAGATAAAAATGCAGATGAAAAATCCTTTGCGCATTCCCTCGTAGATACGTTTGTATTTTCCTGCGCCGAGGTTCTGACCGCAGTAGGTGGCAATCGCAGTGCCGAGTGTCGGCATGGTCTGGGTGGAGAGGTTTTCCACTTTGGAGGCGGCAGTGAAGGCAGCCACAACACTGGAACCGAAAATATTGACTGCGCCCTGCAGGATCATGGTTCCGATAGCGGTGATGGAATAGTTGAGCGCCATCGGAATACCGATGGAAAGCATATTGAACACACCGTATCCGTCGAGATAGTAATCTTCCCGGCTGGTTTTTAAAATGTCGAATTTGCGGAACATATAAATAAAGCAAAGCAGTGCGGAGACACCCTGCGCAATGATCGTTGCATAGGCAGCGCCTGCGGTTCCAAGTTTTACGACGACAATCAAAAACAGGTCGAGCACAATATTTAAAAAGGAAGAGAGAATCAGGAAATACAGCGGTGTTTTGCTGTCGCCGATCCCTCTTAAAATACCGGAGGCAACGTTGTAGGACATCGTGAGCAGGATACCTGCGAAAATGACTTTAATATAAGAGTCTGCGAGTCCTAAGATATTGTCCGGTGTTTTCATTAAAATAAGAAACTGTCTGGAAGCTGCCACCGTAGGGATAGTCAGAAGTAACGATACAATCGCAGTCAGTATCAGGGAGAGTGCGACATAATGCTTTAACAGCTTGAAATCTTTTGCACCGAAGGCGTGGGAGACCATAACGCCAAATCCCTGCGCAATACCATTTGCAAATCCTAATACAAGGAACATCAGACATCCGGTAGAGCCTACCGCAGCCAGAGCATCTTCACCAAGATACTGCCCGACAATGATCGTATCCACCATGTTATAAAACTGCTGAAAAATATTTCCCAGTAAAACCGGAACGGAAAAAAGTAAGATCATTCTGAGCGGGCTTCCCGTTGTCATGTCTTTTGTCATAGTCTGTACTCCTTGATTTATAAAATAGTTAAAAATCTGTCCGTGTTTTTTAGCCTCAACACGCATATTATTTGCGTTTCAGCAACTTAGTATAAGGCATGGACCGCAAAAAGACAATGTTTATTTTTGCGAAAAAATATAATTTTTTTGTTTTCGCAAAAGAAAAGATTTTTTCGTGGGAAACTGTTATAATAAGAAAGCAATTATTTGCAAGTCACAGTAAAATCACGGAGTAAAATAATGCAGACAAACCTCGAATACTACAAAATTTTTTATTATGTATCCAAATACAACAGTATCTCCCTCGCAGCAGAGGCGCTCTCCATCTCACAGCCGGCAGTCAGCCAGGCAGTCAAGCATTTAGAAAGTGATCTTTCCTGCGCTCTCTTTGTGCGGACATCCAAAGGCGTGCGCTTGACAAAAGAAGGCGGACTGCTTGCAGAATATGTGAGAAAAGGATATGAGACAATCCTCACCGGGGAGAAAAAACTCTCGGAGATGTTAAACTTAGATGCCGGAGAAATCTGTGTGGGTGCCAGTGACATGACATTGCAGTTTTATCTGCTTCCTTATCTGGAGACGTTCCATGATGCATTTCCGCAGATCAAAGTGACTGTGACGAATGCCCCGACACCGGAGACGTTGAAACATTTGCAGGACGGAAAAATTGATTTTGGGATCATCAGTACCCCGGTGAACAACAAATACGATTTTAAAATGACGCCTGTGCGCAAAATTCAGGATGTCTTTGTGGCGGGAAAAAAGTTTGAGTACTTAAAGGGTGGAAAATTAAGCTATAAAGAGCTTGAAAATCTTCCGGTGATGTGCTTAGAGGGCAGCACTTCCACAAGAAAATATGTAGAGGATTATCTGGCAGAGCGCGGCACATTTGTCCGGCCAGAATTTGAACTTGCGACAAGTGACATGCTCATCCAGTTTGCAGTGCGCAACCTCGGTGTTGCCAGTGTTGTGTCGGATTTCGCAGAAAAATACATTGAAAGCGGGGAATTATTTGTATTGAAATTTGACAGAGCGATACCGGAACGCGAGTTTTGCATTGTCTCAAACGAGCGTGCGCCGATGTCGGCAGCAGCAGAAAAACTATACGATTTTCTGCTTGTTCCGTAGCGAAAATGTCAGAAAAAGTTCATCAAATCTTCATCAATCTTAATGGAATATCAATGGGATTACGGGCAGGAATATGATAAATTTATATGCAAGATCAGGATATTTAGGGGGAAACGTAAATGATGCGTTTATTATCGATCGGGATAGACTGTGTCTCGTCTGCTATTTTCGTGATTCCTGCTTTGGCTATTTTGCAGTGTACAATGTACAGGAAATGGGAATTTAAACCATTTTGTGTAAAACTGATATTTGCATTTTATGCGATTGCAATGTTTTCAGTTGTGGGTGTCCCTGCGATCGGGACATTTCAGATGGATTTCGGTCTGAATCTGATACCGTTTGCAGACATTGTAAATAGTCCGTTTGCATATATGAAAAATACGATTTTGAATATCATTTTATTTATACCGATGGGATTTTTTGTACCTGCGGTCTGGAAGAATTTCCGGTCTTTCAAAACCATGTTTTTCATGGGACTCGCGGTATCACTGGGGATTGAACTATTACAGATATTTACATTCAGGCTTACGGATATTGATGATCTGATCACCAATACGGCAGGAACTGTGATAGGATATGAAATAAGCAGAAAATTCTCTTTTCCGTTCTCTTTAAAAACAGAGGAATCGAAAGAAAGTTTAGTACGATATGAACCTGTCCTGATTCTGGCAGTTACGCTTTTGGTTTCCATATTTCTGAAACCAATGGTGTCTGATGGCATATGGAATATTGTGTTATCTGGTCCGTGGTGGGGAAAATAAGGAGATATAATGAATGATTATATCAAATATAATGAATATTAATTTTACTTATGGCATTACTTCGTGTATAATCATAAAGTAAAAACAGGAAGATGTGATGGTTTTTACAGACCATCACTTTTTTTATGCAGGAGGAAAATCAAATGGTTACAGCAGTAGTAGGCGCTAACTGGGGCGACGAGGGAAAAGGAAAAATCACAGATATGCTTGCAGATGAAGCGGACATTGTTATCCGTTTTCAGGGCGGAGCAAATGCAGGTCACACCATCGTAAACAACTATGGTAAATTTGCATTACATACATTGCCATCAGGTGTATTCCACAGCCACATCACCAACATTATCGGAAATGGTGTTGCACTGGATATCCCGAAGGTAATAAGTGAGATCAAATCGATCACAGACCGCAATGTGCCTGCACCAAAAATCATGATTTCAGATAGAGCACAGATCGTTATGCCATACCACGTTCTTTTCGATCAGTATGAGGAGGAGCGTCTTGGAAAGAATTCTTTCGGTTCTACCAAGTCTGGTATCGCACCATTTTATTCAGACAAATATGCAAAGATCGGTTTCCAGGTAAGTGAGTTATTCGACGAGGAATTATTACAGGCAAAAGTAAAACGTACCTGTGAGACAAAGAACATTATGCTTGAGCATATGTATCACAAACCATTATTAAAAGAAGAGGAATTATTAGCTACTTTACATGAGTACAGAGACATGGTAGCTCCATATGTCGGAGATGTTTCTTTATTCTTGGACAAAGCAATCAAGGAAGGCAAGAAGATCTTATTAGAAGGCCAGCTTGGTACCTTAAAAGATCCGGATCACGGAATTTATCCAATGGTAACATCTTCCTCTACTTTAGCAGCATACGGTGCGATCGGAGCAGGCATCCCACCATATGAGATCAAGAAGATTGTAACAGTAAGTAAAGCATACTCTTCCGCAGTAGGAGCAGGAGCATTCGTTAGCGAGATCTTTGGAGACGAGGCAGACGAACTGAGAAGACGCGGCGGAGACGGCGGTGAATTCGGAGCAACAACCGGACGTCCAAGAAGAATGGGATGGTATGACTGTGTTGCAAGTAAGTATGGATGCCGTCTGCAGGGAACAACGGATGTAGCGCTTACCGTACTTGACGTATTAGGATACTTAGATGAGATCCCGGTATGTGTTGGATACGATATCGACGGAGAAGTAACCACAGACTTCCCTGTAACTGCAAAATTAGAGAAAGCAAAACCAGTATTCAAAAAACTTCCGGGATGGAAATGTGATATCCGTGGAATTAAGAAATACGAGGATCTTCCGGAAAACTGCAGAAATTACATTGAGTTCATTGAAGGACAGATCGGATACCCGATCACAATGGTTTCTAACGGACCAGGCAGAGAAGATATCATTTACCGCAATAAATAAAGAGACTGAGGCAGGCGTGCAGTGGCACCCTGCCTTTTGTGACAAAACAAGGAAGAAGGAGGATTTATGGTAAAAAATATAATTTTAGATGTCGGGAAAGTGCTTGTGGCGTGGGAGCCGGAAGACGCAATGAAACAACTTGGATTTGATGATAAGACAGTGAAAGCGGTTGCGGATGCTACGGTAAATACTCCGGTCTGGCTTGAGACAGACCGTGGTGTCTGGTCAGATGAACAGATTCTTCAGGCATTTTATGAGAAGGCACCGGAATATAAAAAAGAGATCAATCTGTTCTGGAACCATCTGGAACTGGCAATCAAACAGTTTTCCTATACGAAAGAATGGATTTCCAATATGAAAAAAGAGAGCTTGCAGGTGTATATTCTTTCTAATTATGGGGATTGGACTTACCGGAGAACAAAAGACAATGCGCTGGATTTCCTGCCGTTGACAGACGGAGCGATTTTTTCCTATACAGTGAAGCAGATCAAACCGGATCTTGAAATATATGAAACATTGTTAAATCAGTATCGGTTAAAACCGGATGAGTGTGTATTTATCGATGACCGGATGGAAAATATCGAGGGAGCAAAAAAAGCCGGAATCCACGGAATCTGCTTTGAGACGATCGGGCAGGTCAAAGAGGATCTGAAGAAATACAATATATATGTTTAAATAGCAGGTACTTAAGAAGAGAAAAATCGTCGTTTCACAAAGTTATCACAATTTTTACCAAAATTAAACACATTTTTTCGATAAGATAGTACTATCGAAAACCGACAGTTGCGAAATTCGTAAAAACAGACGGATTTCGCGATTTTCATGCGAGCCGGAAGTAAGGAGGAAAAGATTGTGATCGAGATCAGCCATCTGGTAAAAAAATATGGCGACCATATTGCAGTGAATGATCTGACATTGACTGTGGAACCAGGAAAAATTTATGGATTTTTAGGACCAAACGGCGCCGGAAAATCCACCACGATGAACATTATTACAGGGTATTTAGGTGCAACCAGCGGAGAGGTAAAAATCAACGGATTTGATATTTTTGCACAGCCGGAAGAGGCAAAAAAATGTGTGGGATATCTGCCGGAGATCCCGCCTCTTTATGTGGATATGACAGTCAGGGAGTATCTGAACTTTGTGGCAGAGTTAAAGAAACTCGAAAAGGGTCGGAGAAATAAATATGTGGAGGAGGCGATGGAGACGACCGGAATCACTGCACAGCAGTCAAGACTGATCCGTAACCTGTCAAAAGGCTACAGGCAGAGAGTCGGATTTGCACAGGCAGTGCTTGGTTATCCGGAGATCATTATTTTAGACGAACCGACAGTAGGACTGGATCCAAAACAGATCATCGAGATTCGTGACCTCATCAAAGAACTTGGCAAAAATCATACGGTTATTTTAAGTTCACATATCTTGTCTGAAATATCTGCAGTCTGTGATCACATTTTCATTATTTCCAAAGGAAAATTAGTGGCAGGCGATTCCACGGAGAATCTGATGAAACAGATGTCCGGGGCACAGGAGATCGAACTTCTGGTCAAAGGAGACAATGCGGCAGTGCAGGAGACATTCACCGGGATCGCAGAAGTTGAAAAATGCATTCCATTAGAGCAGAAGGACGAAGCGTGTGTACATCTGAATCTGATCGCAAAACCGGGAATGGATATCAGGGAACAGGTGTTTGCTTCCTGTGTCAACCATGGATTTGTCATTCTGCAGATGAATCCCGTTTCAAAATCTCTTGAGGATGTGTTCCTCGAACTTACGGAAAAAGAGGGGACACAGAAGGAAGTTCTGCCGGAGAAAAAACTCCATTTTGTAAAGTCTCATTTTGGAAAAGAGAGTAAGGAGGACGGGGAATAATGTTTGCGATATTAAAAAGAGAAGTAAAAGCTTACTTTCAGACGGTGACAGGATGGTTGTTTATTGCAGCAGTTCTTGTACTCTATGGACTATATTTTTATGTTTACAATCTGCGCGCAGGCTATCCTTATATTTCTTACTCACTGTCGGCGATCGCATTTATCATGCTGATCACGGTACCTGTGCTGACTATGCGCAGTTTTGCGGAGGAACGCCACAGCAGAACAGACCAGTTGATCCTGACTGCACCGGTATCTGTGGGAAAAGTAGTATTGGGAAAATATCTCGCAATGGCTTCTGTATTTACCATAGATATGGTGATCATTGCGATCACACCATTGCTGTTAATGTCCTACGGAACGGTCCCATTAGGGGAATCCTATGCAGCAGTGCTTGGATTCTGGCTGTATGGCTGCGCCTGCATTGCCGTTGGTATGTTTATTTCCTCATTGACCGAAAGCCAGGTGATTTCCGCAGTTTTGACATTTGTTGCATTATTTGCCGGCTATATGATGGGAAGCATTTGTAATCTGATCTCAGAGAGCGGAAATCTTCTGACAAAAATTTTAGGCTGCTACGATCTTTACACGCCGCTTGATAACTTTATGAATGGGACACTGGATGTGGCGGGAATTGTCTATTACGTAACGATCATTGCATTACTTTTGTTCCTGACAGGGCAGTCCGTTCAGAAACGCCGCTGGAGCATCAGTTCCAAAAAAATATCGACAGGTGTTTTTTCAACGGGAATGATCATTGCAATGGTGGCAGTGACCGTTGTTGTGAACCTGTTCGTGGCAGAACTTCCGGCAACATGGACATCCATTGATGTCACTTCAACAAAAATTTATTCCATCACAGACGATACGAAGGATTATCTGAAAAGTCTCGACGAGGATGTGACAATTTATGTGCTGGTGTCCGATGCATCAAAAGATACAAAGCTGGATGAGACATTACAGAGATATGAATCCCTGTCGAATCACATCAAAGTTTCCTATATCAATCCGGCTACAAACCCGGCTTTTGCTGCGCAGTATACAGACAGTTCTGTAACTTCAAACAGCATGATCGTTGTGAGCAGCGAGCGTTCCAGAGTTATTGATTACAATGATGTGTATACCTATAGTTATGATTACAGCAGTTATTCCAGAAGCATTGATGGATATGATGCAGAGGGACAGCTTACAAGTGCAATTCAGTATGTGACCATGGATTCCACAGAGCTTCCGGTGATTTATCAGGTATCCGGACATGGGGAAACAGCTTTATCCGGTGGATTTACAGAGGCAATTGAAAAAGCAAATATCACATTATCTGACCTTGCATTATTAAAAGAGGATGCGGTTCCGGAAGATGCAGCAGCGTTGATTATTAATGGACCGACCACTGATTTTTCGGAGGATGATGCCAGCAAAGTGATCGATTATATCAATCGGGGGGGAAAAGTGCTGATCACCTGTAATTTTCAGGCACAGGGTTTGGAAAACTTCGAGTCAATCCTGTCGGCATGCGGCATGGAGCGTGTTTCCGGCATTGTGATGGAAAATGATAAATCCTATTACTATAGCAATACACCGTATTATCTGCTTCCTGACGTAAATTCAAGTGCATATACAAGTTCCGTCAGCGGTTCATATATCTTTGCTCCATATAGCGAGGCAATCACCTATGGGGAAGATACAGATGATACAACTTATACAGCATTATTGGAGACGACAGATAAAGCAGTATCCAAGACAGATGCAGTAAATGCAACAACATCAGAGCTGGAGGAGGGAGATGCTGCAGGACCATTTGCGGTTGCGGTTGCCATGGAAAAAACAATCGATGAAGATACAGTCGCAAAAGTAGTGGTCGCCGGATCTGTGGAAATGTTTGCAGACAGTGCAGACCAGATCGTTTCCGGAAATAACAGCGCTATGTTTACAGATATCATTGCCCAGATGGTTGGCGATTCTGATCTTGCAACAAGTGTGATCCCGACAAAAGATTACACGCTCAGCGCCATCACGGTGGATGCGGCGGCAGGGATTCTGTATGGGCTTGGTCTGATGATCGTGCTTCCGGTCATTATGATGATTCTTGGAATTGTGATATGGGCATCAAGAAGAAAAAAATAAAAAAATAGAGGATAGAAAATCAAGATTGGAGACAGATAGAATATGAAAAAACAGAAAATTCAGTTTATTGTAATTCTGATCGTGCTGGCAGTGCTTATCGCTGCCACCTTCGGAATGAAATGGTATAACAAAAATAAAGAGGAAGAGAAAACAGCGGAAGAAGAGGCTTCTACCATTTATATTTCCAAAGTGGACGTTGACACGATCACAGCATTTTCTTATGAGGTTGACCATGTGACGTATACTTTTACAAAGGATGGGGATACATGGACCTATGATGGAGACACATCACTGGATATGGATGAAGAAGCGATCGACAGCATGCTTGCAACACTGTCATCGCTGACAGCAATAGAAGAGATCAGTGATTATACAGATTTGAAAGAGTTTGGATTTGACCAGCCGGAAGATCTGATATCCTACACAACAAGTGAAGGGTCTGTTTCTCTTTTTGTAGGAAATAAAAATGATACTTTGAATGCATACTATATTATTTCAGCTGATGGAGGAAGCATTTATCTGACAGAAACGTCTCTTGCGGATGCTTTTTCAAAAACGATTGAGGAGCTGACCGTCACAGAGGATACAGAAAGCACGGAGACAGTTGAGAACACAGAAGAATAAATAAGATAAAAGCAGAATCAGCACCTGACAGGAAATTTGATCAGCCCCCTGTCAAGTAGACAAGTAAAAAATCTAAAATAAGTTTATAAATATCCGCCACATTTGACTCAGTGTGGCGGATATTTATGTTATGAGACGTTTATGCACACCATTTTGCTTTGTATACTTCTATTCTTTTGTTCTCAGCAATCGGATATTGTGTCGGGGGTTCCGCTGATAATGCTTCGCTTCGTACTTCCAGTGGCGTTTTGCAATGGAATCTTTCCTGCGGTCTTTCTTCGGCATAAAACTTTATATATTTGTCGATTGCCGAACGTAAAGATACCTCGTCGGTTATCTTATACATACAATACATCTCTGATTTGATAATCCCCCACAATCCTTCAGTAGGACCATTATCAATGCAGTGTCCAACACGGGACATAGACTGCTCCATACCTTGTTCACGAAGCTTATTCTGAAATATTCTGCTCGTGTATTGAAATCCTCTGTCAGAATGAAAAATTGGTTTGGCATCTGGATTAGTTTTGAGAGCTTTATCGTATGTGTCAAACACTAACTTATTGTCATTTCTTCCGCTTATGACATACGCAACTGGAAATCGATCATATAGATCAATGATTACACTGAGATATAGTTTCCTGCCAGTCTCAGGAACCTTGAATTCCGTAACATCCGTAGCCCATTTCTCATTAGGTTTCGTTGCATTGAATTCCATCTTCAGCTTATTTTCCGCTGTTGTCTCCGGTCTGGACGACTGGTATTTCTTCTTCTTTTTACGGATAATAGAATGGATTCCCAGCTTCTTCATGATTCTGTGAACCCTGTTCTTGCTGTAGCTGGTGTGATTGAAATGGTTGATCCAGCTTGTCATCCGCCTGTATCCCAAGATATGTCCGAACCGCTCGTCATACTCCTTTATCAGTTCTGCCAGTTTTGTGTTCTCGGATTCCTGCTCTGGAATTGTCCGGTGCAGCCATTTATAGTAAGCAGCGTGTGATATGCCCAATTGTTTGCACATCCAGTTGATACTCCATCGCTTTTTTTCGTAAAAATATTTTATTGCCTGATATTTTGATTCAAACCGTAGTTTTCCAAGCCTCACATCCCTTCGAATTCCTTCACTTTTTTTAACAGTTCCACCACCATATCTTTTTCTTCAAGCTGGCGCTTTAGTCGCAGGTTCTCCCGGCGCAGCCGCTCCAGTTCATCGACTTCATCATCCGTTTTGTGGTGTCCACGTTTATCAGACAGACCATCTTCTCCAGCAGTATCATATTTTCTGACCCATGAATACACCTGGCTATAAGAAACATCATATAGAGAAGCTGTTCCTTTATAATCACGGTTATGGGTAATACAGTATTCAACGATTTCCTTACGTTCAGCTAACGTTGTCTTTCTTCGTGCTTCTGCCATATAGACCTCCCTCTTGGGATCATAATCCCTAAGTTCTCTATTGGCATTATACAACGAAATCCATTTTTGTAGTGTTGCATGTGCTGGAATTCCGTATCTGGCGCATAAATCGGTAACCGATCCTTCCCCGTTGATATACTTCCGAACCATTTCAATTTTAAATTCACTGGAATAGGAATGGTTAGCTGTAACAGAGCAGAGGGCTTCTATTCCACCATTTTGATATGCCAGTATCCAGTTTCTTATAGTTCGTGTACTTTTTATAGATAAATCAACCATAATTTCAGAGACAGAACGTATTCCATTCAGATAATCCTCAACAGCAGAAATTTTTTCTTCAACCGTACACTTGGGTTTTCTTCCCATAAAAATACCTCCAAAGTAGATTTTGGTTATTTACCTTGTCTACTTTAGAGGTATCATATCAATTTGTTCAGGTGCTGATTTTTTTAATGCGCTGTAGTATCTTTTTCTTCGGAATCTTTTTTGATCAGCTTATAAATAAAACTGTATGCCCAGATCAAAACAGGGATGATCACAGAAGCATAAATAGATGTCATGAGCATGTTCATAAAATTTTCGCTGGCAGAAACTGCACAGACGATAGTAGAAATATAAAGTCCAGCCAGAATGATCACGCCGATGATTGCTAAAATTTGTTTTATCTTTTTCATATTTTGAATCCTTTCGGGAAAATTGTAATAAACTATGGTACAATCATCGTATAGGAAAAAAACAGTTTCGTCAATAAAATTGTAGAAGAAAAGGCAGGTAAATCGGGTGGCATATGAAAAGCTTTTGAATGAAATTTATGCGGCAGTATCATTGAAATATCTGTGGAAGGAATATGAGCCGTATTTTGTGAAAAGTGAATCACCGGACTGGATTAATCCAAACATGGATTTCGGGCTGGAAGTCAGCCAGGCACTTTTGCCGGATGACGGGCAGGAGGAGAGTTTTATCGAAAAATATCTTGGTTGCCGGAAAGAGGAACTACCTTCTTTGGCGTTTGATAAATATGGAGAGCGGTTGAATTTTTACAATGGAAGGTTTTGGGCGATTCTGCCAGATAATACTGTGCAGCAAGATTATCTTTCCAAGGCGAAATATCGTTTTGACCGCAAACTGGAAAAACTAAATGCAAATTATATCCATAAGCACTACAATGGTTTGTATCTTTTTCTACATCCGACCGACGAGAATGATATTGATGCAGGTGCACTGTTTGAATATATGAGATATACACAGGAAAAGAAAAAAATGCGATTTGACAGGGTATTTTTAAATTGTGTCAAAACCATTTATGTCTGCAATTACGAAAACAATACGATTGAGCCGATTGTGCTGCCGCCAAATGCGGAAAACTTTTTGAACACGGAGGCGGAGTACCTCCGCAATTGCTGTGACTGGAAGGATGGGACAGCGTTGGAGATGAAGCGTAGCGATGAGAATAGGGTATATCATGTGCAATAACTATGAGCACACTGGTTTCTTATTAAGTTAAAAATCTTTAATGCAGATTCCATGTCTCTACTACTAATTCTCAAATGAGAAGATGGCTTATACTGTTTGGTGTATTTTTCAGAATAATACTTTGCAATTGTGTTCTTTTCGGAATCTTTTAAGGCTGAGTACAGATATGATAAATTACCGATTGAACAAAATCGCTGCGCGATGGCCTGCCAAGGCTGTGGCGCAGTTTTAT